>Ga0207719_100162_pt1 | contig 54078 bp, 57 predicted proteins | sample A23P1SouthBayCA_2_FD_187279 | JGI IMG/M metagenome (GOLD analysis project Ga0207719, IMG submission 187279) | Aerobic enrichment media microbial communities from Eden Landing Ponds, California, USA - A23 P3 (3) (SPAdes) | ecosystem: Environmental > Aquatic > Marine > Unclassified | place... | reverse complement strand
TCGGTCGATCCCGTAACACTCGAAGAAGCCCCCGAACTCGAAGAGGACTGGGGCGAGTGAAATGAAGGTTGGGCTGCTCTACTCCCGGATTCGGCGAGACGAGAAGCTCCTCCTCTCGGAGCTTCGCGAGCGCGGACACGAGATAGAGAAGATCGACGTCCGGAAAGAGCAGTTCAACATCTCCGAACCGCCGGCGTCGCTCGACGGCGTCGATATCGTCGTCGACCGCTGTCTGGCGACCAGCCGGAGTATCTACACGACGCAGTTCCTCGACGCCTACGACGTCCCCGTCGTCAACTCCGCCCACACCGCGGACGTCTGCGCGGACAAGGTGAAAAACAGCCTCGCGCTGGAACGGGCCGGCGTCCCGACGCCGAACACCGAAGTCGCGTTCACCACCGACAGCGCCTTAGAGACGATCGAGAAGTTCGGCTACCCTTGCGTGCTGAAGCCCGTCATCGGGTCGTGGGGGCGCTTGATGGCGAAGGTCGACTCCCGGTCGGCCGCCGAGGCCATCCTCGAACACAAGGCGACGCTCGGTCACTACGAGCACAAGGTGTTCTACGTCCAGGAGTTCGTCGAGAAGCCCGGCCGTGACATCCGCGTGCTGGCCGTCGACGGCGAACCGATCGCCGCGATGACCCGTTCGTCTGATCACTGGCTGACCAACGCCGCGAAGGGCGGGGAGGTCGAGGCGTTCGAACTCGACGACCGCGCCCGCGAACTCGTCGCGGCCGCCTCCGACGCCGTCGGCGGCGGTCTGCTCGGCGTCGACCTGATGGAGACGGGCGACGACTACACCGTCCACGAGGTCAACCACACCGTCGAGTTCAAGGCGCTCAACGACGCCGTCGACGTCGACGTGCCCGCACAGGTCGTCGACTGGATCGAAAACAAGGTAGCGACGGAAACCGAGGCGAGCGTATGAACGCTGACGCGACTGACACAGACCCCGACTACACGGCCGCCGTCGTCGGCGGCTCGGGCTTCACCGGCGGCGAACTGCTCCGCCTGCTCTATCAGCACCCCGAGTTCGACGTCGTCCAGGCGACGAGCCGGTCGAAAGAGCGCAAGACCGTCGGCCACGTCCACCCGAACCTCCGCGAGATGGATCTTCGGTTCACCTCGCCGGAGGATCTCGAATCCGTGGACGTGCTCTTCGCGGCGACGCCGCACGGCGTCTCGATGGAACACATCGACGCGTTCCGCGACGCCGCCGACACCGTCGTCGACCTCTCGGCGGACTTCCGCCTCGACACGGAGGAACAGTACGACGAGTGGTACGACGGCCACGTCTGTCCCGAGTACCTCGACGACGCGGAGTACGCGCTGCCGGAGATCAACCGCGAGAACCTCCCTGGCGCCGAACTGATCGCCTCCGGCGGCTGCAACGCCACGGCGACGATCCTCGGTCTGAAGCCGCTCTTCGACGCCGGCATCCTCGCGGGCGACGAACAGGCGGTCGTCGACGTGAAGGTCGGCTCCTCGGAGGGTGGCGCCGGCGGCGGCGACGCCTCCAGTCACCCCGAGCGCTCGGGCATCGTCCGCCCGTACGCGCCGACCGGCCACCGCCACGAGGCTGAGATCGAGCAGTTCCTCGGTCTCTCGGTGTCGTTCACCGTTCACGCTGTCGATATGACCCGCGGTGCGAGCGCGACCTGTCACCTGTTCCCGAACGAGCCCGTCTCGAAGGGCGACCTCTGGAGCGCCTACCGCGACGCCTACGCCGAGGAGCCGTTTATGCGGACCGTCGCCGGCGGTGGCGGCGTCTATCGCTACCCCGAGCCGAAGGCGGTCGCCGGGACCAATTACGGAGAGGTCGGTTTCGAGGTCGACCCCGGAAACCGCCGACTGGTCGTCTTCTCGGCAATCGACAATATGATGAAAGGTTCGGCCGGGCAGGCCGTCCACGCGGCGAACATCGCCCTCGGGATCGAGGAGACCGCCGGCCTGGAGTTCGCCGGCCTCCACCCCGTCGGAGCACCCTGACGATGACGCACGAAGACCACACACACGACGACGCACGCGACGCGCGCCAGACGCCGGACGCCCGCGACACGCGCGGGTCCGCTCGTGGCTCCCACGAGTCGGCCGCCGAGCGACCGCTCCGAACTGACGGCGGTCGGAGCGAGGCCCGTCCGCCGGTCGTCGTGAAGGTCGGTGGCGCACGCGCCGTCGACCCCGCCGGCGCGGTCGCGGACGTCGCGGCCCTCGTCGAAGACGGCCGTCAGGTCGTCGTCGTCCACGGCGGCTCGACCGCCGTCGACGACACGCTGGAAGAACTGGGCGAAGAGCCCACCTACGTCGAGACGCCGAGCGGCGTCGTCGGCCGCTTCACCGACGAGCGCACGATGGAGGTGTTCTCGATGGTGATGCCCGGGAAACTCAACACCGACCTCACCGTCACGCTCCGCGACGCTGGCGTCGATGCGCTCGGCCTCTCGGGCGTCGACGGCGGTCTCCTGACCGGCCCGCGCAAGTCGGCCGTCCGCGTGATCGAAGATGGCAAAAAGAAGATCAAGCGCGGCGACCACTCGGGGAAGATCACCGGCGTGAACGCCGGCCTGCTCGAAACGCTCCTGCAGGACGGCTACACGCCGGTCGTCACCGTTCCGATGCTGGCCGACGACGGCGTCGCGGTCAACGCCGACGCCGACCGCGCCGCTGCGGCGGTCGCCGGCGCACTCGGAGCCGAACTGGTCGTCCTCACGGACGTCGAGGGCATCTACGCTGACCCGGACGACGCGTCGACGCTCATCGGGTCGGTGACGACGCCCGCGGAGTTCGATGCGCTGACGGACGCTGCGGAAGGATTTATGACGAAGAAAGTGATGGCGGCGAAAGAAGCCCTCGACGGCGGCGCCGTGACGGTCATCGTCGCGGACGCGAACGCCGAGGAACCGATCCTCTCGGCGCTCTCCGGCGGCGGTACGCACATCGACGCGAGCGCCGTGGCGAGCGACGAGACCGAGGAGAACGCGGAGGTGAAACAATGACCGGCGGCTTCGTCTTCTCGGAGAAGCCGATCCAGATCGAGTCCGGCGACGGCGCGTACCTCTACAGCCCCGACGGCACCGAGTACCTCGACTTCGGGGCCTCCTACGCCGTCGCCGCGCTCGGTCATTCCCACCCCGCGGTCACGGAGGCCGTCCAGGAGCAGGCCGCGCGGTTGACCTACGTGCAGGCGTCGTATCCGGTCGAGGTTCGGACGGAACTCTATCAGAAGTTGGCGACGCTTGCACCCGGCGACATCGACAACGTCTGGCTCTGTAACTCCGGCACGGAGGCCAACGAGGCGGCGATGAAGTTCGCTCGCTCGGCCACCGGCCGCTCGAAGATCGTCGCGACCAAGCGCGGCTTCCACGGCCGGACGATGGGCGCGCTCGCGATGACCTGGAAGGACAAGTACAAAAAGCCCTTCGAGCCGCTGGCGGGCGACGTGGAGTTCGTCCCCTACGGCGACGCCGACGCGCTCGCGGAGGCGGTCGACGACGAGACCGCCGCGCTCTTCCTCGAACCGGTGCAGGGCGAAGGTGGCATCCACCCCGCCTCCACCGAGTACCTCGAACGCGCCCGCGAAGTGACGGACGACGCCGGCGCGGCGCTCGTCTTCGACGAGATCCAGACCGGTGTCGGCCGCACCGGCGACCTGTGGGCTTGCGAGGGCGTCGGCGTCGAACCCGACATCCTCACTTCGGCGAAGGGCATCGCCAATGGCCTACCGCTGGGCGCGACGCTCGTGAAAGACTGGATCGCCGAGGATCCCGGCAATCACGGCTCGACGTTCTCCGGCGGCCCGGTGGTCTGTGCGGCCGCGAACGCCACGCTCGACACCATTGTCGACGAGGACGTGCCCGGCCACGCCGCACAGGTCGGCGAGTACCTGCAGAGCGAACTGCGGGCTGCGACCGAAGAACACGACCTGCCCGTCCGCGAGGTGCGCGGCCTCGGGCTGATGATCGGCGTCCAGGTGAAACGCGGGGCCAATCGCGTGCTGAAGAACCTCGCGATCCAGGAGCAGGTGCTCGCGCTCCCGGCCGGGCGGACGGTCGTCCGCCTCCTGCCGCCGCTCGTCGTCGACGAGTCCCACGCAGACCAGTTCGTCGACTCCTTCGTGGAGGTGCTCGGATGAGCGCCGAACTCGACGCCGACGAGAGCGAGGACGTCGCAGCCGACGGCGAGGGCGCCATCGACGCCGAGGAGGCGCACGAACTCGACCCCGAGGAGGCCACCGAGGCCGCCGCCGAGCTCGATGCCGAACTGTCTGCGGAGGCGTCGTTCGTCCCCGACCACGACGTCTTCGAGGTCGAAGAGAACCTCACGGACGGGCTGACCGAGGCCCAGGCGCTCCTGGCCGACCTGGTCTCGATCCCCTCGCCGTCCGGCGAAGAGGAAGCCGCGGCCCGGCGCCTGAAGGCGTTCTTCGAGGCGCACGACCGCGAAGTCTGGATCGACGAGATCGGCAACGTCCGCGCGCCCGCCGACGACTCGGTGCTTTTGACCTCGCACATCGACACCGTCCCGGGCGACGTCCCAGTCAAGATCGAAAACGGCGTCCTCTGGGGTCGCGGGAGCGTCGACGCGACGGGGCCGCTCGCCTCGATGGCCGTCGCGGCCGTCGAAACCGGCGTCTCCTTCGTCGGCGTCGTCGGCGAGGAGACCAGTTCCCGCGGTGCGTGGCACCTCGTGGAGAACCGCGACCAGCCCGAGGCGGTCATCAACGGTGAACCGTCGGGCTGGGACGGAATTACGCTCGGCTACCGCGGTTTCCTCTCGGGCACGTACGTCTCGACCAGCGAACTCGGTCACTCCTCGCGCCCGGAAGATAACGCCATCCAGTCGGCGGTGAACTGGTGGTCGAGCGTCGCGGACTTCTTCGACGAAGACGAGTCCGACGGCGTCTTCGACACCGTGACGACGAAGCCGGTCCGTTTCGACGGCGGCCCCACCGAGGACGGCCTCGCCGTCGAATCGACCGTCGACGTGCAGTTCCGCGTTCCCCCGAAGTACTCTATCGACGACATTCGGGAGGTCGCGGAGGGCGAACTCGCCCGCGGGAGCGTCCACTGGGAGAAGCCGATCCCGCCGGTGATGACGAGTCCGCGGACAGAGGTCGCCCGCGCCTTCCGCGTCGCGATCCGGCAGGCCGGCGGCGAACCTCGGCTGCTCCGGAAGACCGGGACCAGCGACATGAACATCTTCGCCGGCACGTGGGACTGCCCGATGGCGACCTACGGCCCCGGCGACTCCGACCTGGATCACGCGCCGAACGAACACCTCGACCTCGCGGAGTACGATAGCTCGATCGACGTCCTCGTCGACGCCTGCGAGCGCCTTATGGAGTGACGATCCGGATGCTCGAAACCGACCACTTCCTCGACATCGACGACCTCTCGACGGACGAACTGCACACCGTTCTCGACCGCGCCGCGGCCATCAAAGCCGGCGAGGACGACACCCAATTGCCCGACCAGACGCTGGGGATGCTCTTCGAGAAGCCGAGCACCAGAACGCGGATCTCTTTCGAGACGGGGATGACCCAACTCGGCGGCCACGCCATCTTCCTCGGCCCCGACGACATCCAACTCGGGCACGGCGAACCGCTCTCGGACACCTCGCGCGTCCTCTCGCGGTACGTCGACGCCGTGATGGCGCGGCTGTTCGACCACGAGGACCTGCTCGAAATTGCGGCGTATTCGGACGTGCCGATCGTCAACGGCCTCACCGACGACGCCCACCCCTGCCAGACGCTCGCGGATCTGTTGACGATCGAGGAGGCCTTCGACGGCTTCGACGGCGTCCAGGCGGCGTGGGTCGGTGACGGCAACAACGTCGGCCAGTCGTTCGTGATCGGGGCCGCGATGGTCGGCCTGGATCTGACGGTCGCGACGCCGGAGAACTACGGGATGGACGACGCGGTGCTCGAACAAGCCGCGGAGATCGGTCACGCCCCGACGGTCGTCGACGACCCGAAAGACGCGGTCGACGACGCCGACGTCGTCTACACCGACGTCTGGATCTCGATGGGCCAAGAGGACCAGCGCCACGAGAAACTGGCCGCCTTCGACGGCTATCAGGTGAACGAGTCGCTGCTCGCAGACTCCGACGCGCAGGTGATGCACTGTCTCCCCGCCCACCGCGGCGAGGAGATCACCGACGAGGTCTTAGAGTCCGATCGGGCCCTCGTCTGGGACCAGGCGGAGAACCGCCTGCACGCCCAGAAGGGTCTGCTCGTCGAACTGCTCGACGCGTAATTCGGCGCGTTCGAGGCCCGCTGCGTCTCTCCTTTCCGTCTGTTTTCTCCCCTCTGCCCGTGAGCGCTCGTGAAACCGATCAGAGTTCGCTCTCGTCGGTGTAGACCTCGTCGAGATCGACGTTGGGTTCTCGACGCGGCTCGCGCTCGGGGTTGCGCGGCTCGCCGGGGTCGCGCGCCCGTGCGCGATCCATCAGCACCTCCTGTGTGTCGCGGACGGGTTCGTCGCCGGGGCGCTGCTGTACGTAACTGCCATCCGATTGCATCACCCACCGCCGGCGGTTGTCCGAGAGCATCACCCCAATGATCTCGTCGAGTTCCGCCTGCAGATCCGGATCTTCGACCGGCGCGACCGCTTCGATGCGCCGATCTAAGTTCCGCGTCATCCAGTCTGCCGAGCCGACGAAGTACGCGGGATCGCCGGCGTTCCCGAACTTGAAGATCCGCGAGTGTTCGAGGAACCGACCGACGATGCTGTGGACGCGGATCGACTCGGTCGCCCCGTCGACGCCCGGTCGGAGCCGACAGATGTCGCGGACGAACAAGTCGATGTCGACGCCCGCGTCGCCGGCCTCGTACAGTTTCTCGACGATGCCGGGGTCTTCCAGCGCGTTCATCTTCGCGACGATCCGGCCGCCGTCGCCCGCCTCGGCGTGTTCGATCTCGCGGTCGATGAGTTCACAGATACGCGATCGAAGCGTCTCGGGGGCGACCAGCAGCTTTCGGTACTCCTGCTGTCGGGAGTGGCCGGTGAAAGAGTTGAACAGGCGGACGATGTCCTGTCCGACGTCCGGATCGGCCGTGAACAGACCGAGGTCGACGTACCCCTTCGCCGTCCCCGAGTGATAGTTCCCGGTCGCGACGTGGGAGTAGATGCGGACGTCGTCGTTCTCCTGTCTGACCGCCAGCGCGACCTTGCTGTGGGTCTTCAGGTCGATCGAGCCGTAGGCGACGTGGATCCCCTCCTCTTCGAGGCGCTTGACCCAGCGGAGGTTGTTCTCCTCGTCGAAGCGGGCTTTCAGCTCGACCATCACGGCGACCTGCTTGCCGTTCTTCGCGGCGTCGATGAGGCTCCGGAGCACGCGCGAGTCGGGTGCAGTACGGTAGATCGCGGCTTTGATCGCCAGCGTGTCCGAGTCGTGTGCGGCCGCGTCGAGGAACGCCTGGACGGTGTCGTCGAAGGTGTGATAGGGGTGATGCACGAGCGCGGACTTCTCGCGGATCGCCTCGAACAGTTCGTCGGGGCGGTCCGGGTCCAGTTTGGCGAATCGCGGGTGCTGCTGTGGCGTCCACGGCCGCAGCTTGAGCGAGGGTGCGTCGAGATCGACCATATCGTCGAAGTCGCGCAACGCCAGCGGCGAGGAGACCTCGAACACCTCGTCTTCGGTGATGTTGAGGTGTCTGACCAACAGCTCTCGGATGCGGTCGGCCGCGCCGTCTGCGATCTCGAGGCGGACGATCGTCGCGAACCGCCGCTGTCGGAGGACGTCTTCGATCTGTTCGATCAGCCCCTCCGCGACGTCCTCGTTGCGCCGCACTTCCGCGTTCCGCGTCACGCGGAACGTCGTGTAGTGTGTGACCTCGACGTTCGGAAACAGGAGGTCGAGGTTCGCCGCGATGACCTCCTCGATCGGGATGTAGCGGCCGCGGGGATCGCCCTCGATCTCATCGACGGGCGTCCCGACGTCGAAAAGCGGGATCAGGCGGGGCAGGTTCGCGGGCACCTTGATCCGGGAGAAGCGCTCTTCGCCCTCGTCGTCGCGGGTGAGCACCGCAAGCGACAGCGACAGATTGGAGATGAACGGGAACGGATGCGCCGGATCGAACGTCAGCGGCGTCAGTGTCGGCAGGACCGAGGACTCGAAGTACGAGCGGAGTCGATCTGACTCCTCATCGGTCAGCCCCGCCGCGCCGATGATTTCGATGCCCGCGTCTTCGAGCCTTGGCTGGACCGCGTTCTGATAGCACCGTGCCTGCGTCTCGACCAGGTCCGACGCCATTTCGAGGGACTCCCGCCACTGCTCTTTGGGCGAGCGGCCGTCCACCGTGGACGTGGTGACGCCGGCGTCGATCTGCTGTTTCAGCCCGCCGATCCGCTTCATGAAGAACTCGTCGAGGTTTCGGGTGAGAATCGAGAGGAACCGGAGTCGGTACAGCGGTGGTTGGCGCCCGTCTAACGCCTCGTAGAGCACCCGCCACTGGAAACTCAGCTCCGAGAGCTCCCGGTTGAGATACCAGCTCTCGTCGTCGAAGGAGCCGGTCGGCTCCTCGTCGGCCAGCGGCGGCGTTCGCGCCGGCGCGTCGGTCGCCCACTCGGTCGGACCGAGCGTGACCGGCTCGGGGATGTCCGACGCCGACGACGCCGCCTCGTCGTCCGTCGCGGTCGTCGTTGTGACGTCCTCAGTCGCCGCTGTATCCCCGATCCCTGCTGCGTCGTCCTCGATCGCCGAATCGGTCCCGTCGTTCGCTTCAACGTCGCGAGCGGGGTCGGCCTCGCTGTCGACGTCCGCGGCCGGGCTGGTTTCGTCTGCGCTTTTCGCCTTCGGATCGCCGTCTTCGGTGTTGTTGTGACTATCTGACATTCTTCTCGTGCGCCGTCGAGGCGACCTTCGAGTCGGGCCGTTCGAGCCCTGTTTGTTGAGCCGGGACGCGGTGGATGGAGTCGTCGCCGAGGCGGTACGCCGTCAGCGACCCGCCGTAGACGCAGCCGGTGTCGAGCCCGACACTCCACATCCTCACGAGCGGTTCCTCGAGTACGGTGTGACCGAAGAACACGCGCGGCGGCCCCTCGTAGGAGTCGTACCAGAACGGGCCGTCGTAGCCGCCGCCCGGGACGGTCGCTCGCGCGGTCTGGAGGTCCTCGACCGTGTGTTCGGTCAGCGGCACGTCGGGATAGGCGCCGCCGTGGACGACGAGTGCGCCGTCCCAACTGATCGCGACCGGGAGCGACCGGATCCACTCGCGCGCCGCTTCGTCGAGTTCCGGCAGCGTCGCCTCCCCGCGGAGGACCTGTTCCTCGTTGTTGCCGCGGACCGAGAGCATATTCTCGGCCGCCCGCACGCGCTCGACGACGCCGGCGCTGTCGGGGCCTTTTCGGACGAGGTCGCCAACGAAGACGAACAGGTCGTCCGCCGACAGACCAACCGCGTCGACGAGTCGATCGAGCGTCTCTCGGCACCCGTGGACGTCGCCGACGACGTAGACGTCGTCCCACTCCGTCGGATCGATCCGTCGGTGTTGATCGGCGACGTCGGGGGCGAATGATAGCGGCATCCCCTCGAATAGAGACTCTCGACCGACTTTAAGACGTGCTAAGATCGGTACGTACTGCTATTGAGAGATGGGTATTCGACGCTCCCGGAGAGCGGTCGACGCGTCCGATCGGGGCCAACAGCGGTGGGAGGGACGCGGTCGCTCACCGAAGCGCCGCGTAGGATCCGCCGAGCACGACGCCGTAGACCACGTGACCGACGAGACTCATTACGCTCACGTTCGGGAGCGGCGGATTCGCGGGCGACCCGACCGCGGAGAGCCAGATCGGCATCACGAGGACCGCGAGCACGATCCAGAGCACGACGCCGTACCCCACGCCAAGCGCGGTGCTCTTTGCGATCGTCAGATCTGCCTGCGTCGACGCGATCGCGGCGAAGACGACGCCGAGGACCGCGCCGTGGGCGACGTGGATCGTGAACCCCGCGAGCCCGCCCGTCAGGAAGTACATCGAGGGGATCGCGACTTCGAGCACGGGCCGCATCTGCATCGCCATCAGCCCGCCCATCACGATCGCGGCGACGACGCCGGCGACGACGCCGTACTGCCACGCGTTCGTTTCGGTCTGTGCTGTCGTCTGAGTGGCGGTATCGGTCGCCATACAAGAGACGACCGCACACGCCCGAATAATGGCATCTCGGCCGCGCGATTCGGACGCACTGGGCCGATAGAAATATGTCGTATGAAAACAAATACTATGGGATCGTCGAGCTTACAGATTTCTGTCGGTATCTGCAATCTTGTAGTACAACTCCACTACAAGTGAGAAAAATCAATGTTTGGTACGAGTAATATCCGCCCACCGTTGAGAACCGTTTCCTTCCCGTTATAAGCTAGCCCACGGATAGTATTGTGTAGAAGAAGAATGACTGTAGTAAATGGCTTAGACACCGACGAGCTCGAAAACCTGATCGAAGCGGCCGCGGAAGATCCTGATTCGGCGTCGTTCACGTTCCGGGCAGAAACGGAGTGGACTGGTGGATTTGCGAGTGAAACGCACATCAGCGAATTCGAGCAGGACGGGACGACGGTCGAGTCGCCGGAGTTCACGATTACTGGCGACGAACCCGAAGCGCTCCTCGGCGAACGGGCCGGTCCCAACGCCGTCGAGCACCTCCTCGCCGCAATCGGTTCGTGTCTGGCCGTGACGTACGCCGGGCACGCGGCGGCCCACGGAATCCAGATCGATGACCTCTCCTTCGAGTTCGAGGGCGACGTCGACCTCCGTGGATTCCTCGGTCTCAGCGACGAGGTCCGGCCGGGCTACGACGAGATCCGCGCGACGACGCACATCGACGCCGACGCGTCGGAAGCGGAACTCCAGGAACTACACGACGAAGTCACAGCGACTTCCCCGCTGTACGACAACGTGACGAACGAGGTCGCACTCGACTTCGATCTTCAGTTCGAGTAAGCCGCCTGCGCCGCCACGCGACGCATATGGACACGTCTCTTCCCCCGTCCGAGGCTTTTAATCTCAGGAGGGCGGAGAGACCCCTGTGTCGACGACCGGCGAGTACGAGCGGTTCTTCCCCTACGAGGAGCCGTATCCGAATCAGCGCTCTGCGATGGCTGAAATCGCCGAGGCGCTGGACGACGAACGCGACGTTCTGTTAGAGGGTGCTCCGGGAACGGGCAAGACGCTCTCGGCGCTCGTGCCGGCGCTGGAGTACGCCCGCCGGACGGACAAGACGGTAGTCATCACCACCAACGTCCACCAGCAGATGCGCCAGTTCGTCGAGGACGCCCGCGCAATCACGCGGGAGGAACCGCTTCGCGCGGTCGTGTTCAAGGGCAAATCGTCGATGTGTCACATCGGCGTCGAGTATCAGGAGTGCCAGACGCTTCGCGACACTACGCGGACGCTCGTCGAGAAGGAGACCGAGCGCGCCGAACTGAACCAGCAGGCCGAGGCGCTCTTGGATCGGATCCGCGAGGGCGAAGACGGCGCTGGCGAGGCCAGAAACACGGTAACCGACGAACTCGACGCCGTCGAATCCGAACTCGAAGAGCTACGGGACGGCAACGTCTGTGAGCACTACTACAACAACCTCGTCGGCAACACCGACGAGTTCTTCGAGTGGCTCTTCGACGACGTCCGAACCCCAGAAGAGATCTACGAGTATGCGGAGCAACGACAGCTCTGCGGCTACGAACTTCTCAAAGAGGGGATGGAAGCGGTCGATCTGGTGGTCTGCAACTACCACCACCTGCTGGATCCCGCGATCCGCGAGCAGTTCTTCCGGTGGCTTGGTCGCGAGCCAGAAGACGTCGTCACCGTCTTCGACGAGGCTCACAACATCGAGTCGGCCGCGCGCGACCACGCGAGTCGGACACTGACAGAAAATACGCTCGAAGAGGCGCTCTCGGAACTGGAAGACGCCGACGACTCGCGGGCGCAACCGGCCGAGAACGTCCTCTCGGCGTTCTTGGGCGCGCTCAGAGCGACCTACGACGACGCGCTCGGCTTCGGGGAGCGCGAGCAGGTCGGCGACGACTGGTACGACCTCACGATCGCCAACAGCGACCGCCGCGACGACCTGACGCTGGCGTTTCTCGACCGCTACGAGGGCCGCGGCATCGACGCAGAAGTGGATCTGGCGCTCCAACTCGGGCGGGCGCTCGACAGGGAGTACGAGGAAGCGTACAAGAACGGGCAGGCGACGACGCGCTCGGAGTGTCAGACGCTGCAGGCCGCGGAGTTCATCGCGGCGTGGATGGCCGACGGCGGCAAACTCGGCCAGCACCCGATGTGTTCGGTGCGGCGCGACGCCGGGACCGAGGAGGTGTACGGGCGCGCGGAGCTGTACACCTGCATCCCACGGGAGGTGACCGAGACGCTGTTCGAGGAGGTCAACGCGAGCATCCTGATGTCGGCGACGCTGCGCCCCTTCGACGTGGTCGAAGACGTGCTCGGCCTCTCGGATCCGGCGACGATGGCCTACGGCCTCGAATATCCCGAGGACCGCCGGCGGACGCTCGCCGTCGAAGCGCCGGCGCTTTTCAGTTCCGAGCGGAGCGACCCCAACACGCAGTCCGCGGTCGCGGACGTACTGGCCGACGCAACGCGCTTCACGCCGGGGAACGTGCTCCTGTTTTTCCCCTCCTACGCCGAGGCCGAGCGGTATCACGACCGCCTGCGGAACCGAGCCGACGTGACGAGTCGGCTCCTCCTCGACGAACCGGGTGTCGAGACCGAGTCGATGCGTCAGTCGTTCGTCGGCGGGGACGACGCGATTCTCTGCACGTCGCTGTGGGGGACGCTCGCAGAGGGCGTGAGCTTCGACGGCGACGACGCCCGGACGGTCGCCGTCGTCGGCGTGCCGTATCCGCACCTCTCAGAACGGATGGAGGCGATACAGGACGCCTACGAGCGGGCCTACGCCGATCGGCGCGAGGCGGGCTGGCGCTATGCTGTCGAGATCCCGACGATCCGGAAGACGCGACAGGCGCTCGGGCGGGTCATCCGCGCTCCGGACGACTACGGCGTCCGACTGCTCGTCGACAAGCGTTACACCCGCGCGAGCGCCGATATGGGGAAGTACGGCGTCCGCGGGAGTTTCCCGTCGGAGGAGCGCGCCGAACTCGTCGACGTCGACCCCACGAAGTTGAAATTCGCGATGTTGAACTTCTACGCCGACCTCGACGCCTATTCGGGTGAACCGCCGCGACCGTAGCCCCGGCCGCGAGTGCACTGCCCACGCGCCTTCAACCCTGATCGGCCGAACGGCTGATACTGTTGGAGACCAACTAGACTCCGATGCGCACTCAGCCGCCCGGACCTGCGGGCGTACCGGTCTTCGGGAACAGTCGACAGTACGCACGGGACCCCTTCACGTTTCTCACGAGCGTCGCGGACGCCTACGGCGACGTGGCGCGCTTCGATCTCGGCCCGATCGAGACGTATATGATCACGAACCCCGCGGACATCGAGCGGGTGCTGGTGACCGACGACGCGAAGTACCACAAACCGGACTTCCAAGACGACGCCATCGGCACGCTGCTCGGCGACGGGCTGCTGCTCAGCGAGGGCGAGACGTGGCGCAAACAGCGGCAACTCGCCCAGCCCGCCTTCGGCCCGAAACGGATCTCCGCGCTTGGCGACGTGATCTCCCGCCACGCGCAGACGATGCTCGACGACTGGGAGGCGGGCGAGGTTCGCGATGTCCACCTCGAAATGGCGCGCGTGACCGTTCGGATCATCGTCGAGGCGATGTTCGGCTCGCAGTTGACCGACGAGCAGACTGAACTGGTCCAGGAGAACCTCGAACCGCTCGGGAAGCGCTTCGAGCCCGATCCGCTTCGATTCCTCGTCCCCGACTGGGTCCCGACACGAGAGAACCGTGAATACCACGAATCCGTCCGTATCTTAGAGGAGATTATCGACGACGTCGTCGCCGAGCGCCGCGGCACCGAACACGACCCCGACGTCGACCCTGCCTCCGACATCGTCGGCGACGCCGACGAACCGATGGACCTGCTGTCGATCCTGCTGCGCGCGAAACAGCGCGGCGAGCAGTCCGACCAGCAACTCAGAGACGAACTGATGACGATGCTGCTCGCGGGCCACGACACGACGGCGCTGACGCTGACGTACACGTGGTATCTCCTCTCACAACACCCCGAGGCGGAGGCACGGGTCCACGAGGAACTCGACGAGGTCTGCGGCGACGCGCCGCCGACGGCCGCGGACGTGCGACAACTCGACTACCTCGAACGCGTCCTCCAGGAGGCGATGCGGCTCTACCCGCCGGTGTACGTCATCTTCCGGGAACCGCAGGTCGATGTCGAACTCGGCGGCTATCGGATTCCCAGCGGCTCGGCGGTGATGCTGTCGCAGTGGGCCGTCCACCGCTCCGAGCGGTGGTACGACGACCCCGAGACGTTCGACCCCGACCGCTGGCTACCGGAGCGCCGGCGCGAGCGGCCGCGCTTTTCGTACTTCCCGTTCGGCGGCGGTCCACGCCACTGCATCGGTAAGCACCTCTCGATGCTGGAGGCGAAGCTTATCCTCGGCACTGTCGCCCAGAAGTACGAACTCGATTACGTCCGCGACCGGCCGTTCGAACTCCGCGGGTCGCTGACGATGCACCCCGAGGAGCCGATGGGGATGCGGCTCACGCCCCGCTGAGCGGTCCGCAGTAGACCGGCGTGGTTATCGCAACGGAATCCGCGCCGCGGGCTCTCGATAGCGCGAGTCCCAGATCTGGACCTCCTTCGCCGTCCACGCGATCGGCTCGATATCCGTACGATCGACGAGATCGTCGGCGTCTGCGATGCGACCTCCGCGCGCGAGCGTCACGTGCGGGACGTACCCCTCGCCCTCCATCCCTTCGACGGTGCCGAACGACTCACAGAGTCGGCGATGTAGCGCGTGGAGGTCCGGGCTCTCGATGGTGAGGTAGACGACCGGACCAGGGCCTCGCGGCGGCGTCTCGAAGTAATCGAGCCCGGTCACTCGGAGGTCGATTCCGGAGCGCCCGCCCCTTCGTTCTCGAAGAATCGGCCGGAGTCGCTCGCGGAGCCGCGGGAGCGAGTCAGCGTCGTCGTCGAGTGCGGTGTCGAAGCGCTTTGCGAGCAGCGTGTGTCGCTCGCGGATCCGCTCGAACCGCGTGAGCTTCGGATGCAACTCCGAGGCGAGGCGGTCGACCTGCCCCGGGACCGGGACGTTCAGACTGAACACGGTCGAGCGTCGGCGTCAGCGGGCAAGAAGCCGTCGGGAGCGACCCGCCTACCGGAGCGTTTTGTGCCGGCCCGACCAACAGAGTCGTATGAATCGCCGTCCGACGCTCGCCAGACGTCGCCTCCTCGCCGGGGCGGCGAGCGTGTTCGTAGGTGGAGCACTGGCGGGGTGTAGCGAGCAGTCGAACGGGGCCGACAGCGGGGAGGGGCCGACCGGCTCCGAGGCCGGGTCGACCAGCGAGACCGGACCGACCACTATCACCGACGGGCCGACCAGTGAGACTGGATCGGTAGACGATGACGACTCCGAGTCGACGGACGAGTCATCCCTCGACTTCCGAGAGGCGAACGTCGTCGGTGTCAGTTTGGAGGACGAGGCGGGGTCGTACACGTTCGACGTGACGCTTCACCACGACGACGCCGGCGAAGACGGCTACGCGAACTGGTGGCAGGTCGAGCGTCTCGACGGAACGCGACTGGGCCGCCGGGAACTGCTCCACGCGCACTCGGAGCAACCGTTCACGCGCTCTGAAACCATCGAAATCCCCGAGGACGTGACCTGCGTCGTCGTCCGCGGCCACGACCAGACGCACGGCTACGGGGGGCGAGTGATGCTCGTGAGTCTCGATACAGCGGCGACACGAACCATCGACCAGGGCCCCGACCGCCAGGGCGTCGACGAGGTCGATTGCCCGTGAGAGTGCGGTTCCCGAGCGTATTAGATTCGATCGAGCAGCCACAGCACGATCAGCGCGACGACGGCGAGTCCCAGGAGCGGTCGCAGCGGACCCAGAAGCTCAGCGAGAATCCCGAGGATGCCGCCGACGACTTCCAGCACGAGCCAGATCACGACGAGGACGAGCACGACCTTCAGCAGGTCTTCGACTTCCAATTCCCCACGTCGGTGCCGGGGATCGGTAGGCGCATACGTCGTCCCTATCCGCCCATCCTGAAGTGCCTTCGGGCGCGGTGACGCCGCTTCCGACGCCTCCGTTTACCCGCCGTGTCCCGCTACGGCTCCGACGTCCGCCGCCGGGACACCCTTAATGTGACTGCGTCACAATGTCTCTTATGGCGAACCTCTTTCGCGAACTCGGCCGGCTCTCCGCCCGCGGCCTTCCCGGCTGGGTCGTCCCCACTGTTGGCGTCGTCGCCGCCGTCCTCGTCGCCTTCGCCCTCTTCGGCGGGGATCCGGTGACCGTCGTCGGCCTCGTGGTCCTCGTGCTCGCGATCGCGGCGGTGTACAGCACAGTCGAGATCGTCAACGCCTACGAGCGCCGGGTTCTGACAGTGTTCGGCGAGTATCGACGACTGCTCGATCCGGGGCTCAACGTGATCCCGCCGTTCATCTCGAAGACTTACCCCTTCGACCTCCGGACGCAGACGCTCGACGTACCCAAACAGGAGGCGATCACGCGCGACAACTCGCCGGTGACCGCCGACGCCGTCGTCTACATTCGCGTGATGGACGCGAAACGGGCCTTCCTGGAAGTCGACGACTACGAACGCGCGGTCTCGAACCTCGCACAGACGACGCTGCGAGCGGTTCTGGGCGATATGGAACTCGACGAGACCTTGTCGGAAAGAGAGAAGATCAACCGTCGGATCAACGAAGAACTCGACGAGCCGACCGACGAGTGGGGCATCCGCGTCGAGAGCGTCGAGGTCCGGACGGTCAAGCCGAGTGCGGACGTCGAGAACGCGATGGAACAGCAGACGTCCGCCGAGCGTCGCCGCCGCGCGATGATCCTCGAAGCGCAGGGTGAACGCCGCTCGGCCATCGAGACGGCGCAGGGTGCGAAGCAGGCGAACATCATCCGCGCCCAGGGAGAAAAGCAAAGCCAGATCCTGGAAGCGCAGGGCGACGCGGTCGCGACGGTCCTCCGAGCGCGGGCCGCCGAGTCGATGGGCGAGCGTGCGATCGTCGACCGCGGGCTGGAGACGCTCACGAACATCGGCACGTCGCCGTCGACGACGTATGTCATCCCGCAGGAACTCACGAGCCTCCTCGGCCGGTACGGGCGCGGTCTCACCGACTCCGATATGCAGGAGTCGGCCGCTCTGGAGAGCCTCGACTTCGACCCGGCGACGCGGGAACTCCTCGGCATCGACGACGTCGAAGAGATCGTCGCGGGCGTCTCCGACATCGAGGCCGCCGAATCGGTCGGCGAGCTCCCCGAGCGCGGCGACGGCGCGGCCGAGACCGAGGTCGACCTGAATCTTGACGGCGCATACGAGAGCCAATAACGTAGAGCGAGGTTTCGTCAGCCTCACCGGGGTCGCGGTCACGACTTCTTACCCAGACAACACGAACAATCGTTACAATTATCCGGCGACCGAAAGTATATGTTAGTATGAGCCACGAGCGCGGTCCGGCAGTTCCCCGCGGCGAGGCAACGCCCCCGACGCCAGAGAACACCCCTCTGAGTCGGCTGAAGCGGCATCTCCTCGAGTGGCCACGGCGCTATATCGAGATGCGCGTCGACGCGGTCGAACGGTAGTCTCGCGTCCTCTCCTCGAATAGAAGCAGTTAGGTGGCTTCTCCAGTCATATCTGTCCGATGGTAACTCCGCTGCATCTGGGACTCGAACACCCCAGCGTACTGTGGCTGCTCGGCGCCGGCCTGCTCGCTTTCGTAGCAGGACTCGTCGTCAATCTGTACCGCTCACGCCGCGTCGACACGTCCGCGAACGGTGTCGGCGAGCAGAAGTAGCGTTCGACAGTATCAGCACTGCATCGACTGAGCGCTGTTTTTCCGTTACGCGTCCGGGTCGTCGTCTCGAACGGTCAGCACCGGTACCGACGCGTGACGCATCACCCGCTCGGTGACGCTGCCGATCAGGTAGCGGTCGATCCCCGACCGGCTGTGAGTCCCCATCACGACGACGTCGGCGTTCGCTTGTTGGATCTGATCAAGGATCTCGTCTTGCGGGATTCCCATCACGACCGAGCGCTCGACGTCGACGTCGTCGGGGAGGTACTCGACGGTCTCGTCGATGGCTGCCTCGGCGCGTTCGCGCTCGGCTTCCTCCCACGCTTCGGGTGCGAGCCCGCTGCTCGGGCTCTCGAAGCGGTTTCGGCTGTCGGCGACCGACACGACGCGGACGGTCGCCTCGTTGGTCTGTGCGAGCGATCCCGCGTGTATCGCCGCCGACAGCGACGCCTCGCTGCCGTCGGTCGGAAGCAGCACGGTCTCGTACATCTCAGGCCACCCCCGCCGCCATCAGGAACAGCGCGACCGAGATGATCGCGAACAGGCCGCCGACGAACGCCTTGATCGTCGACGTGCTGAGCGCGTTCGAGACGTAGGGCGCGATCTGGCCGCCCGTCACCGTCGCCGGGACGGTGAAGACGACCATATTCCACGGCGTCGAGGCGAGACTCAGGCTGTGCCCGCCGACGAGGCCGCCGCCGAACACGTGGACCAGCGAGGCCAGGATGGCCGTCAGCGCCACCACGATGTGGTTCGTCCCGATAGCGACGCGAACCGGGACCTTGGTGCCGAGCATCGAGATGATCCCGAGTTCGCCGACGCCGAAGCCGGCCAGCCCCTGGAACATTCCACCGATGCTGTAGTTGGCGAATCGGCGGAGGTAGCCGCCGCGCGTGTAGCGGTAGTCGTCGCCCTCGCGGTCGACGCGGGTCACGGTCCCTTCTTCGTCGGTGTGGACGCCGGCGGGGCCGAGTTTTCCGGCGTCGTCCGGCAGTTCGGCCTGACCGCCGTCAGTCGCGGCGGCGTCGTCGTGGTCGGCGTCGGTGCTCTCGCCCTCGTGGTCGAGGTCGGCCTTGAACAGCAGATACGACGCTGCGAGCAGCGCGATTCCGAGCAGCCCGTGGAAGAGCGGTTCAGGGATGATAAAGGACAGGAGCGCGCCGCCGACGACGAACGGGATCGCGCCGCCGACGAGCGTGAGCGCGAGCCGGCGGTCGACGAGTCCGTACTGGATGAACGCGATCGAGGAACTCGACAGCCCGAAGGCCTCGCTGATCAGCCCGACCTTCACGATAGTCTCCGGCTCCAGCGGATTCGCGGCCAGCGGGAAGATGAAGATGAGGAACGGGACGAAAAGCGCCGACCCGCTGATCCCGACGGTGTTGACGATGGTGGCTCCCAGCAGGAACGCCGGGAACAGCCACCAGTACTCGAGCCAGTAGTCCATCCACGGGCCCTCGAACACGTTTCCGATACCGGTCTCGGCTGGCGTGGGCGCGCTGAGCAGGACCCCGGCGACGAACACGAGGGGCGCGAGGAACACGAAGATGTGCTGATAGCGCAGGAACGACCGCTGGACACGACTGTAGGACACTGATGTCATTGGTTTCGTTTGAAGATTAGTTGTCGACAGGAGATACGATCGGATCGACGGAAGAACGAGGGGCTACCGACCGGAGCGGTGATGCGCTGACGGCGTCCGTGTGCTGACAGCGGTCGAACGTCGACTCGAACGACGAACCGGCGAGCGCACGGGACATCTACGTGATGCCTCCCCGCGTGTCGCGGCGGAAGTTGTGATCGATTCGGTCAATCGCGTCGTCGAACATCATCGTAGCCGCCGGATAGCGACGACCGAGGAATAAATCTTGAGGTTCGAACTCGCCGTGGGGACGTGTGGCGTGCGGCGCTTCGCCCGCCGTTCCCTTGCGACCCGAGGGGTCAGCGATCGTCGGCCGACGCGTCGTCCTGGCGGTCTCCGATCGCGTCCTCACCGGGCGGCACGCCACCGAGCGGATCGTCGCCCACTGGCACGCCGTCGAGCGGGTCGTCACCGGGGTCGACACCCTCTTCGCGACCGTCGCGTTCGTCCTCGGCGATCCCGAACTCCTGTCTGAGTGTCCGGATCCGATCGCGGATGTCGGCTGCGAGCTCGAATTCGAGGTTGTCTGCGGCCTCCTGCATCCGATCTTCGAGGTAGGCGATCCGCTCGCGCGCTTCCGACTCGTCGGCCGGTTCGTCGCTCGTCGACTCGCCGCTGCTTTTCCCGCTACCGGGGAGGTTGGTCTCGCCGATTTCCTTCTCGATCGTCTTCGGCTCGAAGCCGTGCTCCTCGTTGTACTCGCGCTGGATCTGCCGGCGGCGACGCGTCTCCTCGATCGCCGACTGCATCGAGTCGGTCGTCTCGTCGGCGTAGAGAACGACCTCGCCCTCGACGTTTCGCGCGGCGCGACCCATCGTCTGGACGAGCGTCGTCTCCGAGCGGAGGAATCCCTCCTGGTCGGCGTCGAGGATGGCGACGAGCGAGACCTCGGGGATGTCCAGCCCCTCCCGGAGGAGGTTGATCCCGACGAGCACGTCGATGTTCCCCAATCTGAGGTCCCGGACCAGTTCGTGGCGCTCCAGGGTGTCCGTCTCGTCGTGCATATACGCCACGTCGACGCCGGACTCTTCGAGGAACTCCGTGAGGTCCTCGGCCATCCGCTTCGTGAGCGTCGTGACCAGCACGCGCTCGTCGTTCTCGATGCGCTCGTCGACCCGGTCTAAGAGGTCGTCGACCTGGCCGGTCGCGTCCGCGACCTCGATCTCGGGGTCGACCAGGTGCGTCGGGCGCACAATCTGTTCGACGATCTGCTCGGAGTGCTCCCGCTCGTAATCGCCGGGCGTCGCCGACACGTAGAGCGTCCGGTCGGTCTTCTCCTCGAACTCCTCGAACGTCAGCGGGCGGTTGTCGTACGCCGTCGGGAGCCGGAAGCCGTTCTCGACCAGCGAGTCCTTCCGCGACTTGTCGCCGGCGAACTGCCCGCGGATCTGCGGGAGCGTCTGGTGGGACTCGTCGACGACGGTGAGAAAGTCCTCGGGGAAGTAATCGAGCAGCGTGTACGGCGGCTCCCCGGAGTCGCGGTCGGACATGTGCACCGAGTAGTTCTCGATGCCCGAGCAGTAGCCCGTCTCCTGCAGCATCTCGATGTCGAAGGTGGTCCGCTCCTCGATCCGCTGGGCGGCGACGAGATCGCCCTGTCGCTCGAAGTACCGGACGCGCTCGTCCATCAACTCCTCGATCTCTGCGATCGCCTCCGTTAATTTCTCCTCGGGGATCGAGTAGTGCTCTGCGGGGTGCACGAGGACGGCCGGCTCCTCGGAGACGACCTCACCGGTCAGGGGATCCAGTTTCGTCAGGCGGTCGACCTCGTCGCCCCAGAACTCGATGCGGACGGCGTAGCGGCCGTACATCGGATACACTTCGACGGTGTCGCCGCGGACGCGGAACGTCCCCTGCTGGAAGTCGACGTCGTTGCGCTCGTAGTTCAGATCGACGAGGCGAGCCAGCAGGTCGTCGCGGTCGAGTCGGTCCCCGAGTTCGACCCGAAGCGCCATCTCGGTGTAGTTCGACGGGTCACCGAGGCCGTAGATCGCCGAGACGCTCGCGACGACGATGACGTCGTCGCGGGTAAGCAGCGAACGCGTCGCGGAGTGTCGGAGCCGGTCGATCTCCTCGTTGATCGACATATCCTTGTCGATGTAGGTGTCGGTCTGTTCGACGTAGGCCTCCGGCTGGTAGTAGTCGTAGTAGGAGACGAAGTACTCGACCGCGTTGTCCGGGAACAGATTGCGAAACTCCTCGTACAACTGCGCGGCGAGCGTCTTGTTGTGGGCGATGACCAGCGTCGGCTGCTGGAGCTTCTCGATGGTCCACGAGACCGTGTTGGTCTTGCCCGAGCCCGTGACGCCGAGCAGCGTCTGTTTGTCCATTCCGGACTCGAAGCCCGACGCCAGTTGCTCGATAGCCTCGGGCTGGTCGCCTGCGGGATCGAACGGGGCGTCGACCCTGAACTCCCGATCCGCCGCCGGTCTGTCGGGCGAGAGCGGACTCGACCCGGAGGTATCGCTCATCGGAGGCTCGTTGGGCGTACACGCACTTGAGCGGGTCGGTCACTGGAGTGCAGCGAACCGATTGGCAAACGCTGCGCCGCTGCTCCCAGGAGTCTCTGCTCGCAGTTCAACAGACCACAGACAGTAGACCTTTGCTCCCGGTCGTCGACGTCCGCGTATGCGACTCGCACGGCTGCAAACTCCGGACGGAATCGTTCGCGGACGGTACGACGACGGCGTCGTCGTCGCCGACGATGGCGAATACGTCGTCGGACGCGACGGATCGCTCGTCGCGCCCTGTGCGCCCTCGGCGCTGTACTGCGTCGGCCGGAACTACGCGGAGACCCTCGATCAGATGGACTACGAGCGGCCCGAGAAGCCGGATTTCTTCATCAAGCCGCCCGCGTCGCTGCTCGGTCACGAGACGCCGATCAGATACCCAGCGTGGACGGACGAACTCACTTACGCGGGCGAACTCGCCGCGGTCGTCGACCAGCGGTGCCGCGATGTCGCTCCCGAGGACGTCTCAGAGGTCGTTCGCGGCTACACCATTCTGAACGACGTCGACGCCCTGGATCAGGCGGGGCGAACCGCGCGGAAGGCGTTCGATGGGTCGGGACCGCTGGGGCCGTGGATCGAGACGGACCTCGACCCGAGCGCGATCGAGATGGAGACGCAGATCAACGGCGAGGTCCGACAGGACGCGAACACGGAACTGATGCTGTTCGGCCCCGACGAGATCGTCTCGTTCCTCTCCGAGCGGTTCACGCTCCGCCCCGGCGACGTCGTCGCGTTCGGAAGCCCGGCCAATCCCGGTCTCATCGAACCGGGCGACCGCATCGAGATCACCTACGAGGGCGTCGGAACGCTCCGAAACGACGTGATCGCGCCCGACGACGGATAGCAGTAGGCGTCGATATCTCCACAGCTCTCGTGACAAGAGCTCAAAAGTAATGTGTCTGTGGCCGGAACCGAAAGGTATGTCACGCGAACACCTCCAGGAAGCGAGCGAGCGGCTCCGCGCTGCCGCCGAAGCGGCCGATGGCGACCTCCAACGACGCATCTACGACCAGTCCGACGCGCTCGCGACGCTCGCCGCGCGCGAGGAGCAACCGGACCACGGCCGACTCGCTCGGCATATGAACGAACTCGCGGAACTGGCTGACGCGACCGACGGAGACGTCCACGACGCCGTCGTCGACGCCCGCTCGAAAGTATCGACGTTCCGTGAGGGCGTCGAAGGCGTCTGACGCGCGGCAGACGGAAGCGCCTATTCTCCGCCGTTTCAGGGACCGAACCCCTCCATTTCGGGTGGAGATTGCCACCGAATCACAGGGGAACGCCGGTCGCTCAGTTGCAGCCTCGGAGCCAGCGGCTCACAGAGCTGCGATCTCGTCTCGGCTGACCTGTCAGCAGACGTTCTTCGGCTTGATCCCCATCGATTCGAGCGTCTCGACGTAGTCTTCGTAGGCTGCGTCGATCACGGTGTCACCCGCGCCGCTCGCGGCGTCCCAGTCGTCGTCGCTCTCACAGACGTCGTCGAGGGCGTCGGTGACGCGGTCGCGCTCGGCTTCGAGATCCGAGCGAAGGCCGCGGAAGTCGTCGGCGGCCATCGGGTCCGCGTCGCCGACGAAGAAGCCGACCATCTGGCCGACGTGTTCGAGCGTGACGAGGTAGCGACCGAGCAGGCCGCCGAGGCGATCAGGCGTCGATTCCAGTCCCGAAAGCGTCTCGTAGCGCTCCGGTACGTCGTCGAGCGATAGGTCGTCGACCACCGACGCGGCGTGCCCGCGAGCCGCGTCCGCGAGTTCGGAGTAAAGTGCGCCGATGTCGCCGTTTTCGGCCGTGCTCGCCGCCCATTCGTCGAGCACTGCCGCGAGTGCGAGCGCGTCGTCCGCGGCGGCCGCGCGGACCCGCCCGGCGTCCATCTCGCCGCCGGTGAGGGCGTACATCGCTTTCGAGGATCCCAGTCGGGAGAAGGCGGTCTCGTGGCCGTCGCGCAGTTCCGTCGCGAGGTCGCGTCCGTTCATACAGCACTGTTGGCCCGCAAATCGCTTGTAGCCATCGACACGTCGGGATAGCTGATACGTCTGCGCGCCGTCGGAGGGCCCGAACATCTATGTCTCGCGGCTGAGACGTTCGTGCCGTGAATCCCTCCACTGCCCTCCGCGCCGGCGCCCGGATGCTCTGGGAGCGCTCGGCGTCGGTCATCCCCGTGTACCTCCTGGTGAGCGGCCTGTACGGCGTCGCTCGCGTCCCGTTGCTCCTCGCTGGGCTTTTCGCCCTGTGGCTTGCCGCCAGCAGCGGACGGCTGCAGCCGTTCGTCGACGCGCTCCGCGACGCCGCCAGCGACTCGGCGTCGCCTGCGAGCGGTGACGGACCGGGGTCTGTCGACCTCGGCGCGGTCGACCCGGACCAACTCGGGCCGGGTCTCGGCGACGCCGTCGCGAACCTCCTGACGCCCGATATCGTGGGGCTCGTCCTCCTCGGTGTGTTCCTCTCGGTGCTCCTTTCGGTCGTCGTGTCGGCCGTCGGCAGCGCAGCGGCGGTCAGCACTGTCTTCGGCCTCCTGAAGGACGAGGACGGCGTACTCGCCGCTGTCGAGGGCGCAGGGACGTACTGGCGCTCGTTCCTCGGCGTTCGCGTGCTCTTGTTGGCCGCGCTCGCAGTCGTTCTCGTCCCGATCGGTGTCGCCGTCGTGTGGGCCGTCGGATCGGTCGTCGGAGCCTCGACGGGCGGCATCGCGGCTTCCACGTCTGCCTCGGCGGCCGCCGGTCCGGCTTCTGAGGCGTCGGTGCTCGCTCTCGCGGTTGTCGGTCTCGGCTCGATCGTCGCGCTCGTCGCGGTTCTCGTGATCTTCCTCCTTTTCGCGTTCGCCGAGCAGGTGGTCGTCGTCGACGACGTCGGCGCGGTCGCGGCGGTCCGGCGCAGCGTTCGGTTCCCGTTCCGTCGTCCGACGGCGTTCCTCGGCTACGTCGTCGTCGCGTTCGGTGCCCTCATTGTCACCGGGTCGGTCGCGGGCGTCGCGTCGGTCGCCGGTGCGACCCGCATCACGGGTCTCGTGAGCGCCATCGTCATCCCGCCGGTTCTCGACGGATTCAAGACGTCGCTGTACGCGGAACGGCCGCTCCCGCCGACGCTCACGGTGGCTCCTCCCGGCGAGCGACTCCGAGCGGCGTTCGGCGGGGGGCTCCGGTCTGTCTGGCGGTTCGTCGGCGAGCATCCGCTCGCGAACGTCGCCTCGTTCGCTATCGTCCTCGCTGGCGGCGCAATTGGGTGGCGAGCGACGGCCTCGCTCGGCGTGTCGCTCCCCGTCGGCAGCGACGTCGGCAACGTCTTCGGTGCATTCCCCGGCGGAACCTTCGTCAATCTGGCCGTGAACAACTGGCTGGTCGCCAGCGACGTGGCCTTCAGCGGCATCGCAGCGGGGATTCCGGCGGTGGTGACGCTCGGGTTCAACGGGCTCATCGTCGGCGCTGTCGGCGGCGTTTTCGATCCGATCGCCTTCCTCGCGCTGGTCGCGCCGCACGGGGTCGTTGAGATCCCCGCACTCGTCGTCGGCGGCGGTCTCGGCCTGTGGCTCGGCGGCGTCGGCCTCGGTGCCGCCCGGGGACGACTCGCCGCCGACGAGGTCGCATCGGCCATCCGTCGGACCTATCGGGTCCTCCTCGGTCTCGTGCCGCTGTTCGTCCTCGCGGCGTTCATCGAGGCGTTTCTCACGCCCGCCATCGCCAGTCTCGTGCTGACAGGGTGAGAGCTGTGCCTCATTGCTCCCGTCGCTCACGAGGGTGCGAAAGCGGAGAACCGCGTGAGAGGTGTTTGGAGAGCCCAAATCGGAGGGCCGCAGTCAGCGGATCAGAAGAGAAAGTGTCAGAGGCACCGGGTCGCGTCGGTCTGTCGAGGGTCACGTCCTGCCGCCCGTGACGTCCCGACCGCGACGTGATTATTGAGCGTCGCCGGTCTCAATCGGCGCGCCGACGAGGTTGCCCCACTCCGTCCAAGAGCCGTCGTAGTTGACGACGTCGTCGTAGCCGAGCAGTTCGTGGAGCGCGAACCACGCGATCGAGGAGCGCTCGCCGATCCGGCAGTAGGCGACGGTCGTCTTCGAGCCGTCGATTCCTTCCTCGGCGTAGAGTTCTCGGAGTTCCTCGGCGGACTTGAACTTCCCGTCGGAGTTGACGGTCGCCGCCCAGGAGATGTTGCTCGCGCCGGGGACGTGGCCGCCGCGCTGCGCCGTCTCCTGCAGTCCCGGCGGTGCGAGGATGTCGCCGCGGAACTCCTCGGGCGAGCGGACGTCGACCAGGGGCAGGCCCTCGTCGACGGCGTGCTGGACGTCGTCGCGGTACGCGCGGATGGACTCGAACGGCCCCTTCGCGGTGTACTCGACGGGGGAGAACTCGGGGACCTCGTCGGTGACCGGGTAGTCGTTGTCGATCCAGTAGTCGCGGCCGCCGTTCAGGAGGCGAACGTCGTCGTGGCCGTAGTACTTGAACTGCCAGTAAGTGTAGGCGGCGAACCAATTGGAGTTGTCGCCGTACAGCACCACGGTGGAGTCCTCGGAGATGCCGTGACTGCCGAGGAGGTCGGCGAAGTCCGCCTTGTCGAGGATGTCGCGCGTGGTCTGATCCTGCAGTTGGCTCTCCCAGTTGAAGCCGATCGCACCGGGGGCGTGGCTGTCGTCGTACGCTTCCGTGTCGACGTCGACTTCCACCAGTCGATACGCGGGGTCGTCGCTCTGGAACTCGTCGAGGTGCTCCTCTACCCACTCGGGGGAGACGAGCACGTCTTTGGCGTAACCGTCGTCTGTCATTGCGTCCTTCTATAGGGTCCCATCCGGTATAATCCTCACAGCTACGGCGTGTACTGCCCATCCTCGCACAACCCAGAGAATTTTGCCGCATTAATGGGGCGTGACAGGATTCGGGGGCGCGACGGCGTCCACACGGCGACCGAGGCCGTCTCGACGACCGAATTATGCGGCAATATAGTCCTGTTTCTCTGACAGCGGGCGAACGACGCCCGCATCGGCCACGTTGAAGGACGCTGCGCCGGTACTGGTAGCTATGTACGAAAACGTCGTCGTCTCGGCCGACTGGCTGGCGACGCGACTCGACGAGGTGCGGGTGATAGACGTTCGGGACGCGTGGGAGTACGACGGCATCGGCCACGTACCGGGCGCGGTGAGCGTGCCGTTCGAGACGTTCCGCAGCGAGGCGGGCGACGAGGGGATGCTTCCCGGCGCGGAGACGTGGGAGTCGCTGCTGTCGGACGCCGGCGTCGGTCCGGACGACGACGTGGTCGCCTATGACGATACGCACGGCGTCTTCGCGGCGCGCTTTCTCGTGACTGCGGAACTGTACGGTCACCCGCCGGAGCGCCTCCACCTCCTCGACGGCGACTACAGCGCGTGGAACCGCGACCACGAGACGACCTCGGAATCGCCGTCACCGACGGCGACCTCGTATTCGGTTCGCGACCCCGAACGCTCGCCGCTCGTCGACTACGAGACGGTCCGCGCGGCGCTCGACGAACCGGACACCGTCATCGTCGACACCCGCGACCCCGAGGAGTACGCCGAGGGCCACCTCCCCGGCGCGGTCAACCTCGATTGGCGCGAACTCGTCGACGACGAGACGCGCGGGCTCAAGCCCGAGTCGGAACTCACCGAGATCCTCGGGGACGTCGGCGTGACGCCCGACGCGCGCGTGATCCTCTACTGCAACACGGCCCGACGGATCAGCCACACTTACGTCGTGTTGCGCTCGCTCGGCTACGCCGACGTCGGATTCTACGAGGGCAGTATGACCGAGTGGACCGAGCGCGGTGGGGCGCTGGAAACGGCGTAAGGTCGGAGTCGCTGACGCGTCTTCTTCTCGTCCGGTCGAATGGTTTTAGCAGCGCGCCCCGAGAGGATCACGTATGCCGATGCGTCAGCTTCGCACCTGTGATTTCTGCGGCGACGACGCGGCGGGCGTCTACGAGGTACTTCCCCCGGAACTGTCGCCGACCGAGGCCGAACAGCGACGGGTCGTCCTCTGTACCGACTGCTTGGAGACGCTCGAAGGCGTTCTCGACCCGCTCCTCGCGCGCCTCGGCGTCGGCCGGAGCGACGAGGACACCCCTGACCGCCCCGTGACTCCCGCGGCGTCGAGCGGCGCGGCTGACTCTCCGGAGTCGGCCCCGGGTCAGAGTCCGCAGTCCGGTGCCGACACCGCCGATTCGAGTGATACAGCCGATACCGACGCGGCGTCCGGAAGCGAGGCGGACGGTGACACAGCATCTGTGACAGAGACGGACCCCGGTTCCGACGATGCGTCGTGGGAAGACGTGGAACCGACACCGCTCGGTGATGACGAGTCGGCGTCGTCGATGCCAGACGCTGCCACTAACGGCACGGCAGACCCTGACGCCGAAGCAAACGCAGACTCGGATGCGGACATAGACGCGGACGTGGTCTCTCCGACAGAACGGTCTCCTGATACAGCGACTGCATCGGATTCGTCCGCGACCGACGAGGAACCCGAAGAGTTCAGGACTGTGATGCGCCTTCTGGGGAACCGTGAATTTCCAGTCCCGCGAGCGGAGGTCGTCGAACTGGCCGCGGGCGCGTACGATCTGGAGGAATCACACGTCGAACGCATCCTCGATTACGCCATCGAGCGCGACCTCCTCACCGACGACGGCGGGACGCTCCGGAAAGCGTGAAAACGAGAGGTACGGCTAGAGTTCGCCCTTCGTGCTCGGCGTGTCGCTTCGGCGCGGGTCGACCCGCGTGGCGTCGTCGAGCGAGCGCGCGAGCGCCTTGAACAGGGCTTCGACCTCGTGGTGGGCGTTGACACCCTCGACTTCCGTGTGCAGCGTCAGGCCGGCGTTCATCGCCAGCGAGTACGCGAAGTGTCGCGCCATATCGCTCGTGAACTCGCCGATCTGTGCTTGGGAGAAGTCGCCGTCGAAATCGAAGTGCGGTCGGCCGCTCACGTCGACGACGACGCCCGCGACCGCCTCGTCGAGCGGGACCTTCCGGTCGGCGTAGCGGACGATGCCGCGCTTGTCGCCGAGCGCCTCCGCGAAGGCCTCGCCGAGGACGATCGCGACGTCCTCGACGGTGTGGTGGTCGTCGATGTCGAGGTCGCCGTCGCAGTGGACGGTCAGATCGAACAGGCCGTGCTTCGCGAACGATTCGAGCATGTGATCGAAGAACCCAACGCCCGTGTCGACCGCGGCGTCGCCGTCGCCGTCGATCGCGAGCGTGAGGTCGATCGTCGTCTCCGAGGTCTCGCGGGAGACGGCCGCGGTGCGCTCCGTTCCGTCGTCGTCGCTCATACCGGCGAATCGACGCGCGCGCCTATCACCGTTGTGCCTCGTTCGCTCCCGTGGCGCGCTCATAGATAGTTGACCGCCCCCGACAACGAGCGAAAGTGGTACGTCCCGGGCGCGCGACGCTCCGGTATGCGCATCGCCGTGCCCAACAAGGGCCGCCTGCACGAACCGAGCGTCGACCTCCTCGAACGCGCCGGCCTCCACCTCGAGAGCGCCGCCGACCGGAAACTCTACGCCGATACCGTCGATCCCGACGTGAGCGTTCTGTTCGCTCGCGCGGCCGACATCCCGGAGTACGTCTCGGACGGGGCCGCCGCGGTCGGCATCACCGGCCGCGATCAGGCCGTCGAGTCCGGATGCGACCTCGTGGAACTTCTCGACCTCGAGTTCGGTCGCTGCCGACTCGTCCTCGCGGCGCCCGAGGACGGCGATATCTCCGATCCCGCCGACGTCGCGGGCAAGAGCGTCGCGACCGAGTTCCCGCGGATCACACGGCAGTACCTCGACGAGGAGGGAATCGACGCCGACGTGGTCGAAGTGACGGGCGCGACGGAGCTGACGCCGCACGTCGAGATGGCCGACGCCATCGTCGACATCACCTCGACGGGGACGACGCTGCGGATGAACCGCCTCGCGATCGTCGACGAGGTCCTCGAATCGTCGGTGCGGCTGTACGCCCACCCGGACTACGCCGACGACTCGAAGGTCGAACAGCTCGTGACGGCTTTCGAGTCCGTTCTCGCCGCGGAGAACAAGCGCTACGTGATGATGAACGCGCCGCGGGACCGCCTCGACGACGTCCGCGAGGTCATTCCAGGCCTCGGCGGCCCCACGGTGATGGACGTCGCGGGCGACGACACCGTCGCCGTCCACGTCGTCGTTGAGGAACACGACGTCTTCGAGGTCGTCAACGACCTGAAATCAGTCGGGGCGTCCGGAATCCTCGTCACCGAGATCGAGCGGCTCGTCGAGTAGGGGACGAACTTGCTACCCCGGTGCGCTCGTCAGCAGCGCCAGCACGCCGAAGATAATGGTCCCGAGGATGACGCTGACGACGAAGTGGATGAACGTGATGTACGCCGATAGCCGCCGCGTCTGCTCGTAGAGCAGCGCGATCGCGACCCCATCGAGGACGAGCGCGGCCACGAGCCCCACGAATGGATTCACCCCGAACGTCGTGACGAGGATGGCGATCACGGCGGGTACGGGACCGACGACGAACGCGTTGCGGACGGGGACGTCCCCGAGGACGTTGCGTGCGGCGATATGTGCGGTGATCGACAGGAAGATCGCGAACGAGGCGAACGTTCCGGCGATCGCGATCGGACTACCGGCAGCGGTGGATTGGATGGGCAGCAACATACAGAACGAATCGAGAGCGTCGAGTGAGCGACCTCAGTCCTCTAGCAGGCCGAGTTCGCTCAGCCGAGAGACGATGACGTCGACGGCCTCGCGGGCGTCGTCGGGCTCTTTGCCGCCGGTGATGACGAGCTTCCCCGACCCGAAGAGCAACGCGACTACCGCGGGCTCGTCGAGTCGGTAGACGAGCCCCGGGAACTGCTCGGGCTCGTATTCGATGTTCTCCAGCCCGAGCCCGATGGCGATAGCGTTGAGGTTGAGATTCCGACCGAGATCCGCGGAGGTGACGATGTTCTGAACGGTGATTTCGGGGTCGTCGTCGACGGGGATCTGCAGATCACGGAGCTTCTCGAAGACGATGTGGAGACTCTCGTGAACGTCGTCGGTCGATTTCGCGCCGGTACAGACGATCTTGCCGGAACGGAAGATGAGCGCCGCAGATTTCGGCTCCTGGGTTCGGTACACGAGACCGGGAAACTGCTCGGGGTCGTAATCAGCACCTTCGAGGTCCATCGCCACGCTCTGGAGGTCGAGCTCCTGACCGATCCCGGTGGAGGCGACGACGTTCTCGATGTTGATGGTGTCCTTGGGGTCGCTCATTGACGACTTAAACGACGTATTTAAGGTTTAAAAAGGTTGGTGCGGGTGCTGACAGGCCGCAAGCACCGGACGGCGCGGCGTCTGGGCGGCCTCGAACCGACGGGAGGCGCTTTTGGGATTTCTGGATTCGACGTGCAATCGCTACTATCATTGGCGGGCAGAGCGAGGGACGAGCGTGTACTGTCTGGAACTCGCGGGCGAGGCGGACGACGAGGCGTTCGCCGCCCTGGAGGCCGAGCGCGCTGCTGCTTCGGCCGTGACGCGCGTCGCCCCGGGACTCGCCACCGCCCGCGGCGTCCGCCTCGACCGCGTGCCGACGCTCGCGTACACGCGCTGCGTCTCCGAACTCGTCGGCCGCACCGACGCGTCGGTGTCGAGTGCGGTCGCGCTCCTCGAAGCGGCCTCGATCGAGCGGCGTGGCAGCGTCGCCGTCCGGGCGCGGAACGTCCGCGCAACGGCCGAGGTGAGCACTGCGGCGGCCGAGCGCGAACTCGGTGGGGTGCTCGTCGACCGCGGCTTCTCGGTCGACCTCGACGACCCCGATCACGAACTCCGCGTCTGTTTCGCCGACGACGTCTGTCTCGTCGGCTGGATCGCCGCCGAGCGCGATGCGGGGTTCGGCTCGCGCGCACCGACGGACCGGCCGTTCTTCCAGCCCGGGAGTATGGCTCCGATGGACGCCCGCGCGTACGTCAACCTCGCGGCCGGCCCGGCGCTCCCGGACGCGACGGTGCTCGATCCGATGTGTGGTACCGGTGGGCTGCTCATCGAGGCGGGACTCGTCGGCGCGCGCGCCGTCGGCTCGGACGCCCAGCCAAAGATGGCACACGGCGCAGCCGAGAACCTCGATCACTACCTCTCTGAGACCGACTGGGGCGTCGTCCGCGGCGACGCCACTGCACTCCCGTTCGCCGACGACGCGGTCGACGCCGTCGTCTTCGACGCACCCTACGGTCGCCAGTCGAAGATCGCCGGCCACGAACTCGCGGACCTCGTCGGCGGCGCGCTCGCGGAAGCGGCGCGCGTGGCCTCCGCGTGCATCCTCGTCGCCGACCGCCCCTGGGACGACGAAGCCCGCGAGGCGGGCTGGACCGTCGACGCGCACTTCGAGCGTCGCGTCCACCGGTCGCTGGTCCGGCACGTCCACGTGTTACAGCGCACGTGACCTGTCGCCGTCGGAGCCCGACCCGCCTACCGCTCTTGTGCTGCCAGAATAGACTCGCCGGCGCGGACGCTGTCGCCCTTCTCGACGAGCAGGTCCTCGCGATCGTACGTGGGCGGTAAGAGGACGTCCGCGCGCGACCCGAAGTCGATGTGGCCGATCCGCTGGGCGCGCTCAAGGTTGTCGCCGGCGGCGACGTAAGGGTGGATGCGCCGCGCGAATGCACCGGCGATGAGCGAGAGTTCCGCAGGCCCTTCGTCGGTCGCGACGTCGACGTCGACGCGCTCGTTGCGTTCTGACTCCTTCGAGAACGCCGGTCGGTGTGCGCCCGGACGGTGGGTGACGCGCTCGACGTGCCCGTCGAACGGCGCGCGGTTCACGTGCACGTCGGTGACGTTCATAAACACGCCCACGCGGAGTTGGTCGCCCTCCTCACGCACGACTGAGACGTGTCCGTCGGCGGGCGAGACGACGCCCGGACCCGAGGGCTGTCGATCGGGATCACGGAAGAACCACGCGACGAAGCCGCCGGCGGCGAGCGCGACGACGGCCAGCGGGAACGCGAGCGGTGCGAGTACCGCGGCTGCGGCGAACGCGGGAATCGCGAAGCGGCGAGCGCCCGGCGCGAAGCGCATCGCTCAGACCAGTGCCTCCTCGTCGAGTTCGGACTGGCCGCCGGCCCACGCAGCCAGGAGGTGCGTGATGTGGAGGCGGCCGTCGTTGCCCTCCGCGAGGTCGAGATCGACGCGCCCGGCGAGTCGGTGCAACCGCACGAGGTTCGCCTCGCCGAACTCCTCGGGGTAGGTGTCGGCGACGCGAAGCAGTTCCGAGAGGAGTTCCTGGCCGCCGAACCCCTCGTCGTCTAAGAGTGACGTCACTTGCTTGCGGGCGTCGCTGACCTCGCCTGTTGCAGCGGCGTCGAGGACGTTCTTTAGCGCGTCGTCGTGGCCGGCCTCCGAGAGCGCCGTCTGTGCCGCGTCGACGGTGATCTCTCCGTCGCCCTCGATAGCGGCGTGCTGGGCGGCGAGTACGGCGTAGCGGAGGTCGCCGTCGGCCTTCGAGGCGATGAGGTTCAGCGCCATCGGCTCGGCGTCGACCTCCTCGGCGTCAGCGATATCGACGAGTACGGCTTCGATCTCGTCGGTGGTCGGCGCGCGTACGGGAACGGGGAAACACCGCGAGCGGATCGGCGGGATGAGCTTCGAGGGCTGCCGCGTCGTGATCACGAACTGGGTGCTCTCGTGGTACTGCTCCATCACGCGGCGTAAGGCCTGCTGGAAGTCCTCGCGGATGGTCTCGGCGTTGTCGAGGAGCACCGTCTTGTACGTTCCCGAGGCGGGCTTGTACGACGCGAGCTCCTGCATCACGTGCGAGATCATATCGCGCTTGGACCACTCGCGTTTGTACTTGTTCCCCTTCCCGCCGCGTCGATACTGTTTCGAGAACGCCGTCTGTCCCTGCAGGAAGCGCTCGAAGCGCGGGTCCTCGCGGATCTCCTTTTTGCTTCGGCTGAAGAAGTCCGCGACGTTGATCTCGACGAGGTCGGCGTCGGGATCTTCGTGTGCCTCGCGGGCGAGCGCGCGGACGGCAGCGGTCTTCCCGACGCCCGGGGGGCCCTGCACGACGAGGTTCATCGGTTCGTCGACGGTGCGGGCGAGTCGCTCTCGGACCTCCGGCTGCGGCAGTTCCGAGAGCGAGGGCGCGTGCTTCTCCGTCCACAGGGGCGCGTCCATCGACGGCGAGTAGTCGGCGGGGGGCTAAGAAACTCTCCCTCCGCGGCCGCTTTCCGCTCGGCAGCCGTTACGGGGCGCGCTCGGTTTCGGTATCGTTGCGTTCCCGTTCGCGATCGCCGCCTCGCTGGTCCCTGACGTACTCCTGTCTCCGCTCTTGCGCTCTCCCCTGCTCGATGCGTTCGCGGGCGTTCTCGGGTGTGTCCGTCTCCAAGAGGACTTCGAGCTTCCGCTCGAACTGGGCCTCGGAGAGGTCACCACGCGCGTAGCGGTCACGAAGTCGATCGAGAGCGGCGTCGACGCCTCCGTCGGCGTTGTCCCACTGGTCACCACCCACTGTGCCGTCTGACCGTTCAACCCGAGGAGTACGCGCCGTCGACGAACCGGTCTCTGCTTCGGCGCGTTGTCTACCGCGAGCGAGTGAGACCAGCGGAACGACGACCGCGTAGCCGACGACGAAGACGAGCCAAAAGTCCACCGCGGCGAGAAGCGGGACACCGAAGAGCGATCCGAGCCCGGCTCCGAGAACCACGAGCGCAGTGGCGGCGACGACAGGATCGTCCGAGTCGGCGGGATCGAAGCCCGCTCGGTCCAGTCGGTCTCGGCGATCGTCCATACCTGTCGGTTTGGGAGGACGAACAAAAAGATACGCCGCGCCGATATGATCCGACACGGGTTTACCCCGTCGCCTCCCAGAACCGGATATATCGATGCGCGTGACATTTCTCGGGACGGGTGGGGCCGTACCGACGACCGAGCGGGGGCCGAGTGCGTTCCTCCTCGAACGGGAGGGGGAACGGCTCCTGTTCGACTGCGGGGAGGGCACCCAGCGGCAGATGATGCGGTTCGGAACCGGATTCTCGGTCTCGCACGTGTTCGTCACGCACCTCCACGGCGATCACGTCCTCGGCATTCCGGGGCTGATCCAGACGCTCGATTTCAACGACCGCGAGGAGCCGATCGCCATCCACGGTCCACCGGGCTCGAAGGGCCACCTCGAACGCCTCGTCGAAGCCGGCGGCTATCGACCGAGTTTCCCCGTTACGGTCCACGAATCCCGGCCCGGCGGCGTCGCGCTCGATGCCGAGGACTACGAGGTTCGAACCTTCGCGACCGAACACCGCGGCGCGAGTTCGATCGGCTACGCGCTCGTCGAGGACGACCGCCGCGGCCGCTTCGACCGCGAGAAGGCCGAGGACTTGGGCGTCCCCGTCGGTCCGAAGTTCGGCCAACTCCACGACGGCGAATCCGTCGAACTCGACGATGGCACGATCATCTCCCCCGAACAGGTCGTCGGCGACCCCCGCCCCGGGCGGCGCTTCGTCTACACGGGCGACACTCGCCCGGTCGACGCCACCGTCGAAGTCGTCGACGAGCCCGACCTCCTCGTCCACGACGCCACCTTCGCGACGGAGTGGGCCGACCGCGCCCGTCAGACAGGCCACTCGACCGCCCGCGAGGCCGCCGAAATCGCCAACCGCGCCGGTACGAAGCGGCTCGCGCTCACGCACATCTCCTCGCGGTACGCCGGCGACGCCTCGCCGATCGAACGCGAGGCGAAACAGACGTTCACCGGTGAGCGAGCGTTTGTCCCCGACGACGGCCAGAAAGTCGAGATCCCGTTTCCGGACGACGAGTGAGCGACAGCTCGTCGTAATCGGATCAGGGTTGCGAACAGCCGGCCACGAGTGATCCCGCGCGGGGCGGCCGGACAATCGCAGACCGGCGCGGGGTGAGCGTTACGTCACGGCGGCGATGGTCCCGGCTTCCGGTATAAAGGCTCGTGATGCAATCCGGCGTGGCATATATATCCGCAGACGACCAAACGACGGTGTGAACGACCGGACGAGCGCACTCGACACCCTCGTCTTCGGCGTGGACATCCAGAGTGGCGACGTCCGCGGGGACGCGCCCTCGTACGCCCTCGTCGCCTTCGATGGCGAGAACGTCGACCGCGACGTGGTCTCCCACCGAAAGCTCCGCCGCCTGCTCGACCGCGAGGAACCGGCGATGCTCGCGACAGACAATATGTACGAGCTGGCGGCCGACAAGGACGAACTCGTCCACTTTCTACGAGCGCTCCCGGCGGAGACGAAACTCGTGCAGGTGACCGGCGCAGAGCGGCCGGAACCGCTCTCGCGCGTCGCCTCCAGACACGGCGTTCCCTACGGGAAGAAGCCGATGAAGGAGGCCGAAGCCGCGGCGCGGCTCGCGGCGGCGAACGTCGGCTACGAGGTGGCGGCGTTCGGTGACACCACGACAGTCAAGGTGTCTCGCGGGCGCTCGACCGGCAAGGGTGGGTGGAGCCAGGACCGCTACACGCGGCGGATTCACGGCTCCGTGAAGCGCCGCTCTCGTGAGGTCCAAGAGCGGCTCCGACAGGCCGACCTCGACTTCGAAAAAGAAGTCACAGAGAAGTATGGCGGCTACGCGAACGCCGTGTTCACGGTCGAAGCGCCGCCCACCGACATCCCGGTCTCCCGCGGGCGCTCCGGCGACACGCGAATCGAGATCGAACGCGAGCGGCACGACGGCATCGAGTTCGAGCCGTTAGTCAAGCGCCGCGACCACGTCGTCGTCGGGATCGACCCCGGAACGACGACCGCCGCGGCGGTCGTCGGCCTCGACGGCTCCGTCCTCGACGTCTACTCGACGCGGACCGCCGATACGGCCGACGTGATCGAGTGGCTCATCGAGCGTGGGCGACCGATCGTCGTCGCGGCCGACGTCACGCCGATGCCCGAGACCGTCGAGAAGTTCCGCCGGAGCTTCGACGCCGCCGCGTGGACGCCGCATTCGGACCTCCCGGTCGACGAGAAACTCCACCGCACGCGCGAGGCCGCCTACGAGAACGACCACCAGCGCGACGCCCTCGCCGCGGCGCTTTTCGCCCTCGACGACCACGAGGACCAGTTCGAGCGCATCTCACAGAAGGTGCCGCCGGACGTCGAGCGCGGTACGGTCATCTCCCGCGTCGTCGCGGGCGAGGAGTCTGTCGAGGCCGTCCTCCGTGACCTCCGGGACGACGAAGACGACGAGGAGTCCGAACCCGAGCACGAGGAGCGTGAACTCTCCGACGACGAAAAGGAGATCCGGCGGCTCAAAAAGCGCGTCGAACGGCTCGAATCGCACGTCGACGACCTCAACGAGACGATCGACGAGCGCGAGTCGACCATCGACGAGTACAAAGAGAAGCTCTCGGAGGCAAAACGCGAGGAGCGTCGGAAGGCCAGAGAGCGCCGCGAGGTGAAGCGTCTCGAACGCGATAACGACCGACTCGAACGCCGCGTCGAGACCTTAGAGGAGGAAAACGAGGAACTCGACGGGAAGTTAGAGCGGCTGAAGCGGCTCTGGAAGCTCGATCACTCGAACTTCGCCGACGTCGACACCGACGGCGACCTCGTCTCAGTGAAGGTGGTCGAACAGTTCACGCGGGACGCCATCGAGACGACAGACGAGCAGTACGGCCTCGCGGCGGGCGACGTCGTCTACCTCCGCGACGCTTCCGGGGCCGGCCGATCGACTGCCGAACGGTTGGCGGACGTCGACCCACGCGTCGTCCTCCGCTCGGGCGGCAATCTCTCGGAGATCGCTGACCAGATTCTCTTCGAGCACGACATCCCCGTCGCGCCTGCCGACGACGTCGCGATCCAAGAAGTCGACGAACTCGCGGTCGCCAGCGAGGCCGACGTCGAGGCCGCTATCGACGACTGGGAGCGCCGCGCGGAGGAACGCCGGAAAGAACGGAAGGCGTCGATGGTCGATCAGATCATCTCCGAGCACCGGGCGGAGACGCGCAGCGAGAGCCGATAACGGGTTCTGTCTCTCACCGCGCCCGGGCGGTGGCGTCGACTTCGTAGGGCGCGTCAGGCTGACCGAGGAAGTAGTACACGACGAAGCCCACGAACGGGAGGAAAAAACACAGCGCCGTCCACGCTAGCGCGGCGTTACTCCCGCGCCCCGTCGCGTCGAGGTAGACCCACCCCGGCAGCGCGACGTGGGCGACGAGGAAGTACAGCGCAAAGCCCGCGAAGTACGCGAACGTCCCGACGTCGGTGACGACGATCCACATCACGAGCAGCGGGAGGAACGCCACGGCGACTAACCCCCCGAGGACGACGAGCGGCGAACGGGTCGTTGCCATCGCCGATCTGTTGGGACCGCGTGCGTATGACGCTTTCCAGTGGGTCGGCGGTCACTCTGCAGGCGACGTCCGCACGGGGCTGCCCGCTCCGGCCGCCTCCGACCCACTTCTTTACAACGCCGCGCGAGGTATCTACGGCCGACTATGAGTTCGATGCCGAGCCGGACGCTTCCGAGTGGCGATGAACTCCCGCTCGTCGGCTACGGGACGTGGGACAGTGCGGGCGAGGACCTCCGCGACGGCCTTCGAACCGCGCTCGATGCGGGCTACACCCACATCGACACCGCCGAGGGCTACCAGAACGAGGACACGATCGGCGAGGTCATCGCCGAGTACGACCGCGACGACCTCTTTGTGACGTCGAAGGTGCTCCCCTCGAATCTCCACTACGAGGACGTCCTGGAGTCGCTGTCGGCCTCGCTCGAGCGCCTCGGTACCGACTATCTCGACCTGTATCTGATCCACTGGCCGAACCCGACCATCTCGCTGCGCGAGACGTTCCAGGCGCTCGAACGCGCGCACGACGATGGCCTGATCCGCAACGTCGGCGTGAGCAACTTCACACCCTACCAGCTCCGGTTCGCCCAGAAGGTCGCCGACGTGCCGATCGCCGCGAACCAGATCGAATTCCACCCCTGGTACTTCCAGGCGGACCACCTCGAATTCTGTGACGAACACGACATCGTCGTCGAGGCGTCGGCTCCGCTGGCCCGCGCGGAGTTCCTCGACGACCCGCTCGTGACCGAACCAGCCGACGCCTACGGCGTCTCGCCCGCCCAGATCGTCCTGAAGTGGGCCGTCGAGAAAGGCGTCGTCGTCCTCCCGAAGTCGTCGGACCCCGAACACATCGAGTCGAACATCGACCTCTTCGACTGGGACCTCGACGCGGACACGGTCGCCCGCCTCGACGGCGTCGACCGGATGGAGAACGTCTATATGATCGACCTCGACGACGAGATCTACGGGATCCCGTCGTAACCGCGTCGCCGTCACGGGCGTCCCCGAACCGCTCGCGACGACATCCCAGAAGTCATATTGCAGAGTCGCGACTTCCCGCACGTATGGACGCCTACGAGCAGATCACCCGGAACGTCTCCGAGGTGGTCACAGAGGACGAAGTGCGCGCGCTAGCCGAATCCCCGGACGGAAAGCGGGCGTACGTCGGCTATGAGCCCTCCGGCGTCCTCCACATCGGTCACATGCTGACCGCGAACAAACTCATCGAACTCCAGGAGGCGGGCTTCGAGGTCGTCGTGCTGCTGGCGGACGTCCACGCCTACCTCAACGACAAGGGGACGTTCGACGAGATTCGAGAGACCGCGACCCGAATGCAAGAGCAGTTCGTCGCCTACGGCCTCGAGGAGTCCCAGACCGAATTCGTCCTCGGTTCGGAGTTCCAACTCGACGAGGAGTACATCCTCGACCTGCACGCGCTCGAACTCGAAACGTCGCTCTCGCGGGCCGAGCGCGCGATGGCAGAGATTCAGAGCGGCGACACCGCGACCGTCGCACAGGCGGTCTACCCGCTGATGCAGGCGCTCGACATCGTCTATCTCGACGTCGACCTCGCGATCGGCGGGATGGAACAGCGCAAGGTGCATATGCTCGCCCGCGACACCCTGCCGAGCATCGACGCCGACGCGCCGACGTGTCTCCACACGCCCTTGATCGCGGATCTGACGACCGGCATCGGCAAGATGTCGACCTCCACTGGCGTCTCCATCTCGATGGAGGACTCCGCCTCCGACATCGAAGACAAGGTCAACAAGGCGTACTGCCCGCCGACCGCGGACCCAGATCCGACCGACGAGGGTGAAGAGCGGGAGAATCCCGTCCTCCAGATCTTCGAGTACCACGTCTTCCCGCGGTTCGGCGAAGTCGTCGTCGAACGCCCCGAGCAGTACGGCGGCGATCTGACCTACGAGCGCTACCAGGACCTCGAAGACGACCTCGAATCCGGCGAACTCCACCCGGCGGACGCGAAAGGCGCGCTCACGACGTACTTGAACGATCTCATCGCGCCCGGTCGCGAGAAGATCCGCGAGCAGCGGGACTGAAGCGCTGTCGCCGGCCTCCTCTACCGACGTCGCCTCCCTGCCACTGCGGCCGTCTGACGCTCGTCTTGCTGAGCTTGATATTCGTGAGCCGCTAATCTACCCGATTATGGGGATCAAGGGAGTCGTACTCGGCGCGTACGCGCTCTGTCTCGGGGGACTGCTGTTGTTCTCGGATTCGGGCGTCGCGACCGGGTTGGGGGTAACGCTCGTCGCGCTTACGGGCGTCGCAGTCGTCGCCCAGTACGGGACTATACAGTAGCGTTTGCAACGTCTGGCACGTCGGTCAGCGTGCGAAAGTTTGCAAACGCTACTGTACAGCCATCGCGTCCGCGAGGGTGAACGTCCCCTCGTAAAGCGCGGTCCCGACGACGACGGCCGCCGCACCGGCGTCTTTCAGCGTTCGGACGTCGTCGAGCGACGCGACCCCGCCGGAGGCGACGACCGGGATGTCGACAGCGTCGACGACGCGGCGCGTCACGCCCGCCTGGACGCCTTCGTGTTGGCCTTCGACGTCGACGTCGGTGAACAGAATCGCGCCCGCGCCGAGGTCCTCGTAGCGCGCCGCGGCGTCTGCGGGATCGAGTCCGGTGCCCTCGGTCCACCCGGAGACGACGACCTCGCCGTCTTTGGCGTCGAGGCTCACCATCACGCGTCCGGGGTACTCCGCGGAGATTTCTTCGACCAATTCGGGCTCCTCGACGGCCGCCGTCCCGAGGATGACGCGCTCGACGCCGCGGTCGAGCAGGTCGATCGCGTCCGCCGCAGTGCGAATCCCGCCGCCGAGTTGCACCGGCACGTCGACGGCGTCGACGACGGCCTCGACCGCGTCGGCGTTCTGTCTCTCGCCCTCGAACGCTCCGTCGAGATCGACGAGGTGCAGGGTCTCGGCGCCGGCGTCGACCCAGCGCTCGGCGGCCGCGACCGGGTCGCCGTAGCGTTTCTCGGTGCCGCGTTCGCCCTGTACGAGTTGGACGACCTCGCCGTCCTGCATATCGACCGCGGGGACGACCTCGAAAGTGGGGAATGGATCGCTCACGCGCGAGTGTCGACGGGGGAGCGGCCTAAAGTCTCCGGAGCGGCGTGCCGCTGGGCGGTCGGATCGGACGCAGCGGTTCGAGACCGCGCCCTTGCAGTCGTGGCGAGAGTGCTTGTCTGTGTCACCCGAACCGAAAGAGCCACAGCAGTGACTCCTCCATTGGAGGTATGACAAGCGCACCCCTCGAACTCGTTCCCGAACTGCTTGAAGTCCTGTTCTTCAGTCTGGGCTCGGTCGGCCTCTCGCTCGTCGGGGCGTCTCTCGAACGCTTCGCGCTCACGACCGCCCAGGGCGGCGAGCTAACGCTCGGCCTGTGGGCCGCGGTCATCGGCGCTGTCGCGCTGTACTTCGCGTACTACGTCGCCGTCGACAAGGCCCTGCCGACGATGACGGAATTCAAGCGCGCCCTCGGCGACGCCGCCGAGTGAGCCGACCAAGCCAGTCGAGCCGGTGCCGGCGCGCGATTGCTTGCCCTCTCCGGCAGGCGATCGACGCTCTCTGACCGGAGACTCCTTCGCAACCGCTTTTACGGCGCGCTGAGGAAGACGACGTAATGAAACTGTTCGGTTCGAGCGGCACTCGTGGCGTCGTCGGCGACGGCCTGACGCCCGAGTTCGTCCTCCGCGTCGCGAAGGCGGCGGGGACAGTGTGGGAGACGGACCGCGCCGTCGTCGCACGCGATACCCGAACCACCGGCGAGATGCTCGCGAATGCGGCCGTGAGCGGCTTAGAGAGCGTCGGCGTCGACGTCGACCGGCTCGGGACGACCCCGACGCCGAGCGCCGTCCGCTACGCCGGCGAGTACGAGCGTCCGGGGATCATCATCACGGCCTCGCACAACCCGCCGGAGTACAACGGCGTCAAACTCGTCGGCGCGGACGGGGTCGAACTCAGCGTCGCCGACCTCGAACGGATCGAAGAGCACGTTCTCAGCGAGGACTTCGGGACCGCCGCCTGGGACGCGGTCGGCGACTCGCGAACGATCGACGCGGTCAACCGCGAGTACGTCGAGGATCTCCTCGCGTCGGTCGACCGCGAGGCGATTGCCGACGCCGACCTCACCGTCGCGCTCGACCCGGGTCACGGCGCGGGTGCGCTCACGAGCCCCGAGTTCTACCGCGAACTCGGCTGTGAGGTCGTCACCGTCAACGCCAACCCCGACGGGCACTTCCCCGGCCGCGAGTCCGAGCCAGTCGAACCGAACCTCGCCGACCTCAAATCGCTCGTGAAGGCGGCCGACGCGGACGTCGGCATCGCCCACGACGGCGACGCCGATCGAGCCGTCTTCGTCGACGAGACTGGTGCCTTCGTCGCGGGCGAAGCGTCGCTCGCCGCGCTGGCCGCCGCCGAACTGGACGCAGGCGACACGACTGTCGCGGCCGTCAACGTCTCGCAGCGACTCGTCGACGTCTGTGAGGAGGTCGGCGCCACGCTCGAACTGACCCCGATCGGCTCGACGAACATCATCACCCGGATTCGGGAACTCCGCACGGTGGATGCCCACGTCCCGATCGCCGGCGAGGGCAACGGCGGGATCTTCTTCCCCGAATACCGACTCGTCCGCGACGGCGCCTACGTCGGTGCGAAGTTCCTCGAACTCGTCGCCGAGCGTCCTGTGACCGAGATCGTCGCCCCCTACACCGACTACGAGAACGTCCGTATCAACCTCGAATACGACACGGACGCGGAACTCGACGCGATGCTCGGCGCGGCCCGCGAGTTCGCCGAGTCCGCCGACGCCGACCCCAACACCATCGACGGGTACCGTCTCGATTACGGCGACGCCTGGGTGCTGGTCCGTCCCTCCGGCACCGAACCGAAAGTGCGCGTCTACGCCGAGGCCCGCTCGGAGTCACGCGCCCGCAACCTCGCCGAGGAGGCGGCCGGTGCACTCCGCGCCGCGCTCGACGGGCGAGACCGATAGCCTCGCTGCTCAGACGCGCGCATCGCTGCCTCACAGCGCAAAAAATCCGAACAGCAGACAGACCACGCCGAGTACCAACAGGACGAAGCCGCGCTCGACGGAGACGTCGTCGCGGCGGTTCGTCGCCGACTCGGTCGTCGTCGCGCTCTTTTCGTCCGACGAGGACCGCTCGCCGGGTGGCTCGAGCCAATCTGTCGGGTGTGCGAGCCCCGTCTCGGTCCCCGCGTCGAGTTGCTCGTCGCCGTCGGCATCGAGTCGTTCGAGCGCGCGTTTCGTCCGCAGCGACCGCGCCCCGTAGTAGAGGCTGAGTGCCCCGGCTGCGAACGCCACCGCCGAGACGGCGACCATCAGCCCTGTTGCCTGCCGGTCTCGTTCGCGTCCTCCAGCGCCGCCGACAGGCGCTCGCGGGCGTCACGGAGGCGTTCCAGTTCGGCTGCTGCGACGCCGGACTGAACGCGCTCGCGTTCGTCGGCGTCGAGTTCTTCGTGCGCGCGAGCGGCGAGCCTGAGATCCGCGTAGTCGTCGCGGCGGGTCAGGTCCCGCACCGCTCGAAGCCGTGCGATCGTCTCCTCGGAGGCGAACCGTCCGAGAAGCGAGATCGCTTCGCCGGCGAAGCGGCGGAGCGTCCCCGCCGACGGCGGCGGGAGCGAGACGGTCAACGGCTCGGCCGAGAGCCGTTCGAGGTACGTTCGGTGGACGGCGACGCTCGTCTGGAGCGCTGCGGGGTCCTCGGCGTAGTGATCCAGTTTCGACCCCGAGTAATCGGCGTACTCCAAGAGCGTCGGAATCGGTTCGTCGGCGTCGGGGCTCTCCCGAACGAACTCGCGGAGGTCGCGCGGCGGCGACCGGAACGCGACGAGCGGGAACGATTCCGCCCGTTCGAGGAACTCGATCACGGCGGTCGCCGACGCCGACTCGTAGAACGACTGGAACTCGGCGCTGACGGCGTCGTTGTACGCCTCGATCGGGTCTCGGAGCTTCTCGACCGGCGCGTCGAGGTCGGCGTCGGCGAAGGCGAGCGTCTCCGCACGCGATTCGATCTCCTCGTCGAGGTCGCGGAGACAGAGCTTCGCGTCCCGGCGTGCCTCCGAGAGCGTCTCTTTCGTCTCTTCGCGCCGGTCGAGGAGGTCGACGTACTCCGCGGCGGGTTCGAGGTCCTCGCGCGCCGCGTCGAAGTGGTCCTCGCTGAGCCGCCGTCGGTCCATCCGCTCGGCGGCGGTCTCGAAGCCGTCGTGCGCCGGGACTGACTCCGGGAGGTCTTCGACGAGGCCGAGAAAGCGATCCTGGAACTCGACGTACGCCTGGAAATCTCCCGTCCCGGTGGCGGAGTCCTCGTAGTTCTCGAACAGCCGGATCGACTTCCGGTAGGCGTCCGCAGCGGCGACGACGGACTCTTCGCCCACGTCCTCGATCCGCGATTCCACCTTCTCGCGCCGCTCGCGCGCCGCCTGCAGGTCCTCGATCCGCGCGTCGACTTCGGCGAGCAGCGCATCCACGTCGGCGTCGTCAGCCGTCGATCCCGGTCCGGACATCGGTCCTTACTCGTACACCGCGTCGGGGTCGAACACTTGCTCGCCGACGTTCTCGCCGTCGATCGTCCGGTAGAAACACGAGCGGTGGCCGGTGTGGCACGCGCCGCCCGTCTGGTCGACGAGATACAGAAGCGTGTCGGCGTCGCAGTCGACGCGAATCTCTTGAACCTCCTGGGTGTGGCCGCTCGTCGCGCCCTTCTCCCAGAGTTCGTCGCGACTGCGGGAGTAGTAGTGTGCGCGCCCCGTCTCTCGCGTTCGCTCGAGCGCCGCTGGTGAGACGTACGCCAGCATCAACACCTCGCCGGAGTCGGCGTCCTGTGCGACGGCGGGGACGAGTCCGTCATCGCCGAAGTCCACCTCGACGTCGTCGGTCATTACCTCGACCGAGGGGTGTCCGTCCGATAGGTCTTTTGCCCCGTTCTGGACCCGGAATCGCGCTGTCATAAAAATAGCTTGACAAAATAGTGAAACTCCAGAAAACCCAAAACTACGACCGCAGACTGATCGCAATGACTGACCCTCCAGATGGAGAAATCGTCCATCGGACTCTCGAGACGGATCGAGAACAGCCGGTCGTCCAGATTGCAGAGGTCGTCGCCGAACTCGAAGGCAAGAGCCACGAACAACTGACGACGACGTACGAGCACCTCGATCACGTTCTCGAATACATATTCACCACGCCGCCGGTCCCGGAAGCACAGGTCGAAATCACCTTCAGCTACGAAGGATACCGAATCACCGTCGAGCAGGACGGGAGCGCGCAGTTCGTCAAAACGTGACTCGGCCGGCGCTCACAGCACGCCGAGCGCTCCGAGGACGCCGAACACGACGTCGCCGTACGTGAACGCCAGCAGCGTCCCGACGAACATCGGGACGATGAACGGGATGCCCGGCGAGATCCACACCTCGTTCTGATCGGCGACGATCTCTAGGCCGCCGCGGAGTTTCTCCGGCGTGGTGCCGTAGGCCGTCCCGTCGATGCTGTCGAGAAATGCCTCCGCACCCCACGGATCGTCGGCCCCGACGTCGGTGTCGCTCGCGGCGGCCGCTCTGCCGTTTGTATCGTTCGCGACTGCCGTTCCCTCATCCGTACCCCCGTCGGTGTCGATATCGGCCGCTCCCGTCTCGGGAACCGGTGAGTCGCTCTCGACGCCGACTGCGCCGTCTGTCGGCTCGTGCGTCGCACCGATGCTTTCGGGGTCCCGGAACCTATCGGGGTCCGCCCGGAGATCGGCGAGCTTCGCGCCGCGCCAGCGGAGGTACATCCGCAGTGCGTCGATGTCGAGACCGTTCCGCGAGAAGCCGTCGGGGGTCTCGAACAGGCGGCCGTGCGCCGTCGAGAGCGCCGAGACGTCGATCCGCCGGCCGAGGAAGACGACCGGAAATCGGACGTCGCCGTCGAGCAGATTCCGTCCCGCGAGCGCGAGCGGATAGACGGCCGCGAGGACGACCGTGTTCGTCAGGACAGTCATCGAGAAGACGCCGAGCGTCGTCACAGTCGATGGCAACGTGAACCCCGCGAAGTAGTACGTCGGAAACGTCGGGAGGAGAATCGCGATCGTGATGAGCGCCTTCGCGTCTGCGCCCCCGAAGCCGCCGAGCAGCCAGAAGATGTAGGCGATCGGTGCGACGAGAAAGAGGCTGATCGCGACACGCACGAAGAACAAGACGTCCGCAGACGTCGCCATCGAGACGTGTCCGAGGGCGTCCCACACGAGCAAGAGGACGCCCAGCGCGACCAGCGGGTACCAGGTCCGACTCGGCACCCGTCGCGTCTCGACGTCCCGCCACGCCGCCCACCCGAGGACCGGGAGGACGGCCAACCGAAGCAGATCCGGTACGCTGGCGAACATACAGGGGAAGTGACCCCGGGGGAGTTGTAGTTTGCGTCTGCGTCGGCTCTACCCGCACACCGCGTCGGCGCTCACACGTGACAACTACGACACTCGCTGGCTCGTCGTCTTCCATCCAAGCTTACTCGCCGGGCGACTCGACGACGCCCAGTTGTTGGAGGAAGCTGAGGTTGTCGGGCAGCACCCACCATTCAGCGACCTTTCCGTCCTCCAACCGGAGGAAAGCCATCGTCTGATGCTCGAACTCGTTGCCGGTCGGTTCGATCCCCATCAACTCCCCGTCGTGGACGCCGCGCTCTGTCAACCGGGCAGCGACAGTATCTCCCTCTACGATCATCTCCTCGACGGTCACCGTGTAGTCCGAAAACGCATCGAGCGTCTCCGCGAAGCTCGCTTTGATCTCCTCGTGGCCACGGAAATCACGCATCGGGCTGTGTTCCACCGCGTCCGCCGCATACAACTCCTCGACTGCGTCGAGGTTTCTCTGTTCCAGTACGTCTCGCAGGATCCGATGGGCGATTTCTTTGTTTTCCTCACTCGACATCGGCGTCCCCTGTATGCTGGAGCCACGACTATTGTTAGCGAGTGCTGTACCGAACTATGACCGACGTAAACGAGAGAAAGGCCCGCTTATTTTCCGGTCGATCAGATCCGGGACGGCGATTAATCTGCAGTGGCGATCGAGGACGGTTCTCCCCAGCGTTGGTCGTCTGCGCTGCCGACGAGGTCGCGGGCGCAAAAAGCGCGAATGTTGGGATTTCGATTCTCGGTGCGACCGAGAACGGGTGTTAGAGGAACCGCTCGTCGTACAGCCTTCGTTAGATGACGCGGTTCTGGAGGTAGTCGAGGTGCTTCGCGTTGTAGACGATCTTGACGTCGTCGGCTGCCGGCGAACCGATGCACGTCAGGCGGACGTTCTTCTCGGAGACTTCCTCGTCGGAGAGGATCTGCTGCATATCCATGTCGATCTCACCCTCCTTGAGGATGGACGCGCAGTTCGCGCAGGCACCCGCGCGGCACGAGAAGGGCCAGTCGTAGCCCTGCGCCTCGGCGGCTTCGAGGATGTATTCGCCCTGGTTGACTTCGAGAGAGCCGTAGTCTTCGTCGTCCAGACCCGCGTCAGCGGCCTTCTCGAAGAGGTCGTCGTCGTCCATATCCCAGCCCTGGTCGTCCAGCACTTCGTAGTTGAGGTATTCTACGGTAGGCATCAGCAAGCGGTTTGTATGCCACCCCATTAGACTTTGCTGTTCGATTCGTCGATTACGGGCGATTGCTCGGGACGTATCACTGCTGTGTGCGGTGACAGTGGGCGTCACTCCGCCGGAGGTGCGGCCGACTGCGACGACTTACAGCGGGACGGCCGCGAAGAGCGCATACGACGCCGCGGCCGACAGACTCGGGGTGAGAAGCCAGAAGAAGATCACGCGACCGGTCGTCCCCGGGTCGAACAGGTCGGTGCCGCCGATGTCGCGGGCCGACTCCTCGCCCACCCGCGGGACCTCGTCGCCCGTTTTGGTCGTCAGCGCGTCGACGGACATCTCCGGCGCGGTGCCCCCGAGCGCTTCGCCGAGAGTGACCGTCCGCGTGGCGCGGCCCCAGCCGAGGCCGACGATGCACATCGTCGCCGAGACCGCGAGACTCGCTGGAATGCCGAGATACGACAGCATCGCGATCAGCGACGCCGACACCGTCTCGACGACGAGCGCGGCCAGAATCGGCAGTTCCGTGAGGTCGTTGCCGACGGTGTCGAGCGTCCGCCGTGCGATGGTGAACGCGCCGAGACCGATCGCGCCGGCCGCGAGGAAGATGCCCTGGTTGATCGACACCGCGCCGTTGCCGACGAGCGGGGCGACGGCGTTGGCGGCGTTCGACGCGCCCGCCGAGTAAGCCATATAACAGGCGATGACGACGACGAGGCCGACGCTGCCGAGTTCTCGGGGCGTCGTGTTCGGCCCGAGTCGGGGCCGTGGAAACCCGTTCTCGCGGTCGAGGACGACGATCGGTCCGGGCGAGCGGTCGAGTTTCAGTTTCGCGTCGAGGTAGGGGTAGACGTACCGGCCGATGACCGCACAGATCCAGAAGGCGATCACTGGGGCGACGATCCACCACGAAATGATCTCGAGCATCACGGCTTCGTTCAGCGTCCCGGAGGCAACGCCGAGGCCGGCGATCGCGCCGACCGCCGTCATCGACGTCGACGCGGGGACGCCGAACGTGTTCGAGATGAGGAGCGCCAGGCCGACGAAAAAGAGGACGGCGACGCTGGCGGCGAGTGTGAACTCGCTTTGGGGGACGATGCGCCCGCCCATCGTCTCGATGACTTCGCGCCCGGCGGTCCACGCGCCGAGGAGCGCGAAGCCGGTCATCAGGATCGCCGCGCCCAGTTTCGAGACGAGGTCGCTCCCGACGGCGGGGCCGAACGCGACGCCTGTCGAGGAGCCGCCGATGTTGAATCCGACGAAGACGGCGACGAAGAGACCGACGGCGAGGAGTGTTTCGACCACGACGCGTGATTCGCAGTACCGGCGGAAAAACGTCACCATCGACGCCGAGAACGCCCGGCACGCCGCAGTAAGATCGGTCAGGCCGCTCGACTGCGTCCGGGCACGACGCTCATAATGATTACTCTCACTGTGTGCCGGTGAGCGCCGGCAACCGGGGTGGCGCTCATCGGTAAGAGACGAGAGTAATCATTATCAGTTCGTCGCGGCGTCGATCGCCTGTTCGAGGTCGGCGATGATGTCGTCGACGTCCTCGATGCCGACCGAGAGGCGGACCATATCGGGCGTCACGCCCGCGGCGTTCTGTTCTTCTTCGGTGAGTTGTTGGTGCGTCGTCGAGGCGGGGTGGATCACGAGCGTCTTCGCGTCGCCGACGTTCGCGACCAGGGAAGCAAGTTCGACGTTGTCGACAGTGTCGCGGGCGGCCTCGTAGCCCGCTTCGAGACCGAAGGTGATCATCCCGCCGTAGCCGCCCTCTAAGTACTCGGAGGCCTCCTCGTGCGTCTCGTGGCTCTCCAAGCCGGGGTAGTTGATCCACGAGACAGCGTCGTGCCCTTCTAAGAACTCCGCGACGGCCATCGCGTTCTCGCAGTGTCGCTCCATCCGCATCGGCAGCGACTCCAGCTTTTCGAGGGTGTTCCACGCGTCGAACGGCGACTGGGCGTTCCCGAGATCGCGCAGGCCGCGGGCGATGGCCGCGTACGTGAACGCGGCGTCGCCGAAGCGCTCGGCGAAGTTGACGCCGTGGTAGGCGGGGTTCGACGCGCCGATCTCGGGGTACTTCTCGGCGTTCTCGGTCCAGGGGAACGAGCCGCCGTCGACCAGAATCCCACCGATCGTCGTCCCCGCGCCGGTGAGCCACTTGGTCGTGGAGTTCCACACGAGGTCTGCGCCGTGTTCGAGCGGGCGGCAGAGATACGGCGTCGCGAACGTGTTGTCGACGAACAGCGGCACGTCGTGCTCGTGAGCGATGTCGGCGATGCGTTCGATGTCGGGCGTGACGAGCGCAGGGTTGCCGATCGTCTCTAAGTGGACGTACGCGGTGTCCTCGTCGATAGCCTCCTCGTACGCCTCGTAGTCGAGGGTATCGACGAACTTCGTCGTGATTCCGCGGCGCTCGACGGTGTGCGTGAAGTAGGTGTAGGTGCCGCCGTACAGCGACGCCGCCGTGACGATGTTGTCGCCGGCGCTGGCGAGCAGGAAGGTCGCGAGGTCGAGTGCGGCCATCCCCGAGGCCGTCGCCGCCGCGCCGACGCCGCCTTCGAGCGAGGCGAGGCGCTCCTGCAACATTCCGACCGTCGGGTTCATCAGCCGGCTGTAGATGAATCCCTCCTTCTCTAAGGCGAACTGGCCGGCAGCGTCTTCGGCGTCCTCGAAGACGTAGGAACTCGTCTGATAGATCGGTGGTGCGCGTGAGCCAGTCGTCGGGTCGGGTTCCTGTCCCGCGTGGAGGCTCCGCGTCCCGAATCCGAGTGGTGTGTCGTCGTCGTCAGCCATAGCGCACCCTTCTCGGACCGGGGGCCTAACGGACGTGGCGCGTGCAATTTCCGCCGGTATCTGCGACGAGCGCTTCTGTCGCGCGGATTCGTGCCGTCAGCCAATCGACTGACGATTGTATGGTATGGACCATTCTGGGTGGCGATCCGTCGCCGGCCAAGTTACGGAATCGCGTCGTCTTCGTGATCCGCACCGTCATCCTATGGACGTCTTCGATCATCGAAACGGTATTGTAACGGTACAAAATATGGGTTTAGAGATGACAGACGAGACAGCAGACACGCCGGGCGGATTCACGAAGAAGCGATACACGCCGCGCTCTCTCCTGACTGGTACTTCGAGATTCGCACACAACCTCCCCGCGCTGGTGCGCGCAAAGCGAGCCGACAGAGTCAGCGACCAGTTCGCAGAGAAGATTATGCTCGCAGTCACCGCTGTCAACGAGTGCCAGTACTGTACCCGTTACCACACGGACCTCGCCCAGGAGACGGGCGTCGACCAGGCCACCATCGATCGAATCCTCGAAAACGACGTCGACGCGGCCGTCGACGACGAGGAACGGACCGCGCTCCTGTTCGCGCAGGCGTACGCCGAGGCCGACGAGGATCCGAGTCCGGACGCCGTCGCCGAGTTACGTGAGACCTACGGACCCGAGACGGCCGCCGACGTGCTGGCGTTCGTTCGCGCGATCTACTTCGGCAATCTGCTCGGGAACTCCTACGACGCGCTCAAATTCGGCGTCCGGCGACGGACGCGTCGCGCGCGTCGCTGTCTCCGCCGCGGGGCCGAGAGCGCACAGCGAGCAGTCGAGCGTCTGCGAGAGCGCTGTCCGGTCTGAATCGCAGCGCCACTCGCTCCCATCTGGCCTCACTCACGCCGCTGCGCCGCCTCCGACCGACGACCCCGCGAGCAGGAGCACCAGCGCCGCCGCGCCGACGCCGAGTACGCTCTGCGTCGAATTCGTCCCCACGGCGAGCAGGGCGACGGCAGCGACGAGGACGATTCCGCCGACGCTTACCGCGAGCGCACGGCCGCGATCGACGAGCACAGCGAGTCCGGCGAGGACGAAGGCGACGCCGGCAACTCCCCCGGCGACGACGACGTTCAGGACCGCGCCGCGAGCGAGCAGCGCGATGCCGGGTGCGCCCGCGGTCGGCACGAAGAGGCCGCCCCAGACGAGTACGCCGCCGACGGCGGCGACGAGGAGGCCAGCGAGGCGTGCGAGGAGATCTGCCGGAGACATACCGTCGGACACAGCGTGCAGCGAAAAGTGCGTTCGGGTTCAGCGGGACCGTTCTGTCGGATCGCTGGGACGGCGCGGACTCACCGACTAAACAGCGACGCGTGAACGGGCGCGAAGTCGCCGCCGGTGTTGGGTTCGGCCTCGACGGTGTCGTGGACGGAGCGCCCGTTGACGCCCTCCGCGAGGAAGTCCCGGAGCGGTGGACCGACCTTCTCGGGTTCGACGAGGAACGCGTCGTGGCCGTGATCGGAGTCGATGACGTGGTGCGACACCGGCACGCCCGTCTCGCGGAACGCCTCGGCGACGGTCTCGGATTGCTCGGTGGTAAAGTGCCAATCGCCCGTGAACGAGAGCAACAGCGCCTCGCCCTCGAAGGCGGCGAGCGCGCGGGCGTCGTTCTCGTAGCCTTCCGAGAGGTCGTAGTCGTCCATCGCCCGCGTGAGATACAGATACGAATTGGCGTCGAAGCGGTCGACGAACTTCTCGGCCTGGTAGTCGAGGTAGGACTCCACGTCGCGGTAGGGGAAGAACGCCGCGGCGGGATCGGCGGGGAACGAGTCCCGGCGCGCGTCGCGGCCGGCGGCGCGCCGCCCGAACTTCTGCTCCATCGACGACTTCGAGAGGTACATCACGTGGCCGATCTGGCGGGCGAGCGCGAGGCCGTCGGTCGGTTGCTCGTCGTTTCCGTAGTAGTCGCCGCCGTTCCAGTGCGGATCGGTCGTGATCGCCCGGCGCGCGATGGCGTCGAGCGCGAGACACTGCGCGTCGAGCCGCGCCGCCGCGGCGACGGAGACGACGTACCGGGCGTCGTCGGGGTAGCGCTTCGCCCAGTCGAGCGCGTTCATCCCGCCGACGCTCCCGCCGACGACCGCGTGCAGGCGGCCGACGCCGAGTTCGTCGAGCAGTAGGCGCTGCGAGCGCGTCCAGTCGCCGATCGTGACCGGCGGGAAGTCGGTGCCGTACACCTCACCCTCGGGATCGGTCGATGCGGGGCCGGAGGTGCCGTAGCACGAACCGGGGATGTTTGCCGAAACGACGTAGTACTCGTTGGTGTCGATCGCCTTTCCGGGGCCGACGATGTCGTTCCACCACGCACGGGCCTGGCCCGCGGTCTCGGAGCCGTAGCCGGCGACGTTCTGGCTGCCGGTGAGGGCGTGACAGACGAGTACTGCGTTGTCGCCGTCGAACTCGCCGTAGGACTCGTAGGCGACTTCGAGGTTCTCGATCTCGTCGCCGGAGGCGAAGTCGAACCGCCCGAGGTCGACGGTTCCGCTGTCTGTTTTCATCGTGTTTCCTCCCTCTCGGAGTCCGAGGCCGAAACGCCTTGCGTTGCGGCGCGGATCGCCCGGTCCAGGTCGGCGATGACGTCGGCGGCATCTTCGATGCCGACCGAGAGGCGAACCATCTCGGGCCTGAGACCCGCCGCGCGCTGTTCCTCCTCACTCAACTGTGCGTGCGTCGTCGACGCGGGGTGGATCACGAGCGTCTTCGCGTCGCCGATGTTCGCGAGGAACGACGCGAGGTCGACCTCCTCGCAGGTCCGCTTGGCCGCCTCGAAACCGCCTTCGAGGCCGAAGGTGACCATTCCGCCGTACTCGAACTCGCCGTCGCCGTTCTCCTCGGAGCCCAGATACCGGGTCGCGTTCTCGTGGGTCGGGTGGTCCTCGAACCCCGGATACGACACCCACGCGATGTCCTCGTGCTCGCGGAGGAAGGTCGCGACCTCGCGGGCGTTCTCGCAGTGGCGCTGCATTCGCAGCGGGAGCGTCTCCAGTCCCTGGATCGTCTGCCAGGCGTCGAAGGGCGACTGCTGATTTCCGAGCGTGCGGAGCGCACGCTGGCGAGTGGCGTTGGCGAACGCGGCCTCGCCGTAGCGCTCGACGAAGTCGACGCCGAACGCCGGATTCGTTCCAGAAAGCTCGTCGTAATCGGCGTGTTCCCACGGGAAGGTACCGCCGTCGACGAGGATGCCGCCGACGGTCGTCCCCGAGCCGTGGAGCCACTTCGTCGTCGACTCCCAGACGATGTCTGCGCCGTGTTCGAGCGGGCGACAGAGGTACGGCGTCGCGAAGGTGTTGTCGACGACGAGCGGCGCGGCCGCCTCGTGGGC
>Ga0207719_100161_pt1 | contig 54484 bp, 48 predicted proteins | sample A23P1SouthBayCA_2_FD_187279 | JGI IMG/M metagenome (GOLD analysis project Ga0207719, IMG submission 187279) | Aerobic enrichment media microbial communities from Eden Landing Ponds, California, USA - A23 P3 (3) (SPAdes) | ecosystem: Environmental > Aquatic > Marine > Unclassified | place... | reverse complement strand
ACAAGTTGACGCAGTATCTCAGAGCGTTCCAACTCCGTCGAGAAGTGTATCGAAAATCAGGACGAAACGCTCTCAAACACGCCATTCGAGCAACGCTGTGAAATCAACAACGTGCTACGCAAGAGCGTTTCTTTGTAGTCATCCCATTCTTCACGTATATCTTCGTTTTCAAGCAGATCAGCTTGTTTCTCTTCCTTTTCTTCTGGGGACCGACCTCGGAACTGTGGGTCGTAGCGAGAAAAGAATTCATCGCGGTTAGGAGCCAGGACTTCCCACGGTGGATTCCCGATTACAACATCGAAACCACCATCAGCATAGACTTCTGCGAATTCAAGTACCCAGTTGAACGGTTCCATCTCCGCAACGCTTTCTTTTGTAATCTTGCCAACTCCGGCCTCTTTGAAATCTCCATGAATATCGTCAATTAGTTCTTCGCGAGCGGTCCGTAGCTTCTCAAACGCGTTCTTGCGATGTTTTTCAGCCGTCTCACTATCGACTGCTTGTTCATGCTTTTCGATTTCGGTGATAATGTCTTGGTATCGGTCACGAACGCTGTCTTCGCTAAAACTCTCAAGTGTGTACTCCCCGCTATCGGTTGTTTCGGGGAAACCAGTGTACCCAATTAGGCTGTTGCCTTCACGCAGATTGAAGACGATGTTTGGCAGGGCGAGTTCGTCGTCGTCGAGGTCGTCCACTACGTCTTCGTCCAACTCTGATATGATGGACAGCCACAACCGCAGTTTTCCGATCTCGACGGCTGGCCCCATCAGGTCCACGCCGTAGATATTGTTCAGAACCGTTGTCTTCTTCAGCCGGTATTCCTGTGGGTAGTTCTCGTTCTGCGCGTACAGCGCCTTGCGGATGCTAACGATTTCTTCCAGAACCGACGTGAGGAAGTGTCCACTCCCCATTGCTGGGTCTACGACACGGAACTCATCTACTTCCGCGAGTAGAGCGCTAATCAGATTCCAGTTACCCGGCAGGTCCTCAATAAGCGCGTAGACCGAATCGTACTTCTCGACTTCCGGCTTGGGCCAGTCACGCTCTTCGACCAGCACGCGACCAAAGCGGTCCAACAGTGCCGGACGGACTGTCTCTTCAGCGCAGAAGCGTGTAATTTCACTTGCAGTATAGTACGCCCCGAGCTCCTTGTTCGTGTCCGCATTATCGCTGGTAATGTAGTTGACAGTCTTCTCAAAGACGTTCCCGAGGACACTCGGGTCAAGGTCGGTCGGTGAGCCGCCCGCCGAGAAGCTGTATCGTTCCAGCAGATCGATGATAGACTTCAGCACCGAGTTCCGCACGTCGAAGTTTTCTTCATCAAACCTGTCGTCACCAAGAGATGGGCGGAACAGGCCACCGTTCAAGTATGGAATATCCTCGAACACCTCAATATCTTGGACTGTAGGTGGCCGCTGGGCAGGCTTCTCGTTCATCACGTCATAGAACAGGGGCTTGACGAACTCTCCGTAGAATGACCCAGTATACATCCCGTCCTCGTAGGCGTCTTTGAGTGTCAGCAGAAGGTCTGGGTGGACGAGTTCCTTGTCCTCAAGGAACTTTATGAAGACAAGACGATTCATCAACTCGACGGCGAACAGCCGGGCGTCGTCTTCGGTCGCGCCGTCGGGTTTGACCACGCCGTCGCCAATCAATGAGCGCGGTGTCTCTGCGTCCTCGTCCACGATACCGAAGACGTACCGGATGTAATCGTCGTAGAACTCGTCGGTAATTTCTTCTTGCGTTCGCTTGATTACCTGCCGAGCCTCGACGGCGATAGAAACGAAGTTCTGGAACTCGAAGGTCCGCAGAAGTCTGGCGATACGTTCGCGGTCGGCGTCGAAGACGACTTCCTTAACAGGCTTCCGCGCTCCGACCTGGTTCTCGAAGAGCGCAAGAAAGACTGGCTGAATGTCTACTTCCTCGATAATATTGTGACTGTACGAGTCTGGGTCGTACCGGACGAATGCCCACCGAAGCCCATCGGTAGCGAACCCAAAGTCAGACTCGAACTCGCGCTGGCTTAACCAGTCTCGGACCTGCCCGATCCCGTGTTCTCGGCTGTCGAGGTCCTTATTGATGGGTTCGGCTTCGATAAGGAGACGGGTCGAATCCGTGTCGAAGTCGCGCAGGGAAACCGTGTAGTCCGCGACCATCGTCCGGCCACCGGAGAGGCCGCCTGCTTCAGTGTCGAATGAGTGGCCCAACTCCGACAGCAGGGGTTCGATAACGGCCTGTTGGGTGAACGACTCGGGCTGAAGCCCGTCGCGTGTCATGTCGCTCCGGAGCCGATAGGACCCGGCGTCGGCCCGGAGAATGTTTTCGAGCGTGTCGTCGTCTATCTGTTCTCGGAGCCGAGACACGGCGTCGTCTATGGCTTCAAGAAGTCGTACTTCGGCTTCGTCTTCGACGCTTGTCTCGAAGGCTTCCTGAACGAACTCAGTTTGCGAGGTAGATGTTGTGGCAGGTGGCATTCAGATCCCTCGGCGGTGAAACTGTGATTCGATAAGCGAGATGGGCATAGCCTGATTGTTCCACCCCATCATGATATGCTCTGCGGTGGTGCCATGAACCGATCTGAACAAGGACCACTCTTCCGGTCGGCTTTGCTGACTCTACTACGGTCCCTCAAGATACTCAAGAGCGGCGTCTACACTGTGTGGCGGGGTTTTGTGTCCATCTTTCGTTTCCCTGATAAACTCAAGATCCCACGTCCCCGGAACCGTGTGTTCCGCGTTCGCTTTCGTTTTCAGCCACTCTTGATCAACTGGGATTTCGTCTTCTCCGAGTTCACCTAACTCTGCGGCTATCTGGCGATACAACAATAGAGCGACAATCCTCTTTTCGAGAGTGGCGTCTTGGAACTCCGACTGTGGGACCGGCTCGCCTGTATCCTGATCTACCTGAACGAAATCAGACAGCGTTTCCACAGCTTGTTCTCGGTCATGGGGCCGTTCGTCAGTATACATCTCGGAAAGGGGATCATCGTCAGCCATAGTCCCCATCTGTCACCCAGTCATTATAGTACCGACGCTTGTCCAGATGGTTCACTGCCTGTCAAGCCATTCTTCCTCTCCGTAACTCCGTCTACTGCCGACGAACGCAAGGATAGCGGAGAGTACGCCCATACCTAAAATATAATATTCTATACTTGAAGGAGTTAATTTCAATATTCGATAAATACTAAATACTGTTGTGTTTACGGTATTTATACAGTCTCATCACTGTTCATGGATCGTTCATCGCTACTGCCCATAGATCGCTCAATATCGTCGTTGAACAACCCGGACAACTACGGGCAAGTTGAGTCGTTAGACAACCTGGACAACCGAGGCAAGTGGACAAGTGGTGTCGTTAGACAATACGCAATTGCAGTGAACTACGTATTGTTTGTAGTTGTTCGTAGTCGTGCTGTTCCGGAATCGTACTGTTCAGTCTACTACGGTACGTTATGTCTCTAAACTACAGCCATCACAGCTTCGTCGTTCTAACCTATGATCGTCGTTCACCGATCTATACTTAATGTCCTTCTTCGTCCTTCGTCGTTAGATCTATGCCAATCCATGATCTCAATGATCTACAGATCGTAGTTGATCGTCGTATATAGGAGATTGTCGTATATCGGAATACGATCTACAGTAACCACTACAGCAACCCCTCTACTCTATCCCCTATAATCCCCTTTCTCTTCTCCCCAGTTAGTATTTAATTCTAATATAAATATAATTATAATATACTACGGATCTGGTTCAGTAAACACAGAAGCTATCAACAGCACAGTTCACACCGGAGAGGAAACCAGTATAGCGACAGATCATCCTATTCATTCCGAATCTTGGAATGAAAATATTGGTAATAGAGCGTTTTAGCTCGCAGAAAACGAGATAATCACCACCCCAAGTCCACAGGCCGCTTAGAAGAGCGTGAGGTGGGACGAGAGCGATTCCATCTGGTTCCAAGTGGTATTGGGCCGCGAGGATATGAGCGCGCTCAGCAAGCCGCTCAAGCGCCATCAGGTATTTTATAAATCTATAAAACGTAAGATGATACTTCGGCATGACTCTGCCAGTAGCACCACGAAGGTCAGCACCGCTTAGAGCGCCCTGGCGGCGGCCACAAGCGATTCTTTCTGTGACCGAGTGGTCTGGGTCATAGAACCAGATGCGCTCCTTCACGACGTTTAGAGACAGCGTTAAAAATTCGTTAATCCGCTATAAACGTGTAAGATTCCGCGAAACCATTCTGCTGATAGGGGTATCAAGAGAAGTTGTTGGGGCAATAGTTATGGCTTGATAGGTTTCCCATAGTCCTACCAGGATTATAGTATATATTTTTATCTGGTAAATAAATCCCCATACACATTCAACCAGAATCTACCGTCCCGAAGAGTCATAGAATGAGGACCGGTCAAAATCGAGTCGAGGTCTGGGACTCGTACCCCCACCGCCGTCAGAACTCGGCCCCCATGATCTTGATCCCACCGGGGCTGTCTCCGGTGTCTACTCGTTCATTCCTATCCTCGGGATGAAGGGGTGCGAAGGGTGATTCTGGATCGATTGGCTATCTCGGGATCCTCGACTTTCAGCAGGGGCCGAAACCGGACGAATCTGATCATATATCCGTCATTTACCACTACGCCACGTTACCGTCCGTAGCACGTCGCTACGTCCCATAGGGACCGTTTCCCGGTGGGCAAACCCTGCCGGTGCTACCCGACCCGTGTAGTCGTTATAGCAGGTGCAATGGGCGCGTCCCCACCCTGGGGGCCAGGATAGCCCCTTGGACTGGACCGGGAGTCGGGTCGGCTGGGGATCCCAGGGGATAGGGCTGGGCGTGGGTCGCCATGATCGGGGGGCCACCCCAGGGGATCGGACCGGCTGAGGGACCGGGGGGATCGAAGGCTCGATTTGTTCAGCGAGTCTCGCTCTCGCTCCGGGAGTCCTTTTCTGAGAGTCCTGACCGGCCCGTTCGTCACATCTGCGTGGTGTGTACGACGACCTCCGTGGGGCGCGTGGCCGGTCGTGACGGTCACCTACGACGGCGTGGGCCATGCGTCGCCATTGGGCTTCGAGGACGTGAGAGACGGACTGGACGGCGAGAACGGGTAGTCAGACGGGTCGTAGGCGGCGGGAATGGCGCTCAGCGTTTAATATGGCCATTAAGTAGTTTTAGTGGCCCGAACGCGAGGCTCCGCCTCTCGGATCCTCAAAAAACCAACAGCCTGAAATGAGAACTGACAGTGGTGAACGGGGGTAGTCCCCACCGTCAGTGTCAGGCCGTCGGTTCAATTGCGCCCAGCGGGGTGAACGAGAGTACCATCGTACTGGCTCGACAGCGTTCAATGTGGGGGGTCGGGGGAACGGTGTCGTTGGGCAATTGGGGCAGACGAGGGGTCACCCACACCCACGTTGGGCGCGTTTTGTGACAGGGATTGACACGGAAAAAGGCTACGAAGTGACACTCACATAACTGTACGTCACTGCCCGATACTGATCTCTTGGTCACATCGAAGAGGATCCAACCCGCTACGCCGGGGGACTCTCGCTGTCACTCCCGAGCGCGTCCAATCGCCCATACGTTACCTCTTCGGCGTCCTCGTCGGTCAATCCACATCGTGCGAGCCACTTCCGTACCGTCACGGGGCTACAGTCAAACTCGTCACGGGCCGCTATCTCGTCCGCTGACAGCCCTCTATCGGCGTAGAGATAACGAAGAGTCGGTTCGTGCCGCCACGGTCGAATCACTCCGAGACGTTCTGCATGGACCGTTACACGGCTCTTCGAGACGCCGAGTTCGTAGGCGATTTCCCGAGGCGACAACCCGCGTTCGTGGTAGCAGTGCCATAGAAACTCGCGGTCAGCCCACGGCTTGTTTTCAGGAACGCGCTCTTCGGGGAGACGGTATGTCATGAGTGAAAATACGGTATGCCCAACGGTAATTCGTTCGGTGGTGAATCATGTCTAAACGCGGGAACAGAATCAAGCGGCTGAAACTCGGTGATTCCAATATGGCGTGCCCGATCTGCGGTGGCGACGTAGAGGGCGACACCGACACCTATCCGAATCTGGTGTGCGACGACTGCGACCAGCGGGCAGTTGGTGAGGACGGCGGACCAGCGGAATATGGGTTTGAGTACCTGGATCGGGAACCCGATAGCGACGGTGGGATACAGATGGAACCAGAAACCGGAACGAATCCTGTGTTCATTGACGGAGAGAAGGCCTGGCGTCGGTACCGGTTCGGTGGGTGGGTGACGATGAAAGACGAACACGACTGCGACAGTCTCGAAGAGTTCTACGAGGCGCACGGGGTGATGTGAGCGCGGTTTAGTTTCACCACACGGCTGGTTCCTATATCTCTCGTACCACACTAACCAGATATGACTGACCCCTCAGCGGCTCTCGGTCCCCTCTCGAAGCTGGTCGATGGCGCTTCAGACTACTACGAGTTCTGGAAAGACTACGACGGCGAGGAGATACTGATCCGGACACATTCGATCAACGTCGGCGGGACTGGATCGGGCGATAGGGGGAAGATTCGGCAGAACAGCCATATTATTCGAGGGACGGTTGCCGACGTTACCTCATTCCCTCCGGGCTTCTTGCTTGAAGACGTAGAAGAATACATCGAATTGAGCGATGTACATCTTCTATGGGGGACTGGATCTACTAAACCCCAAGACGCCGCGGAAGGTGTGACGGGGAAGCAAACGCTCCGGGAAATCGACGAAAAATACGTCTCCTTCAGTGCGATAGACGAGTTGGAACGGGCTGAAGCCGCTGACTCTGCGACCGAACCTTTCCGAGAGCCAGACGAAGAAGAATAGACTTGCTCGCGGCAGTCTAATCGTAGTAACTCGACCGTTCTACGACAGTAGCGAATGCAACGTTCTGTTGAACGTCAGTGATCTCGACAGTCACCCGCTCGCCCTGTTCAGTGTCGGGAACAATGACCACGAATCCGCGCTCGACACGGGTGATCCCGTCGCCCTGTTCGCCTATGTCCTCGATCTCTACGTCACGAGTCTCACCCTCTTCGACAGGTGGTGTCGGTGGACCACGTTCGCGCCTGGGTTTGGAATCGGTTTCTTCGCTCTCGGGTTCCGACGGTGACGGCAAGATCGCCACTCGATGTGTCTCCCCCAAGTCAACCTCGCCAAGTCGGACCTCTTGTTTTGGGACTTTGACCACGTAGGCCCCGTCTCGTTCTTCGACCTGTGCGGAAAACAGACAGCGGAGTTCCTCCGATATTTCCATCAGATGTGCCTCTTACGCGGGATACAGAAGGCAGATCACTTGGCTCTACTGTTACAGGCGTCCAACAGAGCGTGAGTGCCGCTACACGGGCAGAACCACTCGTTCGTCACTCCGGACTTACGACCGTTTCGCAGGCAGGGCACTCGGCCCAGATACCTGTCTCGCCATCGCCCGTCTCGTACTCGATCAACAGCCACGCCTCAGGGATAGACTCACCACAGTCTGGGCAACGGCCAAGCTCCGACGCGTCACTGTTCATGCAAAGGGGGAAGGGGAGCGTGTGACAGGTTCCTTCCAATCGGAAACTGCGGCGCTCCCGTAAGTAAACCTTCTGCGGGCTTGTACCCCGAACGTCCTATTGGGCTTCCGTATTGAACTTCTGTTGACTGATCTTCTGTTCAATTGCCTTGTCTGTCAAATGTAGGAATTTGTTGAACTCTTTTTGGACCTTTTTTGGGCGGGTAGAGAAGATCTCAATAGTTTGCTTCCCAAATCCGGATGGTGAGATTTCACCTTCAAACTCTTCGGATGTATCTAATCGGATTATGCTCTGTTCCAGGCTCATGCTTCCTAACTCTGGTATTTCCTCGGGAAGCCTATTCCATTCCAAGGACAATTGGAATGTAGTACGTCCATCACTTCCAAATATTAGCCGTTGAATTTTGTAACTATAGTTTGAATTTGGTTCCCTACACTCGATAAAATCTACTGAAACAGTAAGCGTGAGGAACCCATCATCCGTTGTGAAATTCATAGGTATGTCTTCATTCTGGTACTCTCGGCGGATCAGCTGTTGCTGGTCATAAATACCTCTGGTCGATGAATTTCGCCAAATTAGGAATGAGAATACTGCACCGAGGATAGAGAACACCAGGATTAGGATAGATAGAAGGATCGGTGTCATTGATTTCACTATAGATCGCCAATCAGGCGGGCCTGCGCGACAGCCAGCGACTTCTCTTTGTCTGTCTTCGCACCTGCGATTTCGATTACGTCGGCTCCGTCGTCAGGAATCCGTATCTCGGACTTCTTGTCCTGGTCCTTGTTCATGTAGGTACTGTCAATCCCGAATGGTGAATCCCTTTCGCTGGTTAGACCACATTGGGACAGTCTCGATGAAACCATGCCAGCGATCAGAAGATAACCCTATCCCGCCCAGGAATTAACGAAACGGATCGGTATTGGTTCGGCATACACCGCTCCCACCCCACATTTTATAAAAGCACAGTTAGTATAATATGATAAGAAGGGCCGAATTGGGCGATTTACCAGCAATCCTTGCCGAGAACGCGCCTGGGTAGCTTAGAGGTAAAGCGCGTCCTTGGTAAGGACGAGAGCCCGGGTTCAAATCCCGGCCTAGGCTCTTCTTGCCGTTTCGTCCCTCGTCACCCGAGAGCCACGGACACGTGTGGGTTCGCTTGCCAAACGCCTATGCTGGGCGGCGAGAAACAGAGACGGACGACCAACCCAGATGTCCGATTCACTCTACCAGCGCGTCTTCAGGGAAACCCCGGCAGCGGTCGCGGTCCACGAGCCGGGAACGACACGGTTCGAGGCCGTCAATCCGGCGTATGCCGACGCGCTCGGGTACGACCCGTCGACGCTGGAGGGCGACTCGCTCGTCGCCCTCGCCGCCGACCAGGAAGCGCTCGCGGCGGCCGAACGTGCGCTCGACGGGGAACCGGAACGGGTCGAAACGACGCTGACCGGCGCCAACGGGACGGAACGGCGAGTGACGATCGAACTCGACAGGATCGAAGACGCCGGACAGCCGCGGCTCCTCACGACGCTCCAGTCGGCCGCCGGTCGGGAGGCCGAAACCGCACCGTCGCCGTCGGAGCGACGGCTCGAAGTCGCACTCACCGGAACGGACACCGGTGTCTGGGAGTGGGACATTTCGACCGACGAGGTGGTCTGGACCGAGAGCATGGAGCAACTGTTCGGTCTCGAACCCGGCACGTTCGAGGGGACCTTCGAGGCGTTCGCGAAGCGCGTCCACCCGGAGGACCTCTCCGAGGTGCAGGCGGACATCGAGAGCACGGTCGAGACCGGTGAGCGCTTCGAGACCGAGTACCGGATCGAGCGCGACGACGGCCAGCAACGGTGGGTGAACGCGCGCGGCGAACTGCACGAGGTAGAAGAGGGCGCCGACGTGGAAGGGGAAGAGGGCGACGATGACGACGAGGGGAGTGGCGGACGGATCGTCGGTATCGTGACCGATATCACCGACAGAAGGCGAAACGAGCGCGCGCTCCGCCGCCAGGAGCGACAGTACCGGCAACTCGTCGAGCGACTGCCCGACGCACACTACACCGTCGACGACGACTGGCGGGTCACCTTCTGTAACGAGGCGCTGGCGGAGCGGCTCGGGCGACCGACCGAGGAAATCGAGGGGGCCAGGCTCTGGGACCTGTTGCCCGAGGCGAAAGGGAGTGCAATCGAACACACGTTCGAGCGGGTGATGGCGACGGGCGAACCGGAGAACTTCGAGTACCGGTACGAGTCGGGAGAGCACTGGGTCAGGATACAGGCCTACCCGTACTACGACGGGGTCGCCGCCGTCTCGACGGACATCTCGGACCAGCGGGAAGCGCTCCTGAGCGTGCTTGACGCGGCGCCGGTCGTCCTGTACCGGTTCGATACCGACGGCGTCTTCCAGGAGATGCGCGGCGAGGCGCTGTCCCGACTCGGCGTCGACCCCGAGGACCTGATCGGTGAATCCATCTTCGAGGTGTACGCGGACCACGAGGAGGTCATCGCGGCCGCGGAACGCGCGCTGGACGGCGAGTCGTTCCGGTACACCGTCGTGCTCGGCGATATCACGCTCGAAACGCAGTATCAGCCCGTCTACTCGGATGGCGAGGTGACGAGCGTGATCGGCGTCTCGATGGACGTCACGGAACTCCACCGCCAGCGCGAGCGCATGGAGTTTTTCAACTCGATCCTGCGTCACGACGTCCTGAACGGGATGACCGTCATCAAGATGCGCGCGGACCTGCTCGCGGCGGAACTCGACGGCGAGCACGCACGCTACGCGGAGACGATCGTCGACTGGTGTACCACGACGACGGAGGTCACCAAGCGCGTGCGCCGGGTGATCGAGACGCTCGCGACGCCCGACGAGGAACACAGCCTCGAATCGATCGACGCCTCGACGCTCCTCCGGCAGAAGGTCCGGGAACTGGAGACCGCGTATCCCGAGGTGACCTTCGAGACGGCGGTTCCCGACGGCGCGTGGGTCCGAGCCGACGAGTTGCTCGCGGAGGTCCTCGGCAACCTGCTCACCAACAGCATCGAGCACAACGACAGCGACGGCCTGCGGATCGAGACTGCCGTCGACAGCGACGGGGAAACCGTTCGGATACGGGTCGCTGACAACGGGCAGGGCATCAGCGACGACCGGAAGCAGTCGGTTTTCCGGCGCGGCGAGACTTCCCACGCCAAGGAGACCGGATCCGGGTTCGGCCTGTTTTTCGTCGACGTGATGGTCGAGAAGTACGGCGGCGAGGTCTGGATCGAGGACAGCGACGCCGGGGGCGCCCGGTTCGTCGTCGAACTGGACGCCGCCGGCGAGACGACGGGAACGCTCATCAGTGAGACGCACGAAGGGGGGACGAACGAATGAGCGACCAGACGCGGCCGGTCGTCCTCGTCGCCGAGGACGAACGAACGATCGCCGAGGGGTACGAACTCTGGCTCGGGGACCGCTACGAGGTCCGACTCGCGGCGGACGGTCAGGAGGCGCTCGACATGGTCGACGACGGGGTCGACGTCGTGTTACTGGACCGGATGATGCCGGAACTGTCCGGCAAGCAGGTCCTCCGGGAGATCCGCAAGCAGGGGATCGACTGCCGCGTGGCGATGGTGACGGCGGTCGAACCGGATTTCGACGTGATCGAGATGGGATTCGACGCGTACATCACCAAACCCCCGGAGCGCCAGGAACTGCTCGACACGATCGAGCAGTTGCTCGACCGGGCCACGGTCGACGAGACGTTTCAGGAGTATCACTCGCTGATGGCGCGGAAGGCGGCGCTACAGACACAGAAGACCGAGGAAGAACTCGACGGAAGCGAGGAGTATCAGGCCCTGCTCGAACGCATTGAGGCGAAACGAGCCGCCGTCGACGACGACCTCGGCGACATGGGCTCCGAGATCGACTTCGTCAGTGCCGTCCGAGAGATAGCGGACGGGGACGAGGGCGACGGTTTCGGGGCCGACGATCTCGGGGATAGCACCGTCGCGGACGACACCGATGGGTTCGAATCGAGGGGTGAGGACGATGAGTAATTCCTACGACATGAGCGGCGTTCTCCCGGGGGGCGTGCTGGACGAGGTGCCCGCGGGAACGAACCTCGTCATCGTCGGCCCGTCGATGATCGGGAAGCGGGCGCTGGCGCTTGAGTTTCTCGCCAAGGGCTACCGGAGTGGTGACGGCATCCTCTGTATCACGACCGACAGCGCGGAGACGATCTACGGGGACCTGGAACGGCACGTCGACTCGCTGGAGCGCGAGCGCATCGGCATCGTCGATACGACCGGGAGCGACGCGAGCACGCTGCTCGACGCGACCGTCGAATCCATCGGGTCGCCGGGCGATCTCACTGGGATCAGCGTCAGCATGGCGAAACTGTTCCAGCACTTCGAGAGCCGCGGCGTCTCGGACGTCCGCTACGGCTTGATATCGGTGTCGACGCTACTGCAGTACCTGGACAACCGGAAAGTATTCAAATTCCTCCACGTCTACACACAGCGGATCGAATCGACCGACGGACTCGGCATCTACACGCTCAGCAACGACAGTCACGACGAACAGGCCATCAACACCATCGTCGGACAGTTCGATGCCGTCGTCGAACTCCGCGAGTCCGCCGCCGGCGACGTGGAGTTTCGCGTTCGCGGCTTCGGTCGACGGCCGACCGACTGGAACGCCCTCTGATACAGTCGGGACTCCCGAGAACGGTCAGGAATCGGGCTGTAACTCGCGGAGCGCGGCATCGTAGGCCTCGCGGGTGTCGAGCGAACCGAACACCTCATCGAGCTGGGCATCGAGGTCGTCGAGGCGGTTTCCGACGCACTCGCGCTCGGGGTCGTCGGGTGCGAGTGCGGCATACTCCTCGGCGAGGCCGTAATACTCGCCGAGCGCGGACCGATAGGCGGCCCGGCGGGCCAGTCGGTCGACGGTCGCCCTGAGTTCGTCGGGTGAGACTGGTTTGACCAGGTAGTCGTCGTAGACCGACGTGGAGATATCCGGCTCGCTCGCCACGAGGGCGGCGACCTGGCAGTCGGCCGTCTCGGAGGTGACCCGGTCGACGACGTGTCGGGCCGACAGGCCGGGCAGGTCCGGGTCGAGGAGGACGACGCTGACGGCGGCGTCGAGGCTGGCCAGCGCGTCGGCGCTGTCGTAGGCGGTCCGGACCGCGTACTCCTCGGCGAGTACGGCGGCAATGTCGTCGGTGATGGCCGGGTCGTCGTCGGCCACGAGTACAACCGTCGCGGCGGGGCCGTCGCTGTCGCCACGATGGCTGACGCCGGGGGATCCGCGGGGGTGGGTGTCTGAGTTCATGGTGTCGCGGCGTCCGGTCACGGTCCGGTGACGCCGTCCGTCCGGAGGTCGACGACGGCCTCGAACAGCACTTCGAGGGTCGTGACCGTCTCGGGGTCGTGGACGTCCGGATTCAGGTGGTAGTGTGCCACCGCGTCGGCGCGCTCGACCGCGCTGGTAAGCACCTCGAGGAACTTGAACACCGACTCGGTGTCGGTCGCTCCGAGCAGGGCCGACAGCGAGTGAACACAGAGACTCGTCCGCTCGTCGCCGGTGCTCGTGAGGTGGTCATCCAGCGTCTCGCCGAGGCCGAGCAGGTCCGTCGCGTCGGGGACGAACTCGACGGTGGCGTTCGGGACTCCAGGGGACGCGCTCGCACTGGCCGTCGCGGCCGCCGAGCGAGCGCCGGTGTCGACGTCGATAACGGTCGTGCGGGCGGGGTCATCGCCGCGGTCGGTCCAGGTCGACAGCCGGTCGGCCGGCGAGTCGAGAGGGGTGACAAGCAGGGCGTGTGTCCGGTCCGACCCGGTCGCGTGCAGCAGTTCCTCGCAGACCGCGTCCGCGTCGCTGGCGGCCGACGGGGCCAGCAACAGCACGTTCGACGGGCGGTCGATGTCGTCTCGGTTCGCGTCCGGTGTCGTACTCATATCGGTTTCCTGGAGTCGCGCGCGTCGACTCTCTTGGCTATAGTTCGCGGAGAGTCGTCAAGTAAGTTGTGTTGTCGTTATCACGTGTGAAATCGATATGTGGTTGGCAGATCTGCCTGACAGGTCGGCGAGGATCGGACGTGGCCAGTGAAAAAGCGGACGTAGCGCGTCCTCCGACATTCCGCCGCTTTGCGCGGGGCGTCCCCCACCGTTTTGTGCGCGACGTCTCCCACCGTTTTGTGCGCGACGTCTCCCACCGTTTTGTGCGCGGCGTCTCCCACCGTTTTGTGCGCGGCGTCTCCCACCGTTTTGTGCGCGGCGTCCCCCACCGTTTTGCGCGCGGCGGTCGACGGGGCGGTATGGACGACCGCGTTCACGACCACGCAGCGACGCTCGTCGACTGGAGCGCGCGGATCGAGGCGGGCGACGACGTCGTCCTCCGCGTCGCGGAGGGTGCTCACGACCTGGCCGTCGCCGTCGCCGAGGCGCTCGGTCGCCGGGGCGCAAACCTCGTCACCGTCGACGACGCCGACGAGGTACACCGGGCCTACCTCCGGGCCCACGACGGCGACTTCGAGACGGATCCCGCGTACGAACTGGCGCTGTACGACCGGGCCGACAGCGTCCTCTCGCTCGACGGCGGGCGAAACACCGCGGCGCTGGCCGACGTGCCCGCCGACCGGAGCCAGCGGTACGCCCGCGCCCGGTCGGGGATCCGCGAGGCGCGTCTCGACACCGACTGGGTCTCGACGGTCCATCCGACCCGCTCGCTCGCCCAGCAGGCCGGCATGGCCTACGAGGCCTACCGGGAGTTCGTCTACGGCGCGGTCCTGCGCGACTGGGAGTCCCTCGCTGCGGAGATGGACCGCCTGAAGGAGATCTTCGACGAGGGGAGCGAGGTCCGCATCGTCGCCGCGGGGACCGACCTCACACTCTCCATCGCGGGCCGGACGGCCGTCAACTCGGCGGCGAGCGTCGCCTACGATTCGCATAACCTCCCCTCGGGCGAGGTGTTCACGGCACCCTTCGACCCCGATGGCGTGGTCTCCTTCGACGTGCCGATGACGATCCGCGGGCGACAGGTCCGGGACGCGAGACTCACCTTCGAGGACGGCGAACTCGTCGACTGGGCGGCCGCGCAGGGCGAGGACGTTCTCACCGAAGTCGTCGAGACCGACGCAGGGTCCCGACGCCTGGGCGAACTCGGCGTCGGGATGAACCGTGGCATCGACCGCCCGACCGGGCGGATCCTCTTCGACGAGAAGATGGCCGGGACGGTCCACCTGGCGCTCGGACGCGCCTACGACGCCTGTCTCCCCGAGGGCGAATCCGGCAACGAGAGCGCGGTCCACGTCGACCTGATCACCGAGATGGGCGAGGATTCCCGCCTCGAAGTCGACGGCGAGGTGATCCAGCGAAACGGCGTCTTCCGGTGGGAAGACGGGTTCGAGGCGTAGCCCGGAGCGGACTGCCACATTCTTTTGCCCGCGGCGTTCGCAGCCCCGCCCATGACGGACCTGACAGCATTCGTCGACGGCCTCGTCCACGAACCGACCCAGACCGAGGGCCGCGGCGTCGACCTCACCGTCGCCGAGGTGTACGACGTCGCCGAACCCGGCCGGGTCGACTTCGGCGGCGGCGAACTCGAACCCGCGACGCTTTCCCCCCACGACCGCCAGTACCGCGAGAAGGGCGACGACTACGAGTGGTGGCACCTCGACGCCGGCCAGTACCTCCTCGCGTACAACGAGTCGCTCGCGCTGCCCGACGACCTGGCCGCGACGGTCCAGACCCGCGACGCGGTCCGGGCGCGCGGCGCGTTCCACCCCACGCTCCGAGTGGGCGAACTCGACCGCATCCCGCTCTCGGTCGGTGGTGCGGGCCTCCGACTGAAGGAAAACGCCCGCGTCTCGACCGTTGTCGGCGTGGAGCGCGCCTGAGATGGCGACGGCCAGGCTGGCCCAGGAGGCGGAACTCGCGGAACTGCTCGACCTGTATCGGATGCTCAACCCGGACGACCCGCCGCTCTCCCCCGAGGCCGACGACGTGTGCGACCTGTGGGCGGAGATGCTGGCCGACGACTCGCTGGACGTGGTGGTCGTCGCGGAGGCGGAGCGACTCGTCGCCACTTGCGTTCTCTCGGTCGCGCGGAACCTGACACGGGGCGCCCGACCGTGGGCGGTCATCGAGAACGTCGTCACTCACGAGGAGTACCGCGGGCGCGGGTTCGGGAGCCAGTGTGTCGCACATGCCGTCGACCTTGCGCGCGAGCGGGACTGTTACAAGGTGATGTTGCTGACCGGCGCCGACGAGCGCTGGAAACACGAGTTCTACGAGGGCTGTGGCTTCGACGCCGCGGACAAGACCGGGTTCGTGCGGTATCTCGACGCGCGGTAGAGGAGTCGTTCCGACGGGCTTTTGGCGACGCGCCGGTTTCGGTCGGACATGGCAGACTTCACGATCGCCGTCTCGGACCCCGAGGACGGCCACACCTACCAGGTCGACGTGGACGGACAGGACGCGAACCGCTTCATCGGACGCGAGATCGGCGAGGAGGTCGACGGCGGAAGTGTCGGCCTGTCGGGCTACACGCTGGAGATCACCGGCGGCTCCGACGCCACCGGTCGCCCGATGCGCGAGGACGTCCGCGGGAGCGAACTCAAGAACGTCCTCCTCGAGGGCGGCACGGGCTACAAGCCGTCCCGCGACGGCGAGCGCAAACGCGTGACCGTCCGGGGCCGCGAGGTCAGCGACGAGACCCGCCAGGTCAACGCGACCATCGCCGGCCGCGGCGACGAGTCGCCCGCCGACCTCCTCGGCGAGGAGTAACGCCCCAGTCGTCCACCGGGGACCCGCGCCTTTCTCACCCGACCGAGCGCCGAGCTGCGGCTCCGTCTCTTCGCTTTGCCCTGAGTGTCTTCGTCTTGCCCTGACGGACTCGTTTTCGGACCGATTCACAGCACCGCGTCGACGGCCGAGAAGAGCGCATAACTGACACCGAGCGCGATGGCGAGCGAGGCGACCCACGCCAGCACCGTCTTGCCCATCTTCTCGCGGCTGACCGCGCTCTGGCCCGCGGCGAAGCCGCTACCGACGATGGCCGAGACGATGATCTCGTTGAACGAGACGGGGATGCCGAAGAAGACGGCCGTCTGCGCGATGGCAAACGAGGGGATGAGCGCGGCGATGGAGCGGCGCGGCCCCAGCGAGGAGTAGTCCTGCGCGAGCGCCTTGATCATCCGCGGTGCGCCGGTCCACGAGCCGATGAGTAGTCCGATCCCGCCGCCGACAAGCACCGCGATCATCGGGATATCGTAGGGGTCGACCAGCGGGAGCAGCGGACCGATCGCGAGGCCGACCTGGCTGCCCCCCGCCGAGAACGCGACCAGGCCGCCGAGGACGAGCAGGAAGTGCTGTTGGCCGCGCTCGCCGTTCGCACGGATGTCCCACCACAGCGCGAGCGCGGCGAGGGCCGCGGCGGCAAGCGAGACGCCGACTCGTGCGGTCAAAAGCGGCAGGTCGGCCGCGGTCGCGACAGCCGCCACCGCCGAGGCCTGCTCGCCCGTCGGGCCGAGGAAGACGAACTCGACGTTGGCGAGGATGACGCCGACGACGCCCGCCAGCGCCGGTATCGCAAGCCGTTCGGCCACCGACTCGCTACGCAACAGGCGTGCGGTCCCGTAGGCGATGCCGCCGCCGAGGAAGGGCGTCGCGATCCACAGCGCGGCGATCTGTCGGTACTTCGCCCACGCGGGATCGCCCCCGAGCGCCAGTCCGACGCCGACGACCGCGCCGGTGACCGTGAACGCGGTGGCGATCGGATAGCCCGCGAAGACGCCCAGCGCGACGAGGATCGCGGCCGTCGTCAGCCCGATGACTGCGGCGGTCGGCGAGAGCGTGACGTTCCGGATGAGTTCGCCGCCGACCGCCTCGGAGACGTTCGCGCCCTGGAGCGCGGCGCCGGCAAGCCCGAGGATCCCGACGATAAAACCAGCTCGCATCACCGAGATCGCGTTGGCGCCGACGGCCGGCGCGAACGGTGTCGACCCCGAGGATCCGGCGCCGATCGCCCACGCCATGAACAGACTCGCCCCGCCCGCCACGACCAGCGTCACCAGCGATGCCATCTGGACACCGATACCGGTTTCCTACACAATAGCCTACCGACTGCGACGAGCGACCCCGGCGTTTATCCGACGACGATCACAAACCCCTCGTGTGCCCGACGACGCGCCGTGCTGTCGGCTCTGTGGCTCGGAACTCTCGACCGGCCTCGCCGCCACCGACAGCCGGCAGTGCTGTCTCAACGCGACGCCCATCGCCGGGATCTGCCCCGAACACGGCCCGGTCGGCCCGCATCACGCCACTGACTCGGCTGAGTGAACGCGGATGAACTGCTTTCTACCCCAGCGAACAGCGTGAAAGTACCCGGAACCACGACAGAGACAGCCACCGCGAACAGCGTGAAAGCCCCCGCTCGCTCGTACCGCCGCGGCTCGCTGTGCGCTTCCCTCGCTCCGCTCGGTCCAGTGCTTGCGCCGCCGGGGCGGCGACGAGCGACCGGCCCCTTTCATTCCCGCCCGTGCCGGCTGGTTTGTCAGTCTGTGTGGGTGGGAATGAAAGGGGCGACGTGCTCGACGAAGGCGGACGACGTAAGCACTGCAGCGACCGAAGGGAGCGAAGCGCGCAGCGAGGCCCCCGAGTCGAGCACGTCGGGGCTTTCACGCTATCCGTTGCGGTCACTACCGTCGTGCTGTCGCAGTACTCACGACTGCAACAGAAAACGACACGAAGAACGCCGCCGCCAGGACTCGAACCTGGGACTACCTCGTGTCTGCGGCACGCAGACGAACTACGCGCCCTAACAGCGAGGTGCTCTACCATCTGAGCTACGGCGGCTCACTTCTCCGTAGCCGGAGTTATTTGATAGGAGTTTCGCTTTGTCGTCGCCCCGTGACCGACTCACGCACGCACTTTCGGCTGACGGTGATGGGGTCTGCCGACGCCGCACCCTGCCGACGCCGTATCCTGTCGACGCCACACCCGACACGTTTTCACGCCCGCCCCGGAAAGCGGGGGTATGAGCGACGAGTTCGCCGCCGTCGTCGAACGCGTCCGCGAACGGGTCACCCCCGACGCCGACGAGCGGGCGCGTCTCGACGACGCCGAGGCCGCGCTGCGGGAACGGACCCGCGAGGCCGTCGCCGAGTTGCCCGTCGAGGCCGATATCGTCCTCGTCGGGTCGACGGCGCGGGACACCTGGTTGGCCGGCGAGCGCGACATCGACCTGTTCGTCCGATTCCCGCCCGACCTCCCGCGCGAGGACCTGGAGACGTACGGCCTCGAAATCGGTCACGGGGTCCTCCCCGACGGCCACGAAGAGTACGCCGAACACCCCTACGTCAAGGGCCCGTTCGACGGGTTCGACGTGGATCTGGTCCCCTGCTACGACGTGGCCGATGCGACGGCGATCAAGTCGGCGGTCGACCGCACCCCGTTCCACACGAAGTACCTCCAGGCGCGGATCGACGCCGACCTGGCCGGCGAGGTTCGGGCCACCAAGCAGTTCCTCCACGGGATCGGCGTCTACGGGAGCGACCTTCGGACGCAGGGCTTCTCGGGCTATCTGACCGAACTGCTCGTCCTCGAGTACGGCGGCTTTCGCGGACTGGTCGAGGCGGCGGCCGACTGGCACCCGCCGGTCGAGATGGACCCCGAGGACCACGGCCAGGCGTCGTTTGACGACCCGCTAATCGTCATCGACCCCACCGACCCCGAGCGCAACGTCGCCGCGGTGTGTGCGCCCGAGAGCGTCGCCCGCCTCCAGCACTACGCCCGCGCACTGCTCGCCGACCCGCGCGAGGAACTGTTCTTCCCGTCGCCGCCGGATCCGCTCGACGCCGCGGCCGTCCGCGGGGCGTTCGACCGGCGCGGGACGACGCCCGCCGCCCTGCGCTTCGAGGCGCCCGATATCGTCGACGACCAGCTCTACCCCCAGCTCGACCGCTCTATCGAGGGGCTGGCGGGGGAACTCGACAGGCGCGGGTTCGACGTGCTTCGGTCGGCCGTCTTCGCCGACGAGACCGCTGCGTTGCTGGTCGAACTCGAAGTCGCCGCACGACCGGCGGTCGAACGCCACGAGGGCCCGCCCGTCCACGTGCGCGAGCACGCCGAGGGGTTCTACGATGCCTACGCGGAGAGCGACGTGGAAACCGAGGGCCAGGTGGGAACCTACGGCCCGTTCGTCGCCGGCGACCGCTACGCCGTCGAGCGCCCGCGCGAGTTCGGGACGGCCCGGGCGTTCCTCGAAAGCGACGCCGTCAACGACGTGGCCCTCGGCGCGCGCGTCGAGGAGGCGCTCGCCGACGACTACGAGGTGCTCGTCGGCGCGGACGTCGCCGCGCTCGCGCCCGAGTTCGGGGTCGAACTGGCACGCTATCTCGACCCGAAGCCCTGAGAGTCGAACCCTCGAGAACCGAAGCCCCGAGAACCGAAGCCCCGAGAACCGAACACTGCGTCAGTGTCACGTCCGAAGGAAATCGACCATGAGGTAGCGACTCCGCGCGGTTCGAGAGGGAGCGTCGAAAGCGGACCGAGCCGATAGCCGCGGCGACTCAGTCGTCGTCGACGGCGTAGAGCCGCTGTCGGGCGTCCGCAGGATAGATCCGCTCTTCGACCAGTCCCTCGTCGGTCAGGTCGCTGAGTGCGGTGCGGACGCTCCGCTGTGAGAGCCGCGTCTCCTCCGCGAGCGTCTTCTGGGTCAGCGGGCCCTCGTAGTCGAGGACCGTGAAGACGAACTTCGCACTGGGCGTCAGTGTGTCGAGCTGTGCATCCGTATCATTAGTAGCGGTTTCCGTACAACAGCACACGAGGTGTGGTCACTCCAGCCTATCTATTGCGAGTACAGGTAATTATACGTTTTCTTGTGAGTCTTGACACGACTGTCAGGACAGCCCGGGTGAGCGATACGTTTCCCGCCCAAGCGGGTCCAGCGACCCGAAACTCGTCGCCCGATCGGTGAGGGTTCGTGCCGAACGACCGTCTCCGATACCGGATAGCGACACCGAATAGCGGCGCTCGACGCCGGGGGTATCGCACACTACGATGGCTCCCAGACCGACGCTCACTCCGCCGAAGCGTCCGAACCGTTCGCGTCTGCAGTATCGTCGGCATCGTCCGCCGAGGTGTCACCGGATCCGGAATCGTCCGCGTCGGTCTCGTCGGGAACGACCGGGTCGGCCAGGTCGAACCCCTGCGATTTTACGTCCTCGATGACCACCCGGGCGCTCTCCTGGACGCCGTCGTCCGGTTCGGCCGGTTCGTAGCCGTCGAACACCTCTTGGACCGTCCGAACGCTGTCAGTGAGCGTCTCGAGGCCGTATCCGCCCTCAAGGACGAACGCCAGCGCCGCGCCGGTCCGGTCGGCGAACCGTCGGAACCGGTCGGTCAGACAGCCGTATCCCTCCGTCGAGACACGCATCCGGGAGATGGGGTCGTGCTCGTGAGCGTCGAACCCGGCCGAGATCAGGACCAGGTCGGGGTCGAACGCCTCGAAGGCCGGACAGACGAGTTCGTCGACCGCCGCGAGGTAGCCAGTCGTCGACGTCCCCGGCGGGAACGGGACGTTCAGGGTCGTCCCCTCGGCGTCGCCCGTCCCGATTTCGGTGCGGTCGCCGGTCCCGGGATAGAGCCCCTCCTCGTGGACGGAGGCGTAGAACACGTCCGCGCGGTCGTAGAAGATGTCCTGCGTGCCGTTGCCGTGGTGGACGTCCCAGTCGAAGATGGCGACCCGGTCGACGCCGTGGTCGTCGATGGCGTGCTGGGCGGCGACGGCTGCGTTGTTGAAGAAACAAAACCCCATGGCGTCGTCGAAGACGGCGTGGTGGCCGGGCGGTCGCCCGAGCGCGAAGGGGGTGTCGCGGCCGTCGGCGCCGTCGAGGGCGGCCCGCGCGGCCCAGTTCGCTAGCCCGGCACTGGCCAGCGCGGCGTCCCAGGTCGCCTCGACCGCGACGGTGTCAGTGTCCCAGTCGCCGCCGCCGTCGGCACAAAAGTCCTCGACTTCGGCGACGTAGTCGGCGTCGTGGACCGCGGTGACCTGCGCTTCGGTGGCGTCCTCGGGTGCCACGTATTTGACGCCGTGTAACTCCGAGAGACCCTCCCTGATCGCCCGGAGCCGGTCGGGGCTCTCGGGGTGTCGCCGACCGGTGTCGTGTTCCAGACAGACCTCTCGGTAGCCGAAGTTCATTCGAAGTACTGTTGCAGGTCGAAGTAGGCCTCGATGTCCTCGGCCTTGACGGTCCGCCGGTCGGCGTGGCGCGCCAGGTCCGCGGCGGCGGCCGCGATCGTGTCGGCGTAGTCTTCCAGCTGCCCGGCCAGCGCAACGCGGGCGTCCATCGAGACGCGATAATCTTCGATTTCGAGGCGCGCGATGCGGTCGACCGGCGCGATGGGGAGTTCGAGCGCGTCCTTGTCGCCGGGGTCGGTGACGCCGAAATCGGCGGCCATCAGGGTCTTGCGCCCGTCGGCCGTTGCCTCCCCGGCGGCCGCGGCAGCCAGCCGCGCGCCCTCGTCCTGGATGCGGCGGGCGAGTTCCTCGGCGGCCTCGGCGCTAACCCGCAGGTTCCCGGCGTTTCGCCGGATGATCGTGTCGACCGGCGCGAACGGTAACTCGACGCTCATACTCCACACGCGGGTTGTTCCGGCCTTAAGCGTTTCCGAAACCGTCTGTACGGACGCAATTTTGACGCCGTTGAGCCGTCGCCGGCTACTCGCCGAGGATACGACCACCACTCCATCGTCTCAGAACACGTCGTCGGCGTCGAGTCGGTCGTCGTTCAGGTGCCCGCGTGCGGTGACTTCCTGCCCCAGCGTCAGCGTCGCGTCGGTGTCGACCTGGACCGTCTCCTCACCGTCGTCCAGGATGACCGGATCGCCCGTCTGGACGACCGTTCCGGTGAACTCGATTTCCTCCTCCGCGGTCGCGGCGGCGGCGGCCGACCCGCCTGCGCCCCCGCCGGAACTGCCAGCGCCGGAACCGCTTGCGTCGGCGCCCCCGCTGGTCCCGCCCGCGTCGCCGCCGGAATCGTCACCCGTGAACGCGTCGAGGCCGGCACTCGCGCCACCGTCGCCGCTCCCGCCTGTCCCACCGCCGCTCGCGTCACCGCCCCCACCGCCGCTCGCGTCACCGCCCCCACCGCCGGCCGCGGGCCCGGTCGTGCCGGCGCCGGTGTTCTCGTCGAGCACGACGACCGTCGACTGCCAGCCAGCGGAGGCCTCGAGGTCGTCCTGCCAGCCGTCCTGGATCTCCGCGTCGGCGACGAACACCTCGTCGCCCGGCGCGATTTCCTTGTCCGCCTTCTCGCCCCACAGCGCGACGCGGATGTCGCCGGACTCGTCCTGGATGCGGATGTTTCGGACCTGTCCCTCCGACCCGTCGTCGCGGTCGAACGTCCGTTTCGGGTCCGCCGAGCGCACGACCCCGCCGATGTCGACCGTCTCGTCCATCTCGACCCCGTCTATCGGTTCCGTCTCGGGCGTGAACTCGACGGCCTCGTCGATCTCGTCGACTGCGCCGTGGTCCCCGACGTGGAGTTCGAGGTCGCCCTCGCGCTCGCGGACGTAACCGTCGACGATTTCGACCGCGGCGCCCGGCGTCAACTCTTGGGCGCGGTCGGCGCGGTCGTCCCACAGCGTCACCCTGACGCGCCCGGTCTCGTCGCCCAGCAGGAAGTTCGCCACCTTCCCCTCGGAGCCGTCGTCGCGGTCGAACGTCCGGATCGACTCGGTCTCCAGGACGATCCCGCGGACGTTCACGTCGGACTGGCCCATCCGGAGCGCGTCGACGGTCGACCCCTCGCCGAGTTGCACGTCGATCTCGGCGTCGTCGTCGGGTTCGGCCTTGTCGACCGAGACTTCGAGTCCGTTGAAGCCGTCCTTCGGCCGGCCCTTGATGCGGAGGACCTGTCCCTCCTCGAGTTTGCCATCGACGATAGACTGAGCCTGTTCGTCCCAGAACGCCAGCCGGACGGCCCCGGTCTCGTCGGCGGCGTCGACGTTGACGACGCGGCCGTCCTCGTCCTCGCCGTCCCGGTCGAAGGTGCGCAATTCGCCGACGGAGACGACTTTCGCGAGGAACTTCACCTCGTCCATCCCGGGTTCGATGTCCGCGATCGCCTCGACTTCCCCCTCGTTGAGTTCGTGCGCGAGGAGCATCGCCGCCGTCTCCTCGTCCGCGAGCCCGCCCATCTGCTCGACCTTCTCCTCGACGGCCTCACGGAACTCCTCCTCGGAGACGTCAGTCTCGAGGTCCTCGTAGACGTCCTCGATAGCTCCCATCAGTATGGTCTGGGTCATGGTTGCTCGCCGCTTAAGCGTTGTCGTTGCCCGTTTTCCGCCGTCGCTTCGGTCGTCCCGATCCCGTCCGAATCCGCCGGTTTTCGGGGCGTATCGACGGTCGCCCCGACAGTACCGACGGTCACTCCGACAGTACCGACGGTCACTCCGACAGTACCGACCGCGGTCCGCGACGGCGGGTCCGAGCGCGTGTCTCTCCTCGGTCGCATACGCCGGACTGGTCTCGGCTTCCGCAATAAAGTCGGGGGCCTACTCGGTCGCCGTTCGGTCGCCGTTCGGGCCCATCCCTCCGCTAACAGATGTGGTGGCGCGCGCCGTCGCGGTCGCTCGCGCGGTCCACGCGAGCGTGCCGCGGCGTACTGCGCGAGGTCCTCGTGAGCGGGACCTATCGCCGCGCCGTTGTGACCGTCGTCCGGTCGTCGCCGTGGACGTGGACGACGACCACTTCATCGGGGCCCGACTCGGCGAACGAAAACCTGGCCTCGTAATCGATCCGGTAGATGCACTCGACGCAGGCGCGGGGAGTAGTTCCCTCGGGTTCGGCGCCGACGACGACGGTGAGCGTGTCCGCGCCGCCGCGCGCCTCCACGAGCCGCGCGGTGTAACAGCCGTCGTTCCCCCAGATGGCGCCGTCGACGGTGACGCCGTCGTCGAAGGAGACGGCCGCTTCGTCGCCCTGACCGCCACAGCCGCGCTCGACGACATCGAACGCCTGATCGGTCGGTGCGGTGGGCGTATCCGATGGATCGCCGTCCCCGGGCGGTGTCCCGGCGACGGTATCGACGTGTCTGTCCCCGGTCCCGGTCGGGGACTGGGTGCTCCGGTTTCGTTCTGGCGCTCCGGTGTGAACGTCGGTCGGGGTGGGCGTCGCCGAACGGGTGTCGACTGGTCCGTTGGTGCCTGCCGGGGTGTCAGTGGGGTCGTCACTGGACGAACCGCCGGCGAGACAACCGGTCAGCGTGAACGCGCCTGCGGCCGAGAGGCCGCGGAGGACCTGTCGTCGCTTCATGTGCAACCAGTCGTTCCCCCTGATAAAGGCCGTTGCGAACGCTCAAGTGGGTGTTTGACGTACGGTGGTCGGATCGTAACCCCTTTACTTACCTCCGCGCTACGCAGTAGTGAGTCCGGGTAGGGTAGTGGACTATCCTCTTGGCTTGCGGAGCCAGGGACCGGAGTTCAAATCTCCGTCCGGACGTCATTCTCTCGAAGCAACCCGGCGAGCACCGCGTAGCGTGTGCTCGCCACCGCTGAGAGAGATGACGGCAGAGGAGATTTAAGCAGACGAGAAAGGCGCAGCGACAGCAAGCATTTCTCGGCGAGTTCAAATCCCCGTCCGGACGCTACCTTTTCGAGCCGCAAAACCGCGAGCGATGCTGGGTGATCAGCATCTCGTTCACTGTTCAGTTCGCGTGTGGGTGTATCAGGTGTTTCTGGACGGGTAGTGTGAAGGGACTCCGCTTGGTTACAGCGTCTCGATCGGTGGGCGCCGAAAGCCTACGGCCCGAGCCGTTGTCGTGACCGCGGTCGATCCTGAGCGCTGAAAGCCCTCGGCTCCGGGGCCTCCCGTCGTTCACGGGTCGTGCCTCCCCGTTCACATCGAAGCCTCCCGTTGGTCGGCCTCGCGACGAGACGCGAGCCGGCGCGCGCCACCGCAACTGCTCGGGAGACGTACTGATCTCACTACCGTCTTCCGCGTTAGCAGTCCGTTGGATACCGCGGGAAGACCGTCGGAACCGACACCGTGGCGGGTCGTGGTAACGCTTCTCTCGGAACTATTATACGTTCGCCCCCATTCTCTCTATAAGCTATGGCAGAAGGCGAAGTTGATTTCTTCAACGACACTGGCGGCTACGGATTCATTTCGACAGAGGACGCGGACGACGACGTTTTCTTCCACATGGAAGACGTGGGCGGTCCGGACCTCGAGGAAGGACAGGCTGTGGAGTTCGACATCGAGCAGGCCGACAAGGGCCCGCGCGCGACGAACCTCACGCGACAGTAACTCGCGGTTAGTGCGGTTCTAACCTCGTTTCTCTCGAAAACAACGGCGCCGAGCGACGGCGTTCGACGACTCGAAAACGGGATCCGGTGAGTCAGTTCCGCGCCGGCGAGCAATGTCTGCGCTGGCGAGTCAGTTCTGCGGGTCGACGTCGTCGAGTCGCGCCAGTTCGTCCTCGGTCAGGGATATCTGTGAGGCCGCGACGTTCTGTTCCAGGTGGTCGACGCTCGACGTGCCGGGGATGGGCAGGGTCACGTCGGAGTGGTGGAGGATCCACGCGAGTGCGACCTGCCGCCGACTCGCGTCGTGGTCGTCGGCCACGTCGTCGAGGACGCCCGCGACGCCCTCGTCGTCGACCGTGTAGAAGGGACCGTACGGGATGAACCCGATGTCGTGTTCCTCGCAGGCCCGGAGGACGTCCTCGTGGTCGCGGTTGCCGATGCTGTACTCGTTTTGTACCGTCGCGATGTCGACGATGTCGCGGGCCGTCTCGAGTTGCTCGACGGAGACGTTCGAGAGTCCGACGTGGCTGATCTGGCCGGCGTCTTTCATCTCCGCGAAGGCATGGACCGAGTCCTCGAAGTCCGTGTCGGAGTCCGGGCGGTGATACTGGTAGACGTCGATGGTGTCCGTCCGCAGGCGGTCGAGACTACAGAGGACCTGGTTGTGGAGGAACTTCGGATCGCCGTGGCGCGGCCACTCGCCGTCGCGGTGACGGAGCAGTCCCGCCTTCGAGGCGACGAGGACGTCGTCGTCCGCGCCGAGTTCCTCGCCGAGCAGGCGCTCGCTGACGCCGGGGCCGTACGAATCAGCCGTGTCGATGAAGTCGACACCGAGTTCGACCGCGCGGCGGATCACGCGCTTCGCCTCGGCCTCGTCCGCGGGCGGCCCGATGATGTCTTCGCCCGTGAGTCGCATCGCTCCGAACCCGAGCCGGTGGACGGTGCGCTCGCCGCCGATCTCGAAGGTGTCGCTCTCGTTTCGGATCTCGTCAGTCATGCAATGGGCTTCTGGGACCGCCAGCCACAAATCGGTGCGGATAGCGGAAGTGCTGTCGCCGCCGTGACCGCCCCGGGACAGTGAACGGGAGCGGTGTTCCGGATCCGCGACCCCGTCGATTTACGGACGACGCTGCACACGGACCCGGTGATGCACTGTCAGAACTGCGGCGCGGAGCTATCGGCGGACGCGACTCGCTGTCGCGAGTGCGGTTCGGCGGTCGAGACCGTGGGCCGGGAGTCCCGCGGCGGCGACCGAGGCGACCGGGGCGGACAGCCCGAACAGGTGGGAGCGAACGGTCGGCGGGACCAGCAACCACAGCCCGGCCAACAGCAGGGCAATCGATCACAGCCCGGCCAACAGCAGGGCAACCGATCACAGTCTGGCCAACAGCAGGGCAACCGATCACAGCCCGGCCGAGGGCAAGGCCAGCAATCACAGCCCGGCCGACAGCAGGGCGGGGGAGTCGAAACCGAACACGTCCAGGGTCGGAGCGGGCGGGCCGGCGGGCAGTCGAGGCAGACTGTCGACGACCGGGGCCGAGGCCGGGACCAGGGCCGGGGCGCGGGCGGCGAGTTCCCGGATGCACACGAGTCGGGCGGGTCGTCTATCGGCGGCGTGATCGACTCCTGGGGTGTCACGCGGCTGGCCGCCGTCGGCGGCGGCCTCGTCGCGGGGTTCACCGTCACGATGCCGTGGGTCCAGTCCAAAGTCGGTGGCATGGACGCGGACGCGATGTCGACCATCTTCGGGCCAGTCGTCGCGCTCGCCGCGGTGGTCGCCATCATCGCCGCGCTGGCCAACTGGGGCCGCGGCTGGGGGTGGCTGTCGATGGTCCTGACCACCCTCTCGGGCGCCGCCATCGCGGGGACCGCCCTGTTCGCCCAGTCGATCCTCTCGGAAGACGACATGGTCTCGACGGTCGAGGTGGACGGCACGGACATCCCGCTGGCGGCCGTCGAACCCGGTGGCGGCGTCGAGATGGCGATGCTCGCCGGCGGCGTCGTCGCGCTCGCCTCGCTCGCCGGCATCGTCGGCGCGATAATCAGTCGGTGACGGCGGGGCGCGGATCGACCGGCGGCGATCCGCTCGGAACGACGAATTTCCGGCGGCGATCCGCTCGGAACGACGAATCGGACCGCGAAAGAATCAGGTCACCGCTCGGGATCCAAAGTGAGGAGCTACCGGTCGGTCCTGCTTACTCGAGGTCGTAGCGGTCGAGTTTGGTGACCGTGCTCCAGGCGTCGACGAAGTCCTGCACGAACTCCTCTTCCTCGGACGCGTAGACGTCCGAGAGGGCGCGAAGCCGCGAGTTCGACCCGAAGATGAGGTCGGCGCGGGTGCCCCGCAGCTCGACCTCGCCGGTGTCGCGGTCGCGGCCGACGTACACGTCGTCGTCCGCGTCGGACTGCTCCCACTCGTAGTCCATGTCGAGCAGGGTCACGAAGAAGTCGTTGGTCAGCGTCCCCGGTTCGTCGGTGAACACGCCCAGGTCGTTCCCGTAGGTCGCGCCCAGCGTGCGCATGCCACCGACCAGCGCGGTCATCTCCGCGGCCGTCAGGTTCAGCAGGTCGGCCTGGTCGACCAGACGTTCCTCGACCGTGCCGCGGTAGTCGTCGCCGACGTAGTTGCGGAACCCGTCGACCCTGGGTTTCAGCGCCTCGAAGGAGTCGACATCGGTCTGGTCCTGTGTGGCGTCGGTCCGTCCGGGTTCGAACGGGACATCGACGTCGTAGCCGGCGTCGGCCGCGGCCTGCTCGACGCCCGCGTGGCCGCCCAGCACGATCAGGTCCGCAAGCGAGACCTGCGTTCCGTCGGACCGGGAGTCGTTGAACTCCGTCTGGATCCCCTCGTAGGTCTCCAGCACGGTCTCGAGCGCCGCGGGCTCGTTGACCTCCCAGCTCCGCTGGGGTTCGAGGCGGAGACGCGCGCCGTTGGCGCCGCCGCGCTTGTCGCTGTCGCGGTATGTCGACGCCGACGCCCACGCGGTCTTGACCAGTTGCGGGACGGTCAGCTCGGCGTCGAGGATCTCGGCTTTGAGGTCCTCGGCCTCGGACTCGCCGATGGGGTCGTAGTCGGCGTCGGGGACGGGGTCCTGCCAGATGAACGTCTCCTCGGGAACGTCCGGGCCGAGGAACCGCTCGGGCGGGCCCATGTCGCGGTGGATGAGCTTGTACCACGCCTTCGCGAACGCTTCGAGGAACTCGCCGGGGTTCTCGCGGAACCGCTCGGCGGTCTCCCGGAACTCGGGGTCGCGCTTGAGGGCGACGTCCGTCGTCATCATCATCGGCGCGTGCTTCTCCGAGGGGTCATGAGCATCCGGGACGGTGTCGTAGGCCTCTTCCTCGACCGGTTGCCACTGGTTCGCACCGATGGGACTCTCGGTGAGTTCCCACTCGTAGTCGAGCAGGTTGTCGAGGTAGGAGGTGTCCCACATCGTGGGCCACTGATTCCACGCGCCCTCGATGCCGCTGGTGGTCGTCTCGGAGCCCTTTCCGGAGTCGGGCCAGCCCAGCCCCATCTCCTCGATGGGTGCTGCCTCGGGTGCGGGGCCCATGTCGTCGTTGGCTGCGCCGTGGGACTTGCCGAACGTGTGACCGCCGGCGATGAGCGCGAGCGTCTCGTCGTCGTTCATCGCCATGCGACTGAACGCCTGGCGGATCCGCTTGGCGGACTTGCGCGGGTCGGGCTCGCCGTTTGGCCCCTCCGGGTCGACGTAGATGAGCCCCATCACGGTGGCGCCGAGCGGTTCGTCGAGTTCGTCGTTCTCGTCGATGCGCTGGTCCTGCGGGGCTTCCCACTCCGTTTCGGGGCCCCAGTAGACGGCCTCGTCGGGCTTGAAGGCGTCCTCGCGGCCGCCGGCCCAGCCGAGCGTCTGCATGCCCATCGACTCGAGGGCCACGTTGCCCGCGAGCACGATCAGGTCGCCCCACGAGAGCTTGCGGCCGTACTTCTGTTTGACCGGTTCGAGGAGCCGTCGCGCCTTGTCGAGGTTGCCGTTGTCGGGCCAGCTATTGAGCGGCGCGAACCGCTGGGTGCCGCCCGAGGCGCCGCCGCGGCCGTCCACGGTGCGGTACGTGCCGGCGCTGTGCCACGCCATCCGGATGAAGAAGGGACCGTAGTGGCCGTAGTCGGCCGGCCACCAGTCCTGCGAGGTCGTCATCAGGTCCTTCAGATCGGCCTTTACCTCGTCGAGATCGAGTTCCTGGAACTCCTCGCCGTAGTCGAACTCCTCGCCGTACGGACCGAGGTCCCCGGCGTTGTCGTCGAGAACATCCAAATTCAACTTGTTCGGCCACCAGTCGTGGTTAGCCCTGGTCATCGTCGTAATGATGTCGCTTTGGCCTATTAATGTTGTCGAATACAAAAACAGATGTTCGCATCTAGCCAAGAAATATGCCGGTTTTATAAATACGTGGCAGGGTCGGATCCCGGTCGTGGCTGGCAGGAGCTTCTCCCGTCAGTACTGCCGCGTTCCGCCGCCGAGAGCCCGGTCGAGCGCGTCGTGGAACGCGGCCGGCGAGGCGTATCGCTCGGCCGGATCCCGGGCCAGCGCGCCGAGGAGTACGTCGCCGACTTCGGGGTGGAGGTCCGACACCTGCTCGGGTGGGACGACGTTCCCCTCCAGGATGTGCGTCTCGATGTCGCCGGTGGCCGGGAGTGGGTCCTGCCCGGCGAGCAGGCGGTAGGCCACCGCGCCGAGGCGGTAGACATCCGTCGCGACGCCGGGAGTGCCGGGCGCCTCGATCTGTTCGGGCGCGGTATAGACCGTCACGTACGTCTCGCCGGATGCGACTTCCGCCGCCCGCGTGGCGCCCCAGTCGATGAGCGTGGCCACCCCGCCGTCGAGTTTGACCGTCTCGGGCGAGAGCGACCCGTGAACGACGTTGGCGTAGTCGGCGCTGCGGAGCCCCTCCGCGATGCCGTCGACCGCATCCCGGCGGGCGTGCCAGTCCAGCCCGTCGACGGCCTCGCCGAGCGACCGGTCGCCGGGCTCGAAGGCGACCCACGGCCACGGGTCGGTGCCGGCGTCGTAGACCGGCGCGACGCCCGCCTGGTCGCCCAGGTCCGCCCACGTCCGGGCCCGGGACTTGAACGCCTCCGTCGTCGCCTCATCGTCGGCGTACTCGGGCGCGACGGCCAGGAGGTGCTGGGGCCGGCCGTCGGTGGACGCCCCGGCGTAGACGTGGACCGGTCCCCAGTCCGCGATGCCAGCCGCTGTTCGGACCGACTCGCAGCGCTCCCCGAAGCGGTCGGCCGCGGCGCCGAGCGCAAGCGCCCCCGAAGCGGCCCCGGGCTCCGACGTTCCACCGGCACCCGACGCGCCCGCCGCCCCTGCCGCACCCGCCGCGCCCGCCGCTCCGGCGGCGTCGGATGCGTCGGGGGCGCCACCGGCATCAGGGGCACCACCAGTATCGGGAGCACCGCCGGATTCCGGCCCGCTTGCCGGTTCGCTGGCCCCGGGTGCGCCCGCTGGCCGGTCAGTGCCCGGTTCGTCGACCGACCCGTCGGCCCCTCGTCCGTCTGCTGGCCCGGCGGCGCCTGCCGCATCCGTCGAGCCGCCAGCACCCGCTCCGCCACTGGCTCCGGCAGTGAATCCGGTAGCGTCCGGGGCGCCTGTTCCACCGGCGTCCGGCCCGGCCGCAGCGCTTCCGGTCTCCTGTCCCGGCGGCGCACCGCCGGGACCCGGACCTCCCGTGGCACCTCCGGCGTCCGGTTCGGGCGGAGCGCCGCCGGACCCGGAACTCGCGGCCCCACCGCCGGATCCGTGGCCCGCGGACGCGCCGGCAGCGCCCGACGGCACGTCGCCGCCGGCCCCGGCCGGTCCGTCGGCCGGAGTTGAACCGGGCGAGGAACCCCCGGATCCCGAACCGGGTGCCGTGCCACCGGGGCCCGAATCGGGCGGCCCGCCGCCCTCGTCGCCGCTCAGGAAATACCACGCGCCGCCGCCGACGGCCAGCGCCCCGACGGCGGCGCCGCCGATGAGCACCAGCGGCAGTCCCTCGTCGTCGCCGCCACCGCCAGACCCGGTGGTCGTCGGCGGGTCCGTCGCCGTCGACGGCCCCGTCCCGTCGCCACCGGTGGTCGTCGGCGCCGGTGCCGTCGGCGAGGGCGTGGGCGTCGGCGTGGGAGATGGAGTCGGTGACGGCGTCGGCGAGGGCGTGGCCGTCGGTGTCGGTGAGGGCGTGGCTGTCGGTGTCGGGGACGGGGTCGCTGTCGGCTGCGTCGCGTCCTCCTGGAACGACATCGCGAACCCGTCGGAGGTGCTTCCGCCGTCAGAGGTCGTCTGCCCCACCGCGACGAGCGGGCCGTCACGCGTCGTCACGGCGTCGCTGAGCGGGCTGGAGCCGCCAAGTTGCCGCTCGGTCGACCAGTTCTGCGAGAGCGACCCGTCGACGCCGGTCACCCACGCCGCCCAGCTGTTCGTCTCGTTCTCGCCGCGTTTCTGCCCGACCAGCGCGTACTCGCCCGCGATCCGCTCGATCCCCACGAAAAGCGAATCGCTCGAACTCCCGCCGGAGAACTCCACGTTCGACCGGGGATTGCCCCCGTCGTCGAGCGTGAGTGCCCATCCGCTCGGGGCGTCGCCCGAAGTCGTCGGTGACGTGAACCCCGCCGCGAGATACCCCGAGGTCGTCTCGACGACGTCGTACAGGAGGTTGTACCCGTTCGTCCCGTCGGAACTCGTGTAGACGTAGTCCTGTGACCACTGCGTGGTTCCATCGGGGGTGAGCGCGAATGCGAGCCCCTCGATGTTGCCCTGGTCGCTGTCCGTGGGCAGGACTGCACCGGTCCCGACGAGCGCACCGGAAGGCATCTCCGTGATCGACACCGGAAGCGTCGTCGTTCCGAACGAGAGCGTACGGGTCCAGACCGTATCGCCCGCGTCGTCGATCCGCGCCGCCCACCCGTCGGCGGCTCCGGTGTCCGTGTACCCGAGAACTACGAACCCGCCGTTCTCGGACTCGGTCGCGCTCCGGAAGTACCGCTGGCCGTCGGTCGCCTCGTAGGCGCGCCGCCACACTTCTCCGCCGTCGGGGTCGGTCCGGATCAGCAGTCCGACCGAATCGGAGGACCCGCTCGGGACGAACGACCCGGCGACGAGATAGCCGCCGCCGGACGCGGCCACGACGTCCCAGACCTGCGCCTCGGCAGCCGTATCGTACGTCTGAGACCACAGCATCGCCCCGCTCGGATCGAAGGCCACGAGCCAGGGGTCGGGAGTCCCGCCCGACACCTGGTTCGTCCCCGCGGCGACGAGCGTCCCGTCGCCCGCCTGTGCGACGGCGTTGAAGATATCCACATCGTCGCCGTCGAAGGTCTGTTCCCACTCGGGAGCCAGCCGGTCCGCGAGCGCGTCGCCCGCTGCCTCCACCCCGGACTCGTCCACCGCGTCGTCTGTCGCCGTCCTGTTCGCACCCGCGGCCGTGGCGGCGCCCGCGGAGAGTGCGGTCCCCACCGACGCCAGTAGCCGCCGCCGCGTCACGTCCCGTTCCATGAGGGCCGATCCGAATCCGACGAGAAAAAAGTGTGCATCCCCGTGGTATTTCCGCCGCGTGGATCCGACGTACTAAACGTTCCGGCCGCCCAAACGCCCATGTAGTCCCGGGATGTACCCGGTGACGATGCGCGAGTTGCTGGCGAGCGTGTTCGAACCGAACCGACGCAACGTCGCCACCGGCGTCGCCGTCGCCGCTTTGCTCGTCTTCGCGTACGTCATCTACCCCAACAGGTACGTCCAGTACGGCGTCTGGCTCGTCATATTCACCGTCTGGATGGTCTGGTTCGTCCACGCCGGCGTCGACTACGTCTACGGCCTCGACGAGGGCGAAGGCGAGCCCTGACCCCGACAGCCACAGCGACTCGTCAGTCGTCGACGGACTGCTGTCCGGCGTCGCTTCCCTGTCCGGCGTCCGTCCCCGAGTCCGCCTCCGGCGCCGTCGAGCGCGGCCCGGCGGCGTGACCCTCGTGGGCCACCGCCGTCGCGAGCAACGCCGGCGATATCGCCGGCACATCGCCCTCGCTCACGGCGCCGCGCCCCTCGATTTCGTCGAGCGAGCGGGGGAACGCACGCAGGTCCATGTGGATCTGGATGCCCGCTTTCGCGCCCTGCCCCATCGCGACCGGGATCTGGTTGTGGCCCGGCGTCACGTCGCCGACGGCGTAGACGCCGTCGACGCTCGTCGCGCCGTGGTCGTCGACCGAAACCGTCCCGTCGTCGGTCAGTTCACAGCCCAACTGCTCCGCGAGGTCGGTGTTGTACTCCGAGCCGTACATCGGGAAGCCGCCGCGGTAGGCGCGGACGGTATCGTCGGCGAACTCGAAGGCTTCGAGCCAGCCGTCGTCGTCGCGCTCGACCGCCGTAATCTCCTCGTGAACCACGTCGACCGGATGGTTCGCGAGCATCTCGTCGGCCTCGTCGCTCCACGTGGGGTCGTCGCCGCGAGTGAGCAGGTCCACCTCGTCGGTGAAGTTCAGCATGATCATCGCCACGTAGGCCGCCGAGTCGCCGGCACCCATCACGTACACCGGCTCGTCGACGAACATGTAGGCGTCACAGTGCAGGCAGTAGTGCAGGCCTCGCCCCGTCGGCGGGAGCGGCGGGTCCGGCCGGGCGTCCGAGAACCCGGTCGCCAGCACGACCCGCCGGGTGCGGTACTCGTCGTCAGCGCCTTCGAGAACAAAGAGCGGGGCCTCGGCGTCGTCCGCGTCGTCGGCCGCGTCCAGGCGGGTCGCGGACTCGACGTAGTCGCGGTAGACGTCCGCGCCGTAGGACTCGACCTGTGCCTTCGCGGTCTGGAGGAACTCGCCGCCGCTGACGTCCTCGGTGACGCCGATGACGTTGTGCGTGTCCTGCATCATGGCCGCGCGGCCGCCGCCGCGGTCGACCAGTGCCGTGTCCAGCCCGAGTCGCGTGGTGTACAGCGCCGTCGTCAGCCCAGCGGGGCCGCCGCCGACCACGACGACATCGTATTTCGTCTCCGTCATGTGCCCGGCCGTAGCCGCTGGGAGGGCATAAACCCGTTCAAGCGGTCGGCTCTCTGGACGAATGACTGCGGTCGTGTATGACTGACTGCGGTCCTGTATGCGTGACTGCGGTCGTGATCGAGTCCCGAAAGCCCTCGGTCCGCTCGCTCGCAGTTGTCTTCGCAGGCGCGGATCCTGCACGATGAAAGCCCTCGGCCCGCTCGTGACGCCGCCGCTCGCTGCGCTCCTCGTCACTCACTTCGTTCGTTCCTGCGGTGCTTGGCGTCGCGGGGGCGCCGCCGAGCGGCCTCACGGCTTCGCCGTTCGGCTCCGAGACTCTCCCTCCGGTCGAGTCTCGCGTACCTCGCCCTTTCAATCCGCCAGGAGAGCACGCTCTCCTGAGCCTGCGCTCACTTCGTTCGCGCAGACACCAGGGACCGCACCGCACAGCGACGGGCCACACGCCTCCCCAACCGATTGCGGTGCTCGCTTCGCTGTGCTCCTCATCCCTCGCGCGGCGCCGTCGCGGCCGCTCGCGCGTAGTTCGCGGTTTCACCGCTCACATCGAGGCCTCCCTTCGGTCGGCCTCGCACCGCTCGCGGGCCGCGACGGCGCGCGCCACCGCAATTGTTCGGTCGTCGTCTCGCCCTACCCCGTCCCGGAGACACGCCGGTCTCACTCACCCGGTCCGAGGGTACACTGACCGGTTCGGCGCAGGATGACGGTGTACTGGTCGGTCCCGATGTCCTGCGGGTCGCCGTACTGGACCGATCTCGGGTGCGTGCCCGCGCGGAGCAGTTCCCGCCAGACCGGCGGGCGCTCGCCGCCATCGAGGTAGCGCGGCGGCGGGCCGAACCGCGCGGCCACCTCGTAGGTGGTGTCGTTCCCGTCGATGAGGTGCCTGATGAACCGGGCGCGGGTGGGGTTGTCGTGGGTCTCGGACCAGAGGCTCCACTCCGGCGGGGCGAGGTACGCGAGCATCAGGTGGGAGTTGAGTTCGACGAACTCCGGGCACCGCTGGTGAAGCGTCCGCACGCGGAACGACCGAACGTAGTCGACGGTCATCGAGTGGGGCGCCGCCGACTCCTGTACGTCGTAGACGTACGTCTCGAGCGTGTCGTTCCCGTCGGCGTGTGACGACAGCCACTGGTTGGCCTGGTCTTTGGGCTGGCTCGCGTAGCCGAGCGTCCCGACGCCCGCGTAGATGGCCGTCGTCACCACCAGCACCGCGACGACGACGCGGCCGACGGTCCGGGACTCCTCGCGGAGGTCGACGAGCACAGTCGCGAGCACGAGCGCGAGCAGGGGGAAGGTCGGCAGGAGGTGGTGCGTGCGGACGTACTCCCACCCGGAGAAGACGGCGAGGAAGGCGCCGACGCCGACCAGGAAGAGCGCGAGCGCGTGGCTCGTCGTCGAGGTGCGACGGCGCCCGAGACGGGTGAGCGCCGCGACGACGCCGGCGACGAACCCAACGGTGAGCGGGAGGCCGACGCCGTGGAGGTAGCCGCGGGCGATCCACCACCAGCTTGGCTCGTCACGCCAGCCGTGGATATCGGATTTCGTCTCCATCGCCCGTTCGAGCCGGCCGACGAACTCCGAGGGGGCGCCGAACAGGATACTCGGGTAGCCGACGGCGATGGTCACGAGCGCTATCAGGAGACCGCCGACGAGCAGGTGCGGGCGGACGAGCGCGTCGCGGAGCGGTTTCCCCGACCGGCGGGCGTGGAGGAGATAGGCGCCGCCGAGAACGAGCGCACTCACGCCGCCCGAGAGCTTGAACGCGATGGAGGCGCCGCCGCAGAGACAGCCCAGGTAGAAGGGTCGGAGGTCGCCCGATTCGAGGTGACGGACCGCGAAGTAGACCGCACAGAGGAAGAAAAACAGGGAGGGAATGTCCTCGCCGCCCTCGTGGGCGAGGATAATCAGCCCCCACGTGAGCGCGGCGAAGACGGCCGCCAGCCGGCCAGTCGCGCGGTCGCGGGTGACGGTTCCGATGCGGTAGACGACGTAGACCGACCCGACAGCGAGCGCGACGTTCGCGAGGCGGACAAACAGGATGCTCGCCGTCCAGATCCAGGCGGGCGTGCGCTGCCAGTGCTCCCAGTAGCCGACGCCCTGATGGCGGCCCATGGCCGCGAACGCGTCGAGCTGGCCGTTCAGTGCCGCCGCCACGGCGACCGGGACGAGCATCAGCCCCGAGAGGTACATCGCCGCGCCGTAGGTCCGCCAGGTGGTCACGCCATCCTGGAACGCGGAGATGCTCGGGTCGTCGTACACCGCGGCGAACGTCTCGACGGGGTCGAGTACCCGCCAGCGCTCGTCCCGGGTCGCGAAGTTGGGCAGGCGGTGCCAGACCCAGAAGGCACAGAGCAACAGCGACGCGAGCAGGATGTAGAGAAGATACGGATCCCGGCGCAGGTCGTCGACGACTCGCCGGCGGGCCTGTCGGGGGATAGCGACGGCTTCGCGCCGCGCTCGCCGGGCGGCCGTGGCGAGCGTCCGCCACGACCACCGGAGTGGACTCGCGGGGCCCTGTCGCATGTGGCCCGACTCCGCTCTCCTGCGGTAAAAACTATCTCGTATCGAACCGGAACCGAGGGGATTCGGACATCCGGAACCAGTTTCGCCCCGGACCCGTAGCGTTTTACCCGGTGACGGTCACAGGGGAGGGTATGACCGAGGCGACGGGCATCGTCGGGGAGTTCCTCTCGCTCAAGGAGGGCACCGACGCGGATCTGCTGGCGATGCAGTGTGGTGACTTCTACGAGTTCTTCGCGGAGGACGCGGAAATCGTTGCGGACGAACTCGACCTGAAGGTTTCACAGAAGTCCTCGCACGGCTCGTCGTACCCGATGGCGGGCGTCCCGCTCGACGACCTGACGCCGTACCTCTCGGCGCTGGTCGAGCGGGGCTACCGCGTCGCCGTCGCCGACCAGCACGAGACGGCCGACGGCCACGCCCGCGAAATCACACGGGTCGTCACGCCCGGCACGCACCTCGAGACGGCCGACGACGCCGCCCAGTATCTCGCCGCGGTTGTCCGCGACGACGGCGGGTCGGGCCGCGCCGGCGACGGGACGGAGGCGACCTACGGGCTCGCGATGGCCGACGTGACCACGGGGCAGTTCCTCGTCACCGAGCGTTCGGGCGCGGACGCGACCGCCGCCGCGCTGACGGAACTGTACAAGTTCGACCCCGTCGAGGTGTTGCCCGGCCCGGACGTGCGAAACGATGACGACTTCCTCGCGGCGGTGCGCGAGCGGACGGACGCCTCGCTCAGCCTCCACGAGGCCGAGGCGTTCGCGCCGGGGCGGGCGCGCCACCGCCTGCGCGAGCAGTTCGGCGCCGAAACCCTGGAGAGCGTCGGGGTCGCCGACGCCGAGGCGGCGGTCCGGGCGGCCGGCGCCGTCGTCGCCTACGTCGACGACACCGGCGCGGGTGTGCTGGCGTCGATGACCCGCCTCCGGTCGTTCGACGGCGGCGACCACGTCGACCTGGACGCGACGACCCAGCGCAATCTCGAACTCACCGAGACGATGAGCGGCGACCGCGAGGGGTCGCTGTTCGCGACGGTCGACCACACCGTCACGAGCGCGGGCGGGCGCCTGCTCCGCGAGTGGCTCCAGCGGCCCCGCCGCGACCGGGGCGAGATCCGGCGCCGGCAGTCGGCGGTCGCCGCGCTCGCCGAGGCCGCGATGGCCCGGGACCGCCTCCGCGAGACGCTCGACGACGCTTACGACCTCGAACGACTCGCCTCCCGGTCGGCGTCGGGAAGCGCCGACGCCCGCGACCTGCGCGCCGTAGCCGAGACGCTCGCCGTCGTCGCGACGGTCCGTGACATCGTCGCCGAGACCGACCGTCTGGGGGAGTCACCGCTCGCCGATATCGTCGACCGCCCGGACCTCGCGGCGGCGGCCGACCTCGCGGACGCACTCGCGGAAGCCATCGTGCCGGACCCGCCCGGAACCGTGACCCAGGGCGGGCTGATCCGCCCGGGGTTCGACGCCGACCTCGACGAGGTGATCGACGCCCACGAGGCCGCGCTCGACTGGATCGAGGACCTCCCCGAACGAGAGAAAGGGCGCCACGGGATCACTCACCTCTCGGTCGACCGCAACAAGACCGACGGCTACTACATCCAGGTCGGCAAGAGCGAAGTCGACCAGGTCCCGGCGGTCTACGACCAGATAAAGACGCTCAAGAACTCGAAGCGCTACACCATCCCCGAACTCGAGGAGAAAGAACGCGAGGTGCTCCGCCTGGAGGAGCGCCGACACGAGATGGAGCGGGAGATATTCGAGCGGGTGCGCGAGCGGGTGGCCGACGAGGCCGCCCTGCTTCAGGACTGCGGGCGGGCACTGGCGACGGTCGACGCGCTGGCCAGCCTCGCGGTCCACGCCGTCGGCAACGACTGGACCCGCCCCGAGGTCCACGAGGGCGACGCGCTCGACATCGAGGCCGGCCGCCACCCCGTCGTCGAGCAGACGACGCAGTTCGTCCCGAACGACCTCGCCATGGATACCGACCGGCAGTTTTTGATCGTCACCGGGCCGAACATGAGCGGGAAATCCACCTACATGCGCCAGGCCGCACTGGTGACGCTGCTGGCCCAGGTCGGGAGTTTCGTCCCCGCGCGGTCGGCGCGCGTCGGCCTCGTCGACGGTATCTACACGCGCGTCGGCGCGCTCGACGAACTCGCCCAGGGCCGTTCGACGTTCATGGTCGAGATGCAGGAACTGAGTAACATCCTCCACTCCGCGAGCGAGGACTCGCTCGTCATTCTGGACGAGGTGGGACGCGGGACCGCGACCTACGACGGTATCTCCATCGCGTGGGCGGCGACGGAGTACCTCCACAACGAGGTGCGCGCGAAGACGCTCTTTGCCACCCATTACCATGAACTGACGACGCTGGCGGACCACCTCGACCGGGTGTACAACGTCCACGTGGCGGCCGACGAGTCCGACGGTGAGGTGACCTTCCTCCGGACGGTGCGGGACGGGCCGACCGACCGCTCCTACGGCATCCACGTCGCGGATCTCGCGGGCGTGCCCGAACCGGTCGTCGACCGCTCGCGGACCGTCCTGGAAAAACTCCGCGAGGAGAAGGCTATCGAGGCGAAAGGCGGCGGGAGCGACGACCCGGTGCAGACCGTCTTCGACGTGAGTAGCGGCGAGTTCCGGACCGGTGGCGACAGCAATCCGGCCACGTCGGGCAACGGTTCGCCGGCCACGTCGGGCGAGGACAGCGCGGCGACTGCCGACGGCGGCGCGGTCGACCCCGAGTCGGTGCTCGCCGACGAGTACGGCACGGACGCCCCGGACGTACTCGACGCGCTGGCCGCCCTCGACGTCACCAAGACGCCGCCCGTGGAACTGATGGCGAAAGTCCAGGAGTGGCAGTCACGACTGGACGAGGAATGAGAGTGATCACTGTCGACTATCTCCGGATCGCGCTGTCCCCGGGGTCGGCGCGTCACGGTATCTCGCGACAATAATCACTGTGAAAGGCCCCCGCCGCGAGCACTATCGATCGAGTCGCTTACGTCCCGAGAACACGAACACCCGGTAATGGACAAGTTCGACGCGGCGCTGGCGCTCGCGCTGTTGGTGGGGGTCGCCCTGACCGGGCAACTGGTCGGCCTGGTCGGGCCGAACGGCCCCGAACTGCTCCGCTACGCCATCTGGACGCTCGGCTACGGCAGCGTCGTCCTCACGGCCTGGTACGTCTGGATCCGCCCCCACGACTTCCGGGCGCCCGGGAGCGGCGAGGAGGACGTCTGGAGCCTCGAGGAGCACGATACCCCGGACTCCGAAAACTGAGTACGAGTTGTTAAATTATACCGATATAGATAATAAATAGAGCCAATCAAACCCCCGTTCGTAGCAGCGGGGTTAATATATCGGCGTCGCCTAGCTCCGAGTATGACGACGCGTGGTTCCGACGAACCCGACGACGGCGACGCGGACCACCGCGGATCCGCGGCGGCGGACGCGGAGACGCTGGAACTCTCGCTGTCGGTCCCCGACATGGACTGCTCGTCCTGTGCGGGCAAGGTCGGCGGCGCCCTCGAGAACGTCGAGGGCGTCCGAAACGTCGAGACGAGTCCGACGACCGGACGCGTCACTGTCACCCACGATGGGGCGTCCCGCGAGGCCCTCGTCGCCGCCGTCGAGGGCGCGGGCTACGAGGTGACGAACGTCGACGGGGCCGACGGCAGTACCGAAACAGAAAGCGACGGTGACGGTGACGGAAGCGTCTGGACGAGTTCGCGGGCGAAGAAGACGTGGGTCAGCGGTCTCTTTCTCGGACTCGGTGTCCTGGTCCAGTTCCTCCTGCCCGGGGCCAACGGGGAACTGGTCGCGCTGGCCGGCCGGGAGTTGCTCCTCGCGGACGCGCTGTATCTCGTCGGCATCGTCGCGGGCGGGGCGGTCATCGTCCGGAACGGCTACTACTCCGCCAGGACGCTCTCACTGGACATCGACTTCCTGATGTCGGCGGCGATCCTGAGCGCGACGGGTATCTCGCTGGCGGTGCCGGGCCTGGGCTACTACGTCGAGGCCGCGTCGCTGGCGTTCCTGTTCAACGTCGCCGAGTTGCTGGAGCGATACTCCGTCGACCGGGCCCGGGATTCCCTGCGGGAACTGCTGGAACTCTCGCCGGACGTGGCGACGGTCGTGCGCGACGGCGAGCGCGAGACGGTTCCCGTCGAGGACGTGGCGGTCGGCGAGACGGTCGTCGTCGAACCGGGCGAGAAGATCCCGATGGACGGCGTCGTCCGCGAAGGTGCGAGCGCGGTCAACCAGGCGCCGATCACCGGCGAGAGCGTCCCCGTCGACAAGGACGTGGGCGACGAGGTGTTCGCGGGGACGATAACGGAGACGGGGTATCTCGAGGTGGAGACGACCGCCGCGGCCGCCGACAACACCATCTCGCGGATCGTCGAACTCGTCGAGGACGCGGAGGCGAACAAGACCGACCGCGAGCAGTTCGTCGAGCGCTTCGCCGACTACTACACGCCGGTGGTCGTCGGCGCGGCGCTGGCGGCGATGTTCGTCGCACCGCTTCTCGTCGGCGGGTGGGCAGCCTGGTTCGTCCGCGGCATCTCCCTGCTCGTGATCGCCTGTCCCTGTGCCTTTGTGATCTCGACGCCCGTCACCGTCGTCTCGGGCGTCACCAGTGCAGCGAAAAACGGCGTCCTGATCAAGGGCGGGAACCATCTGGAGACGATGGGCGAAGTCGACGCCATCGCCTTCGACAAGACGGGGACGCTCACCACCGGCGAACTCGCCGTGACCGACGTGGTGGGCCTCAACGGCACCACCGACATCGACGTGCTGGGCTGTGCGAGCGCGCTCGAACGCCGGAGCGAACACCCCGTCGCCGACGCCATCACGGCGGCCGCCGCCGACCGCGACGCCCCCGAGCGGGCGGTGTCGAACTTCGAGTCAATCACCGGGAAAGGCGTCCGTGCGGACGTGGACGGCGAGACCCACTACGTCGGCAAGCCCGACCTCTTCGAGGGACTCGGGTTCGACCTGGACCACGTCCACCTGACGACCGACGGGGGGACGGTGGCGGACGCGCCTGAGAGCGACGCCGCGGCCGACGACGCACCCGCGACCAGTGACCCAACCGTGGACGCGGCCGACGACGCGACGGGCGACGTACCCGTCGAGGACACCCGCCCCATCTGCGAGGGGCGCGCGGACTGCCTTGACCTCCTCGCGGACACCATCCCACGACTCCAGTCAGCGGGCAAGACCGTCGTCCTCGTCGGCACGGCCGACGAGATCGAGGGGCTGATCGCCATCGCCGACGAGGTGCGCCCCGAGGCCCGGCGGACGGTCGAGCGACTGCGCGCGAACGGCGTCGACCACCTCGTAATGCTCACCGGCGACAACGAACGGACCGCGGGGGCCGTCGCGGACGCGGTCGGGGTCGACGACTACGCGGCGGACCTGCTCCCCGACGGGAAGGTCGCCCACGTCGAACAGCTCCGCGAGGAGTACGGCGAAGTCGCGATGGTCGGCGACGGGATCAACGACGCCCCCGCGCTGGCGACGGCCTCCGTGGGCGTGGCGATGGGCGCGGCCGGCACCGACACCGCCATCGAGACGGCCGACGTGGCGCTGATGGCCGACGACCTCTCGAAACTCCCCTACCTCCACCGCCTCGCCCGCACCGGCAACGGCGTCATCCGACAGAACGTCTGGGGGAGCCTGCTCGTCAAGGCTGCCCTCGCGGTCGCGATCCCCCTCCCCGGCGTGGTCGTCCCACTCTGGTTCGTCGTCCTCGCCGGCGATGTCGGCATGACCACCGTCGTCACCGGCAACGCGATGCGACTCGCGCGCATCTCACCCGACGAGTGAGACGAAGAAGTACCATAATTACAGTATAGTTTGAATACATATACTTCAACATATCCATCGTATCCACCGGACCGGGGTTCGGATCGGGAAATACTGCGTTTATAGTGCCTAAACTGTACTAAATGGGAGAATCAGTCAGTCGTTCCTCTCGTTCGAAGCGGGCTATGTGGCGATACCCGTATACTTCGTCTAGTAGCCAAATACCACCAAATAGGGCCATTTCAACGCAACAGTACCGATCCACCCCATCCAACCGGCCCAAGTAATATCAAATCGGTATATCTCTACAAATTCAAAATATAGTAGGTATTCAAGAGGAGATCTCCGACGGAGCGGCTCGGGCCGAGTGAGAAACTGCCGGGGCGGTCGGGAGAATCCTCGCGGGGCGGTCGATAGCGAGGCGCCGACGCGAGCGGAAGACCTATGCGGGAGTCCCGAGAACGAACACAACGATGAGTAATCGTCAGTCAGAGCGACCGGACAACAAGGTCGAGCGCGTGATACGCGACTACGACCTCGACGGACTCGGGGACGACCTCGAGCGGCGATGGATCGGCGACGGGCGCGAGCAACAGAGTCTGCGCGACCTCGCCGACTACTTCAACCGACAGGTCATGGAACAGGCGATGGACGACGCCAACGTCGTCACGCTCCAGGGCGAACTGGAGAACACTTACGAGTTGCTGACCGGCGACGACGTGACCGAGGGGGCGCGCACGCAGGCGCGCAACCGACTCGAACGCGAAGGCGTCGCCGTCGAGAGCATGCTGAGCGACTTCGTGAGCCATTTCGCCATCCACACCTATCTCAGGGAGTATCGCGGCGTGGAGTACCCCGATGCCGACGACGAGCAGCAACGGGAAAAGTCGATCGAGACGATCCAGCGGCTAACCAGTCGGCTGACTGCGGTCACGCGACGAAACGTCGAGAACCTCCGGTCGACCGACCGGCTCGACGTCGGCCCCGTGAACGTCATCGCCGACGTCCAGGTCGTCTGTGAGGACTGCGGTCGTCAGTACGACCCGATCGACCTGATTGAGGATGGGGCCTGTCGCTGCCAGGCGGACGAAACTGCGGATTCGGAATGAGATTACACAGATATGTCTGTAATTGAGTCGGTGAAACGGTCCCGAGCGGACGCTGCGGGCCGGAACCCACAGGAGATCGAACCGCGACGGTCGAACGAGACCCGACGACAGCGCCGTGATCCAGCGGTCAGTGAGAGTACAGTAGCTTTAAGCACCAGTGGAAGGCAGGTGATGGTATGGGCGTGACCGAATCGGTAGCCGAGTCAGTAACAGTTGAAGTCGAGAACGTGGGCGGGATCGACGAGACCCACGTATCGTTCTCGTCCGGGGTGACGATCCTCACGGGACGCAACGCGACGAACCGCACGTCGCTGTTGCAGGCGATCATGGCCGGACTGGGGAGCGACGATGTCTCGCTGAAAGGCGACGCCGACGAGGGTCACGTCGAGTTGACCATCGGTGACGAGACCTACACGCGGGACCTCGTCAGGCAAAACGGGACGGTCGTGACCGGCGGCGACCCGTATCTCGACGACCCGGAACTCGCGGATCTGTTCGTCTTCTTGCTGGAATCGAACGAGGCGCGCCGGGCGGTCCAGCGGACCGAGAACCTGCGCGAACTCATCATGCGGCCGGTCGACACCGCCGCTATCGAGGACCAGATAGCGGACCTCCGGAGCGAGCGCGAGGAGGTCGAGCAGCGTCTCGAGGACCTCAAGTCGCTGCGCCACCAGCTTCCGGAACTCGAGGGCGAGCGCCAGGACCTCGAAACCGAGATCGAGGAGAAACGCGAGACGCTCGCGGAGACGAAAGAGGCTATCGAGGAGGCCGACCAGGACGTCGGGTCGACCCGCGACCAGAAGGCCGAACTCGAGGAGACGCTGGCGTCGTTCCGCGACGCCCGGTCCGAACTCGAGGACGTCCGGTACAACCTCGAGAGCGAGCGCGAGAGCATCGGTGCCCTCGAGACCGAGATCGAGAACGTCGAGCGCGAACTCGAGGACCTTCCCAAGGAAGTCGCCGGCGACGTCACCGACGTCGAGGAGCGCATCGAGCGGCTACGCGGACAGCGCCAGGAACTGGACACGACCGTCAACGAACTCCAGAAGGTCATCCAGTTCAACGAGGAGATGCTCGAAGGGACGAGTTCGGACGTCGTGGCGGCGCTACGGGGCGGTGAAGACGGCGCCGTAACCGACCGACTCGTCGAGGACCAGGTCGTCTGCTGGACCTGCGGGAGCGAGGTCGAGGAGTCGGCCGTCGAGTCGACGCTCGACCGCATCCGGGACCTGCGCCAGGAGAAACTCCAGGAGCGCCAGGAGTTACAGTCCGAGATCGACGACCTCAAGACCGAAAAGGCGACCTACGAGGAACAGCGACGCCAGCGCTCGCAGCTCGAGGACCGCCTCGACCGCGCCGAATCCGAACTCGAACGGCGTCGCGAGCGAGTGACGAGCCTGGAAGAGGAACGGACGGAACTCGAAGACCGTATCGAGGATCTCGAGACGGAGGTCGAACACCTCCAGGACGAGACCCACGGCGAACTGCTCGACCTCCACCGGGAGGCCAACGAACTCGAGTTCGAACTCGGGCGCCGGCAGAGCGACCTCGAGGACATCACCGAGGAGATCGAACGCATCGAGTCCGAACTCGAGCGCCGCGACGAACTGAACGAGCGCCGCGAGGAGATCCAAGAACAGATCGAGGACCTCCGGACGCGTATCGACCGGATCGAGACTGAGGCGGTCGAGCAGTTCAACGAGCACATGGAGTCGGTCCTGGAGATGCTCGACTACGAGAACTTAGAGCGGATCTGGATCGAGCGCAAGCAGGAGTCGGTCAAGCAGGGGCGGCGCCGCGTCGAGAAGGCCGTCTTCGACCTCCACGTCGTCAGGAGCACCGATGACGGGAAAACCTACGAGGACACCATCGACCACCTCAGCGAGTCCGAGCGGGAGGTCACGGGCCTCATCTTCGCGCTCGCGGGCTATCTCACCCACGAGGTGCACGAGATCTGTCCGTTCCTCCTGCTGGACTCCATCGAGGCCATCGACTCCGACCGGATCGCCCGCCTCGTCGACTACGTCTCGGAGTACGCCGACTACGTCGTCGTCGCCCTCCTCCCCGAGGACGCGCAGGCGCTCGACGACAGTTATCAGCGGGTCACCGAAGTCTGACCACCGGCTTTCGGGCCACGACCGGCCACGAATTTCGCTCCTCGGTCGGTTCCGCACCGACCACATATCCCGTCCTGTCTCGACCACATATCCCGTCCTGCCTCGACCACATATCCCGTCCTGCCTCGACCACATATCCCCTCCTGCACGGACCCCTTTCCCGGGCAGACTCTGTGTCATCCTGAGTTCCCGGTCCACAATCGGCGCCCAGTTTATAGATATTTACTCGCTCCGTACTCAATGTTTGCGGAAATAGAAGTATCAGATAATACAATATATCTGACTATAATGAACGTTGATACCGTTTCGATCGATGAACTCCCAATTCAGGCTCTAATTCTCCGGATTTCCCGATTTGATTCGCGATCCGTACCCGAATGACAGCGAGTATGACTGAACGCGAATATAGTTCCAATAATCCGGAATTAGGGATAGAACCGCGCCATATCTCCCGCTCTCCGGCGATAATGGCGTTCATTATATCGGAACAGTAGTACAGAACGTTCCCGAGATCTGGCGGGAACCAAACGTGTGTCAGAGTCGTATATAATAATAGGCTCTTATATATCAACAATCTTATTTGTGGGCCAGGCGGGCTCGCGGACGACTCCGAACCGGCCCCGAATCGGGGGCACCGCGGCGAAAGGGCGACAGCGCTGTCGGTCGACGGTGGCCGGGAAAAGCGTGAGACGGGAGCGAGTCGGGACGATATCGTCCGAGCGGCGTCACTCGGGCAGATCGAAGACGGCCCGGTCGAGGCGGTCGGTGACGTGGTCGGCGAGAACGCGGAGGTTCTCCGTGTCGTCGCGGTTGTACGAGACGAGCGTCTCCAGAGCGTCGTCGTCGCCGCGCTCGTACTCGTGCCAGAGGCGAACGGCGTCGCGTCCCGAGAGGTCCGGCCGGTCGCGGTCGATACCGACCTCCGACTCGATGGCCTTCAGTCCGCCCGTGAGATCCAGGCGACGGCACGGGTACAGCAGGTCGACGTGTGGTACGTCCACGTCGACGCCGAAGGCCGACTCGAGGAAGGGCACGTCGAAGCGCTTGCCGTTGAAGGTGACCAGCAGTTTCGCCTCGTCGAGGCGGCGCTGGAGGCGGTCGGCGGTCAGGTCGCGGCCGTCGACCAGCACCGTCGTCTCGCCGGGCGAGTGCAGGCCGACGACGGTCACGTCGTCGCGGTGCTGGTCCAGGCCGGTCGTCTCGATATCCAGGAAACAGGCCGTCTCGCGGAAGTTCTCGTAACATCGCCAGTGGGCGCCGTCGGGGAACGTCCGCCGGAAGAAGGCGGCGTCGCCGTCGTCGAGACGGTCGCCGGCCGTGTCGATGAATTCGCGGATCCGCTCGCCTCGTCGGGCGCCGACGAGCGACTCGTCGAACGCCGCCCAGCGAGTGGCCCCCGACTCCCAGAGGGTCCGCTCGGTCTGCTCGCCCACACCGTCGACCGGTATGAAGCTGTTCTCGATGCGCATATGACTACTGGGAGCGCCGAGGTGATGGGGTTTGCTATCGGGAACGACAGCGGAAGCGGAGCGGGGCGGGGCGGGGCGGAGCGGGGCGGAGCGGGGCGGAGCGGGGCGGGGCGGGGCGGAGCCGAAATCGGCGATCGGCTACCACTCGGCGACGCTGCCGTCGTCGTGGCGCCAGACGGGATTGTGCCAGTCGACGTCTTCTTCGGCGCGCTCGCGGACGACGCCCTCGTCGACTTCGATACCCAGTCCGGGGTCGTCAGGGAGGTCGACGTAGCCGTCGTCGTATTCGAACACCGATGGGTCTTCGAGGTACGCGAGTTCGTCCGTTCCCTCGTTGTAGTGGATGCCGAGGCTCTGCTCCTGGATGAGCGCGTTGCCGACACAGGCGTCGACCTGGATGCAAGAGGCCAGCGCGATGGGGCCGAGCGGACAGTGCGGTGCCAGCGCCACGTCGTAGGCCTCGGCCATCCCCGCGATGCGTTTCACCTCGCTGATCCCGCCGGCGTGGGACAGATCGGGCTGGATGATGTCGACGGCGCCGTCCTCGAATATCTCCTTGTAGTCCCACCGCGAGTAGAGCCGTTCGCCGGTGGCGATGGGCGTCGAGGTGTGGTTCGCGATGTGTGGGAGTGCGTCCTCGTGACCCGGCGGGACCGGTTCCTCCACGAAGAAGGGGTCGTGGACCTCCAGCGCCTCGGCGAGTTTCTTCGCCTGTGACTTCGCGACGCGGCCGTGGAAGTCGACGCCGATGTCCACTTCGTCGCCCACCGCCTCGCGGACCGCGCCGAGGCGGTCGACCGCCGCCTCGACGGCCGCCGGGTTGTCCACCCGGCGCATCTCCGGCGTGGCGTTCATCTTCAGCGCGGTGAATCCCGCGTCGACCTTCTCGCGGGCCGCCTCGGCCACGTCGCCCGGCCGGTCGCCGCCGATCCACTGATAGACCCGGATCCGGTCGCGGGCCGGCCCGCCCAGCAGTTCGTAGACGGGGACGCCCAGGTCTTTGCCCTTGATGTCCCACAGCGCCTGGTCGACGCCCGCGATGGCCGACATCAGGACCGGCCCGCCCCGGTAGAAGCCGCCGCGGTACATCGTCTGCCAGTGGTCCTCGATACGTCGGGGGTCCTCGCCGAGCAGGTAGGTGTCGAGCAGTTCCTCGACGGCCGTTTTCACCGTCCGAGAGCGGCCCTCAACGACGGGTTCGCCCCAGCCGACGAGGCCGTCGCTCGTCTCGAGTTTCAGGAAGAGCCACCGCGGCGGCACCTCGAACAGTTCGTAGTCGACGATCTCCATCAGTTCCACCCCTCCCGGTCGGTGCGGGCCGCGGACTCGGACGACGGGCCGGCCGCGCGGTCGGTCGTGTGTCGGTCGCGTTCGTGCATGCGAACCAGTGCCCGGCCCAGTCACAAAAACGACGCTATTCGCGTTACCGCCACTGTCCCGGTCTCATTGTGGCGCCGTCGGTCCCGTTGTGGCGCCTTCGGTTCCGTTGTGGCGCCGTCGGTCCCGTCGTGACACCGGATGGTGTGACTTTCAGTCTCGCTCACCCGGCCTCGTGATCACCGTTAGCCGGCCTATACCGTCCATCAGCCCGAATTCGTATTTCGCAGCCGAGTTAATTTCTCGATCATAATTGTGAAAAGAACTATAGCGACCGTCGGTCAATACGGGGGTATGCTCCACGTTGGCGTCAACGGCTTCGGAACGATCGGCAAGCGCGTCGCGGACGCGGTGCGCGCACAGCCGGACATGACGGTCGCGGGCGTCGCGAAGACGCGGCCGAACTACGAGGCGGCCGTCGCCGCCGAGCGTGGATACCCCCTCTACGCGGCCTACCGCGAGCGCCGCGACGAGTTCGCCGACGCTGACCTCAAGGTGGCCGGCACCGTCGACGACCTCGTGACTGACAGCGATGTGGTGGTCGACGCCACGCCCGCCGGCGTCGGGTTCGAAAACCGGAGTCTCTACAGCCGCCACGACACACCCGCCATCTTCCAGGGCGGCGAGGACGCGAGCGTCGCCGACGCGAGTTTCAACGCCCGCGCCAACTACGGCGACGCCGCCGGCGCCGACTTCCTCCGCGTCGTCTCCTGTAACACGACAGGCCTCGCCCGCCTGCTCACACCCATCGACGAGGCCTACGGCGTCGACAAGGCCCGCGTGACGCTCGTCCGCCGCGGGGGTGACCCCGGACAGACCGACCGCGGGCCGATCAACGACACCCTGCCCGACCCCGTCACCATCCCTTCCCACCACGGCCCCGACGTTAACACCGTCCTCCCGGACGTTGCCATCGACACGATGGGGATGAAAGTCCCCGCCACGCTGATGCACACCCACAGCGTCAACGTCTCCCTGGCGTCCGACCCCGCAACCTCCGACGTGCGCGAGTTGCTCGCCGGCGAATCACGGCTCTCCGTGCTGCCCGACCACTTCGATATCGACGGCGCGGGCAAACTCAAGGAGTTCGCGATGGACGCCGGCCGCCCGCGCGGCGACTGCTGGGAGAACTGCATCTGGGGGGAGTCGGTCACCGTCACTGACGGCGAACTGTACCTCTTCCAGGCCATCCATCAGGAAGCCGACGTGGTCCCGGAAAACGTCGACGCGCTCCGGGCCATCGCCGGCCTCGCCGACCGCGAGGAGAGCGTCCGCATGACCAACGAGTCCCTCGGCCTCGACGGCGAACTCGGCCGGTCGCTGGTCGATGCTTCCTCCGGACGGCCCGCCGTCGCCGACGGCGGCGACGCCGACGGCCCCGACCGCCCGTAGCCCGCGCTCGAACTCCATTCTCCGAGAAGCCGCGCCCGCCCGAACAGCCACATCGGCGCGCGCCGTCGAGTGGTGCGAGGCTCGAACGGAGTGAGAGCCTCGATGCGAACGGTGACCGAAGGGAACCGTGAGCGTGCCCGAGTAGTGCGAGGGTCGCGAGACGGCGTCGCGCGAGGGATGAGCGAGTGAACGGAGTGAACGAGCGAATCGGCTGGGGAGGCGTGTGGCCGTCTGCGGTGCGATGTAGCCCTGGTGGATTGAAAGGGCGAGGCACGCGAGACTCGAACGATGCGAGGCCGACCAACGGGAGGCCTCGATGTGAACGGGGAGGAACGACCCGTGAACGGAGTGAGAGTCTCGGAGCCGAACGGCGAGCGAAACGAGCCGTGAGGCTGGTCGCGGGGTCTGCGCGGGCCCTATCCGAGCGACCATCGGGAGCGAGGATATCCCGCACAGACCCCGCGACCGGGCCGAGGGCTTTCAGCGCACAGGATCACCAGCGAAGCAGACAACAGCTAGCGAGCGGGCCGAGGGCTTTCAACGGTCGGGAGCGGCGACAATAGTGATATCGTCCGCACTCGATCCAACAGCGACGCTCACTCGATCAGCGGGGTTCGCTCCAGTTCGCCCGACTCAGTATCGAGTACGACCGCGTAGGGCGTCTCCGGGGCGGCCTCGAACGGGATCCCACCCGGATTCAGACGAACGGTCCCGTCGCGCTCCTTGTGGGCGTACTCGTGGGTGTGGCCGTGACAGACGTAGTCGTAGCGGCCACACTCGACCAGGGCATCGACGAGTGGGCCGCTGGTGCCGTGATAGACGGCGAACGCGGCGCCACCCAGCGCCAACTCTCCCATCTCACCGAGATACGTGCCGAAGTCGTCGACGGCGTCGGCCAGCGCCCACTCGCCGTCGTTGTTGCCCCGCACCGCGAAAAAGTCCCACGCGCCGTTAAAGGGCGCCGCCGAGAACGGGGCGACGATGTCGCCGCAGTGGATCACGGTCCCGACGCCCGCCGATTCGAAGGCGTCGACCGCCCGTTCGACCACGTCCAGGTTGTCGTGCGTGTCCGAGACGATGCCGACTCGCATGCTCGCCGGTTCGACGCCCCGCCCCATCAACGTGTCCCACGCTCGGGCCACGGGGTCACCTGGCCGTACTGTTTACTCGCGGCCGAGTTTATTTTGCGCCATCAATTCCAGAAAGAAATTTAATCGTCGGGACGAAAGTCCGAGTATGAGTCGGCCGACGCGCGGCCCCGACGACGACCGCACCCCCTCGGCGGGCGAGGGAGATATCGACGTGGCGATCCCGGGCTTTCCGGAGTGGGAGCGCCGCCACGCCGAAACCGGCGCGGATAGCCGAGAGTCAGCGTCAGCGATCCGCGCAAGCGGGGAGTCGGCGGACCGCCAGTCCCGGCACGGCCGCTGTCCGGACGAGTAACGCGAAAAACGGTGTGTCCAGCGAGCACTCAGTCCCGCGAGAGCACTTCGACGCCGACGAGTTCGGCGCCGGTCAGCGCGCGGATGTACGCGCCGCCGGCGATGGAGACGTGGCCGAACTCGTCCTCCTCCATCCCGTACATCTCGATGGCGCGGGAGGTGTCGCCGCCGCCGACCACGGAGAACGAGTCCGTTTCGGCGATGGCCTCCAGGACGGAGACGGTCCCCACGGAGAAGCGCTCGTCCTCGAAGACGCCCAGCGCCCCCTTGACGAAGACGGCCTCGGAGTCGCGGACCACGTCGGCGTAGGTCTCGGCCGTCTCGGTCCCGATGTCCATGAACGAGACGTCTTTCTCCTCGATGTCCTCGACGGGGATTTCGGCGCGTTCGCCGTCCTCGCCCTCGTAGGCCATGTCGACGGCGAGGGTGATCTGGTCGCCGCACTCGTCGACGAGTTCCTCGATCAGTTCGTGGTTGTCCGCCCACTGGCTGTCGTACAGGTCCGCCTCAGGGTCCAGGTCGAAGCCGACGGGATGGCCCGCCGCCCGGAGGAACAGTTCGCCGGCGATGCCGCCCAGCAGGAAGTCATCGACCTTCTCGCCGAGGTGGCTCATCACGTCGATGACGTCGGTCGCTTTCGTCCCGCCGACGGCCATCGTCACCTGTCCGTCGAACTCCCGCTCCGCGATAGCCGTGTTCGCCTCGTACTCGGTTTCCATGACGCGCCCGGCGTAGGCGTCCATCACCAGCGGGAACCCGACCAGCGACGCGTGCGAGCGGTGTGCGGCCGAGTAGGCGTCATTGACGTAGGCGTCGAACTCCGGCGCCAGCGTCCGCACGAACTCCGTTTCGGCTTTGACTTCGGGCTCTTCCTCGGGTAACTCCTCGTCGCACATCCGCGTATTCTCCAGGAGGAGCACGTCGCCGCCCGAGAGGTCGCGGATCGCAGCGAGGGCTTCCTCGCCGAAGGTGTCGGGGACGAAGTCGACCTCGTGGTCAATATGACCAGCGAGAATGTCGGCGTGCTGTTCGAGCGAGACGAAGGTGTCCCGGCCGGGCCGGCCCTGGTGGGCCATGAGCGCGACCGAGAAGTCGCGCTCTATCAGTTCGGCCACGGTTTCGGCGTGGCGGTCGAATCGGCGGTTGTCCTGGACGACGCCGTCCTCGACCGGTGAGTTCAGGTCGAGACGGACGAGGACGCGCTGACCGTCCGCGAGGTCGTCGAGGGTTGCGAATGCTGGCATCTGTACGCGAAGGGTCGCCCGGCGGCGAGAAAAAACCGCGTGATCCGAGAGGGGCAGTCGGGAGAGACGAAGAGACGACCGAAAATAGAGCGCGCCGCAGGTCAGTACTCGGTGACGTACTCGGCAACGTCGAGCATCCGGTTCGAGAAGCCGAACTCGTTGTCGTACCAGGTGAGGACTTTCGTCAGCCCGTTGACGACGTTCGTCGACTCGGCGTCGACCAGCGAGGAGTAAGGGGTGCCCTGGATGTCCGTCGAGACGAGTTCGTCGTCGGTGACGCCCAGTACCCCTTCCATCTCGCCGCTCGCAGCCTCGCGGAAGGCGTCGTTGACGTCACTCTCGGTCACGTCCGCTTCCAGCGACGTGACGAACTCCGTGATCGAACCGTTGGGCACGGGGACGCGGATGGCCATCCCGTCGAGTTTCCCCTCGAGTTCGGGGAGGACTTCGGTGGCGGCCTGCGCGGCGCCGGTCGAGGTGGGGACGATGTTCTCGGCGGCCGCGCGGCCGCGGCGGGTCTTGGCCTTCGGCCCGTCGATGAGCGCCTGCGAGCCCGTGTAGGCGTGGACGGTGGTGAGCTGGCCGTTCTCGATGCCGAACTCCTCGTCGAGTACCTTCGCGACCGGCGTGATGGAGTTGGTCGTACAGGAGGCGTTCGAGACGACGTCCTCGCCCTCGTACTCGTGGTGATTGACGCCGTAGACGAGCTGTTTGACCGGTTTGTCGCCTTTGGGCGGCGCGGAGATGACCGTCTTGTCGGCGCCGGCGGCGACGTGCTTGCTGGCGTCGTCGTAGTTGCGGAAGATGCCCGTACACTCGAAGGCCACGTCGACGTCCAGGTCGGCCCACGGGAGCTGTTCGGGGTCGGTCTCCTCGTAGATGGGCGCCCGGAACAGTTCGCCGTCGTCGTCGGCGACCACGAGGTCGCCGTCGTCGAGTTCGACACCCTCGAGCCGGCCCATCACCGTGTCGTACTTGCCGAGATACGCCATGTCGTCGTCGTCCATGACGTCGTTGATACCGACGATCTCCACCCGCGGGTCCGTCAGCGACGCCCGGAAGACGTTCCGGCCGATGCGACCGAACCCGTTCAGCCCGATGCGTACCGTCTGGGATCCACTCATATGTCCGAACGGTCTCCCGTTGTGAGTATAGAGTTTTCGAAGATGGGACGGGTTCACGCACCCGGACCGTGACGGTCCGGGGCGTCGAGGCA
>Ga0207719_100159_pt1 | contig 54678 bp, 46 predicted proteins | sample A23P1SouthBayCA_2_FD_187279 | JGI IMG/M metagenome (GOLD analysis project Ga0207719, IMG submission 187279) | Aerobic enrichment media microbial communities from Eden Landing Ponds, California, USA - A23 P3 (3) (SPAdes) | ecosystem: Environmental > Aquatic > Marine > Unclassified | place... | reverse complement strand
AGAACGGCAGCGAGGACAGGTAACACCGTCACGCCAGCGAACCTGTTGCAGCAGGTCCGCTGCGACCGATTCCGATCCGAACACATCCAGCGGAATCATTCGTGTCGGGCACCGCTGACGCGGTGCCGTTGTCCTCTTCGACTCCACAGCTACCGCTCAGCAGCGTCAACAATCTCCTACGCAAGAGCGCCGACTTTTTTGCCTTCTCGCGCCCTCCGCTCGCCTATGCCGGACCAACCGAATGTCCTCGTCCTAATGAACGACCAGCACCATCCGGACGTGGCCGGATTCGCGGGTGATGACGTGGTTCGAACGCCGACGCTCGACTGGCTTGCCGAGACAGGCACTGTCTTCGAGAACGCCTACACCCCCGCGCCGGTCTGCATCCCCGCACGGCAATCGATCCGGACGGGGCAGTTACCCCGGACGTGGGACCGGTTCGGGCTCGAAGCGTTCGAGTCGCCGGAGTACCGGACGCTCCCGCTCCAGATGGCCCGCCACGGCTACATGACTGCGGGCGCCGGGAAGGAGCACTACCCGGGCTGGAATCAACAACAGGGGTGGCGCAAGCGCATCGGGCCGACGCCGATGAAACAACACGGGATCGGTGACGGGCGCGTCCCGGATCCGGCCCCGAACGCCGGAACCGTCTCGACCGGCGAGTGGAAGTGGAGCGGCCTCGAGGAGATCAAACGCGCCGGCGTCGCGAACTCGCGCACGCAGGTCCAGGACCGGCGCGTGACCGAAGGCGTCGAGCAGTACGTGAAGGAGTTCTTCTCGGCACCGTACTACGACCGATCCCAGCCAGACACGCCCCTCCTGTTAAAAACGAGCCTCATCGAACCGCACTACCCCTATTTCGCCGCCGAGGAGGAACTTTTCACCTACTACCTGAACCGCATCGATCCCGTCCTGGAGACGCCCGACGGCGTCCACCCGTACGTGAGCGAAGCCAGGACGAACGGGGAGTGTCGAATCGTCCGCCCCGGGGAGGACGCGAGCGAACGGGAGTTGCGCCGCGCGACGGCGGCATACTACGCGATGGTCGAACGGGTCGACGACCTGTTCGGTCGCGTGATCGACGCCCTGGAACACCATGGCGAGGACATCGACGAGTGGGTCATCGTCTTCACATCCGACCACGGCGAGATGCTCGGCGAGCGCGGGATGTGGGGGAAAGGGCAGTTCCTGGAGTCGAGCGCCCGCGTCCCCCTCGTCGTTCGCTACCCCGACCGGTTCGATCCCGGCGTCGTTACGGAGAACGTCAACCTCTGTGACCTCTACGCGACGGTCTGTGACCTGACCGGCACCCCCGTACCGACGGACCGCGACAGTCGCAGTCTCGTTTCCCTCATGGACGGCGAGACATCCGCATGGCACGCGGCGTACAACAACGAGACCATCTCCCAGGGTGTCGGCTACTATTCGGTCGTGAACGGCGTGGACTCGCCGGAACTGATGATCAAGCGTGACGACCTGAAGTACTGTTACTACGGCGAGAAGTTCGACGAACTCCTGTTTGACCTGGCAGAGGATCCGGAAGAGAAGCGAAACCGGATCGACGACGCCGAGTACGCGGACGCAGTCGAGCGGTTTCGCGAACGGCGCGGGGAACTCGGCTACGGACCGAACGCCGACCCCGACTACGAGACTGCCGGGTACGATCCCGGTCTGTAAGGGCGCAATATCGGGTCGAACGGGAGAAATCGATGACTACCCCACCCGGATCAGGGCGGACACCGGTGTTCGACTGGCCCATCGAGGAGTCAGCGGAGCGTCGGCGGCCCCGTCGAGGGCGGACTACGCGTCAGTCGCTTCGGCGACCACCTCTATCTCGACGCCGATGTCGACGGGGAGGTCGGCGACCTGCACGGCGCTGCGGGCCGGGTACGGGTCGGACATGTACTCGCCGTACACCTCGTTGACGGCGTCGTAATCGTCCATGTCCTGGACGAACACCGTCGCCTTCACCACGTTGTCGAGATCGGCGTCCGCGGCCTCCAGGACGGCGCGGATGTTCTCCAGTGTTCGTTCGGTCTCTTCGCGGATGTCCGCGCCGACGATGTCGCCCGTCTCCGGGTCGACCGGACCCTGTCCCGAGACGTAGATGCGGTCCCCGGACAGGATCCCCTGTGAAAACGGTCCGATACTTTCCGGTGCGTCGTCTGTGGATATCTCTTTCATCTGTCGTCTCCGTCGAACTGTCGTACCCCGGCGGCCATAAATCCGGCTAGTCACCAGGCGAGACCGGGCGGACAGACGCGACAGGGACGCTATCACAAGCTCTTTGTACGCCACTGACACCTGTTTCAGACGTGAGCGACGACAGACCGGGGTACAGTGACACCCCCAAGCTTCCGAACTCGGAGTACCGCGTCCACGACGAGGAGCGACCCCACCCGCCGACGGTCGACCCGAACGGCCTGGTGGCCAAAGACCCGCCGGCCGACGCCACCGCCCTCTTCAACGGCGGGAACCTCGACAGCTGGGAGGGCGACGACGGCGGCGCCGCCGAGTGGAACGTCGACGGCGAGTACGTGGAGGTCGAACCCGGTGCCGGCGATATCAGCACGACGGCCGACATCGGCGACTGTCAGTTGCACGTCGAGTGGGCCGCCGAGACGGGCGCCGACGCGACGGGCCAGGGCCGGTCGAACAGCGGCGTCTTCCTGCTGGACCGCTACGAGGTCCAGGTCCTCGACAACTACGAGAACCCCACCTACGCCGACGGGTACGCAGGCGCGATGTACGGGCAGGCGCCCCCGCTGGCCAACGCCTGCCGGGAACCGGGCGCCTGGCAGAGCTTCGATATCGTCTGGAACGGGCCGCGATTCGACGGCGACACCGTCGAACGGCCGGCACACATCACGGTGTTCCACAACGGCGTGCTCGTCCAGAACGCTACCGAACTGATCGGCCCGACCACGAACCTCGAGGTGGCCGAGTACGAACCCCACCCGACCGAGGCACCGCTCCGACTCCAGGACCACGGCGACCGCGTTCGCTTCCGGAACATCTGGTACCGGTCCCTCGAGTCATAGCTTGCCGCCCGGCCGAGTCATAGCTTGCCGCCCGGCCGAATCATCGCTTAGTGGCCACCGAAATCGTCGCTTGCTGGCCGCTCGCCGTCCGAAAGAGATTTGAGAGCTCTCGCACTGTGGAGTCACATGACCCGAATTGGACTCGTTGGGCTCGGCGGCGCCGGGCGCAACCACGCTGGCAACCTCACTGACATCGACTGTGACCTCGTTGCGGGGGCGGACGTCGTGCCCGAGGCCCGCGACTCCTTCGCCGCGGACTTCGACGTGGACACATACGAGAGCCACGACGCCATGTACGAGGACGCGGACCTCGACGCCGTCGTCGTCACGACGCCGAACGCCTACCACGAGGCGCCGGTGACCGCCGCGCTGGAGCGGGACATCCACACGCTCTGTGAGAAGCCGCTCTCGAACACGCTGGAGGGCGCGGAGGCCATCGTCGACGCCACCCACGCGAGCGACGCGTTCTGCATGGTCGGCTTCCACAACCGCTTTTCGACCGCCGCGAAGATCCTAACCCGGCACCGCGAGAGCGGCCGGATGGGCGATATCACCCACATCGAAGGCGACTACGTCCGGCGTCGGGGGATCCCCGGTGTCGGCTCGTGGTTCACCGACCGCGACCTCTCGGGCGGCGGCGCGCTCATCGACCTCGGCGTCCACCTGATCGACTTCGCGCTCTACCTGGCGGACTTCCCCGAAGTCGTCGAGGTGTCCGGGAGTACCCGCAGCGAGTTCGGGTCCCGGGACGACTACGTCGATCCCGACGACTTCGGCGGCGGATGGGACGCCTCGTCGGGCACCTTCGACGTCGACGACTCCGCGAGCGCCTTCGTCCGCTGTGCCGACGGCACCACGATGAGCCTCGAAGTCGCCTGGGCGTGCAACCGGGACTTCTCGAAGGAGGTCGTCGTTCGCGGGACCGACGCCGGCGCGCGCTGCTCGCTGGGCGGTGACTCCGTCGAGTTCCTCGAAACCGCCACCGAGGGAACGGACCACTTCGTCGACAGCGACCTGTCGGGCAGCCTCGACCCGTCGGGCCACGCCGCCGAGGACGCCCGGTTCGTCGACGCGGTTCGGGCGGACGAGGCGCCGGGGACGAACACCGTCGAGGAAGCGCTGACCGTCCAGCGCGTCATCGACGCCATCTACCGGTCGAGCGAGGCCGGCAAAGCGGTCGCGGTGTCGGAATAGCTATCGACTGCGGGAGTGACTCTTTTCGGCCGTCTCGGCCGCCGAAACGGGGATCAGTCGAGAAACGGGGATCAGTCCAGCAGCGGAAACTCGGTCACGCGCAGCGTCGTACAGCCGTAGGGCACGAGCGTCAGCGGCTCGGCCTCGGACCCGGGCACCGGGCTGGCCGGAACGTCTCCAGCGCGACTGCCCTCGAGCGTCCAGTTGTCGACGCGGGCACCCTCTACTGAGAGGGTGACCGGCGGGTCGTCCGGCGCGAAGGGGGTCTCGCCCGGATCCGACCGCTCGACGGAGCAGTCCGGGTCCGCGGTGTCGACGGCCAGCCCGTAGTTCCACGGCTCGGTCGGGTGGAACTCGCGGTGTGCATGAGAGCCGGCACGCTCGCCCGGGAACAGGCGCGACTCGCTCGCAACCGGGAGCGAGAACACCAGCGGCCCCCGGCTCACCGCGACGCTCCCGTGGTGTCGCCGCTCCGCGCGGACCGACGGGTGCAGGTCGACGACCACCTCCGCCCGGCCGTCCCACTCCCGTTCGACGGCGTGGAACCCGCCGGCGTCGGGCGAGCGGGTCGTCCCGTCGGGGAGTCGAACCGTCGCGTCGTCGGCCCACTCGGGGATCCGGAGCTCCAGCGGGAACGAGACCGCCCCGTCCGTCTCGACGGTGAACCTCACCTCGTCCCCGAAGGGATAGGCCGTCTCCTCGACGACGCGCACGTCGGTTCCGTCGACATCGGTCGTGACGGCCGACGGGAGGTAGACGACTGCGGCGAGGCCCTCGTCGGACCGCATCCAGGCGTGGCTCACCAGTTTGGGCCACCCCTGATGGAGATTCGCCGTACAGCAGCCCCAGTGGGGCTCCAGACCGAAGCAGTTCGCGTCGGGCGCGTTCGACCACGGGTAGTCGCCGACGGCACAGAGTACCTGATTGGCCTGCTGGTCGTACTGGTGGGCGCCCATGTCGGGCGTGAACGTCGCCGGGAGCGCGTTGTACGCGATGCGTTCGAGCCTGTCGGCGAAGCGCACGTCACCGAACGTCGCGACCAGTTGCTCGAGCGAGTACATGTACTCGACGACCGAGCAGAGTTCGGTCCCGCGCGTGGGACTCCGGCCGGCGAGGTGCTCGTCCCCGGTGAACACCCCGGTGGCCTGCCCGTGATACGTGTCGAGCGTGTCGACGGCGTTGGCCGCCGCGGCGCGGTCGCTCTCGGCGCCGGACTGTCGATACGCGACTGCGGCGGCCTTGATCCCCATCGCGTTGTTCACGACGTGTGTCTCGTAGCCCCCGTCGTCGGTCGGTCGGCGGTAATCGAACCCGTACGTCCGGTCGTGGCCCGAGAAGTGCGACCGCCAGTCGTACCCCTGTGCGGCGACTCCCGATGCGATCCCCAGCAACCAGTCCTCGCCGGTTTCCTGGTGGAGCCACTGAATACCCAGGGCGAGTTCCTGCCAGCGAAACCGGGCCCAGTTCTCGAGTGGATACGTCTCGAGGCCGCCGTCTCGAAGCAACTCGCAAAACGACAGGGCGGCGTTGAGCACACGCTGGTCACCGGTCGCCTCGTACTGCTGGCGAAACACCTTGAGAAGCACGGCCCGCGGCCAGACGTCGTCTGAGTAGCCCGTAGCCGGGTCCTGGGGCCCGATCCAGCCGTCGTCGCGTTGCCAGTCGAGGAAGCCCTCGACCCATGTGTCGGCTTTTGCCCGTAACTGTTCGTCGTCAAGCAGTTCGGCCAGCGGTACCAGTCCGTCCGCGTAGTACGGGCCGCGCTCCCAGCCGTCGTTCGCCCCGCCGAGCCACTGATTGTCGGCCAGCGGCGCCCAGTGCTCGTCGAGGTTACCGGTGATACCGTCCGCCTGGATCCGCAGTTGCCGCCGGATCCAGCCGCGGGGGGTCACCGATCCGAGCGGGAGCGGTTCGTATCGCTGTCGCTGCAGTGAGTCCGAGGGGAGCATACAGTCGGCAAGGTCACCCCGTGACATAGTTCCAGCGGCCCGACGGCGTCCGTCGAGCAACGAGAGTGACGGCACGGCGGCCGCGCCGGACCGTCCCCTGTGACAGTTCGAGGTGAATTTTTTGTGCGAGTACAGTGTATTTCGGCCCATGTCGGACTACGACGTCCTGCTAATAACGATCGACAGTCTCCGGCGGGACTTCCTCGGCGCGTACCGCGAGCGACCCCGCGTCACGGATTACCCCGTCGCGACGCCGAACCTCGACTGCTTCGCCGAGCACGCGGCCGTCTTCGATACCCACTACGCCGGCAGTCTCCCCTGCATGCCACAGCGACGCGAGTTCATGTGTGGCATCCAGGAGTTCCTCTGGCGGCCCTGGGGGCCGACCGAACCGTACGACCGGACCGTGCCCGCGCTCGCAAGCGAGGCCGGGACACTCACGAAGTTGATCACCGACCACTACCACTACTTCGAACACGGTGGCCACGGCTACTACGAGGACTACCACGGCTTCGAGTTCGTCCGCGGCCACGAACACGACGCCTGGCAGACCGCGCCCCGGTATCCCGACGAGCGACTCCTGCGACAGGACAACCGCCACGGGGCCGACCCCTCGAACCCCGGACCGGGCGGCGCTGGCCAGTACCCCCGCAACGTCGCCGACTTCGACGACCTCGACGAGCGTGACTTCTTCGCGCCCAAAGTGTTCTCGAAGACGGCGTCGTGGCTCGAAGACAACGCAGACTGGGACCAGTGGTTCTGCTACGTCGACTCCTTCGACGTCCACGAGCCGTTCCACTGCCCGGAACCGTACGCCTCGATGTACACCGACGAGGACCCCACCGACCCCGAGATGGTCCACTGGCCCGACTACGCGTCCGTCGACGACCAGGGGCTGACCGAGCGACAGCTCGACTTCGTCGTCTCCCAGTTCGCGGGGAAGGTCACGATGGTCGACCGCTGGTTCGGCCGGGTCCTCGACCGCCTCGACCGACAGAACGCCTGGGACGACACCGTCGTCGTCGTCACCACCGACCACGGCGAGATGCTCGGCGAACACGGCTACATCATGAAAAACTACATGCCGACCTACGATGCCGTCGCGCACACCCCGCTCATGATACACCACCCCGAGGGACACGCCGGCCGCGTCGACGCCGTCACCTCGGCGGTGGACATCTACGCCACCCTGCTGGAGAGTCTCGACGCCGACGTGCCAGAGCAGACCCACAGCCACAGCCTCCTCCCGCTCGTCCGCGGCGAAACCGACGATCACCGCGACTACGCGCTGTACGGCTACTTCGGCCGCGACGCCTGCGTCACCGACGGGCGGTACACCTACCTCCACCCCGGCGACCCCGACGCCGAGTCACCGGTGTATTCGACCATGCAGATGGGGACGAAAGCCGGCGACGCGGAGGTCGCCAGCCTCCCCTACACCGACGAGGCGGTCTGGCGGTACCCCAGCGGCTCGGCTCAGCGACAGGCCGACGAACCGCTGCTGTTCGACACCCGCGAGGACCCCGAACAGGGGCGCAGTCTCGCCGAGGAGCGACCGGACGAACGCGACCGGCTCCGCGGGCTGCTCGTCGACGCACTCGACGAGCTCGACGCGCCTCCCGAACAGTACGAGCGACTCGGCCTCGCCGACTGACTGACCGACTCGGCCTCGCCGACTGACTGACCGACTCGGCCTCGCCGACTGACCGACGTGGTTCTCGGACTGTCCGAATCTGCCTCGCCGACTGACCGACTGAGTCCCGCAGGCCCTCTCCCGGCGCCCCGTTACTACTCCAGAACGGCCGACTGCGACGCGACCGTCAGACCGAGTTCGGCGACGCGGTCCCGGAGCGCGGGGACGCAGTCGCGGACGGCGTCGGGGTCGTGGGCGTCCGACCCGATCGTGATCTCGACGTCGTACTCGGAGAGGACCGACAGGAACTCCGTGTTCGGGTGGAACTGGCCGTAGGAACTGTTGATCCGGCCCGCGTTGAGTTCCGGAACGGTCCCGGACGACGCCAGCGCGTCGGCCACCTCGTGGTAGTGCTCCCCGGTCGCCAGGCCCCGGAGCGCGGTGTTGCGCTCGACGATGTCGGGATGGGCGAGGATGTCGAACAGCCCGGAGTCGACGAGAGACACGACAGCGTCGAAGTATTCGTCGACGATCGTTTCCCGTTCGGCCTCGGAGAATCGCTCGAAGTACGGCTCGTGGACGTTCTTGCCGCGGAGTTCGTGGACGCTCCCGACGACGTAATCGAACCCGGCCTCGTCGAGAAACGCCTCGATTTCGGCCTCGTCGGCGGGGTGATAGTCGATTTCGGCGGCATCGTGGACCGCGATGTCGGCCTTCACGCGCCGTCGCTCGATCGCTGCCCGGCGGCGCTCGTAGGTCATGTCCAGGTTGAACCCCATCGCCTCCCTGTACTCCATCATCGGATCGCGTGCCGACACGTTGCAGTGGTCGGCGATCCCGACCCCGTCGAGTCCGGCGTCTTCGGCGGCCGAGACCATGTGTTCGAGGAAGTAGCCGTCGGAGTAACTCGAGTGGACGTGAAAGTCGTGCACGGCCGGATCGTATGCCTCGGACAATATAAGCGTCACCCGACGGGCCGCCGGCGGTTCACTCGGGGTTGGGGTCGCCGGCTGTTCACTCGGGGGTGAGGTCGCCGGAGTCGACCATCTCGGTCAGCGCGTTACCGCCGTACTCCAGCGGGAACTCGACCCGACTGCGCTGGCGTGCCGACTCCCAGGCCCCGAAGATGATTTCGGTGGCGCGGAGCGCGTTCTCGGCGGACAGCATCGAGTCTTCGCCGGTCGCGAGACACTCCATGACGTGATCCAGTGCCAGCGTGATCTTGTCGCCGTCGTTCTCCGGGCTCTCCGTCACCCAGCCGTCGGTGTCGGAGCTCCGGTAGCGGACGAGGCCATCGGTGTCCGGTTTGACTTCGATGGTGCCGTCGGTACCGACCAGGCGGACGAGACAGCCGGTGGCGTCGCCGCCGGTGTCCTTGCCGGTCGCCGCGAACGCGTGGACGCCGTTGTCGTACTCCCAGAGGGCGACGGATTGGTTCTCGTTGTGCGTGCCGTAGCGCACGTCCTCCTCGGTGTAGTGGACCTGCGAAAGCACCCAGTCCGCGCCGCGCTCGCCGTTGTACCCGTTCGCGAGGTCGATAAGATGGGAGCCGAAGTCGAAGATGTTCTTGCCGCCGACGCCGATCCGGACGAGGTCGCCGATCCGCCCGTCCTCAAGGAGTTCGTCCGCGCGCTGCCAGGCCGCGCCCATCCGCCGCTGGTGGTTGAACGTGAGCTGGATCCCCGTCTCCTCGGCGAGCGTTGCCATCCGCTTGCTGTCCTCCCACGTTTCGGCCATCGGTTTCTCGCAGTGGACGGCCGCCGGGACGCCCGTCTCGAGCGTGCTCACGACGAGGTCCGCGTGCGTCGGGACCGGCGTACAGATGCTCACCACGTCCGGTTCGACAGTACGAATCATCTCCTCGTGGTCCTCGAACACGTTCTCCTCGGGGATGTCGAACTCGTCGGCGAACGCGGCCGCGTTCTCCCGGACGATGTCACAGCAGGCGACCAGGTCGCTCCGGTCCAGCGTCCGGTAGCCGTTCCCGTGACGGTAGGCCATCGCGGCGCTCTCGCCCCAGACGATGTTGTCGGGTTCGGGACCTGTACCGATGACTGCAGCCGTGTATTCGCTCATGGATCCTACGATTCGGACCGGGGTTGAAAAACGTATTGGTGGCGCGCAGGTCTCGACCACGGGGGAAGCCCTCGTTCGGAGGGGTCGCGGCGACGAACGAGCCCGGGACCGATCCGGTCCCCCGTCCGGGGCCCCGGAACGCTTTTTTCGACGCAGCGCGGTGTGGGACCATGACAGGCCGAGACGGGACTCCGTCGAACGGCAGTGCCGGCGGGTCCGGGACCACCAGCGAAGACGGCAGGACCACCAGCGAAGACGGCAGGACCACCAGCAGTGACGGCGGGGGTGACTCCCGGCCGAACGTGCTCTGGGTGTTCATGGACGACGTGAACCCCTGGATGGGGTGCTACGGCGACGACACGGTCGAGACGCCACACATCGACGGGCTCGCAAACGAGGGCGTCTGTTTCGAGCGCATGTATTCGACTGCACCGGTCTGTACCCCGTCGCGGTCGGCCGTGGTGACCGGGATGTACCAGACCACCATCGGCGCGCACAACCACTACAGCTCCTTCGACCGGTTCCGGGGCCAAGAGATGACCACCTGGGACCCTACCCACCTCGGGGTCCGGACCGTGCCCGAGATCTTCCGCTCGGCCGGCTACTACACCTTCAACGAGGGGAAAAACCACTACAACTTCGTCGACAACGACGAGATGCTCTACCACCGGAGCGCCGGCGTGGACCACAAGGGCGCAGAGACCGACGCCGGCTACAAGGGCGAGTCCCACACGGAGTGGTACGGCCGCGACCCGGGACAGCCGTTTTTCGGCCAGATCCAGTTGCGCGGCGGGAAGGCGGACGTCGACGACGACATCGAGCGCGTGGACCCGGAAACGGTCGAGGTCCCCCCGTACTATCCGGACCACCCGATATACCGGCGGGAGATCGCCGCCCACTACGACACGATCCAGCAGATGGACCGCGAACTCGGATCGGTCCTGTCGGCGCTGGAGGCCGACGGGCTCGCCGACGACACCGTCGTCTGGTTCTTCGCCGACCACGGAATGCGTCTCCCCCGGCACAAGCAGTTCTGTTACGAGGGCGGGATCCGCGTCCCCGCGGTCGTCGCCGGCCCGGGAGTGCCCGAGGGACAGTCGCGGTCGGACCTCGTCAGTGGCATCGACATCGGCCCGTCCTCGCTCGCCCTGGCCGGGATCGACATCCCGTCGACGATGGAGGGGCGAGACGCGTTCGACCCGGCGTTCGACCGCGAGTACGTCGTCGCGGCCCGCGACCGGTGTGACTACACGGTCGACCGGATCCGCGCCGTCGTCACGGACCGGTACAAGTACATCCGGAATTTCATGCCCGAGAGACCCTATCTCCAGCCCCAGTACCGCGACGGTCGGGACTACATGGAACTGCTGAGAGAACTGCATGCGTCGGGAGACCTCGACGCGGTGCAGTCCAGATTCGTCAGCGAGGACCGACCGGCAGAAGAGCTGTACGACCTCGAGACCGACCCGCACGAGACTGACAACCTCGCTGGGTCGCCGAAACGCGAGCACCGGCGAGCGCTGAACCGCTCGCGCGCAGTACTGCGCGAGTGGATCGACGAGACCGACGACAAGGGCCAGTACCCCGAGTCCGACGCCGCGCTCGAGGCGGTCGTCGAGCGGTGGGACGAGGACGCGACGGACCCGATCTACGACCGCGTTCGGTAAGACGGTGGCTGTGCACCCTACCGTTGCCACCCGACGACGAACCGCCGCCACCGGTTCTGAACGTTTAATACAGTGGACCAACGTGTGTTGGCTATGCCGAAGATAACGTTCATCGGTGCAGGGAGCATGGTGTTCTCGACGACGCTCGTCGGTGACATCCTCTCGTTCGACGCGCTCGAGGACAGCGAAATCGCCCTCATGGACATCGACGACCACCGCCTGGAACAGACACGGCGCGTGGCCGACGCCATCGTCGACAACGAGGACATCGACGCGACCGTCACCGCCACGACAGACCGCGTCGAAGCTCTGGAAGACGCCGACTACGTGCTGAACATGATCAACGTCGGCGGGACCGAACCGTTCGAAAACGAGATCCGCATCCCGGAGAAATACGGTGTCAAACAGGCCATCGGCGACACCATCGGTCCCGGGGGGATCTTCCGCGGACTGCGGACGATTCCGGTGCTCCTGGACATCGCGAGCGACATGGAGGAGGTCTGTCCCGACGCCCTGTTACTGAACTTCACGAACCCGATGTCGATCCTCTGCCAGACGCTGTTCGAGGCGACCGACATCGAAACCGTCGGACTCTGTCACAGCGTCCCCCACACCGTGAGTGTGCTGGCCGACTACGCGGGCGTGCCCGAAGAAGAACTCGACCACTGGGTGGCCGGCATCAACCACGTCGCGTGGTTCCTCGAAGCCGAACACGACGGCGAGAGTATCTATCCGGCGCTCCACGACGCGATGACCGACTCGGACATCTACGAGCGCGACACCGTCCGGTTCGAGATGATGAAACACTTCGGCTACTTCCCGACGGAGTCCTCGCATCACATGTCCGAGTACGTCCCGTACTTCCGGACCGACGAGGAGACGATCGAGGCGATGACGGGGACGGACTACGCCGAGCGAATGCCGACGGCGACGTACCTCGAGGGGTGGAAGGCGGCCTCGGCGCAGCGGGACGACCCCGAACTGGACGTGGACCTGGACACCGTAGGAACGAAACGCTCGGAGGAGTACGCCTCCCGGGTCATCCACTCGCTCGAAACGGACACCGAGCGGCGCATGAACCTCAACGTCGCCAACGAGACGAACGCCATCGAGAACCTGCCCCGAAACGTCTGCGTCGAAGTGCCCGTTCTCGTCGACGGGTCGGGTCTCCACCCCTGTTCGGTCGGCGAACTCCCGACCGAAGTCGCAGCGTTCTGCCGCCAGCACGCGACGGTCCACCGCCTCACCGTCGAGGGCGCGCTCGAAAACGACCGCGAGAAGATCCAGCAGGCGGTCAAGCACGATCCGCTGACCGCTGCGGCGTGTACGCTGGACGAGATTCACGAGATGACCGACGAACTCATCACCGCCAATCAGGAGTACATTCCTCGCCTCGACTGACCGGTCGCGATTCGACTGGGCTCGATATTTCCGAGCCGACACGTGGCTGGACCGTCGTGGCGATGGGGCCGTTTCGCATCCGCACCTCGTGTTCGAGAAGAGAGACAGGACCCGGTCAGATCACTTTTCGCGGGCGGTCTGCCGGAGCGAATCTTCGTGTTCGCTGCGGTGGGTCTCGGCCCACTCGAGCATGGTCGTCTCGAGGCGATCGACGATTTCGGGATGTTCCGCACTGAGATCTGTCTGTTCCCACGGGTCCGCCTGCATGTCGTACAGCTGGTGGTCGGGTGTTACGTGACCCCAGTTGCTGGGGTGGTACGTCCGGATGAACTTCCACCGGTCCGTGCGAACCGCCCGCTGGGCCGTGTAGAGGCCGTGGTCGAAGACGATGTGGTCTCGCCAGTCTGCGTCGGCGCTCTCCATCACCGGACGGACTGACTGCCCGTGCCACGTCTCGGGGATTTCGAGGCCGGCGTAGTCCGCGAGCGTCGGCGCCATGTCGACGTTGGTGACGAGGTGGTCCCGAGACCCTGGCTCGTAGTCGTGACTCGCGGGCGGTTTCACCAGAAGCGGGACGCGCTGAGTGCCGTCGTGGGTGGACCAGTGTTCCCGATAGACGCCGTGTTCGCCAAATTCCTCGCCGTGGTCGGCAGTAATGACGACGAAGGTCTCGTCGTAGAGCCCCCGGTCGCGGAGGGCGTCCAGGAGTTTGCCGACCCAGCGGTCGCCGTGGCGGATCTCGGCGTCATAGTGGGAGACCAACTCGTTGAGGGTCTCACGGTTCTCGATCGAGTCGGCCTTGACGTGCTGGAGCCCCTCGTCCGCGACGCCGGGGGCTGTCGCCGACCGCCACACGTCACCCCACGCGAGATGTTCGTCGATCTGCTCTGCGGTCGGATAGGGCGGGGCGGGGTAGTCGCGGAACCGTTCGACCTCCTCGTCGCTCCGCCGGTACGGTCCGTGGGGATCCCAGTACTGGACGTACTGGAAGAGGTCCTGCGTGTCGTCGTGGCGGTCGAGAACGTCGGTCGCCAGGTCGGTGATGTCCTCGGCCTTCGCGTGTTGAAAGTGTGCCGCCTGGGGCTGGAGAAACTCGTGCCAGAGGTGATAGAACCACGTCGCCGGGTGGCGCGGGAACGTCGTCACGGCGGCCGTCGTCGTCTGATCCGTATAGAACAGTTCCGGGAGGGTCGGCGCCCACCCCTCGACATCGTACAGCGTGCAGCCAGCCGGGTCGTGGGTCGTCACGCCGTTGTGGATCCCGTATCGCCCGGTGACGAACGCCGCACGGGACGGCATACACGGCGAGTCTGCGACGTAGGCGCGCTCGAACCGGACGGCGTCCGCCGCGAACTCGTCGATGTTCGGCGTTGTCGGCGCCTTGTAGCCGTAGCACCCGAGATGATCCGGGCGAAGCGAGTCGATGTCGATGTACAACGTCCGCATGCGGTAAAGTAGAAAGAACCAGTATAAAAGAGTTCACTACGACAGACCGTACATTTATCAGTGTCTTCCGCCGAGTGGAGTCCGAATGGACTCCCCCGCGTTCCGATCCCGTCCGTCCGTCGCCGCTGGTGTTGCCGAAACAGCCACGGACAGACGGTGTAAAACCGGTTTTCGGCGGCTGACAGTCGCGGTTCGGAGCTACCGCGGGGAAATGACTGTACAACAATGATCGCCGTCGAGGACCTGACAGTGACGTTCGACGCCGTGACCGCACTCCGGAGCGTCGACATCGACGTCGAGGACGGGGAGTTCGTCACCGTCATCGGCCCGTCCGGGTGTGGCAAGACGACGCTCCTGCGCGCCATCGGCGGCCTGCAGGAACCGACGACCGGTCGGATCACTGTCGACGGCGAACCGCCAGCGGCCGCTCGTGACGCCGGAGACATCGGATTCGTCTTCCAGGACCACGCGCTGTTGCCCTGGAAGAGCGCGCTGGGGAACGTCACCTTTCTCCGCCGGATGGCCGGGAAACCGGCCGACGAGGCGGGCGCTGCCGACCTCCTGGAAACGGTCGGTCTCGGCGGGTTCGAAGACGCCCGTCCGGGGGCGCTGTCGGGAGGGATGAAACAGCGGGTTGCTATCGCCCGCGCGCTCCATCTCGGCGCAGACGTGCTCCTGATGGACGAACCGTTCGGCGAACTCGACGAACTCACGCGCGAGGAGTTGAGCGTCGAACTCCGGGGGATCTGGCGCGACACCGGGAAGACCGTCGTCTTCGTGACCCACAGCGTCCCCGAGGCCGTCCTCCTCGGCGACCGGTGTCTCGTGATGGACGGCCCGCCGGGAACCGTCGCGTCGACGTTTTCCATCGACCTCCCTCGTCCGCGGGAGGCGGACGTGTTCCGAACCGAGCGGTTCCAGCGCGAGACCGCGCGTCTCCGGGACGCGCTCCACGGATGAGGTGGACCGAACGGCGCCGGTGGGCGCCCGTGCTGTCCGTGGGCGTGCTCGTCGCCGGCGTCGCGGCGTGGTGGGTCGCGACGAGAGCGCTCTCGATCCCGCCGTACCTGCTTCCGACGCCGGAGGCAGTCGCGACCCGATTGCTCGCCTCCCCGGGGCTGTACGCCCACCACGCACTGTCGACGCTGCTGAAAACCCTCCTCGGCGGTGGCCTCGGAATGGCGGTCGGATTCAGCCTCGGCCTCGCGGTCGCACACGTCGCGCCGTTCCGTCGCGTCGTATTCCCGTACCTGATCGCCCTCCGGGTCCTGCCGACGGTCGCCGTCGCACCCGTCCTGTTACTGTATCTCGGGGTGGGCTTCGACACGGCGGTCCTGTTCGTCGCGCTGGTCGCGTTCTTTCCGATGGCCGTCAGCACGGCGGCCGGGTTCGACCGGGTCCCGCCGCGCCATCGCGACCTGCTCCGGTCGGTCGGCGCCGGCCGGGTCCGGTCACTGCTCGCAGTCGGACTCCGGTTCGCGCTCCCGGACCTCGTCGCCGGGGCGAAACAGTCAGCCGTGCTCGCTGTCGTCGGAGCAGTAGTCGCCGAGTGGGTCGTCGGGACCAGCGGGCTCGGCTACCTCGTGCTCGTCAGCTCGGAGACGGTGCAGGTCGCATCGATGCTGGCGGCGGTGGCCGTCCTCGTCTGTCTCGGCGTCGGGCTGTACGGGGCCGTCGCGCTCGTCGGGCGACGGCTGGTGTGGACGGGCTGACCGACTCCATGTCACCCGTTCGCGTTCCGGGTTACGACGTTCTCGACGGCGGCGGGGACGGCGTAGAAGCCGAGACCGAGACAGGCGAGCGCGAACAGCGCCGCGAACATCCCGGCGGTGTCGAGCGCCGTCGAGGCACGGACGACCCGGGTACCGAGTCCGCCACGAAGGGTCAGGAACTCGACGACGACGGTCCCCGTGACGCTCACTGCGGCGGCGAGTTTGACCCCTGCGAGCACGCTCGGAGCCGCCGCGGGCACCCGGACCCGGAGGAATATCCGGTGAGCGGGGGCCCCAACCGACTCGGCCAGGTCGAGATACGCCGCGGGCGTCGACCGCAGGCCATTGAGCGAGGCGACCGCGACAGGGAACGTCGTCAGCGTCGCGACCATCGCCGCGCGGGTCGCTGTCTCATTCCCGAACCACAGGAACACCAGCGGAGCGAACGCGACGAGCGGCGCGACCCGGAGCGCCACCAGATACGGGTAGAAGGCGGACGCCGCCGTCGCCGACGCTGTCATCGCAAACGCGATGCAGAGCCCGGCAACGACACCGGCACAGAGCCCGAGGACGGCGGTGGTCGCGGTCGTCAGCCCAGCCCCGAGGAGGAGCGGGGCGGCGTCCGCCGCGGCCGCGGCCACGTCGAGCGGTGACGGAGCGATGACGGTCGGGGTCCCGGTCAGCGTCGCGGCGGCCTGCCACGTCACGAGCAGTCCGGCGAACGCCAACAGGGGAGGCCAGATAAGTCCGAATCGCGGGAGCAGTCCGCTATCCCGGTGGTCAGGGGTCATTCCCCGTCACCGGTCGCAGTCGAACTTCCATAGCGGGTGTCCGCGTCGAGATAGGCGTTCGTCCAGACGGCGTCCGGGTCGACGTCGCCGCCGAGGAAGTCGGCCTCGGCGAGCATCGCCGCTGTCCTGGACCACGGTTCGGCCTCGCTCCACCCCCAGCCGTGTGCTGTGACTGCCTGCGAGACCATATACCGCGTCGCCAGCGTCTCCCAGATCGCTCGCTGTTGGTCCCGCGATTCCGCGAGCGCGCCGTTCGCGTCGACGAGTGTATCGACCGCCGCCCCGGGGTTTCGCTGGGCCCAGGCCGCACCGCGTACTGTTGCACGGAGGAACGACCGGACGGCACCCGGATTCGCGTCGGCGTACTCCCTGCTGGTGACGACGACGTGGCCGTACGACGGGATAGTGTCAGCGGCCGGAACCGCGTCGACGGTTGCGCCGTTCGCTCTGGCCGCGACCGCGTCGGCGAACACGCCCCCCGCCGCGTCGACTTCGCCCGCGAGCAACTGTTGAACCGTTCCGTATCCCGTGTCGACCAGTTCGACCGACGAGCGGATACCCGCGTTCTCCAGGAGTAGCTTCGTCATGATCCGGACCATTCCCGGGCCCGTGCCGACGCGCTTCCCCGAGAGCTGTCCGATGTCGGTGAGAGGTTCGCCGAGCCCCGAGCGAGTCGCGAACAGGACGACCGGGCTCATCTGCATGACGACACCCACCGAGACCGGCGAGAGGCCCCGACTGTTGACGTTGAGGACCTGGTCGGAACTGCTGATCGCGAAGGGGACGTTCCCCAGCCCCGCTTGCTTCGCCGAGAAATCGGAGCCGTTGCCGGCGTCGATAGTAGACAGTTCGATGCCCGCGTCCGCGTAGTAGCCCCGGTCTTTCGCCGCGTAGTACGGGACGTGGAGCCCGTTCGGCTTCCAGTTGAGAAGCAGCGACGCCTCGTCGGACCCGGAGCCGCCGGGCACGGACGGGAGCGTCGAACAACCGGCTACTGACGCCGCACCGACTGCTGCGAGGTATCGTCGTCGCGTGAGAGTCATAGCGTTCAAAACGGTTGTAGTGGATACCAGCCCCTCTGAGCAGATAAGTACCACGGCCTCGCACGCGTGGTCGGATGTCACGACAGCGGGTGTCTCCCGGGAGAACATCGCGGATGCCGGCGACGCGGTGACTCCGAACCCACCTGCGGATTTGGCATCGGCAAATTGAGTGTGGTGCCGAACGGATCCGGTGATGGAGGCTACGCCGAACCGGAAATCGCGGACGCTATCCCCGATATTGCGTACAGACGGCAGATATCCGGCCAACGGGCAGGACCGCTCCATCGGTACGACCCCCACGCTGTGAGCGTGCCAGGGCCACACAGTCAGCCAGGTATTGCAGTGCGTTGCGCCGCATTCGCCGGGATCCCAGTCGAGGTGTCTTCTCCTGGGTTCTAATTCGGCCATCACAAACGGACGTGAGAACAGTTACCATCAAACGCGACAGCCGAGCGAACGAGACTACCCGCGAGAAACCGCGTTCGGTGCGTCACTCACGTCTTCTGTGCACCCCGGGCCCGTTCCCGGCTCGCGCCGGGACCGAGGGTCGACGACGGACATTACATAATCACTATGCTAATCCCTGTACTGAAGTAGATTACATATTTATTATCGTAATCTCTGCACTGAAGTGGACGTATTTCGACACGCGACTGGTGTTGATCTCGACACAGTACTTACACTATTATGATCGTAATTCCAACTTCCGGTCGGCTGTTGGCAATGCGTAGCCCGGCCCAAACACGACGGAATTGCATATTTATAGTTGTAATCAACATCCAGTATCTTTCCAGTGCCACGACGCCCCCGAAGAATTGGCCGTCGAAGTCGGACAACCCTCTTCCGAGAATTCCGCGTTCCCGCCGTTCGAGGGACTGATACCCGTATCCCGTCGAGTCGCTCCGTTTCGACCCGCACAGCAGATGCGTTTGAGAGAGTCAAATTATCATCTTCGATCATAAAGGTATCTCTCGGGATCCCGAATCGTCGCGTGACTCCGGGAATTGGCACGGGATCACTCGAGATCGGGTGCACAGGCACGAACGACGGAAAGTAGAACCGTACGGGGCAGGATACGACGACGGCGTTCACGGAGCGGTTACGGATGGTACTCGCTCCATGCTGGAACGTGACCCGTCACTCCGCTGGTTCCGGATTTGACATAGCCGAACGTATGGAGGCAAGCCGCAGGTGTTGGCACGCAGGTGTTGGTTCGACGGCGGAATAGACCGGGGCAAGCGGACACGGTGGATAAAACTGATCGGGCCTCGGTGACCTGGCGGGGCGTCAACTCATGTCGATGCGTTCGTAGTCATCGCTCAGGGCCTGGGCGTCCTCTTCCAGAAGCGCGACCACGACGTACTCGGCGTGATCGGAGAGGTACTCTATCAGACGAGCGATGCGGTCGGAGTCGATGGCCTCTATCGAATCGAGCAGGAGGAACGGGCAGACTTCGTGGACGTCGTGGGCCAAGTATCCCGCCAGCGCGAACACGAGACCGGTAACCTCGCGCTCGCTCTCGCTCAGGTGGTCTACCGAATCCTCGTACGTGGTTCCGTCGGCTGTACCACGGACGACGTGGAGGGTGAACGTCGAGTTCCCGTCGCCGTCCGTGTCCTGCCGTTGTTCGAGCCAGATCCGCGCCAGGTTGCCGTAGTCGAGAACCCGCAACACGGTCGCCATGTGCTCGTTGAACTGCGCTATCGCCTCACGCTCGACCCGTTCGATACGTGATCGCTGCTCGTCGAGTTCCTCCGTGACGGTCTCACGGCGCGCCCGCAGTGATTCCCACTCGTTCAGGCGAGATTCCAGTTCGTCTATCTGGTCGGTCACGTCTTCGAGGTCGGACCGAAGTTGACCGATCTCGAATTCGACCTGGTTCGCTTCCCGGTGGAGCTCCAGCAGTTCGCTCCGCCCTTCGTCCCGAAACCGGTCGAGATCGGACTCGTGGTCCTCGACCTCGGCCGCGAGGCGGTCCCGTTCGGCGACCAGTTCTTCGAGGCGGTCACGGCGGTCCGCCAGCTCCGCGCTGGCTCGCTGACAGCGGGTTTCGAGCTGGGTCCGCTGGCGCTGTTGTTCCTCGTAGGTCGCCTTCTCGGTCTTGACCTTCCGCATCTCGGACTGGAGTTCCGTTCGTTTCTGGAGCTTCTCGGCGCGGAACTCGCGGAGCCGGTCGGTGGTCGCGCGAACGCTCTCGCTCTCGACCTCGCTGCCGCAGGTCCAGCAGTTGACATGACCCTCGTCAGCGGGGTCGATGTCGCCGCCGTCCGCATCGCGCAGTGCGGCCACGGTATCGGCGTTCGTGCCGTCGAGCATCGCCTCGTTGAACTGAATCACCTTCTGGACGTCGTTGATCGTGGCGTTCAGGTCGTCACGCGCGGACCGCAACTCGTCGAGACGATCCGTCACGTCGCCTACCTCGGCCATCGGCTCCGCCGGGAGATCCGCCAGTTCCTGTTTCTGGTTCTCGATCTCGGTTTCGAGCGCGGCGATGCTCTCGCGTTCGGTGTCGACTTCGTACCGGACATCCTCGAGTTCCTCGCGAACCTCACGGAGAGAGTCGAGGGCGCTGTCGAGATCAGTTGCCGAGGCATCGCCGGGCGCTCCCCGGTCGGAGTCGTCGATCGCTTCCTCGATTGCTTCGAGTTCGGCCCGCTTGTCGTCGATCCGAGCTGTGAGGTCCTCCCGGCGCTGTTCGAGTTTCGGGAGCTCGCGTCGGAGCGACCTGAGCGTCTCCAGTTCCTGATTGATCTCGGCGCGTTCGGATTCGAGGTCGGCGACCCTGTCTTCGATCGCCGCCGTATCCACCGGTCGCATGATGATGTCCCGGAGGTCACGGTCGAGTTCGACGGCCCGGCGCGCCTCGTTGGACTCGACGAGAAACACGAAGAGGTCAGCCAGTTCCGCGTCCGCGAGATACGGCTCTCCCTCGGCGGAGACACCGCCCTCAGTGCGTTCGAGCGTCCGCGTGTACGTGTTACCGTCGGCAGTCAACTCGACGCGGGCCTCGTCGGCGTCGGCCTTTATCGAGACGTTCTCGCTGCCGATTCCGGCCATCACCGCCTGAAGTAACGACGTTCTGTTCGTCGCGTTGCGGCCTGTCAACACCGTTACACCGGGGGGAAACGTCACCGACGCCCGGTCGATCCCACCGACGTTCTCGACGGTGAGATCCACACCTTCCGCTACGGCTCTATGCAGGCTCATACTACGTAGTGCCTCGTGTAAGGGAATAAGTTTTCCCCGGTGTCACAGCGGCTGTCGGCTGCCTTCGAGTGCGGTGTGCTGCGTCAATCGAGACGGACCGGCTGGCTGGACGCCGCCGACTCGTAGATAGCGGTGATTATTTCGACCGCCGTACGCGCTTCGGCGCCGTCGAGCGCGTACCGTTCGTCGGTCCCGAGCGTCGAGAGGAACGCCTCGATGTTGCGCCGGTGGTTGGCGTAGTCGATATCCATCGGATCGGCGGCGCCGCCGCCACTCGCCGTCTCGGTGAACCGCTCGCGGGTCCGCTCGTCCGCCGCGGACTCCTCCCGGAACTGCCACGTGACGAGTTCGTCCTCGAGCACTTCCGCGGTGCCGCCGCGCCCGGACAGCTGGATCCGTTTGAGCGACCCCGGATACATCGACGTCGCCCCGAGGATCTGTCCCAGCGCGCCGTTCCGGTACCGCAGGACCGCCACGGCCGTGTCTTCGACTTCGAGAATGTCGTCGCCGTGTGCGAGCGTGTCTGTGTAGGCAAACACTTCCTCGACGGGGTTCTCGTCGCCGTCGTGGGCCGCACCGGCGATCCACTGGACGGCGTCGACACCGTGGATCGACTGGTTCATCAGCGCGCCGCCGCCGTCCAGGTCTCGGGTGCCCTGCCAGGCGCCGTCGTAGTAATCGTCTTCTCGCCACCACGGAATGTACGCGTTCGCCAGAGAGAGGCCGTCGAACCGTCCCTCCGCGGCAGCGTCGCGAACGGTCCGCATGACTGGGTTGAACCGCTGCTGGAACACGCCGCCCAGTCTGACACCGGCCCCCTCACAGGCGTCGATCATCTCGTCGATACGGTCGGTCGTTATCTCGAGTGGCTTCTCGCAGAGCACGTCGATACCCCGTTCGGCCGCCGCGAGTGTGGGTTCGAGATGTGCGCCACTCGGCGTACACACGGAAAGCACGTCGACATCGGCCCTGTCGAGCATGGCCTCGGTGTCCCGGTAGTAGTCACAGTCGAACCGCGTCGCGAACTCGCGGCCGGTCGATTCGGTCCGACACGATCCGGCGACGACGGTCGCACCGTCTATGTCACCGATCGCGGTGGCGTGGATCTCGGCGACTGCTCCGATCCCGGCGATCGCGATACGATAAGTCATCTCTGACTGGACGTGTCGGTCGAGTCCTAAAGTAGTTCCCGGACTGGGGCCGCTGGCGTCCGGAGCGATTCGACCCCGGTTGCCCACCACGCGATCCCGGTTGCCCGCCACGCGACCACGTACCCCAGCGGACCAGCAGGCGACCCGATCCAAACAGCAATAAGACTCCACGGCAAAGCCCGGACCATGGTTCGAACCGCCATCAACCTGTACAGCGTTCGTGACCTCGACGAACCGACCCTCGAGATCCTCGACCGCGTGGCCGCGGCCGGCTACGACGGCGTGCAGTTCTCCGGCGGTCTGGGAGACGCGACCCCGGCGGAAGTCGCCGACCACCTGGACGACCTCGGCCTCGCGACGACAGGGTGTCACGTCGACTTCGAAGACATCGAGGCCGACCCGGCCGGCCTCGCCGAGACCTACCACAGCATCGGCAGTTCCGGCCTCGTCGTCCCCTGGCTGAGCGACGACCACTTCGAATCGCGCGAGGCCGCAGTCGCGACCGCCGAACGACTCGACGACATCGCCGAGACGCTCGCGCCCCACGACACCACCCTCCACTACCACAACCACGCACACGAGTTCGTCGACCTCGGCGAGACGACCGCATTCGAGGTGTTCGCGGACGCATCGTCCATCTATCTCGAACCCGACGTGGGGTGGATCCGGACCGGCGGCACCGACCCCACCGAACTCATCCGGAGGTATGGTGACCGTATCGACCTGGTCCACATGAAGGACATGACCGCCGACGGGGAGTTCTGCGAGATCGGCGAGGGCGTCGTCGATATGCAGGCCTGCGCCGACGCCTCGCGGGATGTCGGCGCGTCCTGGCTGATCTACGAACACGACGAACCCGACGACCCCGTCGCCTCCATCGAACACGGGGCCGAATTCCTCGCCGACCTGTAGCGCCGCGCAGAGCGGGTCGAAAAGAGAGAGACTGTCCCGGAGTGCCCGGCGGTAACCGAAATCACGGGCGACCTGCGCTCTCTGTCCGCTGGTATCCCCGCACGATTACATCACTGTGGTTACTGTAAGCGACGGGTTTATTATAGACGCAGAGAACTTCGAGAGTATGCCCTTGTCAGCCGAGCGAGTGCGGCAGCGACTTCGCGGTGTCGCGGTCGGACTCCTGACACCCTTCGACGACTCCCTGGCGATCGATACGGACGCGCTCGCGGAGAACGCACAGACGCTGTACGACACCGGGATCCGGACGTTCCTGGCGACGGCGAACATCAGCGAGTATCACTCGCTGAGCGCGGACGAACGGGTCGAGCACGCGAAGACGAGCGTCGACGCGCTCCCGGATGATGCCTGCGTACTCGCGGGCGTCGGCGGGTCCACGGCCGACGCCAAGGAACTGGTCCGCGCCTACGACCGCAACGGCGTCGACGCGATGATGGTGATGCCGCCGGACCACACCTACATCCACGAGCGAGGGCTGCTGACGTACTACCGGGAACTCGCGTCGGTGACCGACCGTCCGCTGGTCCCGTACGTGCGCGGGTTCGACCCCTCGGTCGAGTACCTCGCGAACCTCACGCGCGTCGAAGGCGTCGTGGGGATCAAATACGCGCTCGAAGACCCTGTGAAGCTCGGGGCCGCCATCGCGGAGGGCAACGACGATGTCGTCTGGGTGGACGGACTCGCCGAACCGTACGCCGTCTCCTTCTGGGCCGAGGGGATCGAGGGGTTCACCGCGGGCGTCAGCAACTTCCGCCCCGAGATCGGTCTCGAACTGTTCGACGCGCTGGAGAACGGCCGGTGGGAGCGCGCTCGCCGCCTCCGGAACGCCTGTCTCCCGTTCCAGAACCTCCGGGACAGGACCGGCCAGAACAACAGTATCTCCGGTGCTGCGAGCGTCCCCGTGGTGAAGAAAGGGCTCGAACTCGCCGGACTTCACGGTGGTGCGGTGCGGGAACCGATCGTCCCGCTGTCTCCGGCGGAAGAACGCGAAGTCGAAGCGGTGTACGAGCGCCTCGACGACGACGTCACACAGCTCGTTCACTAGCCCCAGTCGTCGGCTCGCGAAGTGAGACAGTGTATCGAAACAGACCGATAGCGGCGTCAGTCGGCGAAGACCAGACAGACCGGCTGCGGGATTTCGACGGTCTCGCCGGTCGGATCCAGGGAGCCGTCGTCACCGATCCGGAACGTGTGAACGTCGTCCGACTGCTGGTTCGCGACGAAGAGGTACTCGCCGTCAGGCCCGGTCGTGAAGTGTCGGGGCCAGGAACCGCCGGAGTCGGTCTGGCCGACGAGTTCCGGTCGAATGGGGTCGTCCAGGTCGAACGTCGCGACCGAATCGTGGCCGCGGTTCGAGACGAACAGGAACTCGCCGGACTGGTGGACACTGACCTCGGCGGTGTAGTTCTCGCCGTCGAACCCTTCCGGGAGAGTGCTGACACCGGTTGTCCGCGAGAGGGTCCCGTCTGCCTCGCGTTCGAACGCGATGAGCGTGCTGTTTCGCTCACAGAGCAGATAAACGACCGATCCGTCGGGGTGGACGGCGACGTGGCGGGGCCCGGCACCGGACTCGACGCCGATGCGCTGTTTCTCCTCCAGTCGACCCGCCTCGGGATCCATGTCGTAGACGAAGAACTCGTCGAGGCCGAGTGCAGCGACGTACGCCACCTCGTTGTCGGGTCCCGGCACGGCCGAGTGGACGTTCGCGTCGTCGCCGTGGTCGATCACCTGGCTCGGTTCCGCGAGACTCCCGTCGTCGGAAACCGGGACGACGGAGAGAACCCCGCCATGGTAGTCCGAGACGAGCAGGACTGAACCGGTCGCATCGACGGAGACGTGTGCGGGTCCCTCGCCACCGTTCTCGACGCTGTTGCGCACCGAGAGCGCCCCGGAGTCTTCGATGTCGAGGGCAGTGACGGTCCCCGGGTCGACCTCGTTGACCGCGTAGAGAGACTCCCCACCGGGCGCGACAGCGAGGAAGGACGGGTTCTCACCGGGATCAGTGCTTCCGACCCGTTCAACCGCCCCCGTCTCCCGGTCGACCCGGCAGCGATAGATCCCTTCGCTTCCCTCGCCCGTGAACGTCCCGACGTACGCTGTGTGATACTCTGGCATGGATGTGGTAGTGGGTGCTGGTGTGTCCGTGGACGTAACCGATCCGGTATCGGTCGGTGTCGCCGGGTTCCCTGCGTCGGTCGGAGTGTCCGAGCCGCCGCCCCCGGAACAACCGGCGAGCAGCGTCGCCCCACCGGCCAGTACGGTCAGGAACCGTCGCCGCGGCGTCCCCGTGGGACCGGCGGCCCGCCCATCACAGTCGCTCCTCTCGGGAGTCTCATCGGTCATGGTCTACCGCCCGTTCCCGGGGCCGCTAATTAAGTACTCGGTTCGAGCGGACCTATCGCGGGTCGGCCCCGTGCAGGTCGCGCATCGCGCGACGGTGGTAGGGATACCGGATCCCGCCACGGAGCAGCGGGTCGTCCACACGCGCCATCCAGGCCCGCACGCGGTCGGAGAGTGCCGAGACCACGTCGGGGTGCTGATCGGCTACGTCCGCCATGTTGTCGGGGTCGGCCGCGCGGTCGTACAGTTGCGCGTAGGGGCGGGGCTCCGATCCGGGCGGCTGATTCGGACTGCGACTGGTCGGGTCGGTCGCGACGGGGTAGTCGATGGTACGGCCGGCCCCGAAGTTCCGGATCAGGTTGTACTCCGCCGTCACGACGCCGCGGGCTTCGTCGCCCTCGTTGGTGTACTGGGTGAACGCGGCGTCCCTGGGCGGGTCGTCGGCCACGCCCCCGAGGAAGTCCCGGAAGCTCACGCCCTCCACGCGCTCGGGGATCGGAACGTCGGCCGCGTCGAACAGCGTCGGCAGGACGTCGACGTTGCTGATCACGGACTCGACGGGGTCGTCGGCCTCGAACGCCGGCCCCGGCCCGTCCATCAGCAAGGATATCCCGACACCGGGGTCGCGACACCACCACTTCGCGCCCGGATAGGGGATACCGTGGTCGGCGGCGAAGACCACGATGGTCTCGTCCCGGACGCCCTGCGCTTCGAGGTTGTCGAGGAGCACACCCACCTGTTCGTCGAGGTACTCGATCTCTAGCTGGAATCGCGCGAGGTCGGCCCGTATCTCCTCGGTGTCTTCGAGGTAGCCGGGGACGAAAACGTCGTCGACGTCGTCCGGTTCGCGGTCGAACGACCGGTGTGTCTCGGAGAAGCCGAGCTGGGCGTACACCGGTCGGTCGCCGTCCGCGTCGGCGAAAATCTCGCCGGCCAGTTCGGCGGTCCGCTCGGCGTCTCTCTCGGGGTTGTGGCGGCGGTCGAACCCGAGGCGCTCCGCATCGGGCGCGACGTGCTGGAGGCCCGAAAGGTGGGTCTCGTAGCCCGCCTCGCCGAGCAGTTCCGGCATCGTGGCCTCGCCGTCGCCGAGTTGCCACCACCACGGCGAGTGTGTGAGTCCCAACAGTCCGTTCGACTGTGGATAGCGCCCCGTCAGCAGACTCCCCCGAGACGGCGAACACACCGGCGTCGTGGCGACTGCGTTCTCGAACTGGACGCCCGACGCCGCGAGACCGTCGAGGTTCGGTGTCTCGACGGCGTCGACGCCGTAGCACCCGAGATGCTGTCCGATGTCGTGGCTCGTGATCAGTACGACGTTCTGCCGTCGCTCGCTGGAGGCCATGGCAAAGTACGGCGGCCCACGCATATAATAATTCTCGGATCCGGCATCGGAGACGGACCGCGGTGACGGCCCGGTTACGCCCACGGAAACGCGTAGCTCGGGTCCCCGACGAACCGGTCCATCTCGGCCGACAGGGAGAGAGTCGTGCCGCTGGGGAGAGACACGGAGATAGTGGCGTCGTCCACTCGCTGGGCCTCGCGTTCGCCATCGCGTCGGACGGTCGCAAACTCGTGTTCGCCGTAGGCGCCCGCCTGGACCACGACCTCGCGCTCGCGACCCCCGACGTTGACCAGCGTCAGGTCGATGCCGTCGGCGTCGACGCGTTCGACGAGTGCGGCCGTGCCCGGCGGAAGGCCCGGTCGCTCGCGCTCGGGGTCGAAGTGCCGGACCTGCGCCATCACGAGCCCCCCGTAGTAGACGGGCTGGGGCGCCCCCATCGTGGTCTGGAGAAGTCCGCGATGGACGGCGGGATTCCGGTCGCGGAGGTAGTCCTCGTTGATCGGCTCCGGGTTGCGGCCTTCCTCGCCCATTCGGTCGATGCTGGCCTGGACCTGGCTTCGGTTCGCCGAAAGCAGGCGTTCGGGGTAGCCCGGGAACTCCCCCTGGAGATACGCGTACCAGGCCCACTCCTCGCCGGCGCCGTGTTTCGTGGCCGGTCGGGGGTCGACCCGTTTCTCGGCCCCCGAGCCGGCGTCGCGGAGCCGCTCGATCCGCTCGCGGTCGGCCTCGTCCTGGGACATATACCAGAGGTGGAAGAGGTACGGGTCGTCCCGATGGGGCTTGAACTCGTACCAGCCGTCGCGCCACATGATCTCACCGTCGTCCTCCCGGAGACCGGAGCCGTTGTAGTGATAGTCACCCGCCGCACCGTGCTTGTGCGGGATGTGGAGGGTGTCGCCGCGCTCGATACCGTTCTCGATGAGCACGTCGAGTTGCGACCGGTGGAAATCCAGGTGCTCCCGGTCGCCGGTCAGGAGCGTCGCGTTCTCGGCGGCGGTCGTGGTCCCGACGCCGACGTAGTGCCACCCGCCCCACGACCAGCCGTACATCCCGCCCCACCACGTCCCGTCGGTGTACTCCCCGACCTCTCCCGAGAGACCGACGTTGTCCGGGATGATCCCACCGTTTTCCCCGGTCCGGTCGCGCCAGGCGTCCAGGTACTCCGTCACCCAGTCCCTGTAGTCGTCGTCACCGGTGTGGAGGTAGGCGTTGGTCATGAGGCTCGTGACCGCCAGATTGAGCGGGATGTCCCCGCGCGAACAGCGCTCGTCGTAAATATCGAAGAGGCGCTCCTCGTTGTCCGGGTCGAGCAGTTCGGTCGCGTTCTCGAACCCCTTGTCGCGCCACGGGAGGCCGTGACTCGCCCACCGGTACTCCGAGCCGTACCCCCCGAAGGTCGACTGCGTCCCGAAGGCGGACAGGTCGCTGTACTCCGGCCCCATGCTTCCCGTCATCGGGGCCCGGACGATGTTGTGCTCGGCGTCGTAGTTGTTCACGTCGGCGTCGCCGAAATAGAGGTCCGCGAACCGCTCGGCGCGCTCGACGACTGTGTCGTCCTCGGGCGCCGCCAGCCCCATGTTGTAGGTGAAGAGGTTGGCTTCGCCGTGGTGGAACCAGTCGCGACACTGCTCGAACTCGTCGACGACCATCGGGTGACCGAAGGGCGTCTCGGTGTCGGCCCCGCGCCGGAGCGCACCCTCGTAGACGCGGCGGGCGTTGTCGAGCAGCGACTCGTCACCGCCCATCGCGTAGACGAGCGGCCAGTTGTAGAACCCCTCCAGAACGTCGTCGAAGCCGTCGACGCCGACGTGGCCCTCGGGCGGCCAGAACGGTTCGTCGTTCTCGTCGGTGTAGTCCGCGACGAACTCGTCGACGGCGCTGGGCATCATCTCGAACAGGTCCCGCTGTCGAAGGACCCAGTCCGGCGGGTCCCCGGTCGGTCGGTCCGCTGTGATCGCGAACATACAGAGGAAGTATCCGGGAGCCAAATGAATCTGCTGGTCGTGGGGACTCCGGGTGTCCACCGGGGCTGGCCCGGACTAGTCGGGGTTGGCCCGGGCCAGTCGGGGTTGGCCCGGGCCAGTCAGGGTCGTCCCGGACCAATCGAAGACGTCCCGGACCAATCGGGATCGTCCCGGACCGGACCCCGCACCCAAGCCCTTACTTTCGGGCCTGCGTTGTGTGACTCGACCATGGATTTCAGCCACGGGTTCGTCGACGCACAGGGCGGGTACAGCGAGTGGGGCGCGGCGGCCGTCGCCGACTTCGACGGCGACGGTGTCCCCGAGTTCGCGACGGGCGGTCGCGGCGGTGGCTTCCTCCACCTCTACGACTACGACGGCGGCTGGTGTCGATACGAGGTGACACACGCCGTCGCGCCAAACGTCGGGGCCGCGCCGGTCGACGTGGACGGCGACGGACGCCCCGAACTCGTCTTCGGGGAGTGGGGCCCGGAGGTCCTGGGCGTATCGAGAGGCGGGTCGCCCGGGTCGAGTCGATACCCCGGCGCGTCCGACAAGCGGTTGTTCTGGACGACGATGGACCCCGCGCAGGCGGAGTTCGGCGAGATCAACCACGTCGGCGGCGACTTCGACGACCCCCACGACGTGCTCGCGGCCGACCTCGACGGCGACGGCGACGACGAGGTGGTCGTCCGCGAGAAGGACGGCCCGCTGTACGTCTACGCGGTGAGCGAGGACCCGACAGACGCCTGGAGTCGGAACCGGCTGGCGGACCACCTCCCGGGCGACGGGACGGTCCTCGTCGACCTCACCGACTCCGGCGAGGTCGATATCGTGACGAACCGGGGCTGGTTCGAAAACGACGGTACGGGGTCGTTCGTCCGCCGCGATATCCCGTATCCGGACGACTGGCACGACGAGACCCGAGTCGCGGTCGGCGACGTCGACGACGACGGCATCGACGAAGTCGTGATCACGGAGTCCGAAGTCGACATCGCGGCGCGTCTCGCCGTCTGTACGCACGCTGGCAGCGGTCGCGAGTGGGAGGTCGAGGTGGTGGTCGATTCCGACCGCGACCGACGGGGCCTTCACTCGCTCCAGATCGCCGACCTCGACGGGGACGGGCGGGCGGAGGTGTTCAGCGCGGAGATGGAGAACGGGAAGACGGACGGCCAACACCGGACTCCGGAGTGGTTCGTCCTCTCGGAGCGCAACGGAACGTGGTCGGAAGAGGTCCTCTTCGACGGCAACCTCGGCGCGCACGAGGCGAAAGTCGCGGACTTCGACGACGACGGCGAACTCGAAGTGATCGGGAAGATCTGGCATCCGAACCTCCCGAACGGGAACGGGACCGAACACCACGTGAGCTGGCTCGACCGCTGAGCGAGCGGTAGCAAACGTTTTGCGTCGCGTGTCGCAATGGAGAGTATCGCGATGACCGACGAATACGACCACGACTATCCGCCGGCCAGGTGGTCGCCGGACGATATCGCCGCGACGCTGCGCGAGACCGACGAGACGTACCCGATCCCGACTCGCCGCGCGCCCTGACGGACCCGCTGTGGGAGGTAGTAGAGGAGGGCGGGCCGTTCCACGCCAAAGCGGACAAGAATCTCCCGTCCTATCTCGAGCGGTTGCGCGAGACCGGGTGCGAGGAGCACGCAGAGAAACTCGAAATGCACCGCGGGATTGTCCCGCAAAACGTGGATGCGTACCTCGATGGCGAAGACGTCTGGTGAGTCAGACGCGAATCGGTTACGTGCCGACGATTACCGGAACGGCGTCATCTCCGTCGCTATCCGTCATTCGTCCCAGACCAACTCGTAGGCGTTGTCGCCTTTCACCTGCTCCCGTTCCGCCTCGCCGTACTCCGGGAGATGTACGTCGACGATGCGCGGGTCTCCTTTTCCCCACAACATGCGTTCCGCACCGAACGCGTCCACTACCCACCTCGTGAAGGGACGGACCGATTCGTACAGCGGCCCGTCGTCGGAGAAGTGATCGAGGGCAGACAGCTTCATGTATACGTTGTCGTACTCGGCGAGAGCTAGCACATCGCCGTACTCGATCGGATCACCCGTGTGCGGTTCCGCGAGGTGGTCGATGACGACCGGCGTCTCGGGGAACTCCTCGACGCGCTGGACGACTCCGTCCGCGTAGCCAGGATTGAGGTGCAGTTCGACGACGAGTCCCAAGTCGCTGGCTGTCTCCCACAGAGCCCGGACCCCATCGTCAGCGAAACTGTCGAGGTACGAGTCCGTGCTGTGAAACCGCGTCGCGATCACGACGTCGCCGTGCTCGTCGACGAGATTCTCGAGCTTCTCGGGAGCCTGCGGGTCACGGGGATAGAACAGTGACGTCGCCCGAAATCGTTCGGGGTCCTCGTAGACGCAGTCGAGTATCAGACTGTGGTCGTCACCGTACGGTTCGGGTTGTACGAGGACGGCGCGGTCGATCCCGACCTCGTCCAACCGTCGGTGGTACTTGGACAGGGGGTCCTCGTGGCGTCGCGTCGGGTCGGGTTCGTACGTGGCGTCCGGGTGGAATGGGTACGTCTCAGTGTCGCTGCTGAACAGATGGTGGTTCCATTCGACTATCATTTCGGTCCCTCCGACGGTGCGGAGCTTTCAGCGGTCTCGCGCCAGTCATCGGCGTCGTCCCGCGGGTCGTAACCGATCGTCCGGCGAGCGTGTTCGATGTCGCACCACCGTCGCCCGTTGTCGCTGACGCCGTAGAAAACGTCAAATCCGTCGTGGTCAGTCCGCAGACAGCGGTCTATCAACCGCGCACAATCGCTGCGCGAGAGCCACCACGCATAGCCCCGGGTGGTGTCCCACGGGTGGTCGTGCTTTCTGTCGTGAACCCCGCCGATACGGAGCGCGAAGAACGTCTCGGGGGAACCCAGTTGTTCAACCTGGTAGCGGCCGAGGTCCTCTCCGAGCGACTTCGACGCGCCGTAGAGTGAGTCCGGACGAGACGGCGTCGTACTGTCGAAACACATCTTGCCCGTTCGTAATTCGTCGGCGTGGTCCGCTTCCCAGCCGGCGACCACGTGGTTGCTCGAGGCGAAGACAAATCGGTCGACGCCCGCCTCCTTCGCCGCGTCCAGCACGTTGTAGAACCCCACGATGTTGTTTCGCAAAACCGAGGACCAGGAGCCGTCGTCTCCCGGGTCCCCCGCGAGGTGTACGACGCGTCGTGACCTTCGACGACCTCGCGGACAGCGTCGCTGTCGGCTATGTCTACGACACGCGTCTCCCGCTCCCGAGAGTCAGTTCGGTCGAGATACGTCCAGTCGTATTCCGTCCCCAAGTGATCGTCTATCGCGGTTCCGACACGTCCGTTGGCACCGGTGAGAAGCACGCGCATGAATTGTTAGTGTCTATCCCGTCCGATAGTCGTCCGAGACTTAAAGCTTACGCCGGCGTCTTCGGTCAGTGGTCGTCCTCTCGTGGGGGCTCGGATACGGGGGCCGTGTACACGGGGTCCGACGGCCCCGCGAGTGCGGGACTCGGATACGGGGGCCGTGTACACGGGGTCCGACGGCCCCGCGAGTGCGGGACTCGGCCGGACGGCGGACCCCGGCGGCCGCCTGCGCGTCACCGACCGCGCGCGGTTCTCGCCGGATGCGCCGGGCGCCGACCTGGCCGGAACGCTTGTCTCGCGCGCACCGATGACCGCCGAAGACGGCCGGCTCGTCGTCACGGGGGAGCGGTCGACGGCGACTGTCGCCTTCGAGGCTGACATCGACGTCGCGATCGAGCGCGTCGAAGACCACTCGACCGGCGGTGACGTCTGGCGCGCCCGCCTGTCGACCGCTACCGATGGCCGGACGGCGTCCATCGAGGCCACTGTCACTCCGCAGGGAAGCCGTCCGAACTGAACGCGGTCGCCGGTTTCGCGGTGCGCGTGGGCGGCAGAAAATCGCACGACGGGTGCGATTCGAGCGGAGAATCCCGGTCGAAGCTCAGTTACTCCTCGACGAACCGCATACAGACCGGGGACGGGACCTCGACCACGTCGCCGGTCGGGTCGAGAGTGCCGTCCGCCCTGATACGGAACGTGACGATGGTGTCCGTGTGGGCGTTCTCGGCGAACAGGAAGCGGCCGGTGGGGTCGAGTGCGAAGTTCCGGGGCCACTCGCCCCGGGTCGATTCGGTTTCGACCAGCGACGGGCGCCCGTCAGCGTCGAGTTCGTAGACGGCGATCGAGTCGTGCCCGCGATTGGAGCCGTACAGGTAGTCGCCCGACGGGTGCACGTGGACGTCAGCCGCGCTGTTCTCCCCCTCGAAGTCCGCAGGGAGCGTCGACACGTCCGCAAACGGGTCGAGCGAACCGGTTTCGGCGTCGCGCTCGAACGCCACGATGGTCGAGTCGAGTTCGGTGATCAGATACGCGTATCGGCCGTTCGGATGGAAGTCGAGGTGGCGCGGACCGGTGCCGGCCCGAACGTCGACGTGTCCACACGCTGCGGGTTCGAGAGTTCCTGCCGCGGGGTCGAGTTCGTACACGAAGACGCGCTGGGCGCCGAGATCCGCGACGTACGCGTACTCGTTGTCCGGACCCGGGAGAATGCAGTGTGGATGGGGTTCGGACTGTCGGTCCTCGTCCGGACCCGACCCCTCGTGTTCGATGACTGCGGTCGGTTCGCGGACCCGACCCCCCTCGCCGATCGGAAGGACGGAGACGGTCCCGTCGCTGTACTGAGCGGTCAACACGCACTGGTCGGTCGCGTCGACGCTGCAGTAACACGAGGCGCCGTCGCTCTCCGTCGGGGTTGCATTCACTCGCGAGAGCGTGCCGGCCTGGTGATCGACGGCGTAGCTGACGATACTGCCGCCCGCCTCCGGTCGGTTGGCAACGTACAGGTGGCGTCCGTCGGCATCCGGCGCGAGGAACTTCGGGTCGGGCCCGCCGGTCACCGCAGACGTCCGGGAGAGTGACCCGTTCTCGTCCGTCCGAAAGCCGAAGACGCCCTCTTCGTCCGAGTCCGTGGCCGTGCCCACGAAGGCGAGCGGGGGAGTGGTTGCCATCAACAGTAACAGCAATCGGTCACGTATCAACTCGTCGGTGGCGGAGGACTGTTCGGTTCCGGGCCGTCTCGGTCGGCGGTCGGTTCCGGGCCGGCCCGGTCGGCGGTCGGCTGTCGCGCATTCGACTCGCACGGCTACGGCGCGCCCGGCCGCCGGGTCACGAAAGGTTTTCACGAGGTGGGCTCGACTGATCGCTCATGCAGCGACCGAACGTCCTCCTCGTCTGTAGCGACCAGCAGCGTCCCGACTGGGTGTCGCCGACGGACGTCCCCCTCGAAACGCCCGCGTTCGAGGCGCTCGCCGAACGCGGGACCCAGCTGACCGAGATGGTCTGCCCGACGCCGGTCTGTAACCCGTGTCGGGCCAGCCTCGCGAGCGGGAACGAGTACGACCGCTGTGGCGTCCCGAACAACGAGGTGGCCTACCCCAGCGAGCGGGGAACCCTCTATCGCCGACTCCGCGACGAGGCTGGCTACCACGTCACCGGGACCGGGAAGTTCGACCTCACGCCCGAGTACGAACTTGGTCTGGACGGCGTGCCCGAACCGGAGTGGGGGTTTTCCGACGCGCGGTTCACGCCCGCGAAAAACGACACCGTCTACCGGATCAACGAGGACGACCCCGAACCCCGTGACCCCTACACCGCGTACCTCGCCGACCGGGGGCTCCTGGAGACGCACGTCCGGGACTACCACCGCCGGGAGTCGCTGACCGACACGTTCCCGACGCCGCTCCCCCAGGAGGCGTACTACGACTCGTGGATAACGCGACAGGCCCAGGAGCTGATCGGGAGCGCGCCCGCGGACAGGCCGTGGTTCTGCCAGGTCAACCTCCAGAACCCCCACGACCCCTGGGACGTCACCGAGGAGATGCACGACCGGTTTCGCAACCCCGGCGTGGAGTTCCCACAGCCCGAGTCGCCGGACGGTCCCGTCGACCCCGAGACACACCAGGAGGTTCGACGCAACTACGCGGCGATGGTCGAACACCTCGATTCCTGTCTGGCGACCCTCGTGGAAACGGTCGCGGACCGCGGCGAACTCGACGAGACGGTGGTCGTCTTCTGCTCGGATCACGGGGAGATGCTCGGCGACCACGGACAGTGGAAAAAGGACTCGCCGCTCTCGGCGTCGGTCGGCGTGCCCTTCGCCATCGCCGGACCGGATGTCGCCGACCGGGAGGCCGTCGACGACCCCGCGACGCTGCTTGATCTGTACGCGACTGTCCTCGACTACGCCGGATTGGGCGACGACAGCGCGGACAGCCGGTCGATGCGTCCGTTCCTGATGGGTGACGCAGATCCACCCCGGGAGGTCGTCTACTCGGGACTGAGCGCCTGGCGGATGGTGTACGACGGACGGTTCAAGCTCGTCAGAGGGTACGACCCCGATCGGCGGCAGGGGACGGAGTACGAACCGCGGGGGATCGAACCGGCGGAGGTGACTCGGCTGCTCTACGGCCGTGAGCCGGTGCTCTACGACACGGAGCGCGGCGAAGGCGAGAACGTGGCCGACGAACACCCGGAGGCGGTCGACCGCCTCACGGAGCGACTGGAAGCGATCCGCGGGCGGCCGGAGGAGGAAGGGTGGGGTTGGGTCGGCCCAGCGCGGCGTGAGCCCTGATCGATCCTCGCCAGCCTCACCCGCTCGACCGATGGATTTTATACCGCTGACGGGCGCATATCCGATGAATGAACGTCCTCGTCACGGGAGCGTACGGACAGTGCGGCACCGCGATCATCGACCACCTCGACGACGAACCGGAGTACGAGTTCACGTATCTCAATCGCTCGGACAGGCCCGACGACCATCCGTACGGCGGCTACGACACGGTGCTGGCGAACGTCAGCGACTACGACGCGATGCGGCCGGCCTTCGAGGGGCAAGACGCCGTCGTGCACCTGGCCGCGTACCCGGGCGAGGCCGAGTGGCCCGTCATCCTGAAGAACAACATCATCGGCGCCTACAACGCGCTGGAGGCGGCACGGCAGGCGGAGGTAGAGACGTTCGTCTTCGGGTCGACGAACCACGTGGTCGGGATGTACGAACTGGAGAACGCGCCGGAGATCTACGAACCCGAGTTCGGCCTCGTCGTCGACCACACCGACCCGGTGCGACCTGACAGCTACTACGGCACGTCGAAGGCGTTCGGCGAAGACCTCGGGCGCTACTACGTCGAGAACTACGAGTATCCCAAGCGCTGTTACGCCCTCCGGATCGGAAACGTCAGTCACGCCGAGCACGACAGCCCGTACGGAGCGGTCGAGTCGGGCGAGGACCCGCCCGACCCGGGGACCGAGGCGTACGAGCGACAGGTCGCACGGATGAAAGCGATGTGGCACTCACGGCGCGACTTCGCCCACCAGATCGAGTGCTGTCTCCGCGACGAGAGCGTGACCTTCGACGTGTTCTACGGCATCAGCGACAACCGAACCCGGTGGTTCGACCTCGAACACGCTCGCAGCGTCGTCGGGTACGACCCGCAGGACGACGGGGCGGAGTGGAGCGGCCCGCGAGAGTGACGCGGGTCAGCCGTCGATCCGGTTCTCGTCGACGAACTCCCAGTCGATGTCGTACCCGAGTCCGGGACCGTCCGGCGGCGTGATGGTCCCGTCTTCGGGGACGGGGTAGTTGTTCATCCACGGTCTGCTCCAGGCCTCGTAGTCGTAGTTGGGGTGGAGGAGGCCGTACTCGAAGTAGTGACCGGGCGTCGGCATCGCACAGAGGTTGTGGAGTTCGGGGATCGAGTTGCCGTGGGGTTCACACTCCATGTAGAACGACTCGTAGAGGGCCGCGACCTTCCGTGCCGGAGTGATCCCGCCGACGTCGTAGACCCCGACCCGCCCGAGGTCCGCGATGTCGCGTTTGGCCCACTCGGCCCGCGTCCGGTGTTTGCCCTCCGCAGTTTCCGGCCCGAGTATCGGCACGTCGACCTCGTTCGAGAGCCACTCGTAGGCGGACATCGAATACTCGTCCATCGGCTCCTCGAACCAGAGAAAGTCAAGGTCGCCGAGGGCGTCGCCGATCTGTTTGGCTTCGGTCCGGGAGTAGTAGTGATGGGAGTCGAGCATCAGGTCGATATCGGGGCCGACGGCCTCTCGAATGGCGCGACAGAGTTCGACGACGCGGTCCGGATCCGCGTCGTACGGCGGCATCCAGGAGTGGAACTTGATCGCGGAAAAGCCCCGGTCGACCAGTTCCTCGGCGAAGTCGACGTACGCGTCGACGGTCCCGAGCCCGTCCGGATCGTCGTCGCCGACCATCGTGCTGGCGTACACCTCCACCGGGTCGTCGTCGCCGCCCAGTAGTTCGTACACGGGCATGTCGGCGGCTTTCCCGGCGACGTCGTGGAGCGCGTTGTCGATCACGCCGAGCGAGCGCGTGTCGAGCGAGCCCTTGTTGAGCCGCTGGGTGCGGTAGAGCTGGTTCCAGAGCGTCTCCCGAGCGAGCGGGTTCTCGCCGACGAGATGCCGCGACGCAACCTCGTTCGCGGAACGAGAGCCGCCGAAACAGTAGCCGTCCGGCCCACCGTCCACGACGATCCGGGTCAGCGTCTGGACCGACTCGGTCGGCTCACCGGGATGACCGTGCCCTTTCTCGTCGGAGGTGTATTTCGACTGGTACGTGAACCTGATCGTCTCGATGTCTCGTATCTCCATCACCAGTCTCTCCGGGTCCTAGCAAATTAATTCTGGGGGTTCTCCCCGCACAATACCGACGGCGGCGGTCGCTCAGAAAGTCACCAGGACCATCAGGACGTAGTACGCTGCGACCGGGAGTCCGACCGCGACTGTGACGCCGAGGTTGGTGAGGTTGGTGCTCTTCTCGAGCGTGATCCACCAGATGGCTGCGGAGACGAGCAACAGAACGGTGAACGCGCCGAACAGGAGTCTGTAACCCGTGGCGCTCGTTGCCATATGCGCGAACGAGAACACCGCGTCCACCTGTTCGAGCAACGTGGGGACGGTCTCGTCCTCCCCACAGACGAACTGCGAGTAGTTACAGGGTTCTTTCCCGCGGACACCGACGTACCGCGCGAGCCCGAGGGCGGCCGACGCTCCCACGAACGGGATCATACCCCACCCCGTCCCCCGGAGCAACACGGAGTACTCGCTTCGACCGCCGAGTGCCACCGTAATGAGGTAAAACGCCGTCGTGAGGAGCAACCAGAGCACCAGCGGGACGAAGGCGTACATGAGGGTCAAGACGATCACGGTCCCCTCGTACCTGATTCGCGCCTCGCCTTCGAGGATGAGATAGATCGCACCGATGTCGAACGCGTAGGCGAACCCGGCCAGAACGGCAGCGACGATCTGGATTCGGAGACTCCGATACTTGAGTCTCCGTTCGATGAACGATCCGACCGACTGAACAACCATGATTGACCGGAAATTTCCTCCGGTCGGACTTAAGTATTTCTCTCCACTCGGGGACAGCGCCGGAACCGTTTCCCGCATCGGCCCCTTCGGGGACAGCGCCGGAACCGTTTCCCGCATCGACCGCCTGTGGTGTCGTATGTACAACTTCGGCATCTACCACTGGCGGCGACATCTCCGAACCGTTGTTGCGAGCGTGCTGGCCCTGGCCGCGCTCGCGCTCGCGTTCCGGCGGTCCGAGCGGCCGCTATCACGTCTCGCGGTCGGCCTGGGCGCGCTGGCAGTCGCCGCGAACCTCGGCGCCGTGGGGCGGAAGCTTCTCACCCCGGTCCCGTGGGTCGTCGGCCGGCAGAAATACGATGTCCTCTCGGCGGCGCTGGCACTCGATGAACCGCGTCGAGTGCTGGACGTCGGCAGCGGGACGGGCCGGTCGATAGTCGGCGTGGCTCCGTATCTGCCCGACCACAGCGAGGTCACCGCACTCGACGTGTTCGACGACCGGATCGTCCTGGGCAACACCCCGCAGCGCGCCGGATCGAACCTGGCGAAAGCCGGCGTCGACGGCGACGTCCTCATCGGTGACGCCGCCCGAATGCCGGTCAGCGACGACTCTCACGATCTCGTCGTCATCAGTCGGTTACTCCACGACGTGCCCGAACGGACGGCGCGGCGGACGCTGGCAGAGGCGCGACGGGTCCTCGAACCGGGCGGACAGCTTGGCGTCCTCGAACTCCCCATCGTTCCGGGGGAAACCGATCCCGAGCGATACTGGCGCGATCTTGTGTCGGAGGCCGGATTCACCGTGGACACCGTTCGACGGCCCGCGTGGAAGGACGACCGGGACTACGTCGTACTCGCCGCGACGCCCAGCGAGTGCTAGAGGCCGGGAACGGTGAGTGTCGAGGAGAGAACGCGCAACAGCGAGTGACGTAGTGTAGAGATCTGCCGAGAAGCGACGCCGTCAGTCCATCGGCGCCGGTTCCGGGCTGTCGATTTCGGCGTCCGTGTAGAGGTGACAGGCGGCCGGGTGATCCGAAGACTGATCGAGGAGCGGTTCCGTCCGTTCGCAGACGCTCGTGTAGGGTTCCGAGAGCGTCGTCGAGGCCTCATCCCACTCGCCGACGGCGACGGCCTCGAGCGCGGCCTCCACGCGGTCACGATGGGGCTGGGCCACGTTGCCGTCGAAGTACTCGCTCAGCACGGCGTCGATGAACGCGTCCGCGTTGGCCCGTCTGTCCGCATCCGTCTCGGAGTCGACCCCGACCGACTCGAAGAGCCGGTCGACCTCGATCGTCTGGTCGTCGATATCGTGACGGAGCGTCATAATGTCGTTGTAGGTCCGCTGGTCGATATCCGCGTCCTCGGGCGGAATGACTTTCGGACAGCGAGTGTGAAAGTTGCAGCCGCTCGGCGGGTTCTGCGGGTCGGGGATGTCCGCGGTCCGGACCGGGGGCTGTTTCTTGATCTCGGACTCCGCGACGTCCGGGTCGAGCGAGGGGGTCGACCAGACGAGCGTCTTCGTGTAGGGGTGTTTGGGGTTCTGGAGGATCTCGTCGGCCGATCCGATCTCGACGAGTTTCCCGAGGTACATCACGCCGATCCGGCCGTCGGCCTTCTTCGCGAGGTACCGCGCGTTGGCGAAGTCGTGCGAGATGAATAGGTACGACGTGTTGAACATCTCCTGCAGTTCGAGCATGAGGTTCATCATCTCGACGCGCAGCGAGACGTCCAGGGCGCTGACCGCTTCGTCCGCAAGCACGAGGTCGGGTTCCATGAGCATAGCCCTCGCGAGAACGACCCGCTGTTGTTCGCCGCCGGAAAGCTGGTGGGGGAACCTGTTGGCGTAGTTCTCGGCAGGAGTAATGCCGAGCCGTTCGAGGAACTTGTGGATGATCTGTTCTTTCTGGGACGCGGTCAAGTCCGGCCGGAAGTTGTTCAGCGGGACCGTCATGTTCGACAGCACCGGCCGGTTGGGATTCAGCGAGCTTCCCGGGTCCTGATGGATGATCTGGAGCGAACGGCGGATCTGGCGATAGGGGATCGAAACGTCACCGACCCCCTCCTGAGCCTCACTGATGTCCTGACCGCGGTATCGGATCGTCCCGCTGGTCGGTCGCTGGAGGCCGATGGCCGTCTTCCCGAGGGTGGTTTTCCCGCACCCGGATTCGCCGACGAGCGCCAGCACTTCGTTCTCGCCGATAGTCAGGGATACGTCGTCGACCGCTTTCACGACGTCAGGGTCCCGCCCGAGGAGCCCGGAGTCCTCGAAGTGAACTTCGAGGTTCTCGAGACTGAGGAGTGGCGGGTCGTCGGCGCTCATGGCGTCTCCTCCTCCGGTCGGAGGTCCGCCTCGAGGTCACGTGACTGACTCTGGTCGAGGACGTACGGAATCGTCTCCTCGGCCTGCTCCCAGTGGAAGCAGGCGACCTCGTGGGTCGAATCGACGGCTTCCAGCGAGGGCTCCTCGTCTATACATTCCGTATCCGCGAGCGGGCACCGCGGGTGGTACGAACAGCCCGACGGGACGTTCATCGGGTCGGGGCCGTACCCTTCGATGGGACGCATCTCGTCGACCGGGGTCGAGATCTTCGGGACCGCCCCGATCAGTGCCCGCGTATAGGGGTGTGCCGCGTTTTCGAGCATTTCGCGTTTCTCCCCGATCTCGACGATCTGGAACGCGTAGAGTACGGCGAGTCGGTCGACGAGGCCGGCGACCAGCGGTAGGTCGTGCGTGATGAAGACGATCGTCAGGTCGTACTCCTCCTGGAGCGTCGCCAGCATGCTGATGATCGACCGCTGCATGAGCAGGTCGAGCGCCGCGGTCGGCTCGTCCATCACGAGGATGTCGGGATCCAAGAGGAGACTGAGGGCGACCAGCGCGCGCTGGCGCATCCCCCCGCTCAGTTCGTTCGGATACGAGTCGAGCACGCGGGTCGGGTTGAGATGAAGGTCCTTGAGGAGGTCCTTCCCGTGCTCCATTCGCTCCGCCCGGTCCATGTCGTGGGCGTCGATGGTCTCCAGAAAGTGGCCACGGATCGTCATCGTCGGGTTGAACGAACTCATCGCGCCCTGGAACACCATCGAGATATCCTCCCAGCGCACCGACTTCAGCGACTTCTTGTCCAGGTCGAGGACGCTCACCTCGTCGCGCTCGTCGTCGGGATAGTAGGTAACCGTCCCCGTCGTCCTGCCGGGTTTCGGGACGGCGTCGAGCAATGCTGACGCGAGCATCGACTTCCCGCTGCCGCTTTCGCCGACGATGCCCACGATCTCGTTTCGGTAGATATCCAGATCGACTTCGTCGATGACTCGTGCCTCTGGTCCCTCCGTGTCCGACATATCGAAGGAGACGCTCAAGTCTTCTAGCCGAGCAATCACGTCGTCACTGGGCGCACCTGTTTCGGTTCCGGTATCGATACTCATGAAGGTATGTGGAAGATTTCTGCTTTCGAGGTCATAAACATTTCGTATAATCAGGGCCGTCAGCCGGCGGTCGGTAGCGTGGCCCGTTCCCCGACGAACCGTGCGGTTGTCGACCGGAACCATCGGCGACAGCCGGAACACAGCGGCCGTTCGACTGCTGAGTGCAGAGGGGCACGGAGCCAACCGCGGTGAAAAGGACGCGTCCGCCGACCCGGTGTCGGTTACTGTTCGCTGGTCAGTTCGTCTTCGTCGTCGACGGTCTTGGCGTGGCGCGCACGCAGGCGGGGGTTCGATATCTTGTCGAGCCCCTGGGCGAGCAACACGAGGCTGAACGACAGCAACGCGAGCACGAGCATCGGCCACAGGATCAGGTAGAACTGACTGAGGTCCGTCAGCGCGCCGTACCGGTAGGCCCGGTCCATCATGCGGCCCCAGTTGGCCGCGTCGCTCGCGAGGAACCCGAGGAAGTACAGCGCCACCGCCTGGTTGATCACGCTCTTGCCGGCCCGGGCGGCGTTGATGAAGATGTAGGGCATCAACGGCGGGACGATGTCCTTGCTCAGGATGCCGCCCAGCGGGACGCCCATCGCCCGCGACGCCTCGACGTACGACTCGTTTCGCGTCGTCAGCACCTGCGAGCGGATCGACCGGGCGAGTCCCGGCCAGTTGTCGATCGCCAGGATCATCCCGAGGATGAACGGGTCTTTCGGGCGGAAGACCGCGGCGAGCATCAGCGTCAGCGGGAGCCCCGGGATCGTCAACACCACGTCGGTGAGGACCATCAACACGTCGTCGACAGTCCCGCCCTTGTACCCCGCAACTGTCCCGATTATTACCGCGATCCCGACGGAAATCACTGCCCCGGCAAGCACGAGTTTGGCCATCGCGGGAGAGGCGTTGACGATACGCTGGAGGATGTCCTGGCCGAACTGGTTGGTTCCCAGCGGGTACTGCCAGACGTCGAACCCACCGAAGTTCACCTCGAGGAGAGTGATCCCCGCGACCTGTATCTCCTCGATCGCGAGGATCTGGTGGGTGTACTCGTCGTTGAACGGCCGGACGAGCGGGTCCGCGGAGTACCGATAGGCAGTCCGGTACATCCCCTCCCAGACGAACACCATAAAGAGGAAAAACAGGATCGCCAGGGACCCGAACTTGGTCCGCCAGTCGTCCCACGCGACGCGGGCCGACGCGAGGATGCTCGCGTCTATCTTTCGGTAGTACCGTTCGCGAGCGGACCGTTCCCCGGCGTCGTCGACGCCGCCGACGAGTTCCTCGACTCGTCCCTCCGCCGTCGATTCGACGTCGTCCTCCTCGACGAACAGACGGCGGATCCGTTCAGTATTCACCGGCACCACCTCCCTTGCTTGCCCGCGGATCGATCATCCCGTACGTGAAGTCGGCGATGAGGATGCCGATGATCGTGATGCCCGTGTAGAACATGAACGAACCCATCAACAGCGGGTAGTCCCGGAGGACGAGCGCCCTGAACGTGTACCAGCCCACGGCCTGATAGGAGAAGATCCGTTCCATGATGATCCCGCTGCCGAAGATGCTCGCGATCCCGATCATGAACCCGGTGTAGATCGGGAGTACCGCGTTCCGACCGACGTACCGCGTGGCGATCCGCATCTGACTCAGGCCGCGGAGTCGGGCGACCCGGTTGTAATCAGATTCGATGACCCGGATCGCGTTCCCACGCATGCCAAGCCCGTTGATCCCGAGGACGAACCCGGTGAAGATCGGCAGCGCCGCCGACCAGGTGACGCCGAACATAAACGGGAGATTGAATCCCGGTGTGACATCCGGCGTGGACACCAGCGACCCGATGACCGGGGCGGTGATGAGAATCGAGTCGGGGTACCTGCCGCCCTCGGGGAACCACCCGAGTTCGAACCCGAGGAACGCGAGCGCGAGGATCGCCGCGACGTAGTAGGGGATGGAGTTACCGACCATCGAGATGATGGTCGCGACCTTGTCGAACCGTGACCCCTCGTTGTAGGCCATCGCGGACCCCCAGAAGATGTTGAAGATCCAGCCGAGAACCAGGCCGTGGATGCTGATGAACACCGACCAGGGCATCGCCTTGAACAGGATCTCGAAGACGGGCGCCCGCTGGTCGATCGAGGTCCCGAAGTCCTGGTCGAGCACCACGCGAGCGAGATAGTCGACGTACGCCTGCGGGATCGGTTTGTCCGGGTCGATATTGACCATCAGCCGTACCTGTTCGCGGATGTCCTCGATGTTACAGGCCGCAGGTCCCGCATTCTGGATGCAGTTCCCGTATCTCTCCGCGACCATCGCCTGGATCGGCCCCCCTGGCATCATACGATACAGGAGAAACGATATTGTGAGGGCTGCGAAGAACGTGAACACAGCCTGCCCAATACGCCGCGTGAAATATCGCATGGCAGGGTATCGAGGTTCCTATCTAATTAGTGTTTTGGACGGAGAGCTGTCAAACCGGGCCCATACGGAGTATTGTCAGTGCAACTTGCGCTATCTGTGGCAACTTGCGCTATCGGTGGCAACTTGCGCTACCTGTGACAACTCCCGTGGAGGTGAAGTGAAAACGCCGGCACACCGTTACAGTCGGCCGTTTCAGGCGTGTCGTTCGGCGTTTTTGATCGTCGGCCGTTCGCCTTCGGCGGCCTCGATGCGGTCGAGGAGTCGGTGCTTGAGCGTGTCCGCCACACCTCGGTGGTCGTTGCGACCGACCAGGTTCCGCTGCTCGTGGGGGTCGTCGGCCAGGTCGTAGAGGTAGCGCTCGACGTATTCGTCGCTGGCGGCCGAATCGGTCGAACCTGTCCCCGGGGCAGTCACGGCGTACTTCCAGCGGTCGGTACGGATCGCGCGTCCTGAATCACGTTCGTTCAACTGGACCAAAACGTCGTCTTTCCACTCGGGGCCCCCGTCGACCAGCGAAACGGTAGACTCGCCCTGCATCGCCTCGGGGACGTCGATTTCGGCGGCATCGAGCAGCGTCGGCGGGAGGTCGATGAGGCTGACGAGGTCGGACACGTCGCTGTCCTCGAATCCGGGGCCGTCGACGACCAAGGGTACGCGGATCGAGGACTCGTGTGGGCTCCGCTTGTACTCGCGGTTGCGGGTCCAGAAGTGACAGCCGTGGTCCGAGACGAACACGACGATGGTGTCCTCGCGGACCCCGAGGGCGTCGAGTTCGTCGAGCACCCGCCCGTAACATTCGTCGAGACGACGGCAGATGCCGTAGTAGTCCGGAAGGTGTTCGTACCAGTTCCCGGCGTGGCCCGCGAGGTCGCCCGGAACCCAGGGGTTGCGGTGCTCCCAGGCGTACCCCTCGGGAGCGACGTAGGACTCCATGTCGTTCTGGTGGTGTGGCTCCAGGTGGGAGAGCATACAGAAAAACGGGTCCTCGGAACCGACGCTCTCGCGGACGAAGTCGAGCGCCATGTCGGTGAGTTCGTCGACGCGATACCCCTCGAATTCGACCGGTTGGTCCGCGTCGTCCCACACCACGCCCTCGTACGGGTGCGAAGTGTGTTCCAGCGTGTCGGCCACGCGCCAGTAGTCCTCGTACCCGCCGCGGCGCGCTTCCGGGACCGGTTGCTCGCCAGCGAGATGCCACTTGCCGACGTAGCCAGTGCGGTAGCCCGCGTCGTTGAACTGGTCGGCGAGGAGCGGCGTGTCGTCGGGGAGACGGACCCCGTTGGTCGAGACACCGGTTTCCGTGCCGTACTGGCCCGTCTGGAGACACGACCGAGCGGGGCCGCAGACGGGTTGGGGGGTAAACGTCCGCTCGAACAGCGTCCCCCGTTCGGCCGACCTGTCGAGGTTCGGAGTGAGGTCCATCGGACTCCCGTACGCCCCGACGGTGTCCCACCGCTGTTGGTCGGTGAAAAAGACGAAGACGTTCGGTCTGTCCGCCACGGTTACGCCCCTCCCGCGTCGTCCCCTGTTGCCAGTCGCGTGCGGTAGGAGTCTTTCAGCGAGAACGTCGCCTCAGGCCTGTCGAAGTTCATTTCGTCCAGTTGCACGACCGCACCCGTCTCGAGGGCGTCCGCGGCTTCCTCGGGGAGCCAGACCGAGACGAACTCGACCGAGTCGTCGTCGACTCGGCGGGCGTAGAGCGGTCGCTCCGCTCGACGGTCCCAGTACCACGTGCCCGGTTCGACTGTGACGTCCCGGTCAGTGGCCACCCGTGATTCAGCTCGCCCGCGCGGGCGCGGCCGCTCAGGTTCGCTGTTCTCATCGCTCGGACTCTCGGCGTCAGTATCCGTCATGGACACAGTCTGCTTCTTCTCCGGTGGAAATAATTCTTTGCTCCAGTTGCCGGGCCGTGTGTCGTGAAACCACCGTCGAGGTGACCGGGGCTGTTTGCGCTCTGTCTCACAGTTGTGCCGCCAAACGAAACACCACTGCCAACCCATGCGGAACCATTATATACACCAAGCTGCTAAGCTCACTAACCTATGGTAACAGGTGGCGAGGATACCGATGCTGAGAGACACGACTCCACAACCGGACGAACGACACGTTCTCAGCGGCGCGTGTCACGTCGGAAACTACTCGCGGCACTCGGGGCCGGAAGTGTGGCGCTCGCAGGCTGTTCGGGCGGTGACGGTGGCGGCACCGACCCACCCGGGACGACCGGCCCGACCGACACGACAGGGCCGACTGGAACACAACCGCCTGGAACTCAGTCCCCGGCGTCGACCGCGGTCCGCCGGTCCGACCTCGGTGCTCCGGTCGAGCCGGTGTTCGACGTTCAGTCGGTCGAGAAGCCGACGGACGACTGGGACCACAGCCCCTACCAGAGCACGATTTCGACCCAGGACAACCCTATCTACGTCACACTCACGCCGTACGGTGCCAACGCCGGCCATCCGGAACTCGACTACGAGCCGCTGCTCATGGAGGAAAACGAACTGATCGACGGCAAGGTCTGGCGACACAAGATCGCCGACGGGTTCACCTGGCACGACGGCACGGATGTCACGATCGAGGACCGGTACAACCGCGTCAAGTACGACGAACTGCGCCGGGAGAAGTACGGTAACGAGCGCGATTTCGAGTCGGTCGAACTCGTCGACGACCGCACCATGGAGATCACGCTCCACAGTAAACAACACCCGATAGCGTTCCTCTCATCGAACCGGCCCTCGGTGGAGTATCAGAGTTCTCTGTACAAGCCACATCTGGAAAGTATGCAGGACGCCGGCACGAAGCGCGCGGCCTACCTGACCCACCAGGATTTCGTGGACGTCTCGATCCCGCCCGAGGAGTGGGTCGGGAATAGCCTCTGGCAGATCTCCGATATCGGCGAGAACCGAGTCATCTACGACCGCTACGAGGACTACCCGGAAGAACACGCACAGTACCAGAACATCGAACAGCTCAGGGTATCGATCATGACCGGCCGGTCCGGATGGATCCTCAAGATCCGGAACGACCAGACCGACTGGATCAACGGCGTGGACAAGCCGATGGCGAACGCGGCCGAGTCTCAGCCTGGCTATCGGGTCCCACGCAAGAAGACCACGAAACAGTACGCCTTTCGGCTGAATCACAACAACAAACACCTCAAGCGACTGGGTGTCAGGCGCGCGATCGCCTACATCAAGCGATTCGGCGTCGCCCTCGACGGCGACCCGGGGCACTACGCGGACACGGTTCAGGACGGCACGACCGACTCCATCCGCGAGCAGTGGATGCCCAACCACGAGGAGCGCGTGAGCCAGTACATCAACTACGGGACCGAAGGGAAACTGGACGCGGCGGCGGCCGAACTGAGAGGTGAGGGGTACTCGAAGGAGGGCGGCACGTGGGTCGGCCCCGACGGCGACGAACTCGAGGTCGATGTCTCCACGCCGTGGTGGTTCCAGCCGAGGGCCCAGACCTTGGTGAGTTGGCTCCAGCAGTTCGGCTTCACGTCGCGTGTGAAAGAGCCGAACATGTTCTGGTCGACCTACGCCAGCTACGAAAAAGACTGGGACATCATCGTGGGCTTTCACACCAGGGGTCCGAATCACCCGACCTCGTCGTACAAGAACGACGACCACTGGGGGATCAAGATGACGGAGGTCATCGACGGCGAACGGAGCGCTGTCGGCAACCGCGACCTCGAGTACGAACTTCCCACGGACCTGGGCGCGACCGACCTCTCGGGAGACACCCGAACGGTCAATATCGCGGAGCTCCAGGCGCAGATCAGCGACCCGGAAGCCACCGCCGAGGACTACGTCGAACCGCTGAAGACGCTTAGCTGGTGGTGGAACTACTACGTCCCCGACCTGATCGCGGTCGGCGGCTACTACAATTTCCTCGGGGACTACGGGAACTACGAGTGGCTGGACTGGAACGGTGACGGCGAGGGCGACGCCACGAACGCCTACGAGTTCGCCTACGGGATCAACACCGGCTACATCCACGGCAGGGAGGCGTAAGCAACGACCGCGGCAGTTCCGGTTCCAGCCCAGAGCGCCCCCGGCCCCCGCGCGGGCAGTGATTTTATATCGTTCGTCGGGCTGGTATCCATCGTGACCACCGATATAGCCAATGAATGGTACTGGGACCGCAGGAACCGAAAATCGCACTTCCCCGTCCACCGGGACGACGACGTCGTCGGCTTCGTCACGTTCTGGAGCACCGACGAACTGGCGGACGCGACCGAGGGTGACGTGTTCGTTCCGCTGCGAGAGGCTCGTGCGGACTACGTGACGAGTGACGAGGTCGGATTCGATTACTTCGACAGTTTCCGCCTCCCGGACGAGGTCGTCGAGGCGATGCGGGAGAAGATCTCCGAGTCAGACGAGTGATCGCGATTCCGAGTCGACGAATACGACCGAATGACTCGGTCAGACGGGGTACTCGGCGCGGCGGATGGTGACGGGCCCCTCGCCGATTTCGCCGAGTCGATCCCGGAGTCGCGCTCGGAGGTCGTCGGCCACGCCACGGTAGTCGTCACGTCCGACGAGGTTTACCTGTTCAGCGGGGTCGTTCGCGAGGTCGTACAGGTATCGTTCGACGTAGGTCTCGCTGCTGGGTTCTGCTCCAGGGTCCCCGTCTGGGTCGTAGACGGAGTACTTCCACCGGGGAGTCCGCAACGCGCGGCCGATTTCAGTCCCGCTGATATGAACGAGCACGTCGTCCTCCCGGTCAGTCCCGGCGCGACCGTCGTCCGCCAGTACCGGCCTGAAACTGTCGCCGTGCATCGCGTCCGGGGGCGTGATACCGGAGAGTTCGAGCAACGTGGGCGCGACGTCGATCAGACTCAGCAGTTCGGGCACGCGCTGGTCCTCGAACCCGGGGCCCTCGGCGATCGCCGGAACCCGGATCGACGCCTCGTGGGGGCTACACTTGTCGTGGCCGACGCGCGTGTCGAAGTGACAGCCGTGGTCGGAGGTGAAAAACACGATAGTCTCGTCGCGAACACCCGCGGTCTCGAGAGCGTCGAGCAACCGCCCAAGCCCCTCGTCCAGTCGGCGGCACATACCGTAGTAGTCGGGCAGGTTCTCGTACCACGTTCCGGGTCGGTGTTCGAGGTCCTCCGGTACCCACGGGTTCCGAAACCGCTCGGCGTAACCATCCGGTGCAACGTAGTCATCCAAGTCGTTTTGCTGGTGCGGTTCGAGGTGCGAGAGGGTGAGGAAAAACGGTTCGGGCTCGGTTCCCCTCTCCTCGATGAATTCGATGGCGAAGTCGTACAGTGCGTCCGTCCGATACCGCTGATACGGACAGCGGGTGCCCTTGCCATCGAAGACTACGCCCTCGTAGGGGTGGGACGTGTGTTCGAGGACGTCTGCGGCGCGCCAGAAATCACTGTAGCCGCCGCGCAAGTCCGACGAGACCGGACCGAGCTGGTCCTCGGAGGACGCGAGGTGCCACTTCCCGACGTACCCCGTCCGATACCCGGCGTCGTTGAACGCGTCGGCGACGGTCGTCGAGGTGCGCGGGAGAGCGAGTCCGTTCCGGTAGACGCCGTGTCCCGTCGGGTGTTGGCCCGTCTGGAGGCAGGCACGGGCGGGCGTACAGACCGGTTGGGGTGTGAACGCGTGCTCGAACACCGTCCCTCGGTCGGCCATGGCGTCGAGTTCCGGAGTGAGGTCCATCGGGTTCCCGTACGCCCCGACCGTATCCCATCGCTGCTGATCAGTGAGGACCATTACCACGTTGGGCCGATCTCGCACGCTCACGTCAGTTCACCCGCCCGACGGCTGGAGCGGTGAATGGAGCCGCATCTCAGTACTGGCATGCGTCGTCGGTTCGGTCCAAACCAGCTTTAATTACACGGTGAAGACCGGCCCGATCCGATGTGATGGCCGAGACCAGCCGCGTCTGCCGGGACCGGAACCGGTCGGGCGCTTTTCACTCGGTCCAGCGCGGACAACCCCAGAGAAACACAGCCGAAATCGCCATCATGGACCCGCCCGAGACGAGATTCACGACGACGATGACGAAGGTTGCCGATCCCTGGTCGACGAACGGGAGCCAGAGCAACATCAGAAAAACGACGAAGACGCCGATGGAGAAGACGAGTCGGAACTTGTCCCGTGTTCTGTCGCGACAGAGTTCCGCCAGCATGCCGTCGGTGAACGACGTCATCGTGACGACCCCGCCGCACCGTCGAAACGGTAACCCAGAGCGCTCAGTCCCATCATGAAACCTACACTACCCGGTCGAGGACGTGGTAGAGGATGTATCCGAGGAAACTGATGAGCGCGACGTTGAACCCGATGACTGCGAGGAGTGCACCGACCACGTCCTGCCCGAATGGGACGAGCACGAGCGCTGATGCGAGAAACAAGGACAGACCGCCGGCCATTATCGAGAGCAACAGCGACTCCTTGATCTTCCTGACAGCAGCCCCCAACACAGGCACCCGCACGCCCAGACTGTCGGAGACTTTCGACTGAACACTGGCGAGCATATCCGATCGAACGACGTGGAGCTAAATAGAACTTGCGGCCGGGACCGAACCGCCAGTCCCCCGGATTCCGCGACTCCACTGTTCGGTTCCGACGTGACTGCCGGCTCGACAACGAGTTCCCCCGAAGAGCGTCGGTCACCGAGTCCGAGCGGGGCCGACGCGATTTAGCTGAATGCAGGCAGTGAACTACCCTTCGAGTTCCTCGACGCGGCTCATGAGGTCGTCGACGGCGTCTCTCAGGTCCCGGTGAGTCTGTGCGACCGACCAGTTGAACAGCGTGTTCCCGCTCGCGCCGTTCGGCGCGCCGCCGAACTTGTTCTCGACGACCTGGTCGTCCCACCTGTTGTCGCCCATGTCGTCGATCAGCACGTTGTTCATCCCCGAGTCCGCACCGATCCGCCAGACGGTCCGGTCCGTGATGTGTTGCTTGTCCCAGATGGTCGCCCTGATCTTGTTGACGCTCCCCTGCTGCATGTCCCAGAACCACTCGGTATCGTCCGGCTGGAACGTCACGTCGAGTTTGTGTGCATTGACCGGCCGGTCGGCAGGGTCGGCATCCATGAGCACAGCCGTCTCGTTACTCCGCATGATCCCGTTGAAGAAACAGCTGTTCACCCAGGAGTCCTCGCCCTCCGGCCTGAGATGGAGCCCGACCCCCGAACTCTGAATGATGCCGGACATGTGAACCGACCACAGCCCCTCGCCGTTCTCGTCGGTGACTTTCACGCCGGTTCCCTGCTGGTTCGGCGCCCGGAGATACATGTCTTCGATGAACACCGGGTCGATCGACTCGACTTTCTTCACCCGCGTGCTCACCTTGATCAGGTTCGAGTTCCAACTCGACGTGTTCTGTGCGTCGATGAACGGTCGGACGAGGCGTGACCCTGCGCTCGCGTCGATGACGTCGACGTTCTCCGTCGGGACCATCTTGGCGCCGTTGAAATCGAGAACGCTGTACAGCGGCATCTCGATGGTCTCGCTGACCTCGTAGGTCTCGCCGGACTGAAGCCGCACCGTCCCCCACGGCGACCGCGCATAGCTCGCGCCGTTCGCGGTGTCTTCGAGCGCCGCCTGGATGTCGCCGTCCGGCGGGACGATAGTGACGCCGTCGCTCGGTCCCTGGTGGTGGGACGTGTCCGTAGCAGTTGGGGAGTTCGTCGGGCTGCCGACCGCAGTCGGCCCCTCGGTCGGTGAGTCGCCCGACTGCGGGTCGGTCGTGGCGTCGGTCGACCCGCCACCGCCGTCCGACCCACAGCCCGCCAGCGCCGAGGCCGCGCCGAAACCGAGTGCGCTCTTCAGCAGTGACCGCCGCTCGTAGGAGGTTTCGGAGGTACGCTCGTCGCTCACAGTGTCGTCACCATCGGCTTGCGAGTGCTTCGCACACATGAACGGATCGTGGTCGTTCAGGTATATAGATTCGTTGGACATCGCGACCACTGCGGACCGGTCGCAACGAGATCGACGGTCCGTTCCAGCGACCCCGCGGTATGAAGACGTTTGATCAGACAGGTCCTGCGATGGGGCCCACAGCGGCATCAGTTGCCGTTCACCTGTTCTCTGAGGTCCGCCACTTCGTCCCGAAGGTCGTCGACGGTGTTCCGCAGGTCCATGTGGTTCTGTGCGACCGACCAGTTGAACAGCGTGTTCCCGCTCGCGCCGTTCGGCGCGCCCCCGAACTTGTTCTCGACCACGTGATCTCTCCAGTTGTACCCGCTCATGTCGTCGATCAGGACGTTGTCCATCTCCGCGTTCTCCCCGATCCGCCAGACTGTCTGGTTTTTGATATGCTGTTTGTCCCAGATGGTCGCCCTGATCTTGTTCCGGTCGCCCTGCTGCATGTCCCAGACCCAGTCGGTCGGTCCGGCGGACCCGCTCGGCTGGAACGTCACGTCGAACTTGTGTGCGTTGACCGGCCGGTCCGTCGGGTCGGCGTCCATGAGGACAGCCGTCGCGTTCCCCCTGATGATCCCGTCGAAGTAACAGCTGTTCACCCAGGAGTTCTCCCCTTCGGCGCGGAGGTGGATCCCGGTCTCTCCTAGCTGAATCATACCGGACATGTGAACGGACCACAGCCCTTCGCCGTTGGAGTCGATGATCTTCACCCCGGTTCCCTGCTTAATCGGCGCTCGAATCCACATCCCCTCAATAATCACTGGATCGATGGACTCGATCTTCTTGATCCGCGTGCTCACCCTGATCAGGTTCGAGTCCCAGCTGGAATTGTTCTTGGCGTCGATATACGGTCGTACCAGACGTGACCCGGCGCTCGCGTCGATGACGTCGACGTTCTCTGTCGGGACCATCCGCGCACCGTTGAAATCGAGCACGCTGTACAGCGGCATCTCGATCGTCTCGGCGACCTCGTAGGTCTCCCCGGACTGAAGCCGCACCGTCCCCCACGGCGACCGCGCGTACGTCGCGCCGTCGGCGGCGTCTTCGAGCGCCGCTTGGATGTCGCCGTCCGGCGGGACGATAGTGACGCCGTCGCTCGGCTCCTGGTGGCCCTGTACGTCGGTCTGCGTGCTCGTCGGATCACTGGCCGCTGTGGGACTCTCTGTGGCCGAACTCACCGACTGGGGGTCAGTCGTGGCGTCGGTCGACCCGCCACCGCTGTCCGACCCACAGCCCGCCAGCGCCGAGGCCGCACCGAACCCGAGCGCGCTCTTCAGGAGCGACCGCCGCTCGTAGGTCCCATCCGAGGATTGCCCATCGTTCACAGTGTCGTCACCATCGGCTTGCGAGTGCTTCGCACACATGAATAGACTGTTGTCTTTCAGGTATATATGTCCATCGGGCACCGCAGCCACTGGCGACCGGTAGTACCGAGAAAGAACAGAGCGTTCCAGCGATGCCGTGGTGTGAAGACGTTCGATCAGACAGGTCCTGCGATACGAGCCCACACCGCCAGTCAGTTGTCGTTCACCTGTTCTCTGAGGTCCGCTACCTCATCCTGGAGATCACCGATGGTGTCTCTCAGGTCCCGCTGAGTCTGTGCGACCGTCCAGTTGAACAGCGCGTTCCCGCTCGCACCGTTCGGCGCGCCGCCGAACTTGTTCTCGACGACGTGGTCGTCCCAGTTGTACCCGCCCATGTCGTCGATCAGGACGTTGTCCATCTCCGCGTTTTCTCCGATCCGCCAGACTGTCTGGTTTTCGATGTACTGTTTGTCCCAGATAGTCGCCCTGATCTTGTTGCGGTCTCCCTGCTGCATGTCCCAGACCCAGTCGGTTGGCCCGGCGGATCCACTCGGCTGGAACGTCACGTCGAACTTGTGTGCGTGGACCGGTCGGTCCGTTGGGTCGGCGTCCATGAGGATACCTGTCTTGTTACCCCTTATGATCCCGTCGAAGTAACAGCTGTTCACCCAGGACTCCTCCCCCTCGGCGCGGAGGTGGATCCCGATTTCCGGTTTCTGGACCATACCGGACATGTGGACGGACCACAGCCCCTCGCCGTTGGCGTCGATGATCTTCACGCCGGTTCCCTGTTGTTCGGGCGCCCGGAGCCACATCTCTTCGATGAACACCGGGTCGATCGACTCGACTTTCTTGATCCGCGTGCTCACCCTGATCAGGTTTGAGTTCCAGCCCGAGGTGTTTTCCGCGTCGATGAACGGTCGCACGAGCCGTGACCCCGCACTGGCGTCGATGACGTCGACGTTCTCGGTCGGGACCATCTTGGCGCCATTGAAGTCGAGAACGCTGTACAGCGGCATCTCGATGGTCTCGGAGACCTCATAGGTCTCGCCCGATTGGAGCCGTACGGTTCCCCACGGCGACCGCGCGTAACTCGCGCCGTTCGCGGTGTCTTCGAGCGCCGCCTGGATGTCGCCGTCCGGCGGGACGATAGTGACGCCGTCGCTCGGTCCCTGGTGTTGGGACGTGTCCGTAGCAGTTGGGGAGTTCGTCGGGCTCCCGACCGCAGTCGGCCCCTCGGTCGGTGAGTCGCCCGACTGCGGGTCGGTCGTGGCGTCGGTCGACCCGCCACCGCCGTCCGACCCACAGCCCGCCAGC
>Ga0207719_100158_pt1 | contig 54808 bp, 60 predicted proteins | sample A23P1SouthBayCA_2_FD_187279 | JGI IMG/M metagenome (GOLD analysis project Ga0207719, IMG submission 187279) | Aerobic enrichment media microbial communities from Eden Landing Ponds, California, USA - A23 P3 (3) (SPAdes) | ecosystem: Environmental > Aquatic > Marine > Unclassified | place... | reverse complement strand
GGCTCGGTGGTCGCGGGGAGCTACCTGCGCCTGACCGAGTGACGCGGCGATCCGGAGACGACGGCCCGGGGCGGTCGGCGGCCACGCACTTATCCCGCGGCCGGAAGAATTCGGGGAATATGACGTCCGACAGTGACGACCTGACCTGGGAGACCGCCGACTCGGGGATCGATTACGTCTGTCCGGGGTTCGAAGTGCGCCGCGACGAGGTCGTTCTCCCCGACGGCACCGAGACCGACTTCCACTACGTCGACGAGCCGCCGGCCGTGGTCGTGTTGGCGTTTACCCCCGACGGGGAGGTGGTGACCGTCGCCGAGTGGCGACAGGCCGTCGGCCGGACGAACCGGGGACTCCCGGCGGGGACGAGCGAACCCGGCGACGCCGACCTCGCGGCGACGGCCCGCCGGGAGTTGACCGAGGAGACGGGCTTCGAAGCCGAGACGATCGAGCGCCTCGACGCGGCCGAACCGGCGAACGGCATCACCAACAGCGTCCACCACTACTTCGTCGCCCGGGGGTGTCGCGCGACGGGCGAGCAACGCCTCGACTTCAACGAGTCGATCCGGGTCGAACTCGCCGACTACGACGACCTGCTCGCGGACGCCGTCGACGGCAACCTCCGGGACGCCCGCGCGAAACTCGCCCTGTTCAGCTACGAACTGACGGAGCGGTGAGGGCCGTCGTCGGAACCGCTCGGAACCCCCGCGGCACGGCGGGGGCCGGCCCGCAGGTTTTAATGCCGGCTCGCCGTACCACCGTCCATGAGATTCGTTATCGTGGGATACGGCCGCGTCGGCGCCCGGACCGCGCGGGTGCTCCAGGAGGAGGAACACGAACTCGTCGTCGTCGATATCGACCGCGAGAAGGCCGAGCGGGCACGCCAGGCCGGGTTCGAAGTCGTCGAGGGCGACGGCGAGGACGAGAGCGTCCTGCGCGAGGCCGGCATCGAGTCGGCCGACTCGATCGGCGGGCTGACCGGGGACCCGAACGTCAACTTCGCCGCCTGTACGGTCGGCGCCGAGTTTGGCTGCCGGACGGTGATGCGGATCAGCGAGGACTACCGCGAGGAGATATACGACACCTACGCCGACGAGGTCGACGAGATCGTCTACCCCGAACGGCTGGGGGCCGCCGGCGCCAAGACGGCGCTGCTCGGCGGGAACTTCAACGCCATCGGCGACCTCACCGAACGCCTCCAGTTGACGACGCTCACCATCACCGAGGGCTCGCCCGTGATCGGAAAATACGTCAGCGACGTCGACCTCGGCGCGAACGCACGCATCTACGCCCACGGCCGCAACCGGGAACCGATGTCGATCCCGCTGCCGGGGACCGAGATCGAGGTCGGGGATCAACTCGCGCTCATCTCGGAACGCGAGGAACTCCAGCAGGTCCGCAAGGCCCTCCTCGACGACCAGCCCGCGTGACCGCGGTCCCGGAGTGCCCTCGATCGGAGACGGCGTCCGGCTCCGGAGGCGATGCCGGCTCGGAGCTGTGACGGTCGCGATCGACGACGCCACCGCTCGTCCTCGAAAACGACCGGCTCTCGACGAAAGCGGCCGCGCCGGAACGGCCCGGCCGCTCCGGGGGAGAACTGCGCACGGCCGGGGGGCGTCCCCCGTGCTGCGCCGGCGGCGTCGGTGGCGCCAGGGGGGAAGCGGCGCCGACCGCCGGAGCGGCCGTGCGGTGTGGGTGTGCCGGGCGCGCAGGTGGGAGGATGGGAACTGAGGCCGTTGTTGCGCGCCCGGATGGATCGTTCAACCGTCGTAACTTAAATCCCTGTCAGACGGTCGTGCGACGGACGAACGACCGGACCGCAGTCACGCGGTTTTTTCGCCCGGGCATGGATATTCGGTTCGTCGTCCCTGAAAAAGCCGAGTGGAGAACCCTCGACAGTCGACCGCCGAAACGCCCACCGCCACGGCCGTCGACGGCGGTGCCGTCGGGCAAACATTAACCACAGCGGGCGACGTACTCTGGAACATGGCAGACAAACCGCAGTCAGGAACCATCTTCGGCGTCCCGTACAACTTCGAGCGCCCCAGCGTCGGCCGCCTGCTCGCGTCGTACTGGCAGCCCGGCAAAGGGATGCTCGTCGAGAAGCCGTTCGGCATCGGCTACACCCTCAACCTCGCATCCTGGCGGTCGTGGATCGTGCTGCTCGTCGCCGGCGCGCTGCTGTACCACGAGCGGGGCGGCGACGAAGCCGTCGAAACCGGCGACGAGGACGAGCCGGTCGAGGTCATCGTCGACTGAGCGGGTCACGCGGGTCGGTGCGGACCCACGACCGCGGAACCGCCAGCCACGGAACGTCGGCCACGGTCCCGAAAGCGACGGAACCGACGCCCATTTTGCCCGGTCGGACCCAGGGACGGTATGCTGCGCTACGTGACGACCAACCAGGGGAAGGTCCGGGAGGCCGAGGAGTACCTCGACGGCGCGGTCTCACAGCTTGACTTCGACTACACCGAGATCCAGGCCGGCGACCTCGGCCCCATCGCGGCCCGCGGCGCCCGCGAGGCGTACCGACACGCCGGGGAGCCGGTGCTCGTCGACGACGCCGGGCTGTTCGTCGAGCGGTTCGACGGCTTCCCCGGGCCGTATTCGGCCTACGTCGAGGAGACCCTCGGCGTGGAGACGGTGTACCGGCTGGTGACCGACGAAGCTGGGGACGGCGGCGACGACGGCGCGGCCGGGCCGCCCTACCGCGCCTCGTTCCGGTGCGTGCTCGCGTACTGCGACGGCGAGCCGTTCGCCGCCAGCCCGGATCCCGTCGACCGCGCGGATCGAACGGCCGCGGCGGCCGCGGGTCCCGACGGCGACGGTGACGAGCCCGGGATCGAGGTCCCGGTCAAGCTGTTCGAGGGCGTCGTCAGGGGACGGATCGTCGCACCCCGTGGCGACGGCGGGTTCGGCTACGATCCGATCTTCGAGCACGACGGGCAGACGTTCGCCGAGATGACTGCCGCCGAGAAGAACGCCGTCTCCCACCGGGGGCGGGCGCTCGCGAAGTTCGCGGAGTGGTTCGCGGACCGCGAGCCCTGAGAGCCACCCGCGGCGGACGGCGGCGACCCGTCACTCGCGGGAAACTTCGGTCGCCTGTCACTCGCGGGGGTCGCAGTCGGGGCCCGGGTAGTCGCCGCCGACCACTTCGGCGTGGAGACTCTCCGGGTCGAACAGGCCCGCGAAGGCGGCGGGTTCGCGCACGCTGACCGGCACGCGTCCCTGGAGGGCGGCGCCGGCGCGGGCGCTCGTGAGCCGGTCGTCGAAGGTGAGCAGGTGCATCGCGCCCCCCCGGTAGGCCGAGGCGAGCGCCGGATGGTCGTCGGGCGGATGCTCGACCCGCTCGCACCAGGCCGCGACCCGGTCGCGCCAGTCCCGTGCCAGCGACGGATCGGCGAGGCCGGCGATCACTGCCTCGGCCTGGTCGAGGAGGGTCGGGCTGGCGACGAGCGTCGTCCAGGAGTGAGCGCGGAGGTGATCGAGCGCCTCGCGGGACGGGCCACCGACGAGCAGGTCCGCGGCCAGCACGTCGGCGTCCGCGACGACGCGGGCCGGACTCGGCTCGGGATCGTCGGCGCTCACTCCTCGCCCCCCCGGACGGCGTCGACCGCCTCCCGGATCTCCGACTCGGTCACGGCGTACGCCTCGCCACGGTCGAACAGTTCCTCCCAGGTCACGGTTCCCGTTGCCCGGGGCGACGTATCAGTCTCTCGGCGTCGCCGCGAGTCGCCCACCTGGCGGTCGATCGCTCCGGGGGTTGAAGTGGGATGACGCGGCCAGCCTGCGCCGTGACGTAGCCAGCGACCGCCGGGCGCAGGGCGGGTGTGCGGCACGGCGCCCGGCGGGTGGTTCGTGCCGCCTGTCCGCCACGGAGCCTCGGTCACCGGAACGGCCGGCGTTCAGCCGGGAGCCGGGCGAGCAGGCTGTCGGCGACCGCGCCGACGACGAACGCGACGCCGATCGAGGCGAGGGGCCCGAGAAGGCCGACGGCGACGGTGAGAGCACGGTTCTCGGAGTCCACGGCGGTGCGCCCGAGGTGGTACGCCACGACGACGAGGACGACGCCGAGCAGCGCCGACGGAATCGCGGTCACGACGCCGGCGACGAGCGCGCCGACGAGATAGAGGACGCCGAGCAACAGGTTCGCGCCGCCCGTCCGGGCGCCGAAGGCGTGTTTGCCCGCGAGCCCGCCGCTGCCGTGACACATCGGGAAACCGCCGAAGGGCACCGCGACGAGCGTCATCGCCCCCATGCTTCCCGCGAGGTCGTCGGCGGGCACGTCGGCGTCGAACAGGTCGGCACAGAGCAGTGAGGTGGCGACGGCGGCGTTGCCGACCGAGGTGGCTAGCTGGGCGAGCGTGCCCTCCGCGACGGCGGGCGACAGCGCCGGGAGGCCCTCTGGGAAGATCGCGAGCGCCGGGAGCGTCGGGGTCGGGACGCCCGCGGTCGAGACGGCCATCCCGACGCCGAGCCCGAGGACGACGAGCGCTCCGGCCTGGGGTCGACCCGCGAGGGCGACGAGGACGACGGCGAGGACACCGGCGACCGCGAGGACGGGGTTCGCCGCGACGAGGTCGACCGCCGCGACGGCAAGTACCAGAGCGACCGCGAGCTGTATCCCCCGGACGAGCGGCGTCGAGACGAGCCCCTGGAGACGTGCGAGCAGCCCGAGCCGACCGCTCACGAGCAACACGCCGCCGGTCAGGAGCCCCGCCGCGAGTAGTTCCGGAACGCCGAGACTCCCCGCGATGGCGAGCCCTGCGAGGGCTTTCATCGGCTCGACCGACAGAGGGAGCCCGTAGGCGACCCCCCAGACGATCTGGAACACGCCGAACCACAGCAGGATCCGCGGCACCGACAGTGGCGTCAGCGCGCCGAGTGCGACCACGAGTGGAATGACCGTAACCGAATCTCCGAGCGCACCGGTCAGCTCCCCGACCGACAGCTCGAGCGGTCGATCGTCCCGATACCCGATGTTGACGGCCACAGGGCGACTCTCTCCGCCACGGGCAATACTCTTTTCAGAAACCGTCAGCGGCCACGATAGGGAGAGTATGTAACGAATCGTGGTTACCTGGCCCGACCAGTCGGGGGGCGTCGCCGGGGCGGTCGCTCACTCGTCGATGACGATGTACGTCTTCGTGTCCGTGACGCCGTCGAGCGCCTGGATGCCGCTCGACGAGGCCTTCATCACCTCGTAGACCTCGCCGGTCTCGACTTCGGCGATGACGTCCCACTCCCCGGCGACGATGTGGGCCTCCACCACGTCCTCGAACTCCCCGATTGGCCGGAGGAGCTCCTCGGACTCCCCCGCACCAGTCTGGACGAAAATGAACGCACGAACCATGTCACGTGGTACCGCGTGACAATTCAAAAGGGTTCCGCCCGACGGGGCGGGTCCGGCGATCCGTCGCGACCCGACCACACCGGGACTGCAGGGCGCGACTACGACCCCTCGCACACGCCACACCGGGAACTGATCGGCGGAAAAACCGCGTCCCCGCGACCGGTCGCCGGCAGGACAAGGTCTTTCACTCCCTGCGACGTAGCGAATTCCATGCGCTTCGTTATCATTGGTTCAGGACGGGTCGGGTTGCGGACCGCCCGAGTTCTCAGGGAGGAAGGCCACGAGGTGACGGTCGTGGAGCGCGACGAGAATCGGGCGGCCGGGGCGGTCGAGCAGGGATTCGACGTCGTCGAGGGCGACGGGTCACACGAGGACGTGCTCGCCCGGGCGGGCCTGGCGGAGGCGGACGCACTGGGGGCGCTCACGGGGGACCTCAACACCAACTTCGCGGCCTGTCTGGTCGGCAAACACCACGACTGCCGGACGGTGATGCGGATCGACGAGGATTACCGCGAGGAGATCTACCGGCAGTACGCCGAGGAGGTCGACGAGGTGGTCTACCCCGAACGGCTGGGGGCCATCGGAGCGAAAAACGCCCTGCTGGGCGGGTCGATCCGGGCAATCGCCGACATCGCCCCCCACCTCCAGGTGGTGCTGCTGACGGTCGCCCCGGAGTCGCCGATGAAGGGGTATTCGCTGTCGGAGGTGGAACTTCCGGGACAGGCGCGGATTCTCGCCTACGGGAAGAAAGATGGGCCGTTGACGATTCCGCTTCCCGACGAGTCACTGGACGTGGGGGACCGCGTCGCCGTGCTCGCGGACTTCTCGGCGCTCGGTGAGGTGCGTCAACTGCTCGTCGGCGCGGAAGTCGCCGCGGCCGCGGGGGGTGACTGAGCGTGGTGATCGCCTACATCATGGTCAAGGCGAACACCGGCGAAGCTGACCGGCTCAAGGCCGGCATCGTCGACATCGAGGGCGTCAACGCCGCCCACATCGTCGCCGGCGACGTCGACTTCATCGTCAGGGTCGAGGTCGACGCCCCGCCGAACGTCAAGGAGATCGCCTCGGCCATCCAGGCCATCGACGGCATCGAAGGCACCCAGACCTACATCGCGATGGGGTAACCCGGCCCGTCCGCCGGGTCCGTCCGTCCGTCGTCTCTGCATCCACGACCGTTCCTCGAGCCTGTTGCTGGCGTCGCGCCGAGCCAGGGCTCGACGGTCAGCCGCCGAGCGAACCGCCCCCGGTATCGCCCGTCGTTCGAGCATCCGAGAGTAGGCTCGCCGCCGGCTCCTCATACTCGTACCCGGGGATGATCCCCTGGACGAACGTCCCCTGGACGTAGTCGACGACCGCGCGGGCGTCCTGGACGCCCCGCCGCTCGTTGATGTCGGTAAAGCTGTACTCCACGATCGCCTCCTCGCCCGCCCGGCGGACGGTGGGGACGGCGTCGCGGTCGCCGCGAAGCGCGCCGTCGACGTCCTCCAGGCGCAGTTCGAGCGTCTCGAACCACCCGTCCTCGACGACCGGGGCGACGCCGTCGGCGACGGCACTCAGCATGGGAACCCTGACCGTCACCTCGAAGGCAACGGGTCCCCCCTCGTCGGCGACATCGACCGTGGCGTCGAACGGCGTCGACCTGGTGACGAAGCGGTCGGGGGCGACCTGCTCGAAGTCGCCGTGATCGGAAAACGCCCGGCGGACGCGGTCGGGAACCTCGGACATAGATGGTCGGTGGGTCCGCCGGGAGAAAAGCCCCTCGCGTTGGGCGGGACGGGCGCGGTCGGTTTCGCGCCACCACGACGACCGGTGCCGAACGCACCGCTACGACCGGCCCAAACCGACGGCTGCAGGCGGGCCACAGTCCTGCCGAGTGCGCCATGTTTAAGTGGTTGCCACTGCTTCCCGTAAGTGACGCTTCGCTTGGAGGGCCGAAGCGTCAGCGGGGACCAATTCAGGGCGGCTGTACGACCGCGCACTTTTCCCGCGCGGTCGTATCGCTTTTCCCTTTCGACCGACGAAACGGCGAGCGACGCCACCGGATCGCGATCGACGGCTCTTGATCCGACCGCCAGCCGCGGGACTCCCGGTCGATCGCGATCCGAAAGCGTGCGAGCCACGACGATACGACGAAATCGCACGCCGAAGCGTCAGTCCAGAGAGTCAGTCCCGGTCGAGTGACGGTCGCTCGGCGACCGCTGCCGTCGAGGGGTTCCACGCCATCCCGCCGACGAGCGTCGCCGCGGCGCCCAGCGAGCCGACGCCACCGGTGATCCGAACCGGGACGCCGGAGGCGAACCCCACGAGAAAGCCCGCGACCAGAAACACGCCCATGGCGAACAGGACGACGTCAGTCCACGTCGGGCCGTTCCGCGGGAGGTCGACCATCTGTAATTACATCTCATTACCCGAGGTACGAGTATCTTGTGACTCACACAGACGACGGACTCGTGTGTGATGGAAAACGGGGGCGACGGGACGACGCCGCCGAGACGCGACGCTCGTCGGCAAGGATGGCGACCGGAATCGGCGAGTGCGAGGGAAGGGATTTGAACCCTCGAACCCCTACGGGAGCGGATCTTAAGTCCGGAGAGACGAATTTCCCAAGTGAGGGAATAATCGTTCCCCCTCGGACCGACCACCACCGTTCTCTCTGTTCTCGTTCTGTCTAGTGTTCCGGCCAAGTATAAATGCCAACGTCGACGGTCATAGACCACTTCCCACTCAATCAGTCATATCGCGGGCGTACGAGTCAATCATCGGTGCCGATGGACCAGAACACAGGTCGAGGTGGCTCTGTTGAGATCCCAGTTCTTCAACACCACCTCTACTGAAACAGCCGTTAGGTTGGTCTGCGTAGTCGCCGGCCGTTTCAGTTTCTTTGAGTGGGAATTATGTCCCCGCTGCGTCCATCATCTTTCCGTTCGTTAATTATATCGTGCTGGTCTTTGTGGTTTGCCGACATATGGCGGAGGAGGTAACCAGGCAGAAGATTGAGGAACTCCATGAAGCCGACAAGGTGATTGAAGAGGACTGGGAGTGGGAAGTACAAGGCCCAAATGTCGAAGGGGAGGCAGTTGTGTACTGTCTGGGGATGGAGGAATCGCTCACTCTCAAAGCCTGGAAGCGCAAAAACTACGGCTTCGCTCTGTTGTATAAAGGTGCCCAAGCCGTTCGTCGATGGGACGATGGCGTCCACCACACGCCAGACGGCACCGTCGAAGGCTCCCACAAGCACTACTGGAACCAACCGCACGAGAACAAGTGCGCCTACGAAGTGAACGACATCTCGACGGACGACGTCGACGAGGCATTCCACGACTTCCTCGAGGAGGAAAATATAGAACTACAGGGCGACTATGCCCGACAAACGGAGCTTGGTGATGCATGACTGAGTGTGAGGAGATGGTGTCTGCGGTGGCGGATGCTGTCTCCGAAAGCACGATGATCTCGATCGACGAGGGCGAGTGCAAAGTCACACTCCCCTTTGAGCGGGCCGATCGCGATCTCATCACCCTTTGGATCTCTTCTCGTGAAAGTGGGTACCGCATCACCGACCATGGCGAGACGTATGGATACCTCTATCTGTCAGATGTCAGTTTAGACTCGGAGCGTCGTTCGAATCGCCTCGAATCGATCAAACACCAGTACAACCTTGACACCGTTCAGAAGACAATCAGCCTCAAATCCGGCAGTCACGATCTCGGCGAACGCCTCCTTGACGCCGTCCACGCAGTACAGGCGGTGTCATTTCTTTCATACACCCGTCGGCAGTACACTCAGGTCGACTTCGAGACGGATGTCTCCAGTTTCTTGAAGCTTGAGGGCTATCGAGTCAACAGGAACGTGCGGGTCGGTGGGGTTTCAGAGGATATCCGGATCGACTTTAGTATCCTGCAGCAACCCCAGCCGACTTATCTCGAAGCGCTACACGCCGGAGACGAGGGGACCTCGACCACGTCCGCGAGAACGATTGGCTACAAGTGGAACGAGATTGGCGAGGCTAATCCAGACGCACTCCGCATATCAGTGGTCGATGACGTTTCCGGCGCGGTTTCGGATCGTTGTTCGAACATCCTCACCAACTGGTCGGATGCATATATCCCCTGGTCGCAGAAAGATCGCCTCAATGAGGTGCTTGTGCTCTGAGATAGGCCATCGTCACCCTTCCAGCCAACGCAGTGCTCGCTGGATCCACTGTATTAACCCCAACAGGGCAAGACTTGTAACCTGCCGAGGGATTCAACGGAGCCGTTGGGCTGACATCCAGTTCCATCAATCGGGCCAGCCATCTCCCTCCCAGGGTACCCTCTCAGTACCTTCACGAAGTTGGTACAGGGGGGGTGTTGGGCTGGAGAAAATTCCGAAGTTCTTCACGGAAAATAGAAGGCACGTAGGGGTTAAATGGCTGACTGGTCTACGGTCACTTGACGCCGACGACGTGGGGCAGATTGTCGCATGGAGGGGTCTTACTTTGATACCCGAAAGGAGCAGAGACGAGTCAACCAAGCCTACGTCCCGGGTGAAGGCTGGATGGACCGTCACCGTGCTTGGAAGAGAACGATGGGTGATCACCAGCCACGAATCTCGGGATCAGCAGACGACGAAATCCCTGCTGAAGGCTTCGTTGAGGCATTCTGTCAGGGGAGTAGTAGCGGATGGTGGGTCGTGGCCCGGGAGTGTGACATCAACCAGATGGGATGCTTCCAAACAGATAGTGGGAGCCTGTCTGGACATTACGCTCAAGCGGGGGCGATTCGTCAGGCACTCCGGCTGCTTCAAGAGAAAGCTCCGGGTGAGTCGGTCCGGGTGATCGGCAACTCGAAGTCAGCGATCGACGTGGCGAGGAGAGATCACGATCACGAACTGGGCAATAACCTCTTTGGTGATATCCAGAAACGCCAGAGGTCATTCTCGTCCTGTGAGTTTGTAGCGATGACGGGACACTCCCTACCGGAGATGGTTCTGTACAGAGATGCCATGAGGGAACAACAATGATCTGACAGAATCCCGACCAACTCGCACCGGCCGAAGCATACACTATGCAGACCAGAGGGAAGACTCCCTCAATAATTTTCCCACACCAGATATTCGAAAACAACACCATGGTGACGCCATTTGTTCCGAGTAGATCTTCAGCTCATAGCGAGAGCAATATCTGGGTGACATTGCTGTTTGTGGGCCTCATACCGTGAGCTGATTACCGTTGACGCGCAACCACTCACGTCGGTCACGGTAGTCTGGAAGAAGACTTCCCACCGTGTTCCAGAACGCGTCAGAATGCAGATCATGCTTGGAGTGGGCAAGTTCGTGAACAGCGACGTAGTCCTGAATTCGTCGAGGAGCAAGCACGATACGCCAGTGGAGCGAGATCCGTCCGTCAACGTACTCTCCCCATCGACGGTGGAGATCGTCGACAGTGACATCGACATCTTCGACGCCGAGTTTCTGAGCGAATTCTTGGACGCGAATGGGTAGTTCTTGGTCGGCCCGCTGGACGTACCAGTCAACGACGGCCTGTCTCTTCCGCAGTACGCTCACCTCATCTCCGTCTGGAATCTGAAGCTGAAATCGGTCGCCATCGAAGGTTAGTACAGGTTGGGGGGTGTCCTCCTCCACCACCTTCAGCCGATACCGACGTCCGTTGTACAGTAGCTTCTCCCCACTCAGGAACTCCTTATCGAAGGGAGGGTCTGCCTGCTCGGCTAGCCCGTAGAGCGTCTCCAGAAGCCACTCCTTCTTCTGGTTGAGGACCTCCGTGACATCGTCGGTCGTCGCGTCGACGGGGGCCTTGACAGTGAGTTCCATGGAGCTGTCAAGGGTGAGGCCGATAGTCGACCGGTCACGAGACCATTCGATTTCGTACGGAATGACCGTCTGGCCGATGTGGAACTCGTTCATTGGTAATGCTTCCGCGCGAGTTCGATGATCCGAGTTGTGAGCTCGTCGCGCTCCTCGTCCGAGAGGTTCACGTCCGAGCGGTACAGCTGGAGTTTGATCCCTTTCCGCATCTTCTGCTGGACGTTGGTCTTCTTCTTCCACTCGACGATGTCGACCGATTTCTCGACCTCGCGGACGAGGTCGGTGGTCAGATCGACCAGCGTCTCCTGGGGCTCGTCATGTCCCCCCTGTCTGAGGACTTCCTCGATGGCGTGGTAGAACGAGAGTTCGGTCGAATCGTCCAACCCCTTGGCCCGCGCCATCTGCTTCCGCGATCGGATCTCGTCGAGAACGTCCCGTAGCTCTTCAAGCAGTTCCTTGTCGTTCAACCGCTTCTGGCGGTAGTCCTCGATCAATTCTTCGACGCGCTCCTGGAGCGACTCGTAGTGAACCGGATCCTCGTCGTATCGGACGGAGATCTCGTGTTCAACCGCGTGGCGCATCTCGCTCGCTCTGGCTTCATCGCTCTCCAGCGTGTCGAGTTTCGTCTGGAACTCCTCTTCGTCCATCACCGAGACGGGATCATCGTTGAGGATCTCGATACCAGACGAGCGGATGTGCTTGTGGATAAGATCGCGTACCTTCTGCCCACACCCTTCGAGGTTCATCGAGTCGTCCCGGTAGCGCTCCTTGGCTCGCGCGTAGATGTCGCTCAAACGCTCCAGATCTTCCTTGTACGGGTTTGCCATCGGGTCGGGCAGAACGATGTCCATGAGCTTTGAGAATCGCTTGAAAGCGTTCATGAAATTGATCCGGACGTCCTCGTCATCCAGTGCCTGGACGCACGTCTCCGTATCCTCGAGGTCATCGAAGAACGAGCCGGCTTTTCGATGGGCTGCCTCCAGTTCCGGCCCCTTGTCCTCGAACGGAACCATTGCCCGGCGGACATCTTCCTCACTGAACATGGCCAGTGCTTCGCGGAGATCGTCAGACACGCCGTAGTAGTCGACGATGAGGCCGTGATTCTTATCCGGGAACGGGCGATTGACGCGGGCAATAGCCTGGAGAAGATTGTGTTCTCGGAGAGGCTTGTCGAGGTACATGACCTGAGCGACAGGTGCATCGAATCCGGTGAGAAGCATGTCACAGACGATCAGAAGCTCGACATCGCCGTTAGGATCAACGAAGCTCTCTTTGTAGTCCCGTAGGTCAGAATCCGACGGAGCCCATCTCTTGACGTCCTCAGGGTCGTTGTGAGCGTGTGAGATGACCACGCGAGATGCGGGCCCGTTGAGCTCGTCCAGTTTCTCCTTGTAGTTGATCGCTGCTCGCTTGCTACTCGTTACCACCATTCCCTTGAACGGGTTGGCGATCTCCTCCTCGAAATGTTCGATGATGTCGAGGGCGACCCGCTCGATCCTCGTTTCGGCCTCGGCGAGGTCTCTCTCACGAGCATACCGCTTCTTGATCTCGGCTTTCTCTTCCTCGGTGTACTCGTCGAAGACCCGATCGAAGATACGGTCGAGGTTCGCTCCTTCGAGGTGGATGTCGGCCAATCGGCCCTGGTAGAGGATCTCAACTGTGGTGTTGTCTTCGAGCGATTGGTCGATGGTGTAAGTGTCGATATAATTACCAAAGGTGCGACGCGTATCGCGCTCCTCCTTCTCGATAGGAGTCCCAGTGAAACCCACGTAGAATGCGTTGGGAAGTGCTGTTCGCATGTTGTTGGCGAGTTGCTTGTACTGCGTTCGGTGGGCCTCGTCGACCATCACATAGATATCATCGTCGCGAGAGAGAACCGGGAAGTCGCCTTCTTCGTGGTCCTGGAGCTGGAATTTCTGGATGAGGCTCGTGATCGTCTCGCCGGCGTTGTGGCTGAGCTTCTCGCGGAGGTCTTCGATACCCTCCGCTCGCTTCGGGTTCGGGAACCCACACCGTTCGAAGGTAGCGTGGATTTGCTCGTCGAGCGCCGTCCGGTCAGTGACGAGGAGCAGCGTCGGGTCGGGCTTTTGCCGACGTAGCTTCAGACCGAGGAACAGCATCGTGAGCGACTTGCCGGAACCCTGCGTGTGCCAGATGACGCCCCCCTGAGCCTCCTTCTGGGATCGGTGTTCGATGCGCTCTAAGGCTCGGTGGACCGCACGGTACTGTTGATAGCGGGCGACGAGTTTGGCGGATCCCTGCTGTTTCGTCTCGAAGACCGTGAAGTGGCGCAGTTGATCCAGGAGACGCTCAGGGTCGAAGAGCGCGAACAGCATCCGATGCTGGGGGGAGACGTAGTCGACGTCGAAGCGGTCGGCGAGGTAATCGTCGTCGACCGGGTAGGGATCGCGCCACGGCTTGTATTGATTCTTCGGCGTTCCGTAGGTCCCCATCACCGCCCCCTCGTACCACGTCGCCACGGAGAACTGGTTGTACCGGAACAGCTCTTCCGCGCCCTCCTTGCCGGTCTCGGTGCGCTCGTTCTGGTAACGGTGGAGCTGTTCGAGCGCCTCACTTCGCGGTTCGGCGATGGTCGGGGCCTTGCACTCGACGACGCCGAGGGGGATCCCGTTGACGAACAGGACGATGTCTGGCTGGATGGTCTCTATCGGGCCCTCAACCCGGAACTGGTTGAGCGCGAAGAAGTCGTTGTTCTCGGGATTCTCGTAGTCGATGTACTTGACCGTCTGATGCTTCTGCCCGTGGCCGAGATCCTGCTTGACCGAAGTATGCCGGACGAGTTTCTCGTGGATCTGCTCGTTCTCGTCCATCGTGCTCGTCCCAGCGGTCTGCTGGATCTCGCGAACGGCCTTGTTCAGATTGTTCTCGTTGATCTTCGGGTTCAGGCGCTTTACAGCGTCGTGAAGTCGGGGTTCGAGTACGGCCGAGGACTCTGTCTCCCGCGGGTCGTCCCAAGTCGTTCGTTGTTGGTCAACGACCTCCCAGCCCAGTTGCCGAAGCGTGTCGAGGGCGGGGCGTTCGGACTCGGCGTACTCGCTGGGCATCGGTTAGTCGTCGGTGTTGACGCGGACCTTACCGGTGAGGAGGTCCTGCATGAGGCCGAGCTTGAGTTCTCGAAGACGGTCTTTCCTTTTTTTCTCCTTTTCTATTTGTTTCTCTGCACATCCAACGATGTTCGCAATTCTTTCTTGTTCTTCCACTGGAGGAACTGGTAGCTTAAATGCCTCAAAATCCGCTTTCGTAATGTGGACTTGACCTGCAGACCCTCCAACCATCGTCTTAAGCAATCTTAGATGCTGGTTTAACGAATACGCAAAGAATCGTTTGTCCAATTCTTTCTTAGGACGAAGATTGTAGATGTGTTGATTAAGGTACGCATCATCTCCCGACCAAATGTATGCGCCGAGTGAAGTCTTGATGTTTCCTGCCCAACAGAAGAGCAAATCTCCGTCTGTCACATGGTACTTCTCGTCTACTTCAAAGTCTGCGTAATTGGTTTCGGCGTCTGCGTCAGGTCGCAGATCTTGGATCCTTATTATCTGAGTTCCTTCTTCTTCCCACTCTTCAGTCTTGAAGGCCCGCCCATTGATTGCCTCAAATAACTGTCCGCAGGGTTTCATATCCCAATGACCTGGGATCTGTAATGTTCGAGGACCTATCTGAATTTCTTGCGTAGGGCCACTGGATAGCCCCTCAATCAGAAGATCCTGCATCAGACCCTTCTTCAATTCCTTCGTCTTCTCGATCACCTCGTCGGTCTGCTGAATTTGCTTGTCGACCGTCGAGAGTATGTCGGAGATTTGGCGCTGTTCCTCTATCGGAGGACACAGCAGTGGCATGGACATCAGGTCGCTTTTTGAGAGCTCAATCTGACCAGTCGATCCAGCCACACAGAATACATAGAGTAACAACCTCTGAAATATCTTTGATTCTTACACGACTCCAGTGCTCTGGGACGGTTATGGTCCTCGGACCCAATTGCGTCTGCCGGAATCCAGCAGGAACCTCTTCTGCTTCAACCACCTCACTCATCGGTACTCTAAATCCTCCATGTACTGCTGCAGTTGCTCGTCGGTCTTTCGACGCTCCTCCGCTAATTCATCCAGCTCCCGAAGTTTCTCACTCACGTCGATGGGGTCCTCGGGTTCGGTCGTATCGACGTAGCGCGGAACGTTCAGGTTCCAGTCGTTTTCCTCGATCTCCTCCAAATCGACAAACCGACTGTGGTGATCCTCCTCGCGACCGGAGAGGTGCGTCTCGGCGAGGTACTCGATACCCTCCTGAGTCAGTTGGTTCTGGTTTGATAGTTCCTCGAAGATCTGGATGCCTGACTCCCGAAGCGTCTGGTCCTCGGCGTAGATGAACTGGACTTTGCCCTCGCGCTCTGCAGGCTTGTCCTTGTTCATGATGAGGATACACCCTGGAGAACCGGTGTTGTAGAAGAGGTTCTCGGGCAGTGCGATGACGGCCTCGATGAGGTCGGCCTCCAGGATCGGCTTGCGAATCTTCTTCTCCGAGCGCGAGCGGAACAGGATGCCATTGTCCATGACGATGCCCGCCTTGCCGGTCTCCGAAAGCGACGCGAGCATCAGCTGAATCCAGGACCAGTCACCGCGATTCTTTGGAGGCAGTCCGTACGGGAAACGGTTGTACGGCTCGTTCTCCTCCACCCACTCCTTGTTCCACTTCTTCTGATTCCACGGCGGATTCGCGACGACGCGGTCGAAGACTTCGAGTTCACTGTGCTCGGTGACGAACTTCGGATCGGTGATGGTGTCACCCTTCGCGATCGTGGCGTCCTGCAGTTCGTGCAGGAGGACGTTCATCTGGCCGATCGCCCACGTATTCAGGTTCTTCTCCTGGCCGTAGAGCGAAAGGTCGTCCGGGTCGCCACCTTGCTCTTCGACGTGCTTGGCCGAGTAGATGAGCATTCCGCCGGAGCCACAGGCGGGGTCATAGACTCGATCACCAGGTTCGGGGTCGACGCACTCGACGAGGAGTTTGACGACTTCTCGAGGCGTGTAGAACTCGCCTCCCTTCTTGCCCGCGTCGTCGGCGAACTGCCGGATGAGGTACTCGTACGCCCGCCCGAAGATGTCCGGGTCTTCGAGATCCTCGTTGCGGTAGCGGTGCTTCGAGAAGTGGGTGACGAGCTCGTCGAGCGTCGCGTCGGAGAGTCTATCCTTATCGTTGAAGTCGACGGAGGTAAGCACGCGGTCAGCGATTGCGTCGTTCTCGTCTTCGACGGCCTCCAGTGCCTTGTTGAGCGTCGCGCCGATGTCGGTGTCCTGTGCAGTGATGTGGTCCCAACGGGCACGCTCGGGAACCCAGAACTCTTCGTGGAGGTCGCGATCGTTGCGGATGTCTTCCTCGTCGATGCCGTACTCTTCCGCGATCTCTTCAGTCTCTTCGTCGAACCGGTCGTTAATCCGCTTGAGGAAGAGTAACCCGAAGATGTAGTTCTTGTAGTCAGACGCGTCGATACTCCCCCTCAGGATATCGGCTGCAGTCCAGAGGTGTGACCTCAGCGTTTCGAGGTCAAGGGTAGAAGTCGACTGGACTCCAGGGAGGGTCGCTTGATCTCCGTCGCTCATTACCATCTCTCCTTACGCCAGTGTTACTTATTCCCCTCGCTCCGTTGACCACCAATCACTTTTTTTTATATAAGTGGACCGGTGGGCGCTGTGATCGGGGAGTACGGCTCCAGAAAATTTCATATATTTATCGTCCAGAATTTTCGCTGTCCTTCTAATCAATTATAGAGAGACATACAGCCACGAAACAATTATTAGTCTCCCTATCATACGGATAACCACGTCCCGCGGATCGGATAGTCGCACCGTATCGCTCTCGAATCAGGTCGTTCAGACGATGTCAGCTACGTAGCCGGCGAACTAGAACGTGTCTGGATTAACGGCCTCGATTCAGGGCAGGATGGTGTGATAATGCCGCATGTTAGTTGATACTGCTAACGAAAAGCATTGTGCGATAGAAACGGCGAATCTTGACGAGCCTATCTCGGCTGGACCAGGTGATGGAGCCCTCTCCCAAGGGGATGCGTTCCATCTCATCGAACTTGGTGCCGACACCGACGGGTTCCTCAGCTCGAAGTGGGGAGATCACTTCGAGGACCACGTGGCGGAACAGGACGAGATCGGATATGAGATCGAAGATCTCGCCGACTACATGTTCCGGCAATACGGGGGGCTCGATCGATGAGTGACTCAGTTGGTACAGGTGGGGGTCGAAGGAAGGACGTCCTCCTCACCGACGTTGACGCGATTCCTACGGCTCTTCGGGACTACGACCACTGGGTCGTGGCCCGTCTCTCTCCAGTCACGTCTGAGCGAGACAAGCGGGCTCTCGCGCCCAGAAGTGGCCACACGGATCCAGAGAATCTCCTCACCTTCCAGAAGGCTCTGAGCCAAGCACGTGAGTTAGCCGACTCCTCAGCGGTTCGTACCGCGGACGGAGAGAGGACGATTTTGGCGTTTATGCTCGGCGACACCCCGTTCGTCGGAGTCGACTTGGATGATGTCGGCACCCCTACAGATCTCTCCTCCGAGGCTGAGCGGATCATCTCTAAGTGTAGCACATGGACCGAGGTCTCTCAGTCGGGGGATAGCTACCATCTCATCGGTGCTGGAAAAAAGGAGATCGAATCGTGTCGAGCAGACCTCCAGAAGGAGGGCCACATAGAAGTATACGAGGAGGGGCAGTATTTGTGTATGACTGGTGATACTTTCGAGGGAGCCTCGACAGAGATCCAATCTGTCGAGCAATCGTTGCGCTGGCTAGAGGACGAGTACTTCTCGTACGACCGCGACTCAGGCACCAGCGTCAAAGACGAAGATGATGAGAACTCCGAGTCAACAGAACAGAAGACGAGTAGCTTGGTAGATGTTGCCAACCGCACAGTCAGCAACAGTCGGAATCGTGGGCGGAGCCAAAGAACCCCGAAGGAAGGAGAGTATCAGAACCTCGATCCGAGCGATCTCACGGTCGAGATCGTCCGTGTAACTGCGTCCACACGTGATCCGGACTTCAGACGGCTCTGGCGGGGTTCAAACCTGGGCAAGGGTAATCCCTCGGACGCAGACCACGCCTTGGCCTGTCGGCTGGCGTACTGGTGTCAGGGCGACGAGGAGCTAATGGACCGATGCTTCCGGGCATCGGAACGGTACGGGATCCGCGACGACTACGAGTACGCGGACAACAAGTGGGACTCGAGGGCCCACGACGCCTCCGGCGAGACGTATGGCGAGCAGATGATCAAAGACGCACTCGAAGACAATCCGGATCGTCACTCAGGCACGTACCTAGATCCCTCATCGGGATCGAAGTAGCCCTGGTACGTCAGAGCCGGTGTTCAACGCGGGCTGTCGGAGCAGTCAGACACCAATTTCTGGTTTTCATCGAGGCATCCTGTTTCGAGGACATACTCTATAATCTCGATTGGGGACTGTTGGTCAGGTGGTTGGGTAGTCATCTAGGTTGGATATATACTCCACATGGAAGGGTACAGGACACGAGGAGTTATCCCGGACTAATGGAAACAGGTCCACTCCACAGAGTCCAACTCTATTGTCGGTTGTTCCCTCTTCTTGTCTCGATGGGCATCTACCTCGGTATCGTGATCACCTTCCTCACCAACAACCCACCTGTACCAACCACCTTACTGAACGACTGAGACTTCCAATTGTCTACGAGGATTTCACCAGAGCTGTACTTTACGTCCATTTGTGGGCTCAACGCGACACTAGGTAGTGGAGGGGTGGTGCCAACCTATGCGTCCTAAACGCCCCTACACCAGCGCCTCGACTCCGAAAAGAACGGACGTCGAGACCGCTGACGGGTTCGTTAGACCCGACGTGTGCCTCGCAGGACCTGTACTCCAACTTCCAGGTTCCCCCACACGGCTGACTTTCCCGCCTCGAACGGGAGTTTCAGGGAGCCTCGTACCCAAAGAACACACCTGGATACTCGGCTTGCGCGAACGACGCGATCTTACTTTGGTGCGACAAAACGGCATCGACGCGCAGTGCGTCGGTTTCTCTTCGTATACCCTTAACAGATCTAGAAGCTTAAATGTTTCGGGGCCGACCTACTGCAAGTTCATCTTCCCTCCTCCATTTTCTTTCGAGCCATTTCGAGGGGATCTCGACCACTGACAGTCTTGAACTGACATGTGGAGAATGAGTTCCGTTTCGATCGGATCTTCTCGACGAGAGTTTGCGCCTCATCTGGGCAGCTATATCTTCCCTTGGCAGCCTCGACAGCGGACTCACAGTTGTTCTTGACGCAGACGTGTCCTTCCGGAACTTGGTCCTCAAGAACAAACAAGGCCTGCTTGATGGCCACTAGTTGGGCGTAGTAGCCCCCATCCGCCTTCTCGGCAGAAAAGGATGAGTGCCCGTTTCTGTGGAGGTTGAGCTCAGGGACACTAACAGTCCATCCTCCACTCCCACTACCCTGACAGTACGCTACAGTGAATTCGTCGGGGTCAGGGAGACTGGGGTCATCTCCATTGAACCCAGTCAGTGACGACTGTTGGTTACTCATCGGGCACCTCCTGTTCCGAGCAGAGATCTACGCGATACTCCTCTGGAACAGACGTCTGGTTGCTTCGTCGTTGTTCGCCGTTTGCATGAGATACTATACAATTCATGCGACAGATATTGGCAGTCCTCACCTGCACCTCTGCTACTCACTTGTTCGCGAACTCCTCGTAAGTCCACGAATCCAGCTTCCCAGAGGTATGCAGGCGATTCTTGCGACGTTCCGGTCCGAGAGAACTCGGCACTTAGTGATTGTCGACTGATACTTATAACACTTACGTGGCTACCCACACCCCTCGTCGAATGTTACTTGTTGCCACAACTCAACCACTTTCAGTGCAACCACCGTTGGTAACTGACGAGGGTCCTATGCATCATCTGGGCAACGTTCGAGATACACTTTGTGAGGACGCAGGAAAGGCAGGTAGCTCCACATAGGTAGGGGTGTCCCCCGGAAGCTGTCTGACAACGAGGGTCCGCAGGCACACGTCTGTACCTAACTACCCCCCTGTACCAACTCTAAAGTGTGAGACGAAATTGATAGAAACTGTTGGTTCGAGCTGTCTCAGTCGTTCATTGTCTCACTTGAGAGCTCACGACGCAGATGTGGTGCAAAGGTCTGTTCCCAGTCATCCGGTGATTTATCCTTCCACCCAGACCGAGTACTGGAATCGTCTCCTGATCGCTGTTCGTCTGCTCCGAAGAGACACTCCCAGCAAAGGAGAATGAGGTTCTCCGGGTCGTGCATTAGTTCGGGAGCTGCATATGGTGGGAGGATGTGTACGACACGTACGTCAGGGCCGACGTAATCAAAGAGCACTTCACTCCCACTATAGACCTGCTTTGTCACAAGTTCTCGCCGTCGGTGACCACATACTTCACATCGGCAATCGGAGGTACGCCGGACATGGTCCTGGACACGAAACCAGTCTCGATATTGACTATCCCTCACATGGGAATTAGAGGGGAGAACGAGTGGAATTTCCATCCCTGTGATGCTCCGACACAGCCACGACATTATGTGTGGTCTCCCATTCGAGAAACTCTCTAACGTCCCGTGGCAGGCACTACAGAGGACCACCGTATTGGATAGGTGATGTTGAGATTTCCGCGCGGAGTCCGAATAGTCTCCTTGGTTGACTTCGTAGGGTGCCGGGAAGTACCCACGCTTGATAAGATGGTGCCACTCACCTGTTTCAGCATCCAGCTCGTCTGCTTCTCTACCACGTGCGATAGCATCTCCGCAGACGAAGCAGGTATGCGTACCCCGGTGGTTGGCGACCCTCCGCCAGGTGCGTTTTTTTTGTTTCCTTTCTCCTCGAACCACGTGCCCGGAATCGCTCCCATCAATGGCGAGCTTCAAATCCAAGGACGGAATTCCATGTTGACTCATACAGCTTCTCCGATGAGTTGAATGATCTTGTGTCGGATCGGGAGCCGGGTCCCTACTTGTATTCGGGCATCTGAGTGAAGCTATCCCCGTATTTCGCTTCACATGCTGCAATCAAGGATTCGTATCTCTCATCGACATCCGAATCTGAGCAATGGTCATCTTGATCGTCCTCTCGGTCGCCCGTTAGGAGACCTGCACGGCGCTTCGCCTCTTTGAGCGAACCGAATGCGTCGACCACCATCTCCGAGGTAGGAATATCGCATTCCCATTGGTCTTCGAGGATGTCCCTCGTTACTTCCCCGTGACGGCGGTGTATCTCCCGGAGATTCGACAAGATCTGCGCCTCGTGCAGATTCACTGAGGAGCTCTCACTTTGGCGTCGGGAACCATTGATTCCAGCCTCTTCTTTCGCCTCAGCCAGAGAACCGAACCGATTCATGAGAGTTGACGGGAATGTTGGCTTGGCTTCTTGCCGGAGGATCTCTACAGTAACCCTCCCGTGAGATCTCTTGAGCTCTCGAAGTTCCGAGAGGATCTCTTCATCGGTGTACTCCTGCTCTGTATCGTCAACCATGATGGCACACTCCATTGGTTGGGGTCCGTCCATCTCCGGTCATAGAAGTCAATAGAACTGCTCAAACAAAAAACCTCGGACGATAGAGTTGTAAATGCCGTTTAATTCCCCTCTAGAGTCGTATCTAGACAATATCAGATTTCATGTTGTCCAATTAATTTCGAACATAATTTAGTACTCCACCCCATATGCACGAGAGGAAAGAAGAGCGAGGCCAACATGGCAGAGAGTTCCCCTGAGGCAGGAGAAGTACTGTCTCGTTCTACCGGAGAGATCGGACCAGAATACCCCTTTGTACTAACTGCACTGTTGATTGATGATCGCGTCAGTTCGGGAAATGCCTTGATCGTAAAGTTGCGGATAGCCTGAAGTACTGCTACCCCATGCGATCTAACGCATCACGGCGCTCATCAACCGGAACCTGATCGTACTTCATCGTAGTTTGCACGCTCTCATGCCGAAGTTGGGCTTGAGCAGCTGCGAGACCACGCTCCTTCGCCATTCCTGTACCGACAGAGTGCCGGATTGAATACCAGCTCATACTCCGATTCTCGATGTCAATGCCAGCCTTCTCACAGAGCCGATGGAGGATCCGGCGGAGAGAATTCGACCCGTATGGATTCCCCTCTCTGGTGAGCCAGAGTGCGTCGGTATCGTGATATCGTTCGTAGTTCTTCCGCTCGTCCAGCCAATGTTGTAGCGCATCCGCGGTTCTGGAGGTCAACCCCACCTGCCAGTTGTTTCTGTTCTTGCTGGAGTCCTGTTTTGGGATGCGCAGAAGTTCGTTGTCGAGATCGACCCAGTCAACCGTCGCTCGCCCAACCTCAACTGGACGGAGACCAGCATCAAGAGACACCCAAACCATCGATGTGTACTTCCACCCGTTCACACGCTTCCAATCGTCTGGCTTGACATCCTCCACTGGCTTACGGATGACCTGAGCGACGTGACGCTTCCAGCGGGTTCTTTCTTCGGGAGTCAGACTATCGTAGGTCGGGATCGTCCCGTAGTTGAGAGCAGCCTCGCGCAACTTCTTGCGCTCGGACTTCGTGAGAAAGTCAGGTGGGTTCGTGCTGTTCTTCTTGCTGAAGGTGAATTCGGGCTCCCACTCGTCCTCGGCGTGCTCATGAGCGCGCCACTTGAAGTACCGCTTCAGCGATGCCTGGGTGTTCGTCTGATGAGCTGAACTGTGATCGCTGGTGGCGAGATGCTTGAGGTACGCGTCGGCATGAGAGTGGTCGAGAGGAACAGAGTAACCGCCCTCCTGTTTCCAGATGAACCGCTCCCACTTGCCCACTCTGTAGGCGGTGCGCTTGACCGTGTCCTCAGCGTACCCCTCCACTTCCTCCGGCTCCTTGCCGAATACCTTGAGCCACTCGATGAACTCCCGACGGTAGTTCCGATAGTCAACTACCTGTTTCTCGTTCAGGAACTCCTTACTCTTCTCGGGGACGAGAGGAATCTCAATCTCGACCATGTCCCTCACCTCTCTTTCGGCCGAGTCGAGTCGGACCTATACCACTCGACAAAGTCGGTTGTGTCGTGCGATTACCCCCGGTCGGGCGAATGAAGACGGGCATTTTGTGCATGCTCGGTCAACTCCCGAGAACAGTGAAAACGGAGCCGAGAGAGTGCGAGGGAAGGGATTTGAACCCTCGAACCCCTACGGGAGCGGATCTTAAGTCCGCCGCCTTTGGCCTGGCTCGGCCACCCTCGCGCGAACGGCCGTTCTCCCCTCCCGGAGAAGTCGGTTTCGGTCCCCGGACCCGAGCGAGTGCGAGGATTGAAACCCGGTAGCGCACACACCCGGGAGCGTGATCTGAGCGACGCCGCGGGGAGCCTGCGGGCGTGCAGCGCCACGCCCCGCGGATCGGACGACGGCGCTGCCTGTTCGCCACCCGACGGCGCCCGTTACTGGTAGCGACCGCGCCCCTCGACGTCGCGGAGACGCGCGAGAACGGCCTCCGCGGGCGCCACGTCGCCGTCTGCTCCCGTCGCCTCCCCGTCATCCGGGGGCTCACTCCCCTCGACCGTCCCGCCGTCGGTTCGTTCGTCCCGGTACCCGTCGACGAGCGCGGTCAACAGGACGCCGGGATCGGTCGCCGTACCGACCACGCTCTGTCGGAACACGTGCAGGTCCATCGCGTGGTCCTCCACGTGGCCGGAGTGAAAGCCGAGGCCGAAGTCGATCAGGAACTCCCCGTCCGGCGCCACGCGGACGTTCCGCGTCGTCGGGTCGCCGTGGACGATTCCCGCGGCGTGCAGGCGCGCCAGGTATCGACCGACGCGTTCGACGCGGTCCGGAGTGAGGTCGTCGGCCAGGTCGGCCTCGCCGACCTGCTGGAAGGTGATGACCCCCTCGACCGGGTCGACGTCCACGACCAGCGGCGTGGGAACCCCGTGGCGCCGGGCTTCGCTGGTGAGCCGGGCCTCCGCGCGGGTTCGGGTCGTCCGGAGCCGTTCGTCCAGGTCCGGATGACGGTACCCCTTCGCGAGGCGCCGCTTTACCACCGTCGACCCCGCGAAGTCGACCGTCGCCTCGGCGCCACGGACCGCGCCGTCGTCGGCGTGGGAGCGGGCGACCGAAGTCGCGTCCTCGCGCCACGTCACCGGCACCTCGTCGGGGCGGAAGTCGGGATCGACGGCCGAATCCTCGACGGGGACGGTGTCGCCGGCCTCGGCCATCCGTGCGCCGAGCACGGCGATCATGCCCGCGTTGTCCCGGAGGAAGCGCGGTTCCGGCGCGTGAAACGACGCCCCGCGGGCCTCGCACATCTCGGCGAGCATCCCCTGGAGCCGTTCGTTCTGTCCGACGCCGCCGCCGAGGACGAGTTCGTCGCTCCCGGTCAGCGAGAGCGCCCGCTCTGTGACCTCCGTGAGCATCGCGAAGATCGTCTCCTCCAGCCCGCGGCAGACGTCCTCGACGGGGACGCCGTCGTCGTAGGCGTCCTTGGCGGCGCTCATGATCCCCGAAAACGAGAAGTCCATCCCCTTGACCACGTACGGGAGTTCGTGGTACTCGCCGTCGCGGGCGGCCCGCTCGACCTTCGGCCCGCCGGGGTGCGACCAGCCGACGTGCCGGGTGAACTTGTCGATGGCGTTGCCGACGCCGGTGTCCATCGTCTCCCCCAGGATCCGGTAGCGACCGTCGTGATAGCCCAGCAGGTGGGCGTTCGCACCGGAGGCGTTCAGACAGACCGGCGAGTCGAAGTCGGACTCGTGGCGCCCGATTTCGAGGTGGGCGACCATGTGGTTGACGCCGACGAGCGGCACGTCGAGCGTGGCCGCCAGCGAGCGCGCCGCGGTAGCGACGATGCGCAGACAGGGACCGAGCCCCGGTCCCCGGGAGAAGGCGACGGCGTCGACCGGCGGTCGCTCGTCGGTCAGGGCGGCGGCGTGCTCGAGCGCGCGCTCGATTACCGTCGGGATCGCCTCGCCCATGTGTTCGGCGGCCTCGCGCGGGTGAATGCCGCCGCTGTCGGGCTGGTAGGGGTCTGATTCGACGAGGATTTCGTCGGCGGCGGTATCGAACACGGCGGCACTGGCCGCCCAGGCCGTGCCCTCGATACCCAGGACGCGCACCGGTTCAGGCCTCTTCGGCCTCTGCGTCGGCTTCGGCGTCCGCGTCGGCCTCGATCTTGTTCCGTTCGAGCATGTGATCCTGCTCGACGTCGCGGGCGTGTTCAGGGGTCTCGTACACCTTGGCGTAGCCGATGGTCTTCCGCATCCCGAACTTGGTGTCCAGGCGGTGGACGACGACCTCGTCCGAGTCCTTGGCCAGTTTGGCGGCGAGACTGTCCCGGACCTGGAGGCGCGACGGCGTCGCGTCGTCGTGAACGATCGAGAACCGCACGTCAGTTCGGTGCAACATTGGATTGCCTTCCTCTTCGATGATGTCGATGTCCATGGTTCAGTTGGAACTAACTCCTGTCGTGGCGATGAAAAGGATTTCGAAGGGCGTCCCGGTCGATTCGGGGACCGTCGCACAGCTCGCGTCGCCGAAACGTGCGTGGCCGAAGGCGACGGTCAGCCCAGGTCGCCGACGTCGACCCCGAGAACCGAGAGCGCGGCGTCGACGTCGCCGTCGAACCGGGAGAGCAGCGTCCGCGCCTCGACGCGCGTCTGGGGAGAGACCGGGACGTGGACCATTCCCTCGTCCGGTTGCCCGTAGACGACCGAGCCACCGGCGGGCGCGACCAGAAGCGCCGGAACGACCGCGAGGTCCTCCTCGCCGTCGACGTGCAGCGAGACGGGGCCGTCCGCGTCGACGGCGTCCGCGAGCGCCGCCAGCAGCTCCCGGGAGAGCTCCCCGGGCGGGTTCGACACCGTCCGGATGTCGGCGTCCGTCCCCTGGTCGAGCACCCGGTCGCGGATCGCCTCGTCGACTGCCTCCCGCTTCGTGCGGCCGTCGACCAGCGCCACGTCCGGGACGCGCCCCGCCTCCAGGAGGTGGTACGTGACGACGTCGCCGACGGCGATCAGGAAGGGAGTACCAGCGGTGTCGCCGTGGCGCTCGTGGGCACGCCCGACGGCAGCCAGCAGCGCGTCCGCTGCCGTGAACACCGGGCCCATCGGCTCCTTGAACGCGTCGCGGGCCGCGGCCGGGAGCGAGAGCATCAGCGGACTTTCAGCGCGTAGCCGCCGGGGTCGCTGACGTTCATCTCCTCTGCGATCTCCGAGCGTTCGGGGTGGGCGATGACGACGTAACCGGCCCAGTCCTCGGTGAGCGACGACGAGCCACAGGAGTCACACGACTGGGCGTCGGGGTCGTTGATCCGGTGGCACTCCCGGCAGGCCAGTCGGTCCTCGGCCATCAGTCACCGGCCTCCGCTTCGCGTTTCTGGCGCTCCTCCTCGAGCCAGCCGTGCTTGCCCAGGCCCTGCTGTTTGGCCGTGAGGCCGATCTTGGAGTCCCGGGGATTGCGCTCGTCGATGCTCTTCGTGACGACCCGAACCCGGACCGCGTCGCCCACCCCGAGGGTCCTGTCGGACTCCGTGGAGGCGAGTTGCTGGTTCTCTGCGTCGTAGGCGAGATACTCGTCGGAGATCTGCGAGACGTGCAGCAGGCCGTCGACCGGCCCGATGCCGACGAAGGCGCCGAACTCGACGACCTCGACCACGTTGCCGTCGACGACCTCCTGCATCTTCGGATCGAACGTGATCGCGTCGAACTCGGCCTCGTAGTAGACGCCGGGGCGGTTCGGCAACACCGTCCCGTCGCCCACGTCGTGTACCTCCGCGATGCTCACGACCGAGCCCGCGTCCTCGTCCATGCGCCCTTCGAGTTTGTCCTGTAGCAGGTGCTTGACCCGCGTCGGTGTGACGTCGGCCAGGTGCTCGGGTGGCACTTCGACCGTGTCCTTGAGTCGTACCCGTTTGTACATATTATGGTTCTTGGATGTCCAGTTTGTCCTTCCCCCTTAAACCGATTACCCGAACGCCGCGTTCGAGCAGCCGGTCCCGCAGGGGACGATCGTTCGTGACGACGTAGCCGTCGGGGTCGGCGGCTTCGACGACGGCGTCGTCGGCGTACGTTGCTCCGGTGTCGATCACGCGACACCGCTCCGCGAGGTCGCTCCCCACCCGCGCGGCGACGGCCTCCTCGCTGCTGCCGTCCGCGAGCGCGTCGAGTTCGGCCACTACCGCCCGCGGGACGGCCAGGTCGAGCGCGTCGACCGGGCCCAGCAGGCGGTCGAGTTCGTCGAACACCCGGACGTCACATTCGACCGGCATCATCAATGCGTTCGTGTCCAGCACCACCGTCACTGGAGCGTTCCGATGCCGATGAGCCGCCACCGGGCGCCGACCCGACGATTGATGGCGATCTTCGACCCGGGGGCAGCACAGACGGGCCGCTTCAGGTTCACCTCACATTCGCCGCCGCGCGCGCTCGTCACGGCGCCGACCGTCGTCGCCGTCCCGACCGTCAACATCAGCGGTTCGCCCGTCGATATCTCCTCGATCTCCTCGTCGTCGGCGCCGACGACCCGGTCGAGCAGTTCGACGTCCATCTCGAAGGCCTCGTGGACCGGCGGGAGCGTCCCCGGGTCCCCGGCGACCTGGCCAGCCAGCGCGTCGCCCTTCGTCAGCGACGGGTCCAGCCCGGTGCCGACGCCGAGCAGGCCGCCCGGCGTGACCGTCTCGACCTGCTGACTGCCGGCCTGGAGCGACCTGACCGTCGTCTGGATGGGTCGCCACTCGGTCTGGCCGCCCTCCTCGACCTCGCGGCCGGGGCGGAGTTCGATCTCGTCGCCGACGTCGAGGGTTCCCTCGACGAGGCTCCCCCCGACGACGCCGCCGGAGAGGTCCTCCCAGGTCGTCCCGGGTCGGTTGATGTCGAAGGATCGTGCGACGAACATCCGGGACGTCTCGGTCTCGTCGCGCTCGGGCGTCGGGATCTCCTCCTCGACGGCCTGGATGAGCAGATCCATGTTGACGTCCTGCTGTGCGCTGATCGGGATGACCGGCGCGTCCTCCGCGACGGTCCCCTCGACGAAGTCGGCGATCTGCTCGTAGTTTTCGCGGGCCCGCTCACGATCGACGAGGTCGATCTTGTTCTGGGCGACGACGATGTTGTCGACGCCGATGATATCCAGTGCCATCAGGTGCTCTTCGGTCTGGGCCTGGGGGACGTCCTCCGTGGCCGAGACGACCAGCACCGCACCGTCCATGATGGCCGCACCGGAGAGCATCGTCGCCATCAGCGTTTCGTGGCCCGGTGCGTCGACGAACGACACCGTCCGTAGCGCCTCGCTCGTCGACCCGTCCGGGCACTCTTCGTCGACCGTGTAACACTCGGGTTCGTCCAGCCCCTCGCAGACGCGGAACGTCGCGTCCGCGTAGCCGAGTCGGATGGAGATACCGCGTTTCATCTCCTCCGAGTGCTGGTCCGTCCAGGAACCCGACAGTGCCTGGACGAGCGTCGTCTTCCCGTGGTCGACGTGCCCGACGAGTCCGATGTTCACCTCCGGTTGTTGTGGAGTTTTCGTCACCATTGACCTCCTGAGAGCAATCGTGGGTGAACTTCGCCCCGAGCGACTGATAAAGGTGCTGTTCTCGCCCCGTGATCCCCGGCCCGCCCGTCGGATTGCCCGACTGTCACGTCGCGCTGACGGTGGGGCCGTCGGCCCGACCGCGCGGCGTCCTCGACGCAACGCTCATTGTCGACCGGGTCCGACCAGCCTCCGTGGAGGAGTTCGGCTTCGAACTCGCGCTGTGTGCCCACCTCGAAGAGGCGACCGACTGGGTGCTCGGACGCCAGCTGGGCGCGGCGGTGCAGGACCCCGGCCGCCGGGTGATCGACGTCTGCGGCGTCGTCCCCGGCCCCGACTTCGCGGAGCGCGCGCGGATCAGCGACCGGGCCATCCCCGGCCGCGCCGTCGAGAGCGACGTGGGCGTCGGCCGGGCGCGGGACCCCCGCGAGGCCGTCCCGGGCGGCGCCGACGCGACCCGGCGGCTGGTCGATCGGGCGATCGAGGCCGGCTTCTTCGAGGCCGAGCGCCGCGGCGGCCGGCGGTACGTCCGGCAGGCCGCGCGCTACCCCGACGGGTGGTTCGACCGCCTCGTCGGCATCGAGAACAAGCCCGACCTCGGGTCGCCGGGCGACCTCCGGCGACAGCTCCGGCTCGACGTCTCCCTTTCCGTGTTCGACGAGGTCGTCCTCGCGACCGAAAGCTACGTCACCGGCGCCCACCGCAACCGCATCCCGGACGCGGTCGGAATCTGGCGGTTCGACCCCGAGACGGGCGAGCGGGCGGTGCTCCGGGAGCCCGAACCCCTCGCGGTCGAGACCCCGGGTGTCGAGCCGCGCGAGGAGCGCCCGCTCCGGACCGACGTCGCCGTCGTCGACGCCGCGGCGAAGGCCCGGGCGCGGCGCCGTCTGGCCGAGCGCGCCTACGGCAAGGGGTGGCGCACGTACGACCTGCCGCCCTGCGCCCAGGTCGCTCCGACCGCGGACGGGCGGCCGCGCTGTGCCCACTTCGACCGGGTTGTCGACCCCGCGGTCGCCTGCGGCGATGACTGCCCGGGGTTCGCGCCGGACGACCTGCCCGCGGTCGACGTCGACGCGCTCCGGGACGAGCGCACGCCGTGGGTCGCGGACCCGCCGGGGGTCCGGCGGCGACAGGCCGGGCTCGACCGGTTCTGATTACAGCAGCCCCTCCTCGTGAGCCAGGAGCAGCCCCTCGACGGTCGCGTCGTTGGGGACGCCCTCGCGGACGGCGTCGACGACCCCCTCGACGGGGCGGGTGCGGACCGAGAGGAACTCGTTGTCGTCGAGGTCCCGCTCGACCGGTTCGAGCCCCTCGGCGAAGACGAACGCGCGCTTGTGCCGGAGGGCGCCGGTGGTACACCAGACCTCCTGGAGCAGCGACGTACCGGAGGGATCGAAGCCGGTCTCCTCGCGGAGTTCGCGCGCGGCGGCCGTGGTGTACGACTCGCCGGCCTCGACGATGCCGGCGGGCAGTTCGAGCTGGGTCTCGCGGATCGTCGGCCGGTACTGCTCGACGAAGACGACCCGGTCGTCGGTGCGGGCGACGATGACGACCGCACTCGCCAGTTCGGCCCAGTAGTAGCGCTTCGTCGAGCCGTCGGGCTGCTCGATCAGGTCGTAGCCGCCGGTGAACCAGCCGGTCTCGTACTCGACTTCCGAGTCGAGGACGGTCCAGTCGGGGTCGGCGAGCGGTTCGTGGCGCCGGCCGTCGGCGGGGAGCGGCGCGGGCCACGCGCCGCCGGAGTCGTCCGCTGTCATGGGCCGAACGGGGGGACCCAGCCCTAAAGGCGAACCGCTCTCTCACCGTCGGCGTGCGGGGGTCACCGAGGCGATCCGCGGTCCACCCCGGGGCGCTCACGCCCGGGTGTAGGCGTAGTGGAGGACGCCGATCCCGACGAGGACGGTGACGACCAGGGGAAGCCAGTCGACGGCGCCGAGCCGTGGGCGCTCCGCGAGCCGCAGTCCGAGAGCCAGGGAGCCGAGGACGATCGCGACGTAGCAGGCGGCGATGACGAGCCGCGGATACCGGATCAGACGGGCGACGGGCGACATGGACGCCGGTTCGGCCGGAAGCCCGAAAGGACCTACGCCGAGGTGCAGCGGGCGACCGGGAAGGTTCCGGGAGAGCGGATCAGACCGCCAGATACTCCGCGATAGCGTCCTCGTCGGCCAGTTCGTCGGGGCCGACCTCGTCGACGAACTCGCCCCGTTCCATGGCGTAACAGCGGTCGGCCATGTCGCGGATGACCCCGAGGTTCTGCTCGACGAACAGGATCGTCGTGCCGAGTTCCTCGTTGATCGTCCGCATGTCGTGGCTGATCTGGTCGACGATGTTGGGCTGGATCCCCTCGCTGGGCTCGTCCAGCAGGAGAAGGTCGGGGTTCGACACCAGCGCCCGCGCGATAGCGAGCATCTGCTGCTGGCCGCCCGACAGGGTGCCGGCCTCCTGGCTCGCGCGCTCCTCCAGGATCGGGAAGTAGTCGTAGATCTCGTCGTATAGCGTCTCGCTGCCGGCCTCGTTGACGGTCTCGCCCATGCGGATGTTCTGCTCGACTGTGAGCTTCGGGAACACCTCCCGACCCTGCGGGATGTACCCCATCCCGGCGCGGGCGCGCTCGTCAGCCCCCGAGTGAGTCACGTCGGCGCCGTCGTAGGCGATGGTGCCGGCGGTCGGCTCCAGGAGGCCGATGACCGTCTTCATCAGCGTCGTCTTGCCGACGCCGTTTTTCCCCATCACGCCGACGATCTCGCCCGCCTCGACCGACAGCGAGACCTCCCGGAGGATGGGCGTCGAGTCGTAGGCGGCCGTGACCGAATCGAGTTCCAGAATCACTGTTCTTCCCCCAGGTAGATGCGCTGGACGTCGGGATCGGCTTCGATCTCCTCGATCGGCCCCTCGCGGAACACGTCGCCGTTGTGCAGGACGGTCACCTCGTCGGCGATCTCGCCGACGAAGTCGGTGTCGTGCTCGATGACGACGAAGGCGATGCCCTCCCGTTCGTTGAGGCGGGTGATGCGGTCGGCGATCGCCTCCCGCTCGGCGACGTCGAGGCCGGCGACCGGTTCGTCGAGCAGGAGCAGGTCGGGTTCCAGCGACGCGGCCATCCCGATCTCCAGTTGTTGTTGTTGCCCGTGGGAGAGCGCGGTCGCGGGGGCGGACTCGTAGCCCGTCAGGCCGGCAGCCTCGATGGCGGCCTCCACCCGGCGCCGGCGCTCGTCGCCGTCCGCGAACCGCTGGATCGGGAGGCGGGCGTTCTCCCGGACCGTCAGGTCGCCGTACACCGACGGCACCTGGAACTTCATGCTGATGCCGCGGCGCACCCGCTCGTGGGGGTCGAGGGCGGTGATCTCGTGCCCGTCGTAGTAGATCTCCCCGCCGGTGGGGGCGTAGGTGCCGGTGATGAGTTTCAACAGCGTCGACTTGCCGGCGCCGTTCGGGCCGATGAGACACCGGAGTTCGCCCTCGTCGACGCCGAAGTCGACCTCGTCGGTGGCGGTGAAGCCGCCGAAGTCCTTCCGGAGCCGGTCGGTCTGCAACAGCGTATCCGTCCCCGACCCGGTCGCCTGGTGGGCGGCCGTCTGGCGGACGTTCACGCCGCCGGAGGCGTCGGCGCTCACGAGTCGGTCACCTCCGCTCCCTCGGCTGGATCGGGCCTCGAGACGTCGCCCTCGCCGCGCAGGTCGAGGTAGGTCCGGTGGACCCACGGGACGATGCCGCCCGGCAGCCCGAGGATAAAGACCAGCAACAGGGCGCCGACGAAGATGAACGCCAGTTCGCCGCCAAGCGAGTTGCGGAAGAACTCGATGCCGACGGTGGCGACGACGGCACCGAGCAGCGTCTTGCGCCCGCCGACGCTGACCCAGATCACCGGCAGCGACGCGAAGGCGAGTTCGAACACCTGCGGGCTCACGTAGTTACCCCACGAGGCGTACAGCACGCCCGAGAGGCCGGCCAGCGCGCCGCCGAGCGTGAACACCGCGAGCTTCACCCGCTCGACGTGGTAGCCGAACATCCGGGTTCGGTCCTCGTCCTCGCGGACGGCGACCATCACCCGGCCGTAGTCGGAGTTGACGAGCGCGCGGAGGCCGAGATACGTCGCCACCAAAAGCGCCAGCACCAGGTAGTAGAAGCCTATGGAGTCGAACGTGAGCGCCACACCCCCGACGCCGAAAGCGAGGTTCGGAATGGTCGGCATCCCGTTGAACCCCCCAAGTGCGGCCGTGCCGATCGTCCACTCGTCGCCGGCGGTCTGGGCCATGAACGTGTGGAGCACGAGCGTCGACACCAGCGTGATGATGGTGACGTACACATTGCGAACGCCGCCGTAGAACATGAAGTAGCCGAGGATCGCGGCCATGACGGCGCCGCCGACGACGCCGACGAGGAAGGCTGCCGTGATGCCCAGCGGCGTCGCGAAGTTGACCGAGACGACGCCGAAGGTGTAGCCGGCGACGCCGAAGAAGACGACCTGGCCGAAGCTCAACACGCCGGCGTACCCCCAGACGACCGACAGCGAGAGGCCGAGGAAGGCGTACACCAGAAACAGCGAGAACCGCGAGGCCTGGTAGGAGCCGACCGCGAAGGGGTAGGCCACGAGCGCGAGTACGGCCACGGCGAAGCCGATCCAGAACCCGCGGGAGTTGCCGACGGTGTTCGGCCCCTCGAACCGGCGACGGAGGCGGGCCAGCCCCGTTGCGCCCGGGGACCCCGAACTGCCGGGGGAGCCGGCGGTTTCGGCGGCCATCTACGCCCCCTCCCGGCGCCGCTCGCGGAGCCGTTCGACGTAGCCGGTGATGCCCTCCGGCAGGAACCGGAGCATGACGATGGCGGTCACCAGCAGGGCGATGCGGCCGAAGAACGTCCCGACGAGGTTCGAGAACAGCGCGTTGATCGAGCCGAGCAGCCCCCCCGCCAGCGCCGTCCCGAGGACGACGCTCGGACCGCCGACGACGACGGCGACGAACGCCTCGACGAGGAACGACCCGCCCAGCGAGGGCACCATCGTGATCGTCGGGGCGTACAGCGCGCCGGTCAGCCCCGCCAGCCCCGAACCGAAGGCGAAGGTGGTCATGTAGGTCCGCTCGGTGTCGACGCCGAGCGCCTTCGCCGTCGACTCGTTCTGGATCGTCGCCCGGGCGCGCATCCCGTAGTCGGTGCGCGTGAACACGTAGTACGCAAGCACCAGAACGCCGACCGCGACCCCGGCGAGCAGGACCCGGTACGTCGAGTAGGAGAACCCGCCGTAGGCGATCTCCCCCAGCGGCGTGCCGATCTGGTCGAGGGAGTTGCCGAAGGTGATGCGGACCCCCTGGATCATGATGAGGCTCAATCCCCACGTCGCGACCATCGAGTCGGCGAGGCGGTCGTACAGCGGGTCGATCACGTCGCGACCGAGCGCACGCCGGCTGAGGGCGTTCGGGACCGCCCCGGAGATGATCAGCCGCTCGACGAGGAGTCCGAAGACCATCGAGACGGCGACGCCGGCGAGCATCGCAACGGGCAGGGGGAGGCCGACGCGGACGTTCGCCAGCGTCGTCGCGTAGGCGCCGACCATGATGAACTCCCCGTGGGCGAGGTTGATCACGCCCATGATGCCGAAGATGATCGCCAGCCCCGCGGCAGCTAGCACGATGAAGGCGAAGCTGTCGAGGAACTGAAAGAGGAGATTCAGCCCGTTGACCATCCTAGCCTGCCTCCTCGAAGAAGTCCTGTGGGGTGTACTGAGTCTCCTCGTCCTCCGCGGTGAGGTCACAGCCGACGGTCTCGGTGAGGAACGTCTCCGGAATCACGCGGTCGTCGACGGCCTCGACGTTGTGTTCGCCGTCGGCCCGAAGCACCCACATGTGGTGGTCGACGTGGTGGGTCTCGGGGTCGAGGGAGATCTCCTCGCCCTCCGGCGCCTCGGGGGCGGGATAGCTGATGCCCGACTCCAGGGCGGTCTTGACCTCCTCCTGGTCGGTCGTGCCGGCCTGCTCGACGGCCTCCTTGTACATGTACACCGAGAAGTAGTTGGTCTCGGCCTCCTCGTTGAGGTAGGGGGCGTCGGGCCACATCTCGAAGTAGCGGTCGACGAAGCCGCCGTCCTCGGTGTTGCGCGTCGTCGGGACCTCCTCCATGTAGTTGACCCCGGCGTAGATGTTCTCCATGGCGGGCGGGTCGAGCCGCCGGTGCTCGTAGCCCTGGGCCATCGCCGTCGAGGTACCGATCGGCACCTCCAGGCCCGCCGAGGCCTTCTGCTCGTAGAAGGAGGTGTGGTTCGCGCCGACCAGCATCGACATCACGAAGTCGGGGTCGGCCTCCTGGATGCGGTTGATCGTCGAGCCGAACTGGGAGTTCGACAGCGGGATGAACTCCTCGCCGACCACGTTGGCGCCGTTCTCGTTCGCCAGGACCTTCACCCAGTCGGCCGACAGCTGGCCGAAGTTGTAGTCGGCGGCGATGGTGTAGATGTCGGTGCCGTACTCCTCGACCAGGTAGGGCAGGACGCTGCCGAGTTGCTGGCGGGCCGTCGGCCCGACCGCGAAGACGTTCTGGTCACAGACCCCGCCCTCGTACTGGGTGGTGTAGAAGTACAGTTGATCCTCGCGGTCGATGATCGGCCGGATAGCCTCCCGCGTCGCCGAGGAGTAGCCCGCCCACAGGACGTCGACCTCCTCCTCGTTGATCGCGCGGCGGGTGAGCTCCTGGTAGCGCTGGTTGTCCGACTGTGGGTCCGGGTCGAACACTTCGATCTCCCGACCGTCGATGCCGCCGGCCTCGTTGATCTCCTCGATGGCCAGCAGCGTCGCCTTGTGCTTTGGATCGCCGACGAGCGCGAAGTTGCCCGACCGGTCCTCCAGCACCCCGATAGTGATCGTGTCGTCGCTGCCACCGCTCCCGCCGGTACAGCCCGCGATCGCCGTCCCGGCGACCGCCGCACCGGACGCGAGGAACTCGCGGCGACCGAGGCGCCGGTCGCTCATTGCGCGATCACCCCGGAACGATCCACATCGATATCTTTCTCCGCCGCAATACTGACTGAAGACTCATCTTTTGCCCCAATACCCGAACGCTCGTCCATGATTTGTCGCACACCCTGGGCGATTGGAAGGACACTAAAAAGGATTGCTACTCGGATATTAATTTGCTACACAAGAGACAAAACTGTATAAGGACAAATTAACATCCGATATTTTAGGATATTAATCCAAATTATTTGGGCATATACCAGATGTTCGTTCGATAAAAGCGCCCGAGCGACGAACGGCGCTGTCGGGACCGGAACTTTCCCCCCGGTCGACGTGGGACGACAGCGAGCGAGCGACGGGAGGCACGGCACCGGATCGGGCGTCGTTCCGGTCGAGACGCTCGCGGTCGCATCTGGTAGATCATAAACTCCAACCGGACGTTCCAGTGAAATATGAATGAGTATACCCACCAAATAAGACATTAGTGAAATAATATGCCACACCAACTGAAGATCGTCGCTCCCCACCCCCAGTTAAAAATAAAAACTGAACGTTCCATCGGATCTCGCACCCTGGTGCGGGCAAATATTGAGTTATCGGTGCCTATTTATATAGAACGTGGCGCAAGGTGCGCCCGAAATGGATGGATACGCAGTGACAATGGAGTCCGGACGGGCCGTCGGGCGGTGGCGGTCCCGATGACGGGGGAGTTCGTGCCGGGCGAGGTCCGCACCGGCGACGGAACCGTAACGCTCAACGAGGGGCGCGAAACCGCCGACGTGACCGTCGGAAACACCGGCGACCGGCCGGTCCAGGTCGGCTCACACTTTCACTTCTTCGAGGCCAACGCCGCGCTCGCGTTCGACCGGGAGACGGCCTACGGCATGCGCCTGAACGTCCCGGCGGGGACGGCCGTGCGGTTCGAACCGGGCGAGGAGGCCACCGTCGAACTGGTCGCGATCGGCGGCAAGCGCGTCGCCCACGGCATGAACGGGGGGGTCAACGGAAGCGTCGACGACGATCCGGGCGCCGCGCTCGAACGCCTGCGCGCGGCCGGGTTCGCCGACACGGGCGCTCCGGACGGAACGTCGACCCGGGACGAAACGTCGTCCGGGGAGGGGAGCACCGTCGACTCCGGCGAGGGGTCCGAGGAGTGACCCGGGAGATCGATCGGGAAGCCTACGCCGAACTGTACGGCCCGACCGAGGGCGACCGGGTTCGGCTGGGCGACACCGACCTGTTCGCCGAAGTCGAGCGCGACCTCCGGACGCCGGGCGACGAGGCCGTCTTTGGCGGCGGCAAGACGCTGCGGGACGGCCTCGGCCAGGCGCCGGGGGTCACCCGGGAGGAGGGCGCCCTGGACTGGGTGATCACGAACGCGACGATCCTCGACCCCGTCCTGGGGGTCGTCGCCGCCGACATCGGCATCCGGAACGGCGAGATCGCCGGCATCGGCAAGGCGGGCAACCCGGACACGATGGACGGCGTCGACATGGTGGTCGGCCCGTCGACGGACGCCTACCCCGCCGAGGGGATGATCGCCACCGCCGGCGGCCTCGACATCCACGTCCACTGGAACTCCGCGCAACTCCACGAACACGCCCTGGCCTCGGGGATCACGACGATGCTCGGCGGCGGGTTCGGCGGCGGCGCCACCACGTGCACGCCCGGCCCGGAGAACGTCGAGCGGTTCCTCCAGGCCGCAGAGGCCTGGCCGGTCAACGTCGGGTTCTACGGGAAGGGCAACGCCTCCAAGCCCGGCCCGCTGCGCGAGCAGGTCGAGGCCGGCGCCTGCGGGCTGAAACTCCACGAGGACTGGGGGTCGATGCCCGAGACCATCGACACCTGCCTCGACGTCGCCGAGGACGAGGACGTCCAGGTGTGTATGCACACCGACACGCTCAACGAGGCCGGCTTCGTCGAGAACACCTTTTCGGCCGTCGACGGCCGGACGATGCACCTGTTCCACATCGAGGGCGCCGGCGGCGGTCACGCCCCGGACATCATGGAGATGGTCGGCGAGCCGAACATGCTGCCCTCGTCGACGAACCCCTCGATGCCCTACACCGACAACACGTTCGACGAGCACCTCGACATGGTGATGGTGTGTCACCACCTCAACCCGGACGTCCCAGAGGACGTCGCCTTCGCCGAGTCCCGGGTCCGCGCCGAGACCATCGCCGCCGAGGACGTGCTCCACGACGTCGGCGCCATCTCGATGATGACCTCGGACTCCCAGGCGATGGGTCGGCAGGCCGAGGTGATCGCCCGGACCTGGCAGACGGCCGCGAAGATGAAGTCCCAGCGCGGACCGCTTCCCGAGGACGAGGCCGCCGACACCCACCCCGAGGCCGACAACCACCGGCTCAAACGCTACCTCGCAAAGTACACGATCAACCCCGCTATCTCGGCGGGCATCGACGACTACGTCGGCACCCTCGAACCCGGGAAGCTCGCGGACGTGGTGCTGTGGGATCCGGCCTTCTTCGGCGTCAAGCCCGCGATGACGTTCAAGGGCGGTTTCCCCGTCAACTCGGAGATGGGCGAGGCCAACGGCTCGCTGATGACCTGCGAGCCGATCCTCCAGCGCGAGCGCGCCGGCGCGGTCGGCAAGGCTCCCGGACATCTCTCGCTGTCCTTTGTCTCGCCGGCGGCCGCCGAGGCCGGCGTCGGCGACGCCTACGGCCTCGACTCGCGGGTCGTTCCCGTCTCGGGGACGCGCACGCCCGGCAAGGCCGACATGCTGTACAACGACTACTGCCCCGACGACATCGAGGTCGACCCCGAGACGTTCGAGGTGACCGTCGACGGCGACGTGATAACCTGCGAACCGGCCTCCGAACTGCCACTCGCACAGCGGTACCTGCTATGAAACTCACGCCCAAGGAACAGGAACGGCTCACGGTGTTTACGGCCGCGGAGATCGCGCGGCGCCGCAAGGAACGCGGCGTCCCGCTGAACCACCCCGAAGCGGTCGCCTACATCACCGACTGGTGCATCGAACGCGGCCGCGACGGGGAGTCGGTCGCCGAGATCAGATCAGGGGCGTCCCAGCTTCTGGGCCGCGAGGACGTGATGGACGGCGTCCCCGAGATGATCGACATGATCCAGGTCGAGCCCGTCTTCCCCGACGGGACGAAACTGGTTACCGTCCACGACCCGATCCGCTCGGACAGCGTCGGCACGGCGGAGGACGGAGACGGCGACGGACCGGACGAGAGCGGCGACGGACCGGACGAAGCGGCAAGTAAGGACGGAGGGGACGGCGAATGAGCCTCACCCACCGCGACGTCGCCACGGTCGGCGTCGGCGGCCCGGTCGGCTCCGGGAAGACGTCGCTGCTGACGGAGCTGGTGCCACGCCTGCGCGAGTCCGGCCTCGACGTGGGCGTCATCGCCAACGACATCCTCACCCGGGAGGACGCCGATCGGCTCCGCGAGCGCTTCGCGGGCGTCGTCCCCGAGGACCTCGTGGCGGGCGTCGAGACCGGCGCCTGCCCCCACACCGGGATCCGCGAGGACCCGTCGATGAACCTCCGGCAGATCGACGCCTTCCTCGACGACCATCCCGACCTGGACCTGGTGCTCGTCGAGAGCGGCGGCGACAACCTCGCGGCAACCTTCAACCCCGAACTCGCCGACTACTCGCTGTACGTCATCAGCGTCGCCGAGGGCGACGACATACCTCGCAAGCGCGGCCCCGGGGTCGTCGAGTGCGACCTGCTCGTGATCAACAAGACCGACCTCGCCCCCCACGTCGGCGCCGACCTCGACGTGATGGAGGAAGACGCCCGCGAGGTGCGGGACGGCCCCTACGTCTTCACCGACTGCCGGGCCCGCGAGGGGATCGACGAGGTGCTCAATCACGTCCGGGACGGGGTGCTGTTCGCCTGATGGCCGCCGACGGGGAGGCCCCGCACCCGACCTTCGAGGGGTACGCGGCCGAGGCCGTCCCGGGGGCGGCGGTCGGTGCCCCGGGCAAGGACGGGGTCCTCGAACTCACCTTCGCGAGCGCGGCGGGCGGGACGCGGCTCGTCCACGACTACGCGACGGTTCCCTTCCACGTCTCGGGGACGCTCGGCCACGACCCCCACCCCGACGCCGAGACGGTGTTCGTCCAGTCGCCAACCGGCGGGGTCGCCCAGGGCGACCGCCACGACGTGACTGTCGACCTGAAGGAGGGTGCCGTCGCCCACGTCTCGACCCAGAGTTCGACGAAGGTCCAGCGGATGGAGCACAACTACGCCAGCGCCGACGTTCGGCTGTCGGTCGGGCCCGACGCCCACCTCGACTACGTGCCGGAGCCGACGATCCTCCACGCCGACGCCCGCTACGCCCAGTCGCTCACGGTCGACCTGGCGGCGGGCGCCTCCGCGGTCGTCGCGGACGTGGTCGTCCCGGGTCGGCTGGCCCGCGGCGAGCGCTTCGACTTCGAGCGGTACCTCGCCCGAACGCGGGGCGAGGGGCCGGAGGGACTCCTGTTCGAGGACGCGACCGTCCTCGCGCCCGGGGAGTCAGACCCGCGCACGCCCGGCGTGCTGGGCGAGCACGCGGTGTACGGGACCGCCTTCGTAATCGCGCCCGACGCCGACGCGGCGGAACTGAGCGACGCCCTGCACGAGGCGGTCGTCGAGGCGGACGGTGACGCCGACAGCGCCGACGCGGTGCGGGCCGGCGCGACCGCACTGCCGAACGGCGCGGGCGTCGCCGTCCGCGCACTCGGGGACCGCGCCGAATCGGTCACCGCGGCGCTGCACGCCGCCTGGGATCGGGCGCGGCGCCGGCTCGTGGACGCGCCCGCCCCCGCCGGGAGGAAGTACTGATGCTCGTCGCCGACGCCCACCTGGGCCACCGCGACGACCCCGCGGTCGCGGCGCGTCTGGCCGACGCCGACCCCCACCGGGTCGTCCTCTCGGACGTCGAGCGGATCCGGTCGCGCGTCCGCACCGAGACCGAGGGCGGACGGGACCTCGGGATCGTCGTCGGTCGGGACCTGGAGGACGGGGACGTGCTCGAAACGGAGGGCGGCGACCCAGTCGTCGTCGAACTCGCCGCAGTCGACGCGCTCGTCGTCGAACTCGGCGACGCCGACGTGCCCGCGGTCGCGGCCCTGGAACTGGGCCACGCCTTCGGCAACCGCCACTGGCCGCTCGCGATCCGCGGCGACGAGGCGCTCGTCCGCGTCGCCGACTCCTACGAACGGACCGAGGCCGCCGCCGCGGACCTCCTCCCCGGGGACGTGGGGACCCGCCGCGAGGCCGTCCCACCGACCACGTTCGACGACGACGCCCCAGACCACAGCCACGGCGGGGGCGACGGCGGAGGTCACGGGCACGGTCACGACGATCACGAGCACGGCGCCGACGGTCACGACCACGGCGCCGACGGTCACGACCACGGCGCCGACGGCCACAGCCACGGGCACCACGACGGTGACCACGGAGCCGAAGGCCACGATCACGCCGAGAATGGCCACATCGATCACGGGCACAGTCACGACCACCACCACGATCACGACCACGACCACGGAGCCGACGGCGAACGACGCTCCGGCGACGTCCGGGCCCCTGGGGGTGAGGACCGGTGAGCGACGCGGCGCGGCTGACCTCGTTCCGGCTGGCGGACTCGTTTCTGCCGGTCGGCTCCTACACCGCCTCCTACGGGCTCGAACAGTTCGTCCAGGAGGACCGCGTCGAGGGGCCGGAGGACCTCGAAGCGCTGCTCGTGACGTACCTCCGACGACAGGTCGGCCCGGCGGACCTGGTGGCACTCCGGGCCGCCCACGCCGCGACGCGGGAGGGGAACGTCGAGGGCGTCCGCCGCGCCGACCGCCGGATCGCCGCCACGACGCTCTCGGCGGAGTTCCGCGAGAGCGCCCAGCAGTCCGGGCGCCGGCTCCTCTCGCTCCAGCGGGAGTTGCGCGACGGGGCGGTCCTGGCCGAGTACGGCGACGCCGTCGACGCCGGGGAGGTCCCCGGCACCTACGCGGTCGTCCTCGGCGTCGCGACGGCGACCGCGGGCGTCGACGAGCGCGAGGCGTGTCTGCTCTGCTGTCACGGCTTCGTCACCGGCCTCGTCGGCGCGGCCCAGCGCCTGCTGTCGCTGGGCCACACCGACGCCCAGCGAATCCTCGACGACCTCCGGCCGGCGATGGTCGACGCCGTCGACGACAGCGCCGGGCGGAGCCTCGACGACATGACCCCGTTCGCCCCGCTCGTCGACGTGCTCTCGGCCGCCCACGAGCGGGCTGATCGGCGGCTGTTCGTGAGCTAACCGGGAGCGGCCCGGCCGTGTGGGCCCGTCGTGGTCGACGGGCTAAGAACACGTTGCACAGGCAGCCCGGACACCTTCGGTCCGGGGGCGCACAGTTCGGAGAGAATGGCCGCCTACGAAATCGGACTGCTGATCGTCGGCGTCGCGCTGCTGGGCACGGTCGTCCTGCCGCGGCTGCTGGAAGACCGCCCGCTGTCCTTCCCGATCATCTACGTCGTGACCGGGATCGTCCTGTTTACCGTCCCCGGAACGCCCACCCTCGATCCGATCGGGAACGCCTACCTGACCGAGCGGCTCACCGAACTGGTCGTGATCATCTCGCTGATGGGGGCCGGCCTGAAGATCGACCGGCCCTTCTCGTTACGGCGGTGGGCGGCGACCTGGCGGCTGCTCGCCATCGCCCTCCCGCTGACGGCGGGGGCGATGGCGCTGCTCGCCTGGCAGGTCCTCGGGCTGTTGCCCGCGACGGCGATCCTGCTCGGCGCCGTGATCGCACCGACGGACCCGGTGCTCGCGTCGGGCGTCGGCTCCGCGGAGCCGCTGGCCGAACTGGAAAAGCAGCAGGATCCGGCACAGGACTGGGGGACCGTCCGGTTCGCGCTCACCTCCGAGGCCGGCTTCAACGACGGGCTGGCCTTCCCGCTCACGAACCTCGCCATCGCCGCCGCGGGGGCGACGCTCGCCGAGGAGGCCTCCCGGGGCTGGCTCGTCGACTGGGCGCTCGTCGACGTGGGGTACCAGATCGTCGCCGGCACCGTCCTCGGCTACGCGATCGGCAATCTGATGGCCCGCTTTCTGTTCCAGCTTCCCGGGACCGAGAGCATCGCCGAGATGATCGACCGCGGCGACCAGGTGATGGCCGGGGTCGAGGCCCTCGCCGTCACGCTGCTCGCCTACGGGGTGACCGAACTGGTCGGCGGGTACGGCTTCATCGCCGTCTTCGTGGCCGCGCTCGCCCTCCGGCAGTTCGAGTGGAAACACGACTACTACCTGGAGCTTCACGACTTCGCAGTCGTCGCCGAGCGGCTGCTGATGGCGACGGTGCTCGTCCTGTTCGGCGGGGCGGTCGCCGGGGGGTTGCTGTGGCCGCTGACCCCGCTCCAGGCGCTCGTCGGCCTCGTCTTGCTCGTGGTGGTCCGACCGATCGCGGGGATCCTCAGCTTCGTCGGAACGGGGGCGTCCTGGCCGGAGCGGGCCGTCGTCTCGTTTTTCGGCATCCGCGGCATCGGCTCGCTGTACTACCTGTCACACGCCCTGGCCGAATCGTCGTTCGCGGAGATCGAACTCCTCGTCGCGGCCGAACAGCTGTGGGCGCTCGTGGGCTTTGTCGTCCTCGCGTCGGTCGTGCTCCACGGGGTGAGTTCGTCGCCGATCATGACCGCGTTCGATCGATGGCGGGGCGACGTCCGGTCGACGGGCGAGGCGCCGGCCGACGCGGACTGATTACGATTCGTCGCCGGCGTCAGTGCCGTCCATCGAACGATCGTCCGCCGCGTCGCCGGCGTCGTCCGCCGCGTCTCCGGCGTCTCCGGACGCCGCCTCGAACCGCTCGCGGTAGAGCCGCCCGAACGCCTGTCGGCGGAGGGTGGCGATCGCCGCCTCGCGCTCGTCGTGGAAGGTCGCCGCGACCGCGGTGTCGGTAAAGGGCGCCGGGTGCCAGACGACGCCGTCGACGTGCTCGGACCCCGTCTCGACGACCTCGTAGTCGGGGTGGTCCGCGCGCCAGGCGTCGAACGCCTCGCGGTCGCCGACGAACACCCTGAGCAGCGAGGCAAAGAGGGCGTCGCGGGCCGTCTCGACCACCTCGCCGGTCACCCGGCGGCCGTACTCGTCGCGATCGAACTCCATGGCCCGCGTGACCTCCCGAACCACCGTCTGGGCGGCGGGGCCGACCGACTCGTAGGCCTCGCGGGCGTCCCGTTCAGTCTCGGGCGCGAACACTCCCTCGGTCTCCATGCCCGAGTGTGGGGCCGTCCGGCGCTTAGCGTTGGCGGACGAGGGCGACGCCGACGGGCGGGGCGGCGACGCCGCTCCGACGAGCGATAGACTGTTGGGGGAGCCGTCTGAACCGCCGGCCGTGTCGTCCCTCCACCCCCGACGCCTGGCCGACCGACTGCCGCTCGTCGGACTGACCCCCCGGGCACCGATCGAACCCCGAACCGCCCTCCGCGACAGCCTCCCCCTCGCCGGCGTCCTGCTGCTCTGGACGGTCCTCTCGTGGCTGGCCATCTACGATCCGTTCGTCGCCGAGACGGTCAGAACCGCCGGTGCCGTCGCCGCGCTCGGCTACGTCGTCGTCCGCGGGGTCCGACGCGGGCGGGACGCCGCGGCGCTGGTCGACCGCGACGCGGCGAGCGTCGTCGGCCAGAGCCTCCGCATCGCCCTCGCTCCCGCCGCGTGGTTCCTCGCGGCCGGGCTCGTTCCGATCGTCGTCGACCTCTGGAACCTGCTCGGGATCTACGGCCTGTTCCGCTCGCCCGCCGAGGCCATAGTCCGGGTGTGCACGCTGACGGGACTCGGCACCGCGCTCCTGGTCGTGATCGCGGGCGTCGTCGCCGCGCTCGGCGGCACAGGCCTGTCGTCGCCGGACGCCGACTGAGCGGCGGTGAGCGGCTACGCCCGGTCGGCCGTACTCCCACCGTCGTCGGCGCGGTCGCCCGCATCGTTGCTCGCGCCCTCGGCGTCGTCGCTCGAGTCGCTCGCTTCGTCGCTCGCATCCTGGTCACCCTCGTCGGCCCGCATCCGCCGCGTCATCTCCCGGGCCTCCTCGACGACGCGCCGGGTCCCCGCGTCGGTCGCGGCGTCCCCGTCCCGCACGGCGGTGGATGGGACGTCGACGTCGGGACGGCCGGGCTCGTGCGCGTGGTCGTGCTGGTGGTGGCTGTGCCCGTCGCGGTCGACCGTGTCCTCGAACACCGCGTCGTAGGTCGCCTCGTCGGCGCGGTCGGTCACCGCCGGCGCGAGGTCGGCCGGAGAGCGGTCGCCCCAGTCGGGGACGTGTTCGTCGAGCCACGCCTCGTGGTCCTCGCCGCGGAGCATCGCGGTAAAGGCCAGGTGGTTCGCGAGGTGTTCGCCGTCGGGCTGGGGGACCTCGCACACCGGACAGGCGTATCCCATGGCCGCCAGTTGCCCCCGGACGCCCAAACGTGTGCCGGTGGGGTCGCGACCGGTCGCGGTCAGCCGTTCGAATCCGACCGGTGGCGCTCCCGCCACTCGGGCACGTCGAGTACCATCACGAGCGCGTCGTCGCCGTCCCCGTAATACCGGGGGAGCCGGCGCAGCACCTCGAAACCGACGTCGCGGTACAGCGACAGCGCGGCCGCGTTGGTCGCCCGGACTTCGAGTTTGGCGATGGTAGCCCCCGCAGCGGCAAAGCGCGACAGCGCGCGCGCCAGCAGCGCCCGGCCGAGCCCCTGCCGGCGGGCGTCGGGGGCGACCGCCAGATCCTTGACGTGGCCGATGTCGCGGCCGTGGTTCGGGGTCACGTCCCCGATCACGTAGCCCACGATCTCGCCCGCGCGCTCTGCGACCAGAAACGCCGGCGCGTCGAGGCAGCGCTCGATCGCCGAGAACGGCCACGGCTGGGGGAAGACGGCGCGCTCGATCCGGAACACCGCCAGTACGTCCGCCTGTGCTGCCGGCCGGATCGTGAGGTCGACGGAAGAGTCCACGGGACCGGACGGGGGTGTCACGGCGGGGGTTGGTGGCCGGGTCGCAAAAACGCAGCGGCCGGCCGCGACCCCCGCTCGTCGCGAGCCGGTGGCTGGCGCGGTTCGAACGGCGGACTAGTGGCTAGCGACGAGAGAAAAACGAAAGAGAGAGGAACCGCAGCGGCGATCAGTCGTCGGCCGGGGTCGCGCCGTCCGAGGACTGGTTTTGCTCCTTGGTCAGGCGGAGCTTGCCGCCGGCGCCGAGGATGCGCCGCTCGCGCTCGGAGGCCTGCAGGTTCGCCGTGGCCTCCCAGTCGTCGTTGACGCGGACGGTGAACTCCGTCTCGCCGTTGGCGACGGCTTCGGCGACGTCGGTGACGATCTCGACGTCGTCGCCCTCGTCGATCTCCTCGTAGGTCTCCTGGTCGATCGTCAGCGGGACGATCCCGAAGTTGAACAGGTTCGCCTTGTGGATGCGGGCAAAGGACTGGGCCAGCACCGCGTCGATGCCCAGGTACTGCGGGCACATCGCGGCGTGTTCACGCGAGGAGCCCTGCCCGTAGTTCTCGCCGGCGACGAGGACGCCGCCGGGGGCCTCCATCGCGCGCTCGGCGAACGTGTCGTCGACGCGGGAGAGGGTGAACTCCGAGAGCTTCTCGATGTTCGAGCGGTACATCAGGATGTCCGAGGTGGCGGGGATGATGTGGTCGGTGGTGATGTTGTCCGCCATCTTCAGGAGCACCTCGCCCTCGATGTCGGCTTCGAGGGGGTCGCCGATCGGCGCGCTCCCGATGTTCGGCCCCTTGACCAGCCCGTCGTCGACGGCCTCGTCGGGCTCGATGAGGTCGGTCTTCGAGCCGTCGTACGCGTCCGGGAGTTCGAAGCCCGGCGACTCCAGGTCGCCGAGTTCCTCGGCCAGGTCCCGGGGGTCGACGATCTCACCGGCGAGGGCGGCCGCCGCGGCCACCTCGGGCGAGCAGAGGTACACCGAGTCATCCTCAATGCCGGAGCGACCCTCGAAGTTGCGGTTGTACGTCCGCAGGCTCACCGAGTCGGAGGCCGGCACGTGGCCGATGCCGATGCAGGGGCCACAGGTCGCCTCGGAGACGTTGACGCCGGCGGCCATCATCTCGGCCGTCCAGCCCTCGCGGGCCAGGATCTCGGAGGCCTGCTTCGAGCCGGGGGCGATGATCATCTCGACGTCCTTCTGGATCTCGCGGCCCTCGACCATCTTCGCGGCCGGGAGGATGTCCTCGTAGCCGCCGTTGGTACAGGAACCGACGAGCACCTGATCGACGTCGGTGCCGGCGACCTCGCGGACGGGCACGACGTTGTCGGGCATCGAGGGCTTCGCGATGAGCGGTTCGAGCTCCGAGAGGTCGATGACGACCTCGTCGGCGTAGTCGGCGTCCTCGTCGGCCGACAGCTCCACGTAGTCCTCCTCGCGGTCCTGGCGGGCGAGGTACTCGCGGGTCCGCTCGTCGGTCGGGAAGAGCGACGAGGTCGCACCGAGCTCCGTCCCCATGTTGGTGATCGTCATCCGCTCGGGGGCGCTGAGCGACTCGACGCCAGGGCCGGTGTACTCGAAGATCTTCCCGACGCCGCCCTTGACCGAGAGCCGGCGGAGCATCTCGAGGATGACGTCCTTGGCGGTGGCCCACTCGGGGAGCTCACCCTCCAGCCGGACGTTGACGACTTCGGGCATCTCGACGAAGTAGGCGCCCCCGCCCATCGCGACGGAGATGTCGAGGCCGCCGGCGCCGATCGCGAGCTGGCCGAGGCCGCCGGGGGTCGGGGTGTGCGAGTCCGAGCCCAGCAGCGTCTTGCCGGGCGCGGCGAAGTTCTCCTTGTGGACGTTGTGGCAGATGCCGTTGCCCGGGCGCGAGAAGTACGCGCCGTAGGTGCCCGCCGCCGAGCGGAGGAAGCGGTGGTCGTCGGTGTTCTTGAAGTCGAACTGGTAGGTCTGGTGGTCGCAGTACTGTGCGGCCAGTTCCGTCTGGACCTCGTCCATGTCCAGCGCCTCGAACTGGAGCCAGACCATCGTTCCCGTGGTGTCCTGGGCGAGGACCTGATCGATCTCGATTCCGATCTCCTCACCGGGTTCGAGCGTCCCCTCGACGAGGTGGTCGTCGAGGATCTTCTCTGTGAGCGTCTTTCCCATAACGTCCGTGGTTCGACGGCCCTCGGATATAAATCCCGCGAGTCAACGACCCGCAGACCACGCCGAGACCGGCGCAGGCCGGCAATTTTCGCGCGTTCCTCGGGGTTGGTTCGGGGACGAGTAAATCGGTCGGCTGCGGGATCGGTCGTGACCACCGCGCCGCCCCGGCCGACGAGCGGCACGCTTTTGGGCTGCCAGGCGGGAGAGCGGGCATGTTCCGGTCCGGAGCGTTCGTCGCCGACCACGTCGAGCCGACGGTCGACGAGCAGGTCCAGCCCAACGGCGTCGACCTGACCGCCGAGGCCGTCCTCCGGCAGGTCGAACCGGGTCGCATCGGCCGGGAAGGCAAGGAGATCGGGGCGCGCGAGCCGGTCGCTCCCGCCGGAGACGAGGATGCCGACGGGGGGGCGGCGACCTGGCGGCTCTCCCCCGGGGGGTACGTGCTCCAGTACGCCGAAACCGTCCGGATCCCGGAGGGTCACGTCGGGTTCATCTACCCGCGGTCGTCGCTGCTGCGCAACTCAGCGATGTTGCACACCGCCGTCTGGGACGCCGGCTACGAGGGCCGCGGCGAGGGGCTGCTCGAAGTAAACCACGATCTCGAAATCGAGCGCGGTGCCCGCGTCGGCCAGATCGTTCTCGCGCGCGCCGACCACGAGACCACCTACGATGGGAGCTACCAGGGCGAGCGGACAGAGTAATCGCAGTCGCTTCGCTCGTCACGTTCGTTCACCGAAGCGACTGCGTCGCTTCGAGCCATCGCTCGCTACGCTCGTGACGACCTCGCAACAGCGGGCCGGGAGGGACTTGAACCACGGTCGTTTGCTCGCTTCGCTCGCGGCACTCTCTGGTTCAAGCCGCTCGTAGCCGCTTCGCTCGTCACGTCCGTTCCTCGCAGAAGCGGGCCGGGAGGGACTTGAACCCCCGACCATCTGGTTAAAAGCCAGACGCTCTGCCGGACTGAGCTACCGGCCCGCAGGCGGACGTTTCCGTCGGTCAGACATAAGCGTTTACTCTCACATCAGCGCGTGCCGAACTGCGAGCGGAGCGCCTCGGCGACGACGTCGCCCGGGTCGCGGTTCTCCAGCGAGGCCCGCCGGCGGAGTTCGAGGTAGACGTCCGGGGGCAAAGAGAGGGTCAGGTCGCCGAGAACGACGCCGTGGTCGGCGAGCGCCCGGCGGACAGAGGTTTCGTCGTTGATCGCGCTGGCGACCTGTCGCACCTCGCGGACGGTGAGCCCGCCGTCGAGCGTGGCCCACGCGAGGAAAAAGCGGGCGTCGCCGTCGACGCGGGCGATGTGTTTGGCCGCCGTCGGCGCGATGTGGCCCCGGGCGACGTGGCGCCGGATGGCCTGCGGGAGGTCGTGGACCCGCGCCCACTTCCGGATGAAGGAGACGGAGACGTCACCGCCGGCGCGCTCGGCGGCGGCCTTGTACGACCCCAGGCCGCGGACGAGCGCCGCACAGGCCGCGGCGCCACGCAGCATGTAGACGTTGTCCTCGTCGCCGACGGTGTTCTCGTCGAACGCGCGGACGGTGTCGGCCGCGCGGTCGACGCTCTCCGGATCGTCGGGGTCGAAGCCGACCGCCTCGCGGGCCCGCTCGCCCGTGACCGCCGGATCGGCGCGGACCACGGGCTCGCCGACCGGTTCCTCGCGATCCGCAGGCGGCCCGCGCTGGCCGCCCCCGTCCGTGATCGGGGTTGGCAGGTCGGGGCGGCGACGATCTGTCATGGGTGGTCGTTCCGGCTGACGGGTGAAAAGTATCGCGCCGGCGGGTGACTCGGGCGCTCAGTCGCCGCGCTGCTCGGAGAGGTGCTCCCAGATTTCGGTACAGCCCGCACCGTCGGAGAGATCCGCGAGATGGTCGTCGACCTCCTCTTCGGCCTCCTCCTCGTCGGCGTCGTCGCCGCGACCGTCGGCGGCGAGGTCGAGCTGACTCATCGCGTGTCCCCCCCGTCGTAGAGTTCGGGAGCCACGTCCGCAGAAGCGTGTTGGCGTCGGTCGGTCGTCGGTTGGTCCGATCTCATCACTACCTCGTAACGGTCCCACCGGGTTAAGGCCGCCTACGCCTGTAAGAAAGGCCCGAACTCCCGGTTACCGGAGACCCTTGCCGGCGGCGGCGACGCGTCCGAGGCGGTGAAACTCCGCGCCGTGGTGTGATCGCCCCCCGATCCGGGCGTCACGGGGAGCGCCAGCCCTTGCGGCGCCCGACGGGTTCAGAACGGTGGGCGCCCAAGGGGGGCCATGAGCGTCGCCCTGCGCATCCTCGACGACGGTGCCTGGATCTCGGTGAACGACCAGCGGGAGGTGTCGGTGTCGGAACTGTGGCGGTTCGCCGACGAGGAGTGGTGTCGCTGTCGACTCCCGGACTTCGTCGTCGAGGGGTTCCTCGACGTCGGCGTCGACGGACGGACGGTCGAGACCCGGGTGTACGGCCAGTGTATCGCCTGCGGCGAGACGGGAACCGTCGACTGGCTCCCGGTCGGACGCATCCTCGACGGCGAGTTCGTCGACCTCGACCGCGAGAGCGTCCTGCACCCCGCCGGCGGCCCGGATCGCCGGGGCAGCGACGAACAGCCATCTGACGGCGATTCGGCCGTCGACGGGGACCAGGCGGACGCCGTCGAGCGGTAACCGGGCGCCCGGGACCGCCCCGTTCGGCCGACTCACGTCCGCCGACCTAAACGCTACCAGATCTAATTTTAGGTGTTTTAGGGCACACAAACCTCCTTAGAGTCGAAAAATGGGCGGTGTGATCGTGGCTCATACCGGCAACAACGGCCCCTGTCCGGAAGCACCGGGGATGGTTGACGAGACGGACGGTTGTTTACGCGTGTCCCGTGTAAGGGGTTTCAGAGATGCCTACGGACGTCGAACGCTGGAAGTCGGAGGTGTACGGGAACGAGATCCGTGAACACCTCTATCGATTCGCCGAGGAGGGGTGGGACGCGATTCCCGAGGACGAGCACGACGAGTGGTTCGAGCGCTTCAAGTGGTGGGGGCTGTACCACCAGCGCAACGGACAGGAGTCGTACTTCATGATGCGGATCGGGACGCCGAACGGCGTCCTGAAACCGGGACAGGCCGAGGTCGTCGCCGAGGTCGCCGACAAGTACGCCCGCGGTCCCGTCGAGAATCCGGTCTTCGGCAACGGCTGGGTCGACTGGACGACCCGCCAGTCGATCCAACTCCACTGGATCAAACTGGAGGACATCCCGGAGATCTTCGAGGAACTGGAGTCGGTCGGGCTGTCGACCCAGCAGGCCTGTGGCGACTCCTGGCGCAACATCGTGGGTTGTCCGGTCGCCGGCAAGGACAAACACGAGCACGTCGATGCCCTCCCGCTGGCCGAGGAACTCAACGAGACCTACAAGGGCAACGACGACCACTCGAACCTCCCGCGCAAGTGGAAGGTGAGCGTCACCGGCTGCCGCGAGGGCTGTGGCCAGGGCGACATCAACGACCTCGCCTTCGAACCCGCCTCGAAGGAGGTAGACGGCGAGGAAGTGAAGGGGTACAACATCCGCGTCGGCGGCGGCCTCTCGCGCAACGAGGAGCGCCTGGCGCGTGACCTCGACGTGTTCGTCACCCCCGAGCAGGCCGCCGAGGTCGGCGGCGCCATCTCGGCGCTGTTCCGCGACTACGGCGACCGCGAGGACCGCTTCAACGCCCGCATCAAGTTCCTCGTCGACGAGTGGGGCACCGAGAAGATGCGCGACGTCCTCCAGGAGGAGTACGTCGACTTCGAACTCGAACCCGCGGGCGAGGACCTGCGCTCGGAGTACTCCTACAACTCGGGGCGCGCCACCGGCGGTCACTCCGACCACGTCGGCGTCCACGAACAGGCCGACGGCAACTACTACGTCGGCCTGGACGTGCTCGTCGGCCGGATGTCGGTCGACGACACCTACGAACTCGCCGAGCTCGCAGACGAGTACGGCAGCGGCGAGATCCGCGTCACCCAGCGCCAGAACGTCATCGTCACCGACGTGCCCGAGGCGGAGCTCGACGACCTGCTCAACGAGCCCCTGCTCGACGACTACTCGCCCGACCCGCACCCGTTCATGCGCGGGTCGATCGCCTGTACCGGCACCGAGTTCTGTTCGCTGTCGATCGTCGAGACGAAAAACCGGCAGGTGCGCTATGCCCGCTGGCTCAAGGAGAACGTCGACCTCCCCGAGGACGTCGAGGACTTCCACATCCACCTCTCGGGCTGTACGGCCTCCTGTGCCCAGCCCCAGATCGCCGACATCTCGCTGCGCGGGATGAAGACGCGCAAGGACGGCGAACCGGTCGAGGCGCTCGACATCGGCCTCGGCGGCGGCCTCGGCGAGAACCCCAACTTCGCGTCGTGGGTGCGCCAGCGCGTGCCCGCAGACGAGGTGCCCGGCGCCATCGCGAACCTGATCGAAGGCTTCGAACAGCACCGCGAGGACGGCGAGTCCTTCCGGACGTTCGTCGAGCGCCACGAGGACGACGAGGAGTTCCTCGCGGACCTGCTCGAACCCGAGGAGACCAGCTACGACGACCCGATGCTGCACAACACGAAGATGACGTGGTACCCCTACGCCGAAAACGACGACATGAGCGACTCCCCGGCGCCGACCGACGCCGACGGGACGCCCATCGACGAGGCGCCGGCCGACGACTGATCGGCGACGACTGATCCGTCGGCCGACGACTGACCGGCGACGGTTGATCGGCGACGCCCGACGGGGCACTCGGGCGATTGCGGCGACGAAGGACGCACGCGCCACGTCTCCGGCGAACCGACGGTTTCGGAAAGACTGATTATCTCGCTTCGCATCCTATCGTGCCATGGACTCCGGGCACGACATCGTCGTTCTCTACGTCAACGACGAGCCTGATCTCCTCGAACTGCTGCGCACGCGCCTGGAGGATGAAGACGAGCGACTCACCGTCCTGACCGCCGAGTCGGTCGACGACGGGCTCGATCTGTTCCGCGCCGAGTCGATCGACTGCGTCCTCAGCGACTACCACATGCCCGGGCGGAACGGCCTGGACTTCCTCCGGGCGGTGCGGGAGATGGACCCCGACCTCCCCTTTATCATGTTCACCGAGACCGGGAGCGAGGTGGTGGCGAGCGAGAGCATCGACGCCGGCGTCACCGACTACGTCATCCGCGAGCCGATCGGAAACCAGGCCACACTGGTGGCCCAGAAGGTCACCACTCACGTCGAATCCCGGTGGGCGAACGACCGCGCCGAGCGAACGAACCGACAGCTGCAGAACCTGGCCGAGACCAGCGACGACGTGTTCTGGATCTTCTCGCCGGACTGGGGGGAGGTTCAGTTCGTCAACTCGGCGTACGAGGCCATCTTCGGCCAGCCCGTCGCGGCGTTGCGGGAGGAGCCACAGTCCTTTCTCGATCGGGTCCACGAGGCCGACGTCGACGAGGTTCGGACGGCGATGGGGCGGGTCTCGTCGGGGCGAGAGCAACGCGTCGAGTACCGGGTGAGGCGATCCGAGGGGTTGACGCTGTGGGTCGAATCGCGCTGCAAGCCGGTGATCGACGCCGACGGAACCGTCCAGTACCTGGCCGGCTACACGCGGGAGATCACCGAACGCAAGGAGCGCGAGCGGGAGGGACTCGAGAGAAACGAACGGCTCGAGGAGTTCGCCTCGACGGTGGCACACGACCTGCGCAATCCGCTGAGCGTCGCCGACGGCTACATCGACCTCGCGAACGAGGAGTGCGACAGCGACCACCTGACGACCGCGGCGGATGCCCTGGGCCGAATGGAGGAACTCATCGAGGAACTGCTCGCGCTCGCCCAGGAGGGGCTGACGATCGACGACCGCTCGCGGGTCGACTTCGCGGAGCTGGTCCGGGCCGTCGGCGAGAACGTCCTGATGCCCGAGGTGACGCTCGAAGTGATCGGCGAGGGAACCATCGAGTGCGACCCGTCACGGGTGCGACAGGCCCTGGAGAACCTGTTTCGCAACGCCCTCGAACACGGCGACGATTCGGTCACGATCACGGTCGGCGTCCTCGACGGCGGCCGCGGCTTCTACGTCGAGGACGACGGCCCCGGCATCCCCCCGGCGAACCGCGACCGGGTGTTCGACAGGGGGTACACGACGACCAGCCGGGGGAGCGGCTACGGGCTGGCTATCGTGGAGGACATCGTGGCGGCCCACGGCTGGAGCGTCAGCGTCGAGGAGGGCACAGCCGGCGGCGCCCGCTTCGAGATCACCGGCGCGACCGTCGGGACCTGACTGCCGGGCGCGACCGTCGTGGCCCGACTGCCGGACGGTGGGGGCGACCGTCGGCGTGCGCGGACGACTCAGTCGGAGGCGCGGGCGACGAGCGCGACGGCGAGCAGACAACCGAACAGAAAGAGCACGCCGGGCTCGACGACGCCGAAGACGAGCCAGCCGACGGTCTCGCCGGGGCCGGCACCGGGGTTCCACGCCGCCGGCTCGACCGCGCCGCCGACGGTCGGCGCCCGGACGAGACGCTCGGCGCCCCACTGGACGAACAGTGCGGCGAGCGCGAGCAACCCGAACCCGGCCACCAGTTCGTGGATCGATCGGTCCACCCGCGCCCGGCGGTCGGCGTCGCCGACGAGGACGATCGGATCGTTCGCGGGCGCGTACACCGACATCTCGTTGCCCTTCTCGGAGTAGCGCACGTCGACGGACTCGACCAGCCCGGCCTCCCGGAGCGCCGACAGGTGGTAGTGGACGTTCTGGGCGCTCGTGTCCAGTGTCTCGGCCAGCGTGGAGGGGGTGGCCGGCTCCTCGAACAGCGCGTCGAGCAGCGCCCGGCGGGTCTCGGAGGACAGCGCGTCGAGCACCGCCTCGCTCTCCGTCGAGTGGACGTCGATCACCCGCGGCTGCTCGTCGGCGGTCGCGGTGCGGGGCTGGAGTCGGTCGATGAGTCCGGACATGCGTCGCGACCGAAGGTCGACGCCGGGGCTACTAAGCCCTACCCGTAGCTCAAAGAGTCGTTTGAACCGTCGGTTTCGCGCGCTGCCGTGCGGGTCGCGTCGGCTAGCTCTCGTTTGTGCCCGTCGCGCTCGCGTTTCGCGGCGGGACGGCCCGAAGCGGCGCCACCAGCCCGT
>Ga0207719_100157_pt1 | contig 55053 bp, 64 predicted proteins | sample A23P1SouthBayCA_2_FD_187279 | JGI IMG/M metagenome (GOLD analysis project Ga0207719, IMG submission 187279) | Aerobic enrichment media microbial communities from Eden Landing Ponds, California, USA - A23 P3 (3) (SPAdes) | ecosystem: Environmental > Aquatic > Marine > Unclassified | place... | reverse complement strand
CGGCGGGCGCGGTGCGGACGTGGCCGACGCCGACCTCACACCAACCAGGCGCCGCGACGCCGTCCGTCGGCTCTGCGACCTAACACGCGAGTACCACGAGCGCGGCGAACCCATCGAAACCCTGCTCGTCGGCAACTACGCCGACGCGGGGTATCTCGTGGAGTACGCCCGCCGCGAGTTCGGCGCCGCGCGCGCCGACCGCATCGAGACGCGCCTGCGCCACAACGGCGGGGACCCGACGGGCGAGCGCGTCGCTGACGTGGACTACGAGGGGAACGTCCACCTCACGCAGTTCTGGCAGGGGTACGCGCTCGGCAACGTCCGCGACAGGCCGTTCAGCGCCATCTGGGAGGACGAGTCCAACCCCCTGCTGGCGGCGCTCCGCGAGCGCGAGGACCACTTGGAGGGACGGTGTGCGGACTGCCGGTATCAACCCGTCTGCCGGGGCGCGTCCCGCCTGCGCGCGCTCTCGGTCCACGGCGACCCGTTCGCGGAGGAACCTCAGTGTTACCTCCGCGAGGAAGAGCGCGGCGCGGCGTCGGCCGACTAGGGCTCGAACAGCGCCGCGGCCGTCTCGGGGCACACCGTCCGCTCGGAGCTCTCTACGGCGGCGAGCGGTCCGGCGACGACGCCGTGGCTCACCCGTTTCGCGAACGCGCGCACCACGGCGCGCTGTTCGGGGGTCAGCTCCCCTTCCCTATCGAGCGCGTCGAGCGCCGCGTCGAGTTCGCGCCGACACACCGCCGCCGAACGCCGGCAGAGCGCGTTCCGGACGCGGCGGTCGGCGCTACGCTTCGCCTGTTGGGCCATCGTACCCCTCCGGAACGTAGGGACAGAGCGGGTCGCTCTCCAGGGGGTCACCGGTGGTGGCGTACGCGCGCGAGCGACTCCCCCCGCAGACGTGTCGGTACTCGCAGGCGCCACACTTCCCCCGGAGTTCCTCCGGGTCGCGAAGCCGGCGAAACAGCTCCGAGTTCCGGTAGCTGTCGACGACGCCGCGCTCGCGGACGGACCCGACTGATTCGGGGAGGAACCCGGAGGGGTACACCTCCCCGACGTGGGAGACGAAGGCGAAGCCGTCGCCGGCGGTGATGCCGCCGCGCCGGGATGGGCCGCCGTCGTTGCGTTGGCTCCTGACCCGTCGGAAGTGGGGCGCCTCGGTGGTCTTCACCCCGAAGGGCGCGTCGTCGGCTACCTCGGCCAGCCACTCCGTGACGCGCTCGGCCAACTCGGGGGAGACGGCGTCGAGCGTTTTTCCTCTCCCCACGGGCACGAGGAAGAACACCGACCAGAGCACCGCCCCCACGTCGGCCACGAGGTCCCGGATGGCCGGCAGTTCGTCCACCGTCTCCGCACAGACGGTCGTGTTTATCTGGAGCGGGAGGCCCGCGTCCTCGGCGCGGCGCGCGGCCCGCATCGTCGCCTCGAAACTCCCCGACTCGCCCCGGAACGCGTCGTGGGATTCGGGCGTCGCGCCGTCGAGGCTGAGCGCCATCCGGCGGAGCCCCGCGTCCGCGAGCGTCCGGATTCGCTCGCCGGTCAGCGAGTCGGTGCCGCTCGGCGTCAGCGTCATCTTTAATCCCCGCTCGGTGCCGTAGGAGACGAGTTCGGGGATGTCGTCGCGCGCGAGCGGGTCGCCCCCCGAGAGGACGACGAGCTGTCCGTCACCGAACTCGCGCGCGTCGTCGAGGAGCGCCTTCCCCTCGCTCGTCGTGAGTTCGTCGGGGTGGCGCCCCGGCTTCGCCTCGGCGCGGCAGTGCTCGCAGGCGAGTTCGCAGGCCTGCGTCACCTCCCAGACGAGCACGAGGGGCCGCTCGTCCGTGTTCATTCCCCCACGTAGACGCGGGTCACGTACCCGCCACAGCCACACTGGTCGACGTACTCGCACTCGACTGCGTCCCCGAACGCCGCGTCGAGTTCGTCGTACAGGTACGCCTCGGGATGGCCGTGGTCCCCGTGGGTTACGAGGTTCACGTGGTGGCCGGGCGCGGTGTGTTCGACGGCCGTCACCGCCTCCGAGAGCACGCGCTCGCGGTCCGTGTGGCGTTCGAGTTCAAGGTTGGCCGACCAGGAATTGTGGTGGACACTGTCAGTCACCGTCTCGGCGTCACCTTCGATTTCGGCCGTGACGTCGCTCATACCCGTATTTGCGACTCGCGCACCCAGTACCCACTCCCGAACATGTTCTAGTCAGTGTACCCGAAGGCGCTCCCGAATACGGGCGAACGTGTTCGGGAAAACGGACTGTACGCTCGCGCGCTCAGTGAGACGTATGCCCGCCTACGAGAGCCGACTCCGCGAACTCGGTGCGCCCGTCGAGCGCCCGGTCGAGACGCTGGACGCCCGGGACCTACCACCACCGGAACCGCTCCGTCAGTCGCTGGAGCGCCTCGCGGAACTCGACGACGAAACAGTACTCGTCCAGTTCAACGACCGGGTCCCTCAACACCTGTTCCCGAAACTCGACGACCGGGGGTACGAGTACGCCACCGACGAGGGCGACCCGACGGTCACCGCCGTCTGGCGCGCCGACGAGTGATTACTTCTTGGGGAGGGAGGCGACGAACTCCTCGGGGCCCCGCTGTTCGACGTTGTACCCCTCCGCGTCGAACGACGGCACCTCGGCCTGAAATTCGTAGAACAGCGGCTGTGGGTCGTGGTCGTTGATTATTTCGAGCGTTTCACCGCCCTCAAGCGCCTCGAAGGCGTCGTGAATCTGTGGGTGGCGGTCCTTCGGCGGCACGTCGCGCAGGTCGAGCGTCGTCGCTGGCATATATTTCACTCTCGTTCGACGCCCTGGTTACGGTTCCGCCGAACACGTTCGTCCGCACGCTCGAACATATTCGGGAATATTTATTCTCCCTCGTGCCTCACAGTTGTACATATACCCGATGCCACGAGCAACACTCAGGCTGACGATTCCCGAGGGGGTGTGGATAGGGGACCTCTCGCGGCGCTACGAGGACGCGCAGTTTCGGATACTCGCCGCGCTGACCGACGAGGAGGCGGGCGTCGGACTGGTCGAAATCACGAGCGAGGCGTTAGACGCCGTGCTCGACGACGTGCGCGCGTCCGATACGGTGGTGACCCTCGACGTGCTCCAGCGCCGCGAGGAGACAGCACTGGTACAGTTCGAGACGACGACCCCACTGCTACTGTTCCCGGTCCGGGATTCCGGGGTTCCCCTGGAGATGCCCTTCGACATCGTCGGCGGCGAGGCGACGTGGGAGATAACCGCGCCCCGGGAGCGTCTCTCCGCGCTCGGCTCGCAGTTGGCGGAGTTCGGCATCTCCTTTACCGTCGACGAAATCAGGGAGCGAATCGAGGACGCCCAACTGCTCACCGAGCGGCAGGCGAGCCTGCTGGAGGCCGCCGTGGAGCGCGGCTACTACGACACGCCCCGGGAGGCCAGCCTGACCGAGGTTGCCGAGGAGCTCGGAATGGCGAAGTCGACGTGTAGCGAGACGCTTCACCGCGCCGAGGAGAAGGTCGTCAAGCAGTTCGTTGGCGACCGGCCGGGCGCGTCGAGCGTACGGGACAGCGCATGATTCGGCGTCTTCCTTCCCATGGTACGTAACCCGCTCAGCGAGGCGACGACGCCGGCGTTCCAGGACGTCCTCGACGCCCTGGACGACCCGACCTGTCGGCGGATACTCCAACACCTCGAGGAGCCGCGTTCGGCCGACGAACTCGTCGAGGAGACGGACATCCCTCGCTCGACAGTGTACCGGAAACTCGACCTGCTGCGGGACGCGGGGCTGGTCAGCGAGTTCACCGAGATACGCCGCGACGGCGGGCACACCTCCCGCTACGAGTGTTCGTTCGGCGCGGTGCGCATCTCGATGGACGACGACGACCGGGAGTTTCACGCCAGCATCAAACGACAGGAGGAGAACCCCGACGAGAAACTGGAGGACCTCTGGTCCGAGGTGCGAAAGAGCACATGACAGAGATACACGCGGCGTTCACCGTCGGCACCGTACTGAAAACGATATCACTACTGCTGGGCGGACTCATCACCTACCACGCCGTCCGGGCGTATCGTCGCACCGGAAACCGGCGACTGGGCGCGCTCGCCGTCGGGTTCGGCGTCATCACCCTCGGTGCCGCCCTCGCCGGCATCGTGGACCTGATAACGCCGCTCGGCCGCGATGCCGCGCTCGTCGTCGAGTCGCTTTTCACCGCCGCCGGCTTCGGCGCGGTGCTGTACTCGCTGTATCGGAAGTAGGCGCTACTCCACGACGATGGCGCCCTTCATCCCCATCGACTTGTGGGGCACGCAGGCGTACTTGTACGTTCCCGTCTCCTCGAAGGTGTGTTCGAACGTCGCGCCCTCGCTGCTGTGGTAGTCGCTCTCGAAGGAACCGTCCTCCGCGACGACGTTGTGTCTTCCGTCTCCGGTCCACTCCCAGGTGACGGTCGTTCCCGTGCTGACCGTGAGTTCGGCCGGACCGAAAGCGTTCGTTCCGTTGTTGCCGTCGACGCCGACCTCGACGGTCACCGCGTCCGAGTCCGTCTTCTCGGTGCCGCCGTCGTAGTTCGACACGCCGTCGAACCAGCCGTCGAGCGACTGGCCTCCATCGCCGGACGAATCGGTGGGGTCGTCGCCGCCGGACCCACCGCTCCCCCCCGAACAGCCAGCGAGGAGCGTCCCCGCCGCGAGGGCACCGCTCGCTCGAAGCACCGTGCGCCGCGTCGTCTCGGGTTTTCGTGCCATCACATCGGCGTTCGACCCGATGGGGTTTATGCGTGCTCGTCGGTCTCAGGCCCCGGGACCGGAGTGAACATGTTCGCCTGCCCTGCGCGTCCCCCCGCGCCCGACGGACGAACATGTTCCCCGTGGGTTTCAGTCAGTGCCACGACGACGGGATACTATAGGGGTCCGAGAATGACTGCCGACACGGACACGGAACCATGAAACTGGAACGGAAAACGCTCGCGAAGATACTGGCCGTCGTCTTCGTGTTCAACCTCGTCGTGATGGGCGCGGGGGCGTGGTACTCCTACGAGAACGCGCCGCCGATTCCGGACAACATCGAGGGACCGGACGGGGAGACGGTCGTCACGGGCCAGCAGGTACAGGACGGCAAGAAGGTGTTCCAGTCTGACGGGCTGATGAACCACGGGTCGATACTCGGCAACGGGGCGTACTACGGGGTGGACTACACCGCGTTCGCGCTCGACTCGAAAACCGAGTATATGCGCGAGTATCACGCCGAGGCGGAGTACGGCGCGGCGTACGAGGACCTCTCTTCCTCGGAGCGCGCCGTGGTCGACGACACGGTTCAGTCGGAACTCGCCGCCGGCAGCGGCGAGGGGGCGGTCGCCTACTCCGCGGCCGAGGCGTACGCCCACCGGCAGGTCCGCGAGGACTTCGTCGCCCGCTACCACGAGGGCTCCAGCGAGCACGGCGTCCCGGAGGGGATGATAGCCACCGAGGAGGACGCTCGCCGCTTCGCTGACTTCGCGATGTGGACGGCGTGGATGGCCCACACCGACCGGCCCAACAGCGACGGCACGTACACGAACGAGTGGCCGTTCGCGCCCGATGCCGGGAACATCCCCGAGGGGAGCGCCATGACGTGGAGCGTCATCGCGATGGTCCTCCTCGTGGGCGCAATGGGGCTCGGCCTGTGGCTGTACCGCTCCGTCGAACTCCCGGAACCGGAGATAGAGGGGATAAACGTCCCCCATCCGCGCGAACTCTCGCTCTCCCCGAGCCAGCGCGCGGCGACGCGGTTCATCCCGCTCGCGGCGTTGCTGTTCGTCGCGCAGGTGTTGCTCGGCGCGCTGCTCGCGCACTTCTACGTCGAACGCGACGCCTTCTTCGGCATCTTCGAGGCGCTCGGGACGGACGTGCTCCAGTGGATACCCTTCGCCATCGCGAAGACGTGGCACATCGACTTGGGGGTGCTGTGGATAGCCACCCTCTGGCTGGGCGCGGGGCTGTTCCTCCCGGCGCTTTTGACCGACCACGAGCCGAACAACCAGCACCGATACATCAACGGTCTGCTGGGTGCGGTGCTGGTCGTCGCGGTCGGCGGTCTGGTCGGTATCTGGCTGGGCGCGCAGGGGTACATCGACGGCGCGCTCTGGTGGATTCTGGGCAACGAGGGGCTCGAATACCTGGAGGTCGGCCGCCTCTGGCAGTTCGGCCTCCTCGTCGGCTTCGTCGCCTGGGCGGCGCTGGTCGCGCGGGGCTTCCGGCCGCTGTTGGAGCGCGAGCAGCCCTTCGGCCTCGCGCACATCATCCTCTACGCCGGCGGCTCCATCGCCCTGCTGTTCACCGCCGGCATGCTGTACACGCCGGAGACGAGCATCGTGATGACGGAGTTCTGGCGCTGGTGGGTCGTCCACATGTGGGTCGAGGGCGCCTTCGAGTTCTTCGTCGTCGCCATCATCGGCCTGACGCTGGTGTCGATGAATCTTTTGGATAAGCGGGCCGCCGAGAAGGCGGTGATGTTCGAGGCCCTCTTCGTGATGGGCACCGGCGTCATCGGCGTCTCCCATCACTACTGGTGGATCGGCCAGCCCGACGTGTGGATTCCGCTCGGGAGCGTCTTCTCGACGCTCGAACTCATCCCGCTCGTCTTCATCCTCTTCGAGGCGACCAGCGAGTACCGCGCGCTCGCGCTGTCGGGCGAGTCGTTCCCGTACACGCTCCCCTTCATGTTCATCATCGCCTCGGGGGTGTGGAACTTCGTCGGCGCGGGCGTGCTCGGCTTCTTCATCAACCTCCCGCTCGTCAACTACTACGAGCACGGTACCTACCTCACCGTCGGGCACGCGCACGCGGCGATGTTCGGGGCCTTCGGCTTTCTGGCACTCGGGATGGCCGTCTACATGCTCCGCATCACCGTCGAACCCGGCGAGTGGTACGAGCGCCGCCTGCGCTGGGCGTTCTGGATGTGGAACGTCGGCCTCGCGGTGATGGTGTTCGTCTCCGTGCTCCCGGTCGGATTCCTACAGTTGGAAGCCGCGTTCACGGAGAGCTACCACTTCGCGCGCTCGCTCGCCTTCTACGAGCAGCCGCTCGTCCAGGCGCTGTTCTGGGCGCGCTTCCCCGGGGATACGTTACTCATCCTCGGCACCGTCGTCTTCGCCTACGATGTGGTCCGGAAGCGCTTCTCCCTGCGGCCGGTGACGCCGCCCGAGGAGTCGCCGGCCTCCATCCCCGACCGGATAGGTAGCGACGACGACTGAGCGGGGCTCCCCGCGTTTCTCTCTCTATTCCGTATAAAAGAGACGGCGAACGTCTTCGCTGCCGATGTGACGGCTCAGGACTGCGCTCCGCGGTTGAAGGGTGTCGCACCCAACGATACACATGTGAGGTGACCCCCGATGTTCGAAAGCACACGGCGGCGCGTCCTGCAGGCGGTGGGTATCGGCAGCGCAAGCATGATGGCCGGGTGCGAGGGGCCAGCGGGGCAGTCAGAGAACTCGGTGACGACGTCGGGAACCCCCTCGGCGGCGCAGACGACGGTCGACTCGGTGGCGGCGGACCCGAGCGACGTTCCTGACCCCATCGACAGGAGCACGCCGAAACACCACGACGTCACCCTCGAAATCAGGGAGGAGACGGCGGAGATAGAGCCGGGCGTCACGTTCGACTACATGACCTTCGACGGGCAGATTCCCGGCCCGATGATTCGGGTCCGGGAGGGCGACACGGTGACGGTAACCATCGACAATCCCGACGGCAACGGGATGCCCCACAACGTGGACCTCCACGCCGTCTACGGCACCGGGGGCGGGAGCGTGGCCACCAGCGCCGCGCCGGGCGAGTCGAACGCCGCCGAGTTCCGGTGTGAGTACCCCGGCGCGTACATCTACCACTGCGCCGTCCCGAATCTGGACTACCACATCTCGTCGGGGATGTTCGGGATGATACTCGTCGAACCCGAGGACGGCCTGCCCGAGGTGGACCACGAGTTCTACTTCGGCCAGCACGAGGTGTACACGGACGGGGGCGCCGGCGCGGAGGGCCACCACGCGTTCGACCACCAGGCGATGAAGGAGGAGTCACCGACGTACGTCCTCCTCAACGGCGAGAAGTACGCCTACGCCGCGGCCAACCGCGGACCGCTCGAAGCCAGCGTGGGCGACACCGCCCGGGTGTTCATGGTGACCGGCGGGCCGAACGTCACGTCGAACTTCCACCCCATCGGCAACGTCTGGACGCGCGCGTTCCGCGACGGCGACCTGCGCAACCCCCACTACAACACCCAGACGGTGGCCGTGCCGCCGGGGAGCTGTATGGTCGGTGAGATGGACCTCCCGGTCCCCGAGCGCGTGAAGTTCGTGGACCACGCGCTCAGCCGCGTCGCGCGCAAGGGGATGCTCGCGGAACTCGACGTGACGGGGCCGAAGCAGACGGACATCTTCGACCCCGAACCCGACGGTCCGGACGAGGGGCCCATCTACGGCTCCGGGTGAGTCCGGCCCGGCGCGCGTCGCGAGGCACCGTAGGTACCGACGCCCGCCGCCTTTGACGGTCGGAGACGCCGCCCCGAGCGCTACTCGAACGGGGTCGGAAACGACCGCGACGCCAGCGGGAGCGTCATCCGGACCGTCGTTCCCTGCGGGTCGTTCTCCTCGAACGCGAGCGTCCCCTCCGACATCTCGACGGTCCAGTAGATGGTCCACAGCCCGAGTCCCTGCGTGTGGAACAGCGGCGTCTCCTCCGGGAGTTCCATGGCGTCCAGGTCCGCCTTCGGGATGCCCGACCCGGTGTCCGAGATGCGCACGACGGCGTCGTTGGACCGCTCCCGTACGTCGACGTGTACGGACACGTCCTCGTTGTGCTCGACAGCGTTCGAGAGCGCCTCGTCGAGCGCGCGGGGCAACGCGGTGTGGGCGACGATACGACACGACGGCGGGAGCGTGGTCGTCACGTCCGTGTTCGGATGCTCCTCCCGGAACGCGTTCACCCGTTCCGTGACGAGTTCCGAGAGGTCGAACTCGACGCTGGTGTCGGTGTCCCAGATGGAGACTATCTGGCGGGTCCGGTCCGTCGTCTCGACGAGTTCTTCCAGATGTTCCCGGACGACGGCGAGGTCCGACTCCACGTCCGCGACCCGCTCCGCTCGCTCGACGTTTTCGAGGTGGCCGAGCGCGATGGCGAGTTCGTTCCGGAGGTTGTGTCGAAGGACGCGCTGGTTGATTCTGAGCAGTTTGCTGAGCGCCCGCGAACGGGCGAGGCGTTCGTTCGACTCGACGGCGTACAGACTGCCGCGGGTCCCGACTGCGGCGCCCAGCACGGCCGCGAACGTGAGCAGGAACGGGAGCTTTTCGCTCGACCCGTCGATAGACCACGTCAGCCACACGGCGAGCGCCAGCATCGTGAACGACGTCATCACGCCGATGCCCAACAGGAGCGCCCGCCACTGACCCGCCCGCGAGACGGGGTGGTCGGGGAGTTTGTAGCCGGTGTACAGGACGATGACGGCGAGTCCCGTGATGATGAACGACTCCACGGCCGCCTCCAGTCCCCCGTTCACGACGGGGAAATAGAGGAGTCCGAGCGCGACACACACCCATCCGAGGAAGTAGAACCCGTGCTTCGGACGCACTCGCTCGATGAGTGGTGCCATTTCGATAGGTAAACGAGGCTGTCCGCCTTTAATTCCAAGGTCCGATGGAGCGTCGAAAGTGAGGGTAGTCCACGCGGCGCAGACGCCGAACTGTCCGGATTAATCGGCGCGAACAGAGTTATGGCCGTCCGACCCCTATCGGTCACTACCCACTGTGTCCGCCCACCACCCCTCCCCACCGACGACCGAACCGCGCCGGAAAGCGGTGCTCTTCTGCCCCGACTGTGGCCACGAGAGCGCCGTCGACGGCGACTGGAACGTCCACGAATCGAACGGCCGCCGCGTCTACGAGTGCCCGGTCTGTGCGGCAACGGTCACAACGCGCTATCGCTCCGGACCGCTGCTCGCGCCCTGACGGCGTACCCTACTATTTTCCCCGACCGAACACGGCGTGTCGATGACCGGGTAGCAGTTGGTGCTCCGAAACGTGCCCACCGTAGGATTTCCGGGAGAGCGAGCGGAAATATCTAAAATAAATTATGGAACGGATGTATTCAAATATAAGATATGATTCCGGGGTAGTACAAACGGCATCCTGGGGCGATTCAGACGGCGAAAAATTGAGGAGATAGTGAACTAGGTCGATAAGACATGATGAAATAGCTTTTTAAGGCAATATAGTATTTGTTTCAAAACCCCTCATAATTCACGGGGCGATAAATACCAGTAAAGCTGAATAATTCTCCATCTAACGCATGTGGTGGCATTCTCCCGGTACGGCCGGACAACAGCCCCGTTACCGGCCCCGTCGCGTCCTGTTTCGCACTCGCTGCTGCTCGGAAATCGCCGGCGACTGCCTACTCGTACACGTGTCGGCTTCCGGTGCCGTTCGCCTCAATGTACTCCCAGTCGTACTCGACGCCGAGTCCGGGCCCGTCGGGCACAGGCACCGTACCGTCGTCGTCGACGGCGTCCATCATGTCGGAGTAGCCCCCCTCGTAGACGGGGGGTTGGGTGTTCTGGCACTTGGGATGAACGAGCGCCATCTCGTAGTAGTTCGAGTTCCGGCAGGCCGCGATACAGTGTCGCTGTGCGGGGCCGGGAGCGTGGAACTCCACGTCGAGGCCGAACGCCTCCGCCATCCGCGCCACCTTCATCGCGCCGGTGATGCCCGCGTCGTACTCGGGGTCCGCGCGCAGGAAGTCCGTCGCCTCGTTGGCCGCGAAGTCGGATTTCATCTCCAGGCCACGAACGTGTTCGGTCTGGAGGATGGGCGTATCGAGTTTCCGCTCCAGTTTCCGGTGGGCGTGCTGGGAGATGCCGCCGTCGCGGAACGGGTCCTCGTACCAGTAGAAGTTCTGTTCGTCGAGCGCCCGGCCGAGTTTCAACGCGTCAGCGAACGTTTCGAGTTCGCAGGCCGGGTCGTGCATCAGGTCCATCTCGTCACCGACGCGCTCGCCCACAGCCTCGACGGCGGCGATCTCGCGCGTGAGGTCCCGCGCCGTGTCGCCGCCGCCCCAGCCGTGAATCTTGAACCCGCCGAACCCGCGTTCGAGGCAGTCCTGGGCGAAGTCAGTGAACGCCTCGGGGGAGTCCAGTCCGCCGGCGTCGTCGCCGTGATACGTCGAGGCGTACGCCGGAATGCGCTCGCAGTAGGTGCCGAGGAGTTCGTGAATCGGCGCCCCGTAGTGTTTCCCGGCCAGGTCCCACAGCGCGATGTCGATGGGGCCGATGCCCATCCGGTCGTACTTCCGGAGCGCGCGTTTCACCTCGGACCAGTGTTTCTCCCGCTTGAGCGGGTCCTTCCCGACGAGGTACTGCGCGATGATGTTGTACTGGGCCGCCGCCGGGGAGTTCCCGCCGACGTACTCGCCCACGACGCCCGCGTCCGTGTGGATGCGCACCCCGAACAGCTTTCGGTGCGTCGTCTCCCCGGGTTCGTACACGAGGTTGAACCCGTGTTCGTCCGTACCCACGTCCTCCAGCGGGTACTCGAACTCCTGGCTCTCTATTTTCGTGATTGTCAACGCCATACACGGAGTTCTTCCGAACGACTAATAAAGATGGGCCACGGCGACGCCGTCCGTGAAACTGTCTCCCCCGGCGACGGGAGTTTTATCCTATCGAGGGCTCACGCTTCGGTATGCGCTACTACCGACTGCCGGGCGCTGACGGCGCGCGACTGGTGGCCGACGACGGAGCCGACGCGTACGACCTCAGCGCCGTCAAGCCGCGCCTCGACGGGTTCGGTGACCTGGCGGCCGCCGCCGACGTGTCCGGCGTCGAGGTAGACCGACTCGCCGCCGACATCGCCGCCGACGCGCCCGTCGTCGAGGACCTGGCGAACGGCGGCCTGCCCGTCGTTCCCGAGGAGGTGTGGGCCGCCGGCGTCACCTACCGGATAAGCGAGGAGGCCCGCGAGTCCGAGAGCGGGATGCCGGAGATGTACCTTGACGTGTACGACGCCGAGCGCCCGGAGATATTCTTCAAGGCGACGCCCAGCCGAACTGTCGGGCCCGGCGAGCCTGTCGGGGTTCGCGCCGACTCCGAGTGGGACGTTCCGGAACCCGAACTCGGCATCGTGCTCTACGACGGCGAGCCAGTCGGCTACACCGTCGGCAACGACGTAAGCAGCCGTTCCATCGAGGGCGAGAACCCGCTGTACCTCCCGCAGGCGAAGGTGTACGACCGCTGCTGTGCGCTCGGGCCCTGCGTCGCCTCCGTGGACAGCGTTGCGGACCCGACGGACCTGACGATGTCGATGGAGATAGCGCGGGACGGGGAGACGGTGTACGAGGGCGAAACGTCCACCGCGGAGATGGACCGCTCCCTTGCGGAACTCGTCGACTACTGGAGCGCGCACAACGCGGTGCCCGAGCTCGGCGTGTTGCTCACCGGCACCTCGCTGGTTCCCGAGGAGGGGTTCACGCTCCGCCCGGACGACGAGGTGTTCATCGCTATCGAGGAGATTGGCGAACTGACGAACCCGGTCGTCGAGGTCTGAGCGGCGTTCGGGTCCGCAGAGCCACCCCGAGTTCACAACCGCGTATAATTGTACGATACTTCCGTATCCCACCCCGGAACACGCATCCTCCCGTTCGGGGCGTTCGCGGTGGGAGCACGACAGCCCTTCCCCACGAACTTGGGGTCCGTTCCATATCCACCATCCTCAGAGTCTCACGGGTGAAGACTCCGGAGTAGATTTATTAGTGATGTGATAGTACGTCCAGATATGGCATCACAGGAAGTCCAACTCAAGAGTACGATTGCGGGATACACCGCCGAGGGGCAACTCCACACGCTGAGCGTCTGGTTCATCCTGGCGCTACGACTGATGATGGGGCTCGCGTTCCTCCAGAGCGGCGCCGACAAAGTCCTGGAAGGGAGCTTCAGCGCCGGCGGCTACCTCAGCAACGCGCCGGCGGCGAACGGCAGTCCCGCGGCGGGGCTGTTCGAGGCGATGGCCGAGTCGGGGCTGTTCCTCGACTTCGTGAACGTCGCCGTCCCGTACGGTGAGTTGCTCATCGGTCTCGGCCTGCTCGTCGGCGCGCTCACGCGCCTGGCGGCGTTCTGGGGCGCGTTCATGATGCTGATGTTCTACCTCGGCAACTGGGACATCTCGCACGGCTACATCAACGGCGACTTCGCGTACATGCTCGTGTTCCTCTCGGTGGCCGCGTTCGGCGCCGGACGCATCCTGGGCCTCGACGCGCGCATCGAGCAGTACGAGGTGGGCGGCGAACCGCTCATCGAACGCTACCCCTGGATGCGGTACTTCCTCGGGTAGGACGCTTCGGTGGTCTCTCGTTTTTCGCGCCCCTCGTGAACGCCTATATCTCCCGGACGCGGCGGTAGTCGTCGTCGAGCGCCTGCGCGTCCTCGGGGAGGAGCGCGACGACGATGTAGGGGGCGTACTCCCGGAAGTGGTCCACGAGCGCGGCGATGCGCTCGGAGTCGATTGCCTCCAGCGAGTCGAGCAGCATGAACGGCGCTTCCTCGTACACCTCGTGGACGAGATAGCCCGCGAGGCCGAAGACGAGGCCGACGACCTCGCGCTCGGACTCCGAGAGGTGCTCAACGGTGTCCTCGTAGGCCGTCCCGTCCGACCCCGTGCGAACGACGTGGAGTCGGAACGTCGAGCGATCGACGTTCCGGCGCCCCTCGCGGACCTGTTCGGTCGCGCGCTCGATCCAGACCCGGGAGATGTTCCCGTAGCCAAGCGTTTCGAGCACCGTCTCCATGTGGTCGTTGAACGACTCGACGGCCTCCGACTCCAGGCGCTCGATGCGCGTGCGGAGGTCCGTCAGTTCCGCGGTGAGTTCCTCCCGCTCGGCGCGCAACTCCTCGCGGCGCTGTGCCTCGGCCTCCGTCTCGGTAAGCTCCGATTCGAGCGCCTCCAAATCGTCCTGGAGGTCGTTCAACTCGAACTGGAGTTTGTTCGCCTCGCGGTGGTGTTCGAGCACCGCGCTGTGGCGCCCCGATTCGAGCTCCTCGACCACCGATTCGAGCTCCGCCACGCGCTCCTCGGCCGAGTCGCGCTCCTCACCGAGTCGCTCGACCGCCGCCTCGCGCTCCTCAATTTCGGTTTCGAGCTTCGCGACCCGCGTTTCGAGGCGCTCGCGGCGCTGTGTTCGCCGTTCGAGTTCGTTTCGCTCCGCCTGTACGTCGTCGAGTTCTTCGGACACGTCCGAGCGCTCCCGGCGTTTCTCCCGTGCGACCGAGCGGAGCTTTTCCAGCGTCTCCTCGACGTCGGCCATCGACACCTCGGCGCCACAGGTCCAACACCGGCCGTCCGCGTGCTCCGCGTCGCTGAGGAGCGCGTCGGTGACGTCGTTCCCGTCGTCCCCGTCCGCGAGCAACTGGAGCACCTCCGTGTGCTCGCCCTCCAGCATCTCCTCGTTGAACTGGATGAGACTCTGGAGCTGCGTAATCGTGCTGTCGAGACGGCGCTTGCGCTCCCGGAGCGAGGACACCCGGTTCTCGAGGTACGCCGCCTCGTCGTCGGGCACGTCCTCGAACGCGTCGAGCTCCGAGCGAACGTCCTGGCGCTCCTCGCGGACCGACGCGAGGCTCGAACGCTCGCTCTCCAAACGGGAGGAAACGCGTTCGAGTTCCGTGCGCTGCTCGTTCAGTCGCTCTAGGGCGTCGTCGAGTTCGTCCTGCTCGGCCTGTGACTCCTCGATTCCCGTGTCCGCCGCGTCGATTTCCGCCCGCTTCGCCTCGATGGCTTCCCGTTTCTCCTCGATCTCCGCTTCGAGTTCGCTCCGACGCGCCTCCAGCTCCGGGATGCGGTCCTCCGCGGCCGCGGCGGCCTCGATGTCGTCGTCGATGCGCTCGCGCTCGGCAAGCAACTCCTGGATGCGGTCGTTAATGGCGTCGGTGTCGACCGGGCGCATCACCAACTCCCGGAGGTCGTCCGTAGTCGCGATGGCGCGCCGTGCCTCGTTGTCCTCAAGAAGGAACGCGAAGAGGTCGGCAAGGTCCACGAGGTCATCGTCGAGAATCGGGTCCCCGGAGAACGAGACGCCGTCGCCGCGGCGCTTCAGGACGCGCGTGTACGTCTCGCCGCCGAGGTCGGCCTCGACGCGGCCCTCCTCGGCGTCGCCTTTCAGAGTCGCACGCTCGCTCCCCGACACCGCCATCAGCGACTGGAGAAACGACGTGCGGTTCGTCGCGTTCCGCCCGACGAGAACGTTCACGCCGGATTCGAGGTCCACGTCCGTCGTCTCGATGCCGCCGACGTTGGTGACGCGGACGCTCGTCTCGGTTTGCGTTACGCTGTTCGTCGCCATATACGGCAGTGTGGCGCACGAAGCGACTTATAATCACTCACTCCGCCCGGATTCATCGTTCGAGTCGGCACTGACACCCGCCGTTCGCGAGCAGTTCCCCGAACTCCTGTCTGCGGCCACAGGAATCACAGGTGACGTGTGTCGTCACGATGACGTCGAACTCCCCGAGGGCTATCTCGTCTCCCGTCAGCGTTTCGAGGTTGTTCGCGGCTATCTTCTCCGTGCGCGCCTCCATCGAACCGACCGTGTCCCGCGTCGAGGCGACTCTGTCAACGGGTTCTGCGCCCTTCTCGGCGTTCAGACACTCCCGGAGATGGGTGTAAATCGACTGGTGGGAGACGAAATCGTTGCGGACGTCCTCGACGTCCACCCCGTCGCGCTCCAACCGGCCGACGGCCTGCGTCCGCATCCCGGCGCTCACCTCGTCGTCGGTGAGGAGGCGGTAGGTGTTCTGTAGTTCGCCGTCCAACACCTCCACGCTCGCGTCCCGGAGCGCCGCCGCCAGCACGCGCCGGTTGAACCGGTCCGCGAGGTCCCGGAGACTGTGCGACTCGCCGTCGTCGCCGCGCCACAGCGACGCGAGTTCGCTCCCGACGGCGTCGAGGCCGTACTTCCGCGTGACGCGGCCGACTTTACAGGTACAGTCCCCGTCCTCGCTCATCGAACTGACACAGACCGGGTGCGGAAATAAGCCTTGGGACCCGAATTTTTACGAACATATGTTTGTAATCGGAGTCGCCCGGTTCCTCGCCCCCGAATCCCGGCTCAGCGACCCGCCCTCCCATGATGGCAAGTTCTATGTGGGCGGCTCGACACCGCAATCGCATGGCACAGGTTCGGTTTCGCGACCCGGCGGGTTCGGTTCGCACAGGCACGTGGCACGACGGCGTCATCGAGTTCGGCGGGACGACCTACGACCTCGAGGCAGTGGACGTGCTCCCGCCCAGCGACCCGAGCAAAATCGTCTGCGTGGGGCTGAACTACGCGAACCACGCCGAGGAGGAAGGGAAGGACCTCCCCGAGCGGCCGCTCCTGTTCTGGAAGACGCCGAACACGGTGGCGAGTCACGGGTCCACGGTCACGCTCCCCGAGGGGAAGGAAAAAGTGGAACACGAGGTCGAACTCGCCGTCGTCATCGGTGAGCAGTGTCGCAACGTCGCCGCCGAGGACGCCGACTCGGTCATCGCGGGCTACACCTGTGCGAACGACATCTCCAACCGCGACGACCAGCGCGAGGAGCGCAACTGGGTCCGGGGGAAGGCCTTCGACAACGCCTGCCCGCTCGGTCCGGTGCTCGCGCCCCCCGAGGACGTGCCCGAACGCGCGGACGTGGAGCTCCGCGTCAACGGCGAGGTCCGGCAGTCCTCGAACACGGCGGAGTTCGTCTTCTCCGTGCCCGAACTCATCGAGGAGGTCACGAGACACATCACCCTGGAGGAAGGCGACGTGTTGCTCACCGGGACGCCGGCCGGTGTCGACACGCTCGCTGACGGCGACCACGTCGAAGTCGAAGTCGAGGGCGTCGGCACGCTCGAACACACCGTCGCGCGCTGACCCGCGGACTCGTTTCCATCCGGCCGGCGATAATAATCTCAAACTGTCAGGTACCGGGATTCTGGCGTCGAGACACTTCGATATATACTCCTATATATCAATATATTCTCGACTAGTCCCTCCTTTGAGCGATAAAAACGGGTTTTCACTCCCAATACATTCTATTTCAGAAAACTATATATCTAAATCCCCGTTATGCTTTCCAATCATATCCGCCTCTTCCGTGGTGTCCCCCTTCCCGCTCGAAACCGAAGACAGGATGTTTCCCGCGCCCGGCATCGGTGACAAGGATGACGAACGCGAGCACGCCGGACGGCCATCGGAGGGGACCGCTATGACCGGTGTCGCCCAACTCGACGCCGACGCCATCGAGCGCGCCCGACAGTCCGCGGCGGCGGCGGAGCGCGTCGTGGTGAAGGCGGGGACGAACTCCCTGACGACACCGGAGTCGGAGCTCGACGACGCGAAACTCGACAAGCTCGTCGACGACATCGCCGCGCTGCTCGACCGGGACAAGGAGGTGTTGCTAGTCTCCTCGGGCGCCATCGGCGCGGGCGTCGGACGGGTCGGCTACCCGAACGACACCATCGAGGAGTCACAGGCGCTCTCGACGGTCGGACAGAGCCACCTGATGCGCCGCTACACCGAGAGCTTCGAGCGCCACGGCTACAAAGTCGCCCAGATTCTCATCACGGAATCGGATTTGGAGGACCCCGAGCGGTTCACGAACTTCCGGAACACCGTCGAGACGCTGCTGGACTGGGGCATCGTCCCCATCATCAACGAGAACGACGCCGTCGCCACCGAGGAGCTTCAGATCGGTGACAACGACATGATTTCCGCCTCCATCGCCATCGGCATCGACGCCGACCTGCTGGTCACGCTGACCGACGTGGGCGGCGTGTTCACCGGGAACCCGAAGGAGGACCCCGAAGCGGAGCGCATCGAGGGCGTCGGGTCGAACTACGACGAGGTGCGCGACCGAATCGACGACACCTCGACGGACGAGTTCGGCGGCATCCGGACGAAGGTCCGGGGCGCACGCGACGTGAGCGAGCACGGCATTCCGGCCGTTATCGCCGCCTCGGACGCGCCGAACGTGCTGGAGCGAATCGTCACGGCCAAATCCGTCGGGACGGTATTCGTACCCATCAACGGGGACGACCAATGAGTGAGAAACAGACCGAGAAAACGACGGAAGCGAAGGTTTCGGCGGCACAGCGCGCGGCGCTGAAGACGGCGACGCTGCCCGAGTCCGAGCGCAACGCGGCGCTCCACGACATCGCGGACGCCATCGAGGCGAACGCGGCGTCGATACTTGAGGCCAACGAGCGCGACGTGGACGCCGCCGAGGAGATGCTCGAACGCGGCGAGTACAGCCAGGCGCTCGTGGACCGGCTGAAACTCTCCGCGTCGAAACTGGAGGACATCGCTGAGATGGTCCGCAGCGTCGCGGGCCAGGACGACCCCCTCGACGAGACGCTGTCGGCGCGCGAACTCGACGACGGCCTCGAACTGTACAAGACGACGGTCCCCATCGGGGTCATCGGCACCGTGTTCGAGTCCCGGCCCGACGCGCTGGTCCAGATAGCCGCGCTCAGCCTCAAGTCGGGCAACGCCGTCATTCTCAAAGGCGGCAGCGAGGCGAGCCACTCCAATCGCGTGCTGTTCGAGATAATCCGCGAGGCGACGGCCGACGCGCCCGAGGGATGGGCACAGCTCATCGAGGCCAGGGAGGACGTGGACAAACTGCTCGGGATGGACGGGTCGGTCGACCTCCTGATGCCCCGCGGGAGCTCCGCGTTCGTTGAGTACATCCAAGACAACACCTCCATCCCCGTCCTCGGGCATACGGAGGGCATCTGTCACGTGTACGTCGACTCGGAGGCGGACCTCGAAATGGCCGCGGACATCGCCTACGACGCGAAGGTCCAGTACCCCGCCGTCTGTAACGCCGTCGAGACGCTGCTCGTCCACGAGGACATCGCTGAGGCGTTCCTCCCCGAGATGGCCGCGCGTTACGAGGACGCGGGCGTCGAACTCAGAGGCGACGAGCGGACACAGGATGTCATCGACGTGGCTCCCGCGAGCGAGTCGGACTGGGAGACGGAGTACGGCGACCTGATTCTCTCCATCAAGGTCGTCGACGACCTCGGTGACGCCGTCGACCACGTCACGACCTACGGGTCGAAACACACCGAGTCCATCGTCACCGAGGCGCCCGAGCGCGCGAGCCGGTTCATGCGGAGTCTCGACTCCGCGAGCGTGTTCCACAACGCCTCGACGCGATTCGCTGACGGCTATCGGTACGGCCTCGGCGCGGAAGTCGGCATCAGCACCGGGAAGATTCACGCCCGCGGCCCCGTCGGCCTCGAAGGGCTGACGACGTACAAGTACTACCTCGAAGGGAGCGGCCAAGTGGTGGGTACCTACGCCGGCGAGGACGCGAAGCCGTTCACCCACGAGGAGTTCGACGGCGAGTGGAACCCCGGCCACCTCGCGCGGGACGAGTAACCCCCGTCGCTCGACGCGGCTGTCACTCCCCGCTGTTGTTCTGTCCGTTCTCGCCGTCGTTCCCCCCGTCCGCAGTCAGCGTCATCACCGGCGCGTCCGCGCTTCTGACGACCCGTTCGCTGACGCTCCCGAGGATGCGGCGCTCGACGCCGGTCCGGCCGTGGGTGCCCATCACGACGAGGTCGATGTCGTGCTCAGCGGCGTAGGCGAGAATCCGCTCGTCGGGCGCGCCTTCGAGGAGTTCCGTGACGAGTTCGACGCCCGCGTCCGCCGCGAGTTCCTCTACCTCCGAGAGCGCCTGCTGTCCCTGCCCCCGGCCGACCGATTCGAGCGCGCTCCGGACCTCGGATTTCGAGACGGTGAGCCAACTCGTCTCCGTGTCGACAACGTAGACGGCGTGGACCGTGGCGTCGAACGCACCGGCGAGTTCGACCGCGTGACGCGCTGCGGCGATGGCGTGTTCGCCCCCGTCCGTGGGCACGAGAATCCGGTCGTACATCACCGACACCTCCCTGCGCTCCGCCCTCTCCCGGGGACTATCATCCGACCACCCCGAAGCCGAACTGCGCGTGCGGCCAGAGGTAATGTAGCGTCACGCCGACGATGAGCGCCGGAATCGTCGTGTAGATGGTGGCGACGATGGCGGCCTTCGTGTCGATGGCCAGAAGCGGGAACAGCGCGTCGCCGTCCTGGCTGATGGCGTTCGCCGCGAGCGCGGAAAAGGGGATACCCCCTTCGGCGTATATCTGTGCGAACACGATCTGGGGCGCACAGCCCGGAATCAGGCCGAGCGTGGCGCCGCCGACCGGCGCGAGCACGCCCGCCGCCGCCGCGAGCCCCGCGATATCGAGGGCGAGGACGACGATGCTGTACTCGTAGATGAGGTAGGCGGCGATGACCCACACCGTCACCATCGACGTCTCCATGGCCGCGTGCTGGAACGTCTCGTACGCGCTCTCGAAGTCGTCGCGGATGCGTCCCGCCTCCCCCTCACCGATGACTCTGCGCCCGACGAAGTGGAGGTAAAACGAGGCCGTCGTCCCGACGAGTCCGGCGACGGTGAACGCGCCGGCGAAGCTGAGTCCGAACTCCAGGGGCACCGCCGGCGCGCCGCGGCGCAGGTACTCGATGCCGGCGAACAGTCCGACGGCGACGGCGACCCACCAGAGGGCGTGGACGGTGTGGCTCGCCGTCGCCAACGCGCCGTCGCGCTCGGCGTGGTCGGTGTGACAGTGGGCGTCGGTGTCGGAGCCCTCGTAGCCGGGGATGCTCGGCCCGCCGTCCGCGACGTTCGTCGTGGCGAACCCGCCGTCGGTGACGGGACGACTGATGCGGTCCACGGCGCGGTCCACGCGCCCGATGCCGAGCCCCCACAGGTCGATGGCGTAGCCGAACAGCACGGCGGCGACGAACGCCATCCCGTAGGCGTACGCCGCGGCCTCCGGCGCGAGCGCGAGGATGACGAACGCGGAGTCGCCCGCCGTCGCCGCGAGCGCGGCGACGACGGTGCCGAAACTCACCGTGCCGCGAATGTACAGCGGCATCGCGATGATGGCGCCGCCACAGCCCGGCGTCAGGCCGAGCAGCGCGCCCGCGAGCGGTTGGAGGCGTTCGTGGTTTTCGAGGTACGTCACGATGCGTCCGCCGGTCCGGTACTGGACGTAGCTGAACACCAACACGGTGATGGCGACGAACGCGCTGACCTGTACGAAGCCGTCGCGGACGGAGAACACGAAGATGTCGAGCGCCTCTCCGACCGTCAGGTTGAGCGCGTCACCGATACGACCGGTGACACCGAGCGGCGTCACGCGACCACCCCGTTCGCGCTTCGTCGACTGCGTGCCGTCTGTTTCGACGGTGTGATTCCTTCACTCATCTGTGTCGTGTTAGTTGACCCTCAGCCGTCGAAGTATTTAGTAGTTCCCATCAAAGAAAAAGTTTAGACTAGTCTAAACTCCATCGTATCACCGCTCCGAGCGACGCGGGGCTGACCGGTGACCGGCGCACGCGGGAGAACCGGGGGGTATTAACTCGGCCCTCGGCCAAACCGGTGGTATGTACGAGCGCATCCTCGTCCCGACGGACGACGCCGAGGAGATGGAGTCCGTGTTCGAACACGCCGCGGCCATCGCCCGCCCCCACGACGCCGAGGTTCACGTCGTCTCCGTCGTCGACAAGCGCGCTTTCCTCACGCTTGAGGAGGAGATGAAAGACGACGTGGAGCGCCAACTCCGCGAACAGGGCGCGGAGGCGACCCAGCGGGCCGCCGACTGGTTCGCGGACGCGGGCGTCGACGTGACGACGGACCACCTGAGCGGCGACCCGGCCGACGAAATCGTCCGGTACGCGTCACACGCGGACATCGACCTCGTCGTGATGGGCACCCGGCGCAACGACTCACAGACGATGCTCGGCAGCGTCTCGCAGGCGGTGACGGACCGCGCGGAAAGCCCCGTTCTCGTCGTCGACATCGCCGCGGACGCCTGAGGCATCTCACAGCCGCCGGACGCCGTCCGAGTCGCCGCCCGCGTGGCGCGCGACGTACTCGCTCACGAGTGTCGTCTCTACTCGCCGGAGCAGTTCGCCCGCGGTGCTCGTCGCGCAGTCGAGTTCTGCGGCGACGTCCGCGAGGGACCCCGTCCGGGGCCGCTCGTAGTAGCCGACGGCCACCGCGGCGTCGAGCGCCGCGCGCTGTCTCGTCGTGAGGTCCGACGGCGCGCGCCACCGGCGGAACTCCTGAGCCCGTTCGATGCGCGCGTCGAGCAGTTCGTTCAGTCCCGCGTAGAAATCACTCAGGGCGTCCGTCTCACCCACGGCCTCGAAGCGCACGTCGCCGTCGTCCCGGAACGTCACCGGCGGGCGAAAGACGACTTCGGACGCCGAAATCAGGTCGAGCACCTCCTCTGCGAACGCGTACTCCGTCTGGCGGACGAACGCGTACGTCCCTTCCGCGTCCGCGACGAGATGCGTGCGCGTCACCGAGTCGAGCGTCGCCAAGAGGCGCCCCACCGTCTTGCGGTCGGCGTCGTACCACGAGAGCGTCGTGACGCTCGCCGTTGGCCCCCACTGGAGCAGTTCCATCCGCGAGACGCCGTCGGTCCGTGTGAGGCACCGATGGAGCGGATGCGCCAGCTCCGCGGGGTACGTGGCGCCGAACACGACCCGCTTCATGCGGGGAGTGAGCGACCGCGAATATATAAAACACCGTATCAGTCCGGGGGTACTTACTCTCCGGTGGGCGTCGAAGCCGTACGTGATGACGACAGCCGACACGACGAACGCCGAGGGCCGGACGGACGTGGCGTTCGCACCGCTCGACGGCGAGCGCCGCGTTGCGTACGCCGAGTACGGCGTTCCCGAGGGGTCCCCGGTCGTCTTCCTCCACGGCACGCCGGGGTCCCGACTGCTCGGTGAACTCCTCGACGACGCGGCGTGCGAGCGCGGTCTGCGACTGCTCGCCCCGGACCGTCCCGGGTACGGACGCTCGTCGCCGTGGCCGTCCCGCACGCTCTCCGACACCGGCGCGCTCCTCGACGCGGTGCTGGACGACGCAGGCGTCGAGCGCGCCGGCGTGGTGGGGTTTTCCGGCGGCGGTCCGCACGCGCTCGCCGCCGCCGCGACCCGCGAGGAGCGCGTCGCGGGCGTCGACGTGATTTCGGGGGCGGCGCCGCCCGGCGTCCGCGACGCGCCGCCCGTTCCCCTACGGGTTGCCGAGGCGCTGGCGGCGCGGACGCCGCGGCTGCTCCGCGCTGTGGTCGGCGCCCAACGCCGCCTCGCGAAACGCGCGTCGCCGGAAACCATCGCGGCCCAGTACACGACGCCGGAGTCGCGAACGGAACTCCCGGACGATGTCGCCGGACTCCTCAAGCGCGACTTCCTTGAAGCGCTCTCCGACCCGCACGGGTTCGTCACCGAGAGTCGCCTGCTCGCGCAGCCGTGGGACGTCCCGTTGAGCGACATCGAGATACCCGTTCAGTTCTGGCACGGCGAGCGCGACGGGAACGCCTCGCCCGGCGCAACGCGAACGCTTGCGGACCGGATACCGGACGCGTCGTTCGCGCTCTTCGACGGCGAGGACCACGTTGGGGCGCTCCTGCGGAGTCGCTCGCGCGCCCTCGAACGCGACTGATTCCTCGAACCCAATTCCTCGAACGCTACCTACTCCATCGAGCGGAACGCGCGGAGCGTGTCCCGCTCCCCGGGTTCGCAGAGCAGTTGAACCGCGCCCAGCGCCGAGAACACGTCCTCCCAGTTCCGGTGGTACAGCGGGAACTCGTCGTTGACGTAGCTCACCTCGGCGCCCTCGCGGCCCCGTTCGGCGCCGTTGCCCTCGTTCTCGACGGTCACCAGCAGTTCGTCGGTGACGCGGGCGATGTCCTCGAACACCCAGGTGTCCTCCGGCGGGATGTGCTGGAGCGTCTCGACGGAGTAGACGGCGTCGAACTGCCCGTCGTCGAATCCGGGCACGATGTCCTCGATGGCGCCGGTGAGAAACGTCCCGCGCTCGTGGAGGACGGGATACTCCTCGGCCATCACCTCGAACGCCTCGTCGTTGATGTCGATGCCGGTGAGGTTCTCGAACCCGTGCTCGCGGAGATGCGCGAGGTGGCGGCCGGCGCTACAGCCGAGTTCGAGAATCTCGGCGTCCTGGCCCACGTAGTGTTCGAACACCTCGCGGAGCAACTCGCTCGTCTCGTCGGGGCCGCGGTGGGCGTAGTACGTCGGGGAGAACTCCCCGGAGCGCTCCGCCCAGTCGCGGCGAACGTCCTTCGGGTTCATACTACCCACGCGGGCCAGCGGCCGTATTAATCCGTCGCGCCCGACCCCGACGTTGAAGCCCCGCCGCGTCGTGGGGTTACGTATGGAAGAGCGCACTGCGCCGAACGGCGACACCGTTTACGTCGACACGGACGAGGGCGAAATCGGCTCGAAGGGGCCGTTCTACGCCACGTACACCACCCCAGAAGGAGCCACGCGCTGGGGCTGGTTCTGCTCGAACTGCGAGACGTTCGACAACGCGATGGACACGATGGGTCGCATCCAGTGTAACGAGTGCGAGAACTTCAAGAAGCCCGACGAGTGGGACGCCGCCCACGAGTGATAACGGGCGCAGTCCAAGTGGCCTACCGCTCCTCGACGCCGTCCTCCGTGACGACGTAGTCCACGAGTCGCATCGGCGTGGCGTCGTAGGCGGGGTTGTTCACCGCGAACCCTTCCGGCGGTTCGCGGATGACCTCGCTCGTCGCCCGGAAGTCGTTCTCGAAGCGGAACTGTCCGTCCCGGACTTTCGCCTCGGTGCCCGCCGTCACGAAGTCCACGCCCTGGTCCGCGGCCATCGTCGCGAGCGCGTACGTCCCGACGCGGTTGTGGAGCGTGTCGTCGACGATACAGTCCATTCCGACGGCGACGTAGTCACAGTCGTCCATGTAGACGCCGGCGGCGCCGTCGGTGATGAGCGTCGTCTCGACGCCGGCGACGGTTCCGAGGCGGCGCGCGGCCCTCCGACCCATAAACCGGGGACGGGCCTCCGTGGTGTACACGTCGAGTTCCTTCCCGTCGCTCGTCGCGCGCTCGATGGCCCCGATGACCGTCGTGGAGTAGTCGTGGGTGAGTAGCGTGTCGCCATCGGATATCCGCGCGGCGAGCGCGCTCGCCGCCTCGGCCTTCGCTGACTCTATCTCTTCGACGATGGCTGTCACCGCGGCCTGGGTGGCCTCCTTGGCCTCCATCACGGTCTCCGGGTCCGCGTCCTCGACGCGGCTCACGAGGTCCTGTTGGGTCTGCTGGAGCGAGACGTGCGAGGAGTTCGCACGGCGGAGCGCCGAACTGTTGCGCTCCAGCGAGCGGAGGAACTCCTCGACGCTTCCGAACTCGCGGCCACACAGTTCCGTCAGCGCCTCGGCGGCCTTCACCGACACGACGGAGGAGCTGTGGGTCTGGAGGTCCCGAATCTCCGCCGCTGTCTCGTCTATCATAGCTTCCCCTCCGAGTCCCGCGATTAAAAATCCTCGCCGCCCCGCCGTTCCCCTCGCTCGACTCCCTTCGTCTCCCCGCTCGCCCCGCGGTTCAAGTCCCTCCGCGCCGTATTAGGGGTATGGTTGCGGTCACCTACTACTGCCCGCGCTGTGAGACCGTCGTGGCGCTCGACCGGGAGGGTTATCTCGACGACAAGTCCGTGACGCCGTACCCGCTGGAGGGGTGGGTGTACGAGTCGCCGGACGGGCCGTTCGAGGACGCCGACGGCGTCCGGTTCGTCTGCGGCGAGAGCGACGGCTGTGACTGGCGCACCGAGGGGTGTGGCGAGCCGTTCTACCTGAACTTCCTGCGCTTCGAGAACGGTGAGGCCGTCGCGATGACGCCGCCCTCCGAGCGTGTCGAACTCGCCGGCGAGGGTCCGAACGCGCCGCGCGGCCCGTCCGGGCCCGGGGGTCCGGGGTTCGGTCCGTGACGGCAGGCTTAGGTGGGGGCCACTCCCCACACGAAACGTGACTCGTATCGTCGTGCCCGTCCGGTACCCGCTCTCGGAGCACTCGACGGAGACGCTCCGCACGGCGGCGTCGCTGGCGGCGGAGCGTGACGCCGAACTGACCGTGTTGCACGTCGACCTGTATCAGGAGGACGGCAACGTCACGCGGACGGAGCTCAAGCGGGCGGCCCAGCGGAAACTCGGTCGGATAGAGAACGCTCGCTACGTCGTGCGGCGCGGCTTCCTCGTCGAGCAGACGATTCTCGACGAGGTCGCCGCCGAGGACGCCGACGTGGTCGTCATCGGGCGCAAGCAGGTCGGGCGCTGGCGGCGCGCGCTGCGCTCGATGCTCGGGGACCCGGACGTGGAGGCGTTTCTCGAACGCGAACTGGACTGCGAACTCGTCGTCGTCGGCACCTAGGGCTCCGGGGAGTCGTCGCCGGGTTCGGCGCGTTCGTTCTCCCTCCCGGGCCGTTCGCGACGTCGGCGCTCGCGTCTCGCGTGCGCTGTGTCGCGAACGTCGACCCGGGCCTCGCCGCTCGTCTCGTCGAAGAACAGATGCGAGTGCGGGTAGGCGATTTCGACGCTCTCCGCCTCCTCGAACGCGGACCAGACGCGCTCCTGTACCTGCGAGCGAACCGACAGCAGCTTGTACGGCTGCCGGGACCAGTAGCGCAGCGTGAGGGTGATGCCGTGGTCACCGAACTCGTCGATGTAACAGGTCGGCTTCGCCGGGTAGCGCGCGCTCCCGATGCGGATGTCCGGGCCGCCGTCGATGACCGTGTCGACGCCGCGCGCGGCCGATTCCATCAGCCGGCGCGCCTCGTCTACGTCCCCCTCGTAGGTGACCGTCGTCGACAGCGAGAGGCGCACGCGCTCGTCCTCCGCGGAGTAGTTCACGATGTCCCGCTCCCGGATGGTGGAGTTCGGGATGACGAGGAAGGTGTTGTCCAGCGTGAAAATCTTCGTGTAGCGAAGCGTGATGTCCTCGATGAACCCCTGCCGTTGGGTGTCGGCAAACTCCACCATGTCCCCGATTTCGTACGGCTGGTCAGCGAGCACGAACAGGCCGTTGATGATGCTCCCGACGATGGGCGCTAACACGATACCGAGCATCGCTGAGAACACCGTCACGGAGAGCGCCAGCCCCGTGAGCGGGATGCCGAGGATGCTCAGCGCCCACAGCAGACCGACGGCGAAGATGACGGTCCGAATCAGGTGGAGGACGGTCTGGCTGACGCTCGGTCGCTCGAAGCGCCGGGCGATGCGCCGCCCGAAGACGCGCACGGCGACGCGCCCGGCGTACCAACTGCCGAACACGACGACCGCCGCCAACAGCCACGTGAACGCGTTGCTGGCGAGTATCGCCGCCACTGCCTCGCGTGCCCACTCCGGCACCCAGGCCGGCGCGTCGCCAGTCGCCATACCGCCACCAACCCGCCCCATCGCCTAAGCGTTGCGCTCCGGCAAACGGCTAAGGGCCTCCCGACGGAAGCGTGACACATGGACTCCAACGAGCGACCGTCCTTCCAGTTCGAACACGACACCACGCCCGACGACGTGCTCCTCTGTGGGTTTTCGAACTTCGGGTTCGCGGGGCTCACCGCCGCCGACTTCCTCGTCGACCAGCTCGGTCTCGAGGAGACGGGGTACGTCCGTGTCGACGAACTGCCGGCGGTCACGCCGTTCAAAGACGGCACGCCGCGCCACCACACCCGACTGTTCGGCGGCGACGACGCCGACGTGACGCTGCTCGTGGGGGAACTGTTCATCCCCGTGCCCGCGGCGAGCGCGTTCAGCGCCCAGATTGAGTCGTGGATGACCGAGCAGTCGGTCGGTGAGGTGGCGGTGCTCTCCGGCGTCCCCATCGCACACGGGCCCGAGTCCCACCGCGCGTTCTACGTCGCCACCGAGGACTACCGGGAGCGCCGCCTCACCGACACGGACATCGAACCGATGGGACAGGGGTTCCTCGACGGCGTGAACGCCGAACTCGTCCAGCAGGCCATTGACTCCCCGCTGGCGGCCGGCGTGTTCCTCACGCCCGTCCACGGGCAGGCGCCCGACGTGGAGGCGGCGCTCCGTCTCGTGGAGGCCGTCGACTCCGTCTACGACCTCGGCGTCGACACGGCGCCCCTCCAGGAGTTCGCGAGCGAGATACAGCAGTACTACGAGGACCTCAGCGAGCGACTGGAGGCGGCCCAGAAGAGCGAGTTGCCGGAGGACCGGATGTATATGTGAAACGGTAACAAGATTTATGATGTGGGACAGTGTAGCACAATGTGGATGGCAACCGCTACCACGCCGCCGACCGAGGAGGCCCGCTCCGTATTCGCGGACCTCGGATACGACGTGTCCGGCGAGGGCACCGAGTTCAGCGCGGTCCGAGACTGGAAAGAGGTGCGCGTCACGGCAACCGTCGACGAGGCCGTCGAGGCCGACGACGAAACGCTCTGCTGTTTCGTCACGTGGGACGAACGGGCCCCACGACTGCGCTCCTATCTGGACCGCGAGGACCCCGCCTGCGAGTGGGCGGTCATCGGTGTGGACAGCGACGGCGGCTACGAGGTCGCGCGAGCACCGACCGCCGGCGACTGACTGTCGGCTTCTTTTGCGCACCGTTCCCGTAGCGCACGCGCCGGCGACGGACCTATAATCGCGCCGTCCGTACAGCGGCTATGTTCGTCGGGCACGCGGTCCTCGCGTTCGCCATCGCGGTCGCGCTCACCCGTCGCCGCCTCCCGGAGCGACAGGTGCTCGCGCTCGGTCTCGTCGCCGCCCTCTTCGCGACGGTCCCCGACGCCGACATGGTGTACGCGCTCGTCGGCCTCGGCGGCGCCGTCGGTGACGGCGGCCCGATGGCGCTCGCAAACGGGTTCTGGTCGGCCTCCACAGTTACTCACCGCGGCGCGACGCACTCGCTTCTGGTGGCCGTTCCGGCGGCGTTCGCCTTCGCCGTCCGCGGCCGGATAGGACTCGCCATCGTCGGCGGGCTGTACGCCGTGACGCTCGCGCTCTCGGGCCCGCTCGCCGCGGCCGTCGTCCTCACGTTCGGCATCGCCGGCCTGCTCGTCGGTCACTTCGGCGCGGGCGCGCTGACGCCGCGCTGGCTGTTCGGCGCCGCGCTCCTCGGCCTGCTCACGCACCCCTTCGGTGACCTGCTGACGGGCGGACCGCCCGCGCTCCTCTGGCCGCTCGACGTGGTGGTGTTCACCGAGCGGGTCGAGTTGTTCGTCGACCCGACGCTGAACCTCCTGCTCGCCTTCTTCGTCGAGTTGGCCGTGCTGTGGCTCGGCGTGCTCGCGCTCGCGAGCCTCCGCGGCGTTCGGCTCCGCCGCCAGTTCCGGCCCACCGCCGCGCTCGGCGCCGCCTACGCCGCCGTGGCGTTCGTCCTCCCCCCGCCGACGATGGACGCGTCCTACTCCTTCGTGTTCAGCGTCCTCGCCGTCGGGTTCGTCGGCGCCGTGCCGACGTCGCGGCGGCGACACGGGCTCGCGACGGCGCTCGTGACGGGGCTGGCCGCCGTCACCGTCGCGGGCCTCGCTTACACCGTCGTCCACCTCGCCGCCTAAGCTTTAGTGCGTCCCCCTCACAGGGGGAGTATGCCCGACACGGACGCGGCGATGCTCACGAGTGTACTGGAGGGCCAACGGGGGAACGCCGCTCTCGCGTGGCTACTAACGGGGTTCGTCGCCGTCGTCGCTCTGGAGGGTCTCCTCGACGGTGACTTCCTCTGGATGGCGTTCTCGCTCACCGTCGTGGCGCTCGCGCTCGTGCCGCCGCTGACGTACCGGGACCCGCTGACGATGCTCCCCTGGGAGGTGCTCGCGCTCTGCTCGCTCCCGGTACTCGGGCGCGCGCTCGCCACGAACGTGCTGGCGAACGACATCGCGACGTACCTCTCGGTGGCGGCGCTCGCGCTCGTCGTCGCCGTCGAACTCGACGTGTTCACCCCCGTTCGGATGCCGCCGTGGTTCGCCGTCGTGTTCGTCAGCATCGCGACGCTCGCCGCGGCCGGCGTCTGGGCCGTCGTCCAGTGGGCCGCCGACGTGACGCTCGGCACGACGTTCATCTACTCCGAACCCGTCTCCCGGCCGGCGTCCGTGCGCGACGGCGGATTCGTCGATGCGCTGAGCTGGCTCGTCGAGGTGTTCCTCGACGGCGGCGAGGGCCTCGTCCCGGCTTCGGTCGAACACGCCGCCCACGACGCCCTGATGTGGGACTTCGTGGCGGCGTTCGTCGTCGGTATCCTGGCCGGCCTCGTCTTCGAACTCTACTTCCGGCGGCGGGCCGGCGGACGGGCGCGTCTCCCCGAGGAGGTTCAGGAGGTGGTCGACGATGCGCGTGCGTAGTTGGCTCGGCGTCTCGAAGAAACGACAGCGTCAACTCGCGTGGCTGCTGGAGCTATCGCTCGTCGGCTTCGTCTTCATCGGCATCGACAGGGGGAGCCCCGGCGTCGTCGTCAACAGCCTCGTCGGACTCGCCGTCACGCAGATTCCGGCGCTGCTGGAGCGCGACTACGACATCACGATGGACCCCGCGCTCGTGCTCTGGATAACGGCGGCCGTGTTCCTCCACGCGCTGGGGACGCTCGGTCCGTACCGGAGCTTCTGGTGGTGGGACCATCTCACCCACGGCTTCTCCTCATCTATCGTCGCGGCCGTCGGGTACGCGTTCGTCCGCGCCGTCGATGAGCACATTCAGGACGTCCACTTCCCGCCGGCGTTCGTGTTCTGCTTCATCCTGTTGGTCGTCCTCGCCTTCGGCGTGGCGTGGGAGGTGCTCGAGTTCGCCATCGCCGGCGCCGCCTCGCTGACCGGCACCGGCGCGGTGCTCACCCAGTACGGCCTCGGTGACACGATGCTCGACCTGCTGTTCGACACCGTCGGCGGCGTACTGGTCGCGGTGTGGGGGACCGCCTACCTCACGGACGTCGTCGGGGAGATATCGGTTCGTCTCGACGCCCGACGGAGCGAGTAATCGCCGGTCGCGTCGTTTGGTGACTGTTTTCATACCCCAACTATTTTCCCCGAACTCATTCAGTGGCAAACACTGTGGAAGACAACGACGACGCAAAGCGGGGGACATCGCGGCCGATAGTCACGCGCCGCCAACTCATCGCGGCGGCGGGTGTGAGCGCGCTCGGCGGCCTCGCCGGCTGTTCGGGCTCGAACGACGGCGACGACGGGACGACGACTGCGGGTACAGAGACGGCGACGACAGTCGAGTCCACGACGGAGGCGGGGACGACGACGGCGACCGAGCCGTCGGAGCCCGTCGGCTCGCCGCCGGACGCGGACGCTGCTCACTACTCGCCCGAAGACGGGTTCGCGGACCCCGCACCGTGGCTCGAAACGGAGGAAGTCACGGTCCGGAAAGTCACGGAGCCGACCCGGCGGGCGCTCAACTTGGCGACTATCTACGACGAACCGACCGTGGTCGTCTTCGAAACGTCGGGCACCATCGACCTCGAAAACCGTGACCTCTCGCTCACCAAGGACAAGACGTGGATCGCCGGCCAGACCGCGCCCTCCCCCGGTATCACGCTCACGAGAGGGACCCTCCGGGTCGAAGCGAACGACTGCGTGATTCAGCACATCCGTTCGAAACCCGGCGATGGCGCGGACTACCAACCGAGTTCGATGGACGCCATCGCCACCCAGGACGGCACCGAGAACAACGTCGTCGACCACTGTACCGCCTCCTGGTCTACCGACGAGGCGCTCTCGGTTGGGTTCGACACGGGGGCGACGACGGTCTCGAACTGCCTCGTCAGCGAGGCGCTCCACGACTCGATTCACCCGAAAGGCCCCCACGGCTACGGCACCATCGGCAGTCCACCCGGGAGCGAGCGGACTTGCCACCTCGGCAACGTCTGGGCGCGGAACTACGCCCGGAACCCGCGCACCGAGAGCGACGTCGTCGTCGCGAACTGTACGACCTACCACTTCGAGCGCGGGGCCGAGGTCCACCCGCCGCGGGACGATTCGGGGTACGAAGGTGCCTTCGTCGGCAACGTCTACTTGGACCCGCTCTCGGGGCCGTGTATCGAGATTCAGGACTCCGGCGGCGGCATCTCCCTGTACACCGAGGACAACGTCACGGACTCCGACACCTACGCCGTCGGGCCGGAGCAGACGAACGGGTACGAGTCGCTGGACGAACCGCCGATTTGGCCGGACGGACTCGACCCGATGCCGTCCGGCGACGTGGAGGCGCACAACCTCCAGTACGCGGGTGCGCGCCCCGCCGACCGGACCGACCACGACGAACGGATGGTCGCCCACGTCCGGGACCGGACCGGCGACTTCATCGACAGCCAATCGGAGGTTGGCGGCTACCCCGAACTCGCGGAGAACACGCGGGAACTCACCGTCCCCACAGACCTGCGCAACTGGCTTGAGTGGCACGCCCTCGCCGTCGAGAACCCCGACGTCGACGCGCCGACGGTGTAGCGTGCGTTCGCGGACAGTGTGACGCGCCCGCTCAATTTCTTCCCTCCGCAGCCCCCTCCGCCAGTAGTCCTTTAGTGCCGGGCGAAGAAGGGGGCACTGTCTGCGTGCTATCGCGGCGCGCAACGACGAACACGGTGAACACATCAATGGTTTACAAGAAGGTCACGCTGATCGGGAGTAGTTCGGAGAGCTTCGACGCCGCAGTCGACGACGCCGTCGACCGCGCCGAGGAAACCCTCGACAACGTCTCGTGGGTCGAGGTCCAGTCACAGGGCGTCGAGCTAGCCTCCGTCGAGGACCGCGAGTATCAGGCCGAGGTCGAAGTGGCGTTCAAACTCGAATAACCCCCACCCGTTTTTCGCTCGTCGCCGCCGTCGTCAGGGTTAACTCCGTGGGGCGTCAATCAGTAGCATATGAGTACGACCGCCGAGTCCGAGGACGCGGAGGGCGTCACGGTCACGCCCGCAGCGGCGGAGCGCGCGCTCGCGCTCCTGTCGTCCGAGGGGATGGACGACGACGAGGCCGGCCTGCGACTGTTCGTCCAGCAGGGCGGCTGTGCGGGGCTCTCCTACGGGATGCGCTTCGACGACGCGCCCGAGACCGACGACAGGGTCGAGGACCACCACGGTCTGCGACTGTTCGTCGACCCGTCCTCGCTGAAGTACGTCGACGGCGCCGTCGTCGACTTCGAGGACGGCCTCCAGGCCGAGGGGTTCCACGTCGAGAACCCCAACGCCGAGAGCGAGTGTGGCTGTGGCGAGTCGTTCAGAACTTAATTCTCCTCGAAGCGCGCCTCGACGCTCGCGGCGTGACCCTCCAGTCCTTCGGCCTCCGCCAGCGTCGTGACCGTCTCACGCAACTCCGCTAATCCGTCCCTGTCGAGGCGCTGAACGGTCGTCGCGCGCAGGAACGTGTCCACCGAGAGGCCGCCCTCCGTGCGCGCGCCGCCGCCAGTCGGGAGGATGTGGTTCGTCCCGGTGGCGTAGTCCCCGCCGGCGACGGGCGTGTACGGCCCCAGAAAGACGCTTCCCGCACTCGATATCTCCGCGAGAAGCGCCTCCTCGTCGGCCGCCTGAATCGAGAGGTGCTCGGCCGCGTACGACTCCGAGAACGCGACGGCGTCGTCCATCGATTCAGCGACGAACACGCCGCTCGCATCGCTTTCGAGCGCCGCCTCGATGGTGTCGCGACGGGTTCGCTCGGGGAGGCGGGCCGCGAGTTCCTCGGTGACGGCCGCCGCGAGCGACTCGTCCGGCGTCACCGCGACGACGCTCGCGCGCTCGTCGTGTTCGGCCTGCGCGAGCAGGTCCGCGGCGACGAACCCGGGGTCCGCCTCGCCGTCCGCGAGGACACAGATTTCGCTCGGTCCCGCGAGGAAGTCGATGGCCACCTCCGAGCGAACCTCGGCTTTCGCGGCCGTCACCCACGCGTTCCCCGGCCCGACTATCTTCTCGACGGCGGGAACGGTCTCCGTGCCGTACGCCAGCGCTCCGACGGCCTGCGCGCCGCCCGCGGCGTACACCTCGTCCGCGCCCGCCGCGTAGACGGCGGCCAGCGTCGCGGCGTTCAGGTCCTCGGCGGGCGGCGTGACGACGACCACTTCCTCGACGCCCGCGACGGTGGCGGGGATGACGGACATCAGCGCGCTGGAGGGGTACGCCGCGGTGCCGCCGGGGACGTACGCGCCGACGCGCTCGATGGGCCGGAAACGCCGCCCCAACTCGCGGCCGTCGAAGTCGGCACGCCAGTCCTCGGGGAGTTGGGCCTCGTGGAACTCGCGAATGTTCTCGGCGGCGGCGTCGATGGCCGCCCGAGCCTCGTCGTCCACGACGTTGTGCGCGTGGGCCGCCTCGTCGGTGATGTCGATGGCGTCCAATTCCACGTTGTCGAACTCCGCAGCGAACTCGTACAGCGCGTCGTCGCCCTCCTCGCGCACTCGCTCCACGATGTCGGCGGCGTCCGAGCACACTGCTTCGACGCCGGAATCGCGTTCGAGAATCGCCTCCTCGCGTGCCGCGGGGAGGTCCGCGAGCGACTCGACGGGAACGTTCATACGAGGGTAACGACGCCCGGGGAAAATAGTCCCCCGGGTTCCTACCCCTTGATGTTACACACCGGGTACGTCCGCGCCACCCTGTCACCGATTTGGAGCGCTTCCGACACCCGCACTACCTCGTCCACGTCCTTGTACACGCCGGGCGCCTCCTCCGCGATGGTGGCCCCCGAGTTCGCCTTCACGTACACGTGTTCCTGCTCCAGTTCGTCCTGTACGTCGCCGCCCCAGAACTCCTGTTTGGCCTGCGTGCGACTCATCAGGCGGCCCGCGCCGTGGGCCGTCGACCCGAAGGAGGTGTCGAGGGAGTTCTCGCCGCCGCTGAGCACGTAACTGCCCGCGCCCATGCTCCCGGGGATGATGACCGGTTGCCCCACGTCGCGGTACGCCGCGGGAACTTCGTCCCTCCCGGCCGGGAACGCCCGCGTCGCGCCCTTCCGGTGGACGTACACCTCGCGTTGCTCCCTTCGGGTCGCGCGGTCCGAGCCCACGATTTCGCCGTCCTTGACGCCCACCTCGTGTGTCTCCTTCTTCGCGATGTTGTGGGCCACGTCGTACAGCAGGTCCATCTCCAAACTCCGCCACTCGGTGTCGAACACGTCCGCGAACACCTCCCTCGTCTGGTGGGTGATTAGCTGGCGGTTCACCCACGCGAAGTTGATGGCGGCGCACATCGCGCCGTAGTACTCCTCCGCCAACTCGGAGCCAGCGGGCGCGGCGGCGAGTTCCTTGTCCGGCAACCCGTCCATCACCTCGGGGTGTTCCTGCTCTATCTTGCGCACGTAGTCCGAGCAGACCTGGTGGCCCAGTCCCCGCGAACCACAGTGGATGAGAACTACAATCTGGTCGGGTTCGAGGCCGTACGCGTCGGCCACGTCCTCGCGGTACACGTCGGTGACGCGCTGGACTTCGAGGAAGTGGTTCCCGCTCCCCAGCGAGCCGACCTGATTTCTCCCCCTGTCCTTCGCCTTCTGTCCGACTGCGTCGGGGTCCGCGTCCGGGCGCCGTCCGTTGTCCTCGCAGTGCGCGAGGTCGTCGGACACGGCGTATCCGGCCTCGACGGCCCACTCCATCCCGTCGGTGAGGATGGCCTCCATCGTCTCGTTGTCCGCCTGGACGACGCCCCCGCCGCCGAGCCCCGAGGGGACGGCCTCGAAGAGGGCCTCGACGAGTTCCTCCTCGCGCCCCCGCACGTCGTCGTAGGTGAGGTTCGTCTTTATCATCCGGACGCCACAGTTAATGTCGAATCCGACGCCGCCGGGGCTGATACAGCCGTTCTCGGCGTCGATGGCGGCGACGCCGCCGACGGGGAACCCGTATCCTTGGTGGCCGTCGGGCATACAGAGCGCGTGGTCCGCGACGCCGGACAGGTGGGTGACGTTCCGAATCTGTTCGAGCGTCTTGTCGTCGCTTATCTCCTCGAGTAACTCCTCGCTGGCGAGCACGCGGGCGGGCGTCCCCATCTCCCCCTCGCGCGGTATCTCCCAGACGTACTCCGCGACCCGATGAAGGGTCACGTCGCCGGCGTCGAACGTTTCCATACCCCGCTTTCGACCCCCGCGGTGGAAAGCCTGCGGATTGGCCCGCGTGGTGCGGGTTCTCACGCAACTGCGTCCGAGACACGGGGTTCATATCCCCTGCCAGCGTTGGTGTGCTCATGGGTTTTGGTAGCTACGACGAGTCCGAGCAGGAGTCGCAGGGGGACACCGACATCGACGACAGCGACGCCGTCAACGTCCACGAACACGACCACGACGGGAAGGTCGGTGTCACCGGGGACGCCTCCAGCGAGGAGCTCCTCGACCAGCTCTCCGAGATGAAAGACGAGGAGTAGTCAGGCTCCAACGACGCGCTTTCTCAGCGGCTCGGATAGTTCGGCCAGCCGGCGGTCCAGCGCGTAGGGACCGGACCCGGTGACGAAGAGTGCGGAGGAGAGACCGAACAGCGTCACGTGCGCCAACACCGGGTCGTCGGGCAACCCGAACAGCGTCGTCGTCAACACGACGAACGCGGCGGCCGCCGCGGCGCGGGTGAACAGCCCCGTGAGCAGACAGAGTCCGACGGCTATCTCGACGAGTGCGGCGCCGACGACCCAGAGGCCGGGGTCGACGGGCACTATCGCGGTCAGGTCGTACTTCGCGACGACGCTCAGCGCGCGGCCCGGGTAGGCGAGTTTCTCCCACGCGCCCAGCCCCACGAACGTCGCCCCCATCGCGAGCCGAAGAGCCAGCGGCGCGTAGCGCTCGAACGGCGCGAGCGCGTCGTTGAGCGCGTTCGACACCCGATGGACGGGGTCGATGCGGCCGAACGCCGTGTCCTCGCCGTCCGCGACGCGCTTGAGCAGGTCGTCGGCGCTCGGCTCCCCGCTCCCGAGCAACGCGAGCGCGACGAACCCGCCGACGTACTCGAAGGCGAGCAGTATGACCGGGTCCCCGAACGCGCCCACGGCGTAGACGGCCAACCCGAGGAGCGCGACCAGTCGGGTCGCCAGCCCGAACAGGAGTAGGAAGCCGATGCCGACCTGGAGAACGCGGGCCGAGGCCGGGACGGCGGGCGTGAACAGGTAGCCCGCGAACCCCGCCCCGACGAGCGGCAGGCCAAGGGAGAGGCGAAGCATCCACGGAACGTACCGACGATAGTCTTCCAGGCGCTCCCGGAGGACGGTGACGTCCCGCGAGAAGGGACGCGCGGCGAGATATCCGAGCGCGAGCGCGAACAGACAGAGCGCGCCGCCGCCGAGGAGCGCCGCGTTCACCGGGTGGCTCACCACGTCGACGAGGAACGCCCATATCGTCTCGACGGTTCCCGCCCCCTCGGAGACGTACCGGACGTGTCCGAGCGCCTGTCCCGGGAGGAGCGCGAGCGCCGCGATGAACGCGGCCGCGTATCGGAGTCGCATACTCGGATTTCGAACCTCCGGGGTGAAATAGCTGTCCGGCCGGAACTCACACGTCGAAAACCACGTACGCCCGCCACTCGCCGTCGACGCGTTCGAGTTGCATCTCGGAGTACGTCACCGCCTTCACGTCCCGCGCGGCCACGGCGTCGAGGGGCACGCCCCGGAACGACGCCGTGACGGTCCACGTTTCGTTTTCCTGTTCGACCGTCGCGTCGTGTGCGGCCGGCAACACGCCCCGCACGTCGCGCTCGTAGATGAGTCGGTCGAGGTAGTCGTACAGCGCCGCCTCGCGGCTCTCGGATTCGACTTCGGTCTGGTGGGTGTTGCCCGCCTCGGGCACCGAATCGCACATCGCCGCCGTGAGGCCGTCCGCGGCGGCGGCGAACGCGTCGCCCAACTCGTCCCCCCACGCTTCGACGGCCACGTCCGCGGTGTGTTCGCGGAGCGCGAACCGCCGGCTCATCGGCTCTCGGCGGTGTAGCGCGCGTCCCTCTCGCCCGGGGACGTCCGGCGTTCCGCCCGGAAGCGTCCCGCCTCGCCGGCGCCCGCCACGAGTGCCTGCCGGATGATGTCGACCCTGCCGTCGGCGCTATCGCGTCTCACAGACTCCAAACGGGGGGCGCTCTCAAAACCGTTCGGGGGCGACCGTGGCGGGGAGAATTTATATTCATGGACCCGCTACCGTCGCGTCAGTGAGTTTCGAAGTCGAAGTGCGCGTCGTCGGTTCGGGCGACGACGGGTACGCCGAATCGACGTGGCAACTCAAGGAACGCATCCGGCGCGAGGAGGGCGTTCTCAAGCAGCGGCGGGGCTTCTTCCTCTCGGCGTACCGCCGCTCGAAGGCGTATCTCTGCGTCGCCGGCGGGGACGTCATCGCGTTCGCCGTCGCGCGCCGCGACGGGTACATCCTCTTCCTGGGCGTCGCTCCCGAACACCGCGAGGAGGGCCTCGCGAAGGGGCTCATCGGCCGCATCGCGGAGGACCACGGCACGGTCACTTGCCACGCACGCGGGTCGAACGAGGACGCGCTCTCCTTCTATCGCCACCTCGGCTTCGAGGAGGTCCGACACGTCCAGAACTACTACGAGGACGGCGGCGACGCCTACTATCTCCGACTCGACGACGGAGACAGCAGACGGCTCATCGACCGCATCTCCGGGTTCTTCAGACGCTAACGCGTCAGACGAAACGGCCCGGACGAAACGACTTCAGACGCTAACGACACACGTTTAACGGGCGCGGCCCCGTTGTTTCTCGAACGATGGAGCGACGGACCCGGACGTATCTCAAAGGTCGCTTCGGTGACTACTACCGGCGCAACGAGGTGTCCCTCCCGCCCGCCGCCGAGCGCCGCGAGTGGGGCCACATCCCGTTCACGCGCGGTCCCGAGACGACGATGATTCGCCACCAGTCCGTCCTCGACTTGGGCAGCGTCAACGACTTCCTCGCCCGCGAACGCCCCCGACACGTCTACTTCTCCGCCGGCCGGTACGCGGACCCCGGCGCCGGCACGATGGCCGCGAAGGGCTGGGAGGAGTCCGATCTGGTGTTCGACTTGGACGCCGACCACCTCCCCGGCGTGGACCCGGACGGCGACGCCTACGCCGAGATGCTCGCCGCGTGTCAGGAGGAGTTATTCGACCTGTTGGACGTGCTCGAATCGGACTTCGGGTTCGAGGACCTGACCGTCGTCTTCTCCGGCGGCCGGGGGTACCACGTCCACGTCCGCGACGCCGACGTGCGCGGACTGGACGGCGACCGACGGACCCAGATTGCCGACTACGTCCGCGGCGCGGAACTGAGCGAGGACGCCTACGTGCGCACCGTCTCGCGGGGCGGCGTCAACCGCCGCGTGCTCGCCACCGACGGCGGGTGGGGGCGACGGATTCACCGTCACCTGCTCGCCCTCGCGGACGAACTCGAAGCGATGGACGACGAGGACGCCCTCGAACGCCTCCAGGAGTACGACGGCATCGGCTCGGGGCGCGCGGGCAAGGTGTTGGAGACGGTGCGCGAGCGCCGCGACGCCATCGAGGCGGGTGACCTCGAACTCGGCGGCACCGGGATGCGCCGCCTCGTCAAACTGCTCGCGGAGGAGACGGTCGCGGAGGACGGCGCCCACATCGACGAACCCGTCACGACGGACACCCACCGTCTCATCCGACTGCCGGGGAGCCTCCACGGCGGCACCGGCCTCGAAGTCCGGCGTATCGAACGCGACGAACTCGCGGACTTCGACCCGCTGGTCGACGCCATCCCCGAGACCTTTCGGGGCCAACAGGTCCGCGTCGAGGCCAGCCGGCGGGTTTCGGTCACCCTCGATGGGGAAACGTTTACTATCCCGGAGGGAGTGACTTCCGTCCCGGAACACGTGGCCGTGTTCGCGCTCGCCCGCGGCCATGTCGAGAAGGCAGCCGAATAACACACTATGGACATCGCAGAACTCCGCGACGTACAGAGCCGGGAACGGACGACAGACAGCCTCCAGGAGCTCCCGGACTCGTTTTACTCGGACGTAGCCTCCTACATCGCTGAACTCAAAGCGGAGCGCGAGCGCACCGCCGAGGCGGCCGACGACCCGTTCTCCGACCCGGACGTGAACCGCCTCTCGGACGAGATTCAGACCGCCGAACAGGTCTCCGAGTCGCTGTACGAGCGCCGCGTCGGGAAGATAGTCAAGCAGGCGTCGTTCGCCGCCGCCGGGATGGGCGGCGCCGAGGACGGCCTCACCGCCGAGGAACAGGACCTCTACGACGACTTGGTCGAGCGCATCGAGGACAACAAGGCCCGCGTTCTCGACGTGCTGGCCGGCCAAGGGGACACGGACGATTCGGACGGGAGCGACGCCGACGCGAACGTCGACCCCGACACCGGCGTGGACGCGTCGGCGCTGATGGGCGACGGCGCGGACCTAAGCAGCGAGACGCCGGCACCGCCGGCAGCGGATACCGCGTCCCCGCCTGACTCCGCGCCCACCGCGGATGTGGCCGACGGCGAGCGCTCCGAAACGAGGACCGACGTGAGTGACGCCCCCGAAACGCACGCCGAGGAGGACGAGGGGACGGAGCGGCCCGCGCCCCCGGACGAATCCGACGACGAACGGCCCGACGACGAGCGCGCGACCGTACAGATAACCCGCGACGTGGGTGAGATATTCGGCGTCGACGAGCGGACGTACACGCTCGAATCCGAGGACGTCGTCTCGCTTCCCGAGGCGAACGCCGAACCGCTCGTCGAGAAGGACGCGGCGACGCGTCTCGACTGAGACGGCGAACCGTCGTCTCGGCTGAAACAGCGAATCAACGCGTCTCGACTGAGACGGCGAAAAAACGACAGCCCCGAAAACGGAGCGGCTTACTGGAAGCCGGTGCGGGCGACGGCTTCCTCCTCTTCCTCGAAGCCGGCGGTGTTGAAGCGCTCCTCTATCTCGTTGTACTGCTCGCGGACCTCGTCGTCGACGCTCGGTCCGACCTCGCTGAGCGCCGTCTCGAAGTGGTCGCTCTTGATGCGGACGTTGCCGACGGACTCGTCTATCTGCTCGGGCGAGACGGAGTTGATGAACTCCCGGGTGGCGTTCATCGTCGCCTCGCGGACCAGCGCCTGTATGTCCGCGCCGACGAAGCCGTCGGTCCGGTCCGCGATGTCGTCGAGGTTCACGTCGTCAGCGATGGGCTTGCCCCGCGTGTGGACGTCGAGGATGGCGCGCCGCGCCTCCTCGTCGGGGACGGGGACGTGGACGTGCCGGTCCAGGCGTCCCGGCCGGAGCAGGGCGTTGTCGATGAGGTCCGGGCGGTTCGTCGTCGCGACGACCACCACGTCCTCCAGGTCCTCTAGCCCGTCGAGTTCGGTGAGCAGTTGGGAGACGACGCGTTCACCGACCTGGTTGTCCCCGCTTCCGCTGCCGCGCTCGCCCGCGATGGCGTCGATCTCGTCGAAGAAGATGACGGTGGGGGCGTTCTCGCGCGCCTTCGAGAACACTTCCCGCACGCCCTTCTCGGACTCACCGACGTACTTGTTCAGCAGTTCGGGGCCCTTCACCGAGATGAAGTTGGACTCCGACTCGTTGGCGACGGCCTTCGCGAGCAGCGTCTTCCCCGTGCCGGGCGGCCCGTAGAGGAGGACGCCCTTCGCGGCTTCGAGGTCCATTGTCTCGAAGACGGTGTCGTACTCCAGGGGCCACTGGATGGTCTCGCGGAGTCGCTCCTTGGTGTCCCCGAGGCCGCCGACGTCCTGCCAGGTGACGTCGGGCACCTCGACGAACACCTCGCGGAGGGCGGAGGGCTCGATGCCCTTGAGCGCCTCCTTGAAGTCCGCCTCGGTGACTTTGAGGCGTTCGAGCACCTCGGCGTCTATCTCCTTCTCCTCTAAGTCTATCTGCGGGCGGATGCGCCGCAAGGCGTTCATCCCCGCCTCCTTCGAGAGCGTTTCGAGGTCCGCGCCGACGAAGCCGTGGGTGGCGTCGGCGTAGCCTTCGAGGTCGATGTCCTCGTCGAGGGGCATCCCGCGCGTGTGGACCTGGAGGATTTCCTCCCGGCCGCTCTTGTCGGGGACGCCGATTTCGATTTCGCGGTCGAAGCGGCCGCCGCGGCGGAGCGCGGGGTCGATAGCGTCGACTCTGTTTGTGGCGCCGATGACGATGACGTCGCCGCGCTCCTCGAGGCCGTCCATCAGGCTCAGGAGCTGGGCGACGACGCGGCGCTCCACGTCACCGCTCGTCTCGCCGCGCTTGGGCGCGATGGAGTCGATCTCGTCGATGAACACGATGGCCGGAGCGTTCTCCTCGGCCTCGTCGAACACCTCTCGCAGTTGCTCCTCGCTCTCGCCGTAGTACTTCGACATTATCTCCGGGCCGGAGATGGTCTCGAAGTAGGCGTCGATCTCGTTGGCGACGGCCTTCGCGATGAGCGTCTTCCCGGTGCCCGGTGGTCCGTGGAGCAACACCCCCTTCGGCGGGTCGATGCCGAGCTGCTGGAACAGTTCGGGGTGGCGCATCGGGAGCTCTATCATCTCCCGGACCTGCTCTAGCTCGTTGTCGAGGCCGCCGATGTCCTCGTAGGCGACGTTCGGGGTTTCGCTCCCGGAGTCGTCGCCCGTTGCGCCGATCTCCTCGGCGGGGCGCTCGCTCACTTCGATCTCCGTGGAGTCCGTGATGACGACGGTCCCCTCAGGGTCCGTCGCCGCGATTTTCACGGGCACCTTCTGGCGGCCGCCACCGCCGCCGATGCCGCCGAGACCGAGCGAGAAGGGGACGTTCTGTCCCTTCGTGACCGGTCGTCCGGAGAGCTTATCCCGGATGTACGGCGTGATGTTGCCGCTCACCCGGAGGTTCTGAGGGAGTGCGACGGTGACGCTCGTCGCGGGTTTGATGTCCGCCTTCTCGACTTTCACCCGGTCGTCGATGCCGACGTTCGCCTCCTGTCGGAGGCGGCCGTCGATGCGGACGACGCCCTGTCCGCCGTCCTCGGGGTAGCCGGGCCAGACGCGCGCGACTGCGCGCCCGTCGGCCTGCCCTTCGAGCACGACGTAATCGCCGTTGTCGAGGTCGAGTTCGTCCATGGCGGCCCGGTCGATGGCCGCGAGTCCACGGCCCGCGTCCTTCTGTTTGAGCGGCTTGACCGTGAGTTTCATCGTTCCACCTCGATAGTGACGACGCCGTTGTTGTTAAACGCTTGTGCCGTGCCCGCGGGCACGTCGATTTCGCGTTGTTCCGCCTCGCCACCCTCCGATTCGAGGACGACGATGGCGGTGTCGTCGACCACGTCCACGCTCACTGCGGCCCCCGGGCCGAAGTCAGCGACGACCGTCGCCTGACCGTCTTCCTCGTAGCGTCGCAGTGCGACATCGTCGCTGCGTGTCTGTTGGTTCATCCTAACCTATAGTTAAACTCAAGGCTATTTAAACCTTTCCCTAAAAACGGCGTTACGTGGGGGTACTGAGATGGAATCAATTGAAAGCGGTTCACACCGAATCCGGACCGATAAAGGGATACTCCCCCGCCGAGATGCTCCGCGCGTGTCCGACGTCGACTACGCGTGGGTGATGCAGACGACGTTCGTGGTGACCGTCGCAGTCGGCGCGCCGCTGGTCGCGCTCGCGTCGCTGTTTGTCACCTTCGACTCCATCGCTGATGCCATCCCCTTCGCGGTTCGCGTGGGTGCCGGCGTGTGGTTCCTGACGGCCATTGGCGCCTACGCCTACGACCGGTTCGCGCGCTCCGCGACGTAGGCGAACCCGGTGCCCGCCCGCTCGGCCGTCCGCTCGTCGCGTTCGGAGTCCCCGACGAACAGCGTCCGCTCGGGCGAAACGCCGAGCGCCTCGACGACCCGTAGCAGGGGTTCGGGGTCCGGCTTCTCCGTTTTCACCGTGTCCCGCCCCACGATGCTGGCCGCTGAATCAGCGAGGTCGTGGCGTTCGAGCGCCGCCCGGACCGCCGCCTCGCAGTTCAGCGAGCAGACGCCGACCGGTCGTTTCTCGCCGGCCATCTCCTCGGCCAGCGCGAGCCGTCTCGCCTCCGGCGCGCTCGCGCGCTCGTGACGCGACAGTATCTCCTCGACGGCGGCCCGCTCACCCGCCCGCTCCGCCACCGGCAGGAGGTCCCAGGCGTCCCGACCCGCCGGGTCGACTTCGGTTCGCTTGGCGACGACGTCCCGGACCTCCCTGTCGACGGCGCCCCAGTCGACGGGCAACTCGACGAGCGTGCCATCGAGGTCGTACACGACGGCGTCGTAACTCATGTAGTAAAAAGGATGCGTGAACGTAGTTACGCGTCCGCGAGTTCGATGTCGAGGTGCTGTTCGAGCGCGCGGATGACGGAGCCGCCGACGTTCGCCTGCGTCGCGCGGCCCTGTTCGACGGCGAGGATGTCGTTCTCGTCGGCGTCGATAGCCTCCGCGAGTTCCTCGCGCTGGAGGCCGGCCTCCCGGCGGGCGCGCTGAACGGTCTTGCCGTAGTCCCGGATGAGGTATGGGAGCCGGTCGCCCTCGTAGTCGACGCCGCCCTCCTCCCAGTGTGTCGAGTCGCCGGTCGCGGCGTCCGCGACGCGGGCCGCGTTCTTCGCGGTGCGTTGCTTGCGTTCGCGGTCCTCGCGGCTCGTGGACTCGGTTCCTCGCGTGTCGTCGCTGTCGTTGTGCGGCGCGCAGGACGAACAGACCTGCAACTCGGCGCCCGCGACGGTGGCGGCGACGAGTTCCCCGTCGGACTCGCCACAGAGCTCGCAGGCGTCGCCACCGCCTGTGTCACCGGCGTTCCCGGTGGAGTACTTGGCCATGCCCGGAAGTTGGTTTACCACCCTTTTCAACTCCGCGGTCCGAGGGGCGACGGAGGTTTCCGCGCCGGCGACCGAACAGCGGTATGAGCGACCATCCGGCCCTCCGTCGCTGTCGCGCCGTCGCGCAGGCGTTGGACAGCGCCGTCCGCGTTCCGGGCACCGACTTCCGCGTCGGACTTGACCCGATACTCGGCCTCGTGCCGGTCGTCGGTGACGGCGTGGCCGGGCTCCTCTCGTTGTACATCGTCGTCGAGGCGTGGCGAGCGGGCGCGTCGTGGCTCACGCTCGCCCGGATGGGTGGGAATATCGCCCTCGACGCCGTCGTCGGCTCCGTCCCCCTGCTCGGTGACGCCTTCGACGCCGTCTGGCGGGCGAACGAGCGCAACGTCGCGCTCCTCGAAGCGCATCTCTCCTGACGACGTCGCGGGGTGATTTCATCGTGGGTCCCCCTTCCATACACGCACGTTCCGCCGCCCCCGACGCGCTTAATCCGCTGGCCCCCCAACACGCTGGAAATGGCGGAGTCGGGACTCGCTGACGCGTTTACCCACCTCAAAGCGCCGGTCCGCGACGCGCTCTCCGAGCGTGGGTTCTCCACGCCCACCGAGCCACAGCGCCGCGCCATCCCGCCGCTCGCCCGCGGGGAGAACGCCCTCGTCGTCGCGCCCACCGGCACCGGGAAAACCGAGACGGCGATGTTGCCCGTGCTCGACGCGATAGCCGACGCCGACCCCCGATTCGGGATTTCGGCGCTGTACGTCACGCCGCTGCGCGCGCTCAACCGGGACATGCGCGAGCGACTGGACTGGTGGGGCGACCAGCTAGATCTGGAAGTCGACGTGCGCCACGGCGACACGACCGACTACCAGCGACGCCAGCAGGCGACGGACCCGCCCGACGTGTTGGTGACGACGCCCGAGACGCTTCAGGCGATGCTCACCGGCGAGAAGCTGCGCGAGGCCCTTTCCGATGTCCACCACGTCGTCGTCGACGAGGTCCACGAACTCGCCGCGGCGAAGCGCGGCGCGCAACTCACCGTCGGGCTCGAACGCCTGACCGAACTCGCCGGCGAGTTCCAGCGCGTCGGCCTCTCCGCGACGGTCGGGGACCCCCGCGAGGTGGGGAAGTTCCTCACCGGCGAGCGGGGCTGTACCGTTATCGAAATCGATGCCGGCTCGAAGACGGACCTCGAAGTGACGAAGCCCGAGGTGACGCCCGCGGACGAGCAACTCGCCAGCGAACTGCTCACGGACCCGGAGACGGCGAGTCACGTCCGCGCGATTCGGGACATCGTGGCCGCCCACGACTCCACGCTGATTTTCGTCAACACCAGACAGACGGCGGAGGCGCTGGGTTCGCGGTTCAACGAACTGGACGCCAATATCGGCGTCCACCACGGGTCGCTCTCGAAGGACGCCCGCATCGAGACGGAGGCGGCGTTCAAGGCGGGCGAGCTCGACGGCCTGCTGTGTACCTCCTCGATGGAACTCGGCATCGACGTGGGCCGTATCGACCACGTCGTCCAGTACCAGTCGCCACGGGAGGTGGCGCGCCTGCTCCAGCGCGTCGGGCGTGCGGGCCACCGCCGCGAACTCGTCTCCTCGGGCACTGTTATCACCAGCCACCCCGACGACGCCGCCGAGGCGATGGCGATTGCCCGCCAGGCCAGCGCGGGCGAGGTGGAGGACGCGAACATCCACGAGGGGAGCCTGGACACGCTGGCGAACCAGATAGTCGGCGTCGTGATGGACACCGGCGAAATCAGCGCCCGCGGCGCGTACGAACTCGTCACGCGGGCGTACCCGTTCCGGAACGTCGACGAGGAGACGTTCAAATCGGTCGTCGAGGAGCTATCGAGCAACCGCCTGCTGTGGCTTGAGGAGGACACCGACACGCTCCAGAAGTCGGGCGGCACCTGGCAGTACTTCTACGCCAACCTCTCGATGATAGCCGACGAGGAGACGTACACCGTCCGCGACATGGCGACCGGCTCCCCCGTCGGGACGCTCGACGAGCGCTTCGTCGTGGACTTCGCTGAGTCGGGCGCCACGTTCATCCAGCGCGGCGAGATGTGGCGCGTCAACGACGTCGACGAGGAGGAGAATCAGGTGAACGTCTCGCCCATCGAGGACCCCGCCGGGGAGGTGCCCTCCTGGGTCGGAGAGCAGATTCCGGTCCCCGACGACGTCGCGACGGAGGTGGGCGAACTCCGGCGCGTCGCGGCCCCGCAGTTCGAGGCCGGCGCGGACCTCGACACCGTTTCCCGGGATTTTTCCTCCCGGTATCCGGCCGACGAACGCGCGGTGCGCGCGGCGCTCGAACCCATCGAGAAACAGGTCGAAGCCGACGCGCCGATGCCGACCGACGAGCGCCTCGTCATCGAGCGCGACGGGCGGAAGATAGTACTAATCGCGCCGTTCGGTCACAAAGTCAACGAGACGATCGGGCGGATGCTCGCCTCGCTGTTGGGCCAGCAGGCCGGGTCGGCTGTCGGGATGGAAATCGACCCGTACCGCATCGAACTCGAAACCCCCGGTCGGGTCCGGGCCGCCGACGTGCGCGAACTGCTTGAGGACACCGACCCGGACCACCTGCGGGCGATAATCGAACTCGCCCTGAAGCGCTCGGACACGCTGAAGTTCACGCTCGTTCAGGTCGCCGCGAAGTTCGGCGCCATAAAGCGCTGGAAGGGCGACGTCGACGTGTCCGCCGACCGACTGCTCGCGGCCTTGGAGGACACGCCCGTCTACGAGGAGGCCGTCCGCGTCGTCTTCCACGACGACCTGGCCATCGACGCCGCGAGCGAGGTCTTGGAGCGCATCCAGTCGGGCGACCTCGAAATCAGCGTCGCCCGCGAGCGCACCCCTATCGGCATCAACGGGCGCTCCGCGGGCACGGAACTGCTCGCGCCGGAGAACGCCGACAGCGGCGTCGTCGATGCCGTCAAAGAACGGCTGTTGGACGACGACGTGCGCCTGTTCTGCGTCCACTGTACGGAGTGGGACCGTACTCGAAAAGTGGAACGCGTCTCGGAGAACCCGGAGTGTCCGCTGTGTGGCTCGACCAGAATCGCGGCACTCTCGCCGTACGCCGACGAGGTGGTCCAAGCCGTCCGCTCGGGGGAGAAGGACGACGACCAGCGCGCCGAGACCGAGCGCGCCTACCGGAACGCCAGCCTCGTTCAGGGCCACGGCAAGCGCGCCGTCATCGCGCTGTCGGCGCGCGGCGTCGGCCCGCGAAACGCCGCCCGCGTCATCAACAACCACCGGGAGTCGGAGGCGGACTTCTACCGGGACATCCTTGAACGCGAACGGGAGTACGCCCGGACGAAGGCGTTCTGGGACTGAACTTCGGAGTGGGAGTTTCGGCGTCGACGCGACGGGGGCGACAGTTCGGGAGTGGATTTTTGCCGGTGGCGATGCTTCCGTCCGCCGTGACCCGCGACATCCCCCGCTACGTCGCCGCGGCGGTGCTCACGCTGCTGTTCGCGGCGCTGGTCGTCGCCGTCGGCACCCACCCGGCGGTGGTGCCGTCCCTCTACTTCCCGCTCGTCGGTGTCGGCGCGCTCCTCACGCTCGGCGGCGTCGCCTACCACCCCGCGTTCGACTGGGAACTGGTGTTCTCGCTGTGGCCGCCGTGGGTGCTGGCGCTCGTCGTGGAACCAAGCAGCGCCCTCGCCATCGGCTTTCTCGCCGGCGGCGTCGGCGGCCTCCTGGTCGTGCCGGTGCTACTCTTGATGGAGCGCCGGGAAACAACCGCTGGATAACCGAAACGCCGATTCCCCTCCGCGCCCGAAACCGGGTATGCGATTCGCTCCCGGCGCCCTGCGCCTCGGTCTGCTGTCCGCGAGCGCGGCGCTCCTCGCGTCCTTTCTGCTCCCCGTGGGGCTCCTCTTCGTTCCCGTCGCCTTTCTCGCGGGCGTCTACTTCCTCCGGGACCCCGAACGCACCCCCGCCGACGCCCCGGACGGCGAGGGCGTCCTCGCGCCCGCCGACGGCCGCGTCTCGGTGGTCCGAGAGGAGGGTGAGCGGGTCCGCGTCGGCGTGTTCATGAACGTCACCGACGTTCACGTCAACCGCGCGCCGCTCGCCGGCACCGTCGAATCAGTCACTCACGAACCGGGCGCAAACCGACCGGCGTTTTCGAAGGACTCGGATAGAAACGAGAAGGTCCACATCGACTGCGGGTCGTTCACCGTGACGCTCATCGCGGGGTGGTTCGCCCGGCGCATCACGACCTACCCCGACCCCGGCGCGGAACTCGCTCGCGGCGAGCGCATCGGCCACATCGACTTCGGGTCGCGCGCCGACATACTCCTGCCCGAGGCGTACGACACCGGGGACGTCGCCGTCGAGCGCGGCGAATCGGTGCGCGCCGGCGAGACGGTTATCGCGTCGTCTCCGCCATCGCCGCCCTGAACTCATCCCATCCGACGCGGATGTCGCCCGCGTCCGCGGCCGCCGCCTCGATGCCGCGCTCCTCGACCGCGTCCCGAATCGCGCGCATCGTAGCCGAGCGCACGAGCGCCTCGATGTCGGCGCCAGTGTACCCGTCCGTCTCCGCCGCGAGCGCCGCGGCGTCCACGTCGTCCGTGACGGCCGTATCGCGGAGATGGACCTCGAATATCTCCCGCCGCGCGTCCTCGTCGGGCGTCGGGACGAGCAAGTGGCGTTCGAGTCGGCCGGGGCGGAGCAGCGCCGGGTCGAGGGCATCCTTTCGATTCGTCGCCGCCAGCACCGACAGCGTCGGGTTCGCCGCCGCGGCGTCGAGTTCGGTGAGCAGCTGTGAGACGACGCGCTCGCCCACGTCGTCGTCGCCGCCTCGCTTCCCCGCGATGGCGTCTATCTCGTCGAAGAAGACGATACAGGGCGCGGTCTGCCGGGCGCGCTCGAACACCTCCCTGACCGCCTTCTCGGACTCACCGACGTACTTGTCCACGAGTTCCGGGCCGGCCACGCGGATGAAGTTCACGCCGGACTCGTGGGCAACGGCGCGTGCGAGCATCGTCTTGCCCGTGCCGGGCGGCCCGTAGAGGAGGATGCCCGAGGGCGGATTCGTCCCCGTCTCGTCGAACAGACCGGGATGGGAGAGGGGCCACTCGATGGCCTCCCGGAGCGCGGCCTTCTGCTCCGCCAACCCCCCGATTTCCTCGAAGCCGGTTTCGGGGTACTCCACGACGAACTCGCGCATCGCGGACGGTTCGACGGCCGCCATCGCTGCCTCGAACTCCGCGCGCCGGATTTCGACGTCGCCGTCCGGGTCGTCGCGCACGCGCCGGAGCGCCGCCATCGCCGCCTCCGTCGCCAGCGCCTCCAGGTCCGCGCCGGTGAACCCGTGGGTCCGGTCAGCGATGGTGTCGGCGTCCACGTCGTCCGCGAGCGGCATCCCGCGCGTGTGGACGCCGAGAATCTCGCTGCGCCCCGTCCGGTCGGGGACGCCGATTTCGATTTCGCGGTCGAATCGGCCCGGCCGCCGGAGCGCGGGGTCGATGGCGTCGATTCGGTTGGTTGCGCCGATGACGACCACTTCCCCGCGCGCTTCGAGGCCGTCGAGGAGGCTCAACAGTTGGGCGACGACGCGGGACTCCATGTCGGACTCGTCCCCGCGCTGGCCCGCGATGGAATCGATTTCGTCGAAGAACACGATGGACGGCGAGCGCTCGCGCGCCTCCTCGAACACGTCCCGCAATCGCTCCTCGCTCTCCCCCTTGTACTTGCGCATCACCTCGGGCCCGGAGACGGAGACGAACCCCGCGTCGACCTCGTTGGCGACGGCCTTCGCGATGAGCGTTTTCCCCGTGCCCGGCGGCCCGTGGAGCAACACCCCCTTCGGCGGGTCGATGCCCAGCCGCCGGAACAGGTCCGGCTCGGAGAGCGGGAGCTCTATCATCTCTCTGACCTGCTCTAACTCGTCGTCGAGGCCGCCGATGTCCTCGTAGGTGACGCCAACCCGTCGCTCCTCCTGTTCGGTGGGGTCGCCGCTCCCGGCGCGCACCTCCACGTCGGTGTCGTCGGTGACGAGCACCGTCCCGTCGGGCGTCGTCGATTCGACGTGGAACTCGCGGGCCGTCCCCAGCGCCTCCACGCGGACCACCTCGCCCGGGGCGACCGGCCTGTCGCGCAGGGAGCGCGCCACCGCCTGTGCCACGATGTCGGCGTCCATCTCCAGCGCCTCGCCGGGGCGCAGTACGACGCGCTCGCCGTCGGTGACCCGCTCGGGGCGCACGCGAACGGCGTCTCCGACGCGGACGCCGGCGTTCGAACGCGTCTCGCCGTCCATCCGGAGTTCGTCGTCGTCCAACCCGTTGCCGCCGGGCCACACCTTCGCGGCCGTCGTCGTCTCGCCCGCGACGACGACCGTGTCGCCGCTGAGGACGCCGAGCCGCCGCCGCGCCCCCTCTGGCAGGCGGACGATGCCCCGCCCGGCGTCCCGCGTCCCGGCCTCGCGGACGGTGAGTTCGACGGTGCGCTCGTCGTTCATACCCGCCCCTTCGGCGCTCGGCCCTTAACTTCCGCCGCATCGGCCGGTCCGACGAAGGGTATTTTACGCCGGGGCGTGAGAGTCGGAATATATGTCGTCATCAACACAGACTGGGAGCGGTCGCCGGTTCCGGCGCGCCCTCCTCGCGCTCGCCGTCGCGGCGCTCGTCGTCACGGCCGGGTGTAGTTCAGTTCCCGGTATGGGCGGCGACGGCGACGCCGGTTCGGGCCCCGCGCTCGACACGGTGCCCGCCGAGGCCACCGCCGTCGGCTACGTCGACGTACAGGGTACGCTCAACGACGATGCCGTTCGCACCGTCCTCGACGAACTCGCGAACCAGACGTCCGGTCCGAGCGGGCCCGAGGACACCGACGGCGCGCTCGACGAACTCGAAACGACTAGCGACCTGAACCCCGAGGAGCTCGTCGAGGTCACCATCTTCACGCGCTCGTCCGCCGCGGCCGAGGGCGACGCGGAGTACACCGGCGCCATCATGGCCGCCGACTGGACCGAGGAGGAGATCGTCGCCGCCGCGCGCAACGCCACGACCGACGACGACGGCGTCACCGAGACTACCCACGCGGGATACAACGTGTATCACACCGACGAAGACAACTCGTGGCTCGGCGTGCTCGACGACGGGCGCTACGTCGCCGGCACCGAGGCGGCCGTGACGGGCGCGCTCGACACGGCCGCGGGCGACGAGGAGGCCATCGGCGGCGACGTTCGCTCCGCGTTCGAAGCCACCGGCGACGGCCACGTCCGGTTCGCGAGCACGGTTCCGCAGGACGAACTCGACACCGGCGACGTGTCGCCCGGCATGGGCGGCACCGGCTCCGACGTGTTCAGCGAGGTCCAGACCGTCTCCGGGTCGTTCGCCACCGTCGACGGCGACCTCTCGCTGTCGGCGCGTCTCGCCTTCCCCGCCTCCGAGGACGCCACCAACGCCCGCAACGTGCTCAACGGCTCCGTGACGGCGTACCGCGGGCTGGCGTCGGACAACACGACGCGGGACGCGCTCTCGCCGGAGCGACTCAGCATCGAGACGGACGGCTCGGCGGTCGTCGTCACCTCGACGAACCCGCCCGAGACGTACGTCGACGCCTTCGAGATGCTGTTCCTGCTCAGCGCCCCGGGAGCCGGTTACTGAGCAGTGCTGCCGCCGCTGCTTCGCAAGGAGTTCGCGTGGGGGCGGCGGAAGGTTTTCGTCCTCGTCTTCCTGTTCGTTCTCCTGCCGGGGGCGTTCGTGTACGGTACGCTCGCCTTCCAGACGGTGATACCCGCCGACGCGCCCGTCGCCGTCGTCCCGGCGAGCGAGGACACCGGCGGCGACGACCTCGCCATCGCACGCGGCGCGGTGACGCCCTTCTCGAAGCCCGTCTCCTACGAGTCGGAGTCGCGGGCGTTCGAGGCGCTCGACAGGGAGCGGGTGTACGCCGTCGTCAGCGTGCCCGCGAATGTCACCGACTCGGGGGAGACTGCGGTGTTCGACGTGTACGTCTCCGGGAGCATCGTCCCGTATCACGAGGCGTCGAAGGCGGTCGTCGGCGTGTTGAACGTGGTGTTGAACCAACAGCTACCCGCGGGAATCGACGTTCAGGTCGAGCGTCACATCGTTGGCGAGGAGCGCTCGCTATCGACGTATCTCGTGCCCACGTTCCTGCTCGCGCTGGCGATGCTCGTCGCGCTCGCGTATCTGCCCTACAACCTGAGCGCGGAGCGGGCGGTGCTCGATAGGCTCCGCGTCGAGTCCTCACTGACCCGCGTACTGGGGTGGAAACTCGCCTTCTTTGGCGGGTTGCTCGTCGTGCCGCTCGCGGTGTTTCACGTCGCGGCGGATAGCTTCGGCTACGGCGTCTCGCTGCTGACGCCGGGCGCGCTCGTCGTGTACGCGCTCACGTTCTGTTATTTGGGTGCCGTCGGGCTCTCCATCACGCTTCTCACCCGGTTCTCGACGTGGGGGCGCCTGCTGAACGTGCTCGTGCTGTTCTTCTTGTTGCTCTTTTCGGGACTGCTCTACCCCGCGGGCTTTTTCTCCCCCCTGCGCCGGGAACTGGTGCGCGCGATGCCGACGTACTACTCCTCGGTGGCGATGCGCGGGTTCGTGCTCCGCGACGCCGACCTCTCATTTTTCGCGCCGTGGCTCCTCGGACTCGCCGGCGTCGCGCTGGCGTCGCTGCTCGTGTTGCGCGGCTCCGTCGCGGTGTACGAACGGAGGGCCAACTGATGATGTACTTGGATGACGTCTCGAAGCGATACGGCGACGTGGTGGCGCTCGACTCGGTGAGCCTCGACTTCGAGCCCGGCGGGATTCACGTCCTCGCCGGGCCGAACGGCTCCGGGAAGACGACGATTCTCCGCCTGCTCGCGGGCCTCACGCGCCCGTCGGCGGGGACGCTCGAACGACCGGACGCGCCCGGCTACGCCTTCCAGCGCCCGAACGTCTACCCCGATTTGACCGTCGCGGAGAACCTCGACGTGTTCGCGTCGATGGTGGGCGCCGACCCCGAGTGGCGCGCGGAACTCGTCGAGCGCCTGCGTCTCGCCTCGGCCCGCCATCGGGTCGCCGCGGAGCTATCTGACGGCTATGCGAAAAAGCTGGACCTGACGCTCGCCCTGCTCAAGCGCCCGGATACGGTGTTGTTGGACGAACCGTTCGCGGACTTGGACGACCTGACGGTGACCCACCTCCTCTCGCTGCTGGAGGACTATCGGGGCCCCGAGAGACGGATTGTCGTCTCCAGTCACCGCCTCGCACGGCTGACGGACGTCGCGACCAGACTCACCGTCGTCTTCGACGGCGAGATAGTCACGGACCGCCGCGACGTGGACGCTGACGCGCTCGCGGCGGCGTACGCCGACGCCGTTGCGGCGGCGGACAGCGAGTCACGCGACTGATTCGGGGGATAAGAATATCCCGCCGGGCGCGTATTCCCCCGTATGGTCGAACAGACCGAACGCGACGGGATGACGTGGTACCGCTGCGAGGAGTGTGGGCTGATGTTCGACGACGAGGAGGACGCGACACAACACGAGGGCAACTGCGACGCCCAGGAACCCGAGTACCTGCAATAGAAAGCCCTCGCGCGAACGGGCACAAGACCCGTTCGCGCTCGCCCTTTTCATGTCCACCAGGGCCGCGCCTGTCGGCGCGGCCGCGGTTGATTCCGCGGCGCTCTCCGCGACCGCACCGCTAGTGTTCGTTTCTCATCGCAACTGCCGGGGCCTTCTTCACCCGGAGGTCTCCGAAGCGGGGGTTACAGTCTACTGGACTATCTTCAAGGCGGATTACGGAGCGTCATCAGGCGTGGCAGACGTAGACTGAGTGTTGCCATCAGCATCTCGTTCGGTCGCCGTGACGCCTTCGGGAAGTCCCTCTTTGAACGTTATCCTGCCCTCGTATCCGTCTGAACTCATCGCGTCGTCACACGAACCGATACCGAGCGGTTGGTTGTCGGGGTGAGAATCACTTTTGCCATCCGTGACAACGACCGAGAGATGGTCTTTTGCCGCGTTGTAGACAATACTCTCCAGTTTTGCCTCCTTACACTTCTCCGAACCAACCCAGAGCCGTCCTGTGACTCGCACCTGATTTGCGCCGGAATCGAACGTTACTCGCGGTGGTTTGCTCGGGTCTTCTGGGCCGCTATCGGGGCCGAGTATCCGAAACGATTCGTTCGTGATTGAATCGGCACTCGACGACGAGGGCGTTGTTCCTCCACCTTGGCTAACACACCCGGTGATAAGGGGAACGCCAGCCCCAAGAGCTGAGAGGACTGTTCGCCGATTCATAGGCGGATATATGACTGAATTGACTAAATCCCCCCGATAAGTTCAGCCCTATTTGAACGGATACGGGAATAGTCGATTCGTACGTCCGCATAACAACTGTTTCCGTCGCTAGCCAACTGAATAAATTGTGCTGCGTACAACCGATAGCTGCGGCGCTGTGCGGTCGCGGAGAGCGCCGCGGAATCAACCGCGGCCGCGCCGACAGGCGCGGCCCTGGTGGACATGAAAAGGGCGAGCGCGGCGCCCTC
>Ga0207719_100155_pt1 | contig 55649 bp, 52 predicted proteins | sample A23P1SouthBayCA_2_FD_187279 | JGI IMG/M metagenome (GOLD analysis project Ga0207719, IMG submission 187279) | Aerobic enrichment media microbial communities from Eden Landing Ponds, California, USA - A23 P3 (3) (SPAdes) | ecosystem: Environmental > Aquatic > Marine > Unclassified | place... | reverse complement strand
GCACGACGGCCGACAGGACCGCTGCGCGACCGATGAACACGCCGAGTACGTACTCGAGCCGCGACACGCCGTACGTCCGGATCACCGCCAGTTCGCCGCGCTCGTCGTCGCCGCGGATCGACCGGTAGACGTACGCGAACGCCAGCGTCGGCACGAGAACTTCGACCGGCAACAGCAGGTCGTAGGTCAGTGACACGAACCCTCCCGGAGATCCCATCGACGCGCCGCCCAGCCCCACGACTACGGCGAAGAACGCGACGGCGACGGCCATCGCTGCCCGGTTGCGAAGCAGTGTCTGAACCTCCCGGTCGACCACGACGAGGACGCGGTCGCGTGACTGCATCAGGCATCACCCCCGACCGACGGCCTGGGGACGGCAGACCGGTCTGCCGTCCCCACAGTTGCGGAGAACACCTCGCGGAGCGTGGCTGCGTCACTCGCGTCGAGGAGTGCAGCAGGCGAGTCGTCGAGGACGAATTCGCCGTTCGAGACCAACAGCACGCGGTCCGCGCACGCCTCTACGCCCGCCAGGTCGTGACTCGCCGTGACGACGAGGCGGTCCTCGCTCGCTATTCTGCCGATCACGTCGAAGATGTAGTCTGCGGTGTCCGGGTCCAGGCCGCTGGTCGGCTCGTCGAGCACGACCACCGGTGGGTCGCCGATGAGTGCCTGGGCGATGCCGAGCAGCCGCGTCATTCCGCCGGACAGCGCGCCGACGGGGCGGTCTGCGGCGTCGCCGAGCCCCACCCGTTCGAGCAGGTCGATCGGGTCGTCCTCGGCGTCGACGAGAGCCGCGTAGAACCCGATCGTCTCGCGGGCAGTGAACCCGCCGCGAAAGCCGGGTGTCTGGGGAAGGTACGCGACGGTCCGGCCGGGCGACGCCGGGCGGCTCACCGTGCCGGCGTCCAGCGCCCGCAACCCCGACAGGAGCTGTAGTATCGTCGTCTTCCCGGACCCGTTCGGGCCGACAAGCGCCGTGAACTCGCCGGGAGAGAAATCGGCGGACGCGTCGTCGAGGATCCTCACGTCCCCGAATGCGAACGACGCGTCTGTGATCGAGAGCGTTGCACCGTTCCTGGCGGCGTCGTCAGCGGTCACGTGCCCACCTCCGTGGCGTTGGCGTCCTCGCGGACGGCCGCGAGGACGTCCGGTCGCGCCGGCCTGACGCGGGGCGCCGTGTCGACGACCCCGGTCGTGCGCAGTCCGGGCACGGAGTCCTGGACGTTGCGGATCAGTTCGACCGCGGGTGATTCCGCGAGCGTCCACGCGCCCGGCGCGTCGTGAAGCAGCGCGTCGACGGGGCTGCTCGGCCGGAACGAGCGCTCGTAGTGGCCGTCGCTGTCGTCGTCCGTTCCAGGCATCGGGCCCCAGTAGTTCCCGGCGCCGTCGGCAGTCCACACCCGCAACGGACCGAGTCCGGTTTCGACGGTCTGGTCGTTGCGGGTGACGTCGTTCAACGTCACCAGGTTCGTCGGGAGCCCCGATCCTGTCCGGAGGCCGACGTCGTTGCCGGTGACGGTGTTGCGTTCGATCAGCGACTGGTACCCGAGAATGTTGATGCCCTTTCCGTTGTCGGTGAGGACGTTCCCCGCGTAGTAGGAGTCCGCTCCCGCCGTCGAGAGGCCGACCTCGGACCGCCTGACGTCGTTTTCGACGACGAGGTTCCCCGTTGGTCGCGTCATGACGATGATGCCGGTATGTTCGTCGCGCATCGTGTTGTTCCGGACGAGGCTCGCCGAGGTGTACATCTCGTGGACGCCGAAGCGGCCCTCCCGAAACACGTTGTCGCGGACGACGATGCCGTCCGCGCGGTGCGTATAGACGCCGTCGCGCCCGCCGCGGAACCGACTGTCTTCGACGACCACGGGGTCGTACATCGCGACGAGTCCCATGAAGCCGTCATCGACGTTCCGGGTCACGTTCACGTCCACGTTGTGGACGGTCGCACCGGCACTGGCGATCGATATCACGCCCGAGGACGGCGTTTCGACGTGGACGCCCTCGATGAGCGACCGGTCGGCGTCGAGGAGTTTGATCGCCGCGTCGCCACGTCCGTACGCGAGTTCGACGTTCTTCGACCACGGGACGTCTGCGAGCTCTGATCCGTTGAGCGTCACACGGCGGCTTCCCACGTCACCGACGCCGTCGACGCGGACGTCGACGAGTGCGGTCCGGGAGGCGTTCAGGGTGAGGACGGTCCCGTTCCCGCTCCCGGTAATGCGTGTCTCGTCGCCCGCGCCGGCGATGGTCAGCGTTTTTTCGACCGTGAGGTCGTCCGTCCGGTACGTCCCTGGCGGGAGTTCAATGGTCGTGTTGGCGGGGGCGGCGTCGAGGGCCGCTTCGATCGTCGGCGCGTCGTCGCCGACGACGACCGAGGTCGGGCGGTCGCGAAGCGCCCGGGCTTTGGCTGCCGCGTCGTCGGCCCACGCCGACCGGTTCTCGACGGTCGACCGGAACCGCTCGCTGGACAGCGGCGTTCCGGTGTCGACGTGCTCGCCGACATCCTCCCACGGGACGACGCGGCCACCGTACCGGTCGACAAACGCATCGGCGGCCGACCGCTCGGAGAACGGGACCCCAACCCGGCCGGAATCCGGGAGTCGGGCGTTGCTGTCGACGACCACGACCGTTTCGCTAGCGGGCTCGAACCCCGCGTTTCGCGTCGCAGTCAGGTAGCCGTCCGGAGTGAGCGACACGTTCGTACCCGCGAAGTCGGAAACGAAGACGGCGACTGGCCGACCGAACTGCCGTTCGTGGCCCGTACGGTGTTGCTCGGCGAAGAATGCGCCGATGCTGTTGAATCCGACGACGTACTCGTAGCCCGAGTAAAACGCCTGCACGCGTGGAATTGATAGGCCTCGCTCACTGGCCTCCTGGCGTGCCACGTCGGTGAGCCCGAGCGTTAGCGTGTCCTCAAACGGTGCCGGGTCGACATCACGGCTGCCGACCGGGACGGCTAGCGAGAAACTGGAGACGACGAGTACGGCGGCGACGACGGCGACGAGGCCGCGTCCCACCATCGAGTCACGCCCCCAGCGTTGCCACCATCGTCGGCGTCACGTCGTCGAAGGGAGCGAGGTCGCCGCCGTGCTCGTCCCGGAACGCTTCGGCGTTTTCGCGCTCCGAGAAGCCGATGAGGTCCTTGCCCATCGCGCCGACGACCTCGGAGCCGACGACGAAGGTCACGTCGGTCGCGTCGGTGAACGACTCGGCGTCGTAGTACGTCGAGATGACCGTCTGCCCGCCGTCCTCGCGGAGTTCGTAGTCGACGGTCGAGTAGTCGGTGACGTAGAACCCCTCCCGCGTCCAGTCCTCGTGGTCGAAATCGTACTGGAACGCCTCCCACGTGCTGTCGAATCGCGCTGGGTTCTCGTGGCCCTCCGGTTGCTGGTCGGCGTAGAAGATTTCGGCCGTCGGCCCCGGGTGCTGGGCGATGACCATCCCGCACACGTCGCAGTCGGCGTTCGTCCCGAGTGTGACCGGGTCCGGCGGCTCGCTTCCGCCGTCGCCCCCGAGACACCCCGTCAGTCCCACTGTGGACGCCACCCCGGCGGCAGCGAGAACTTGGCGCCGCGTCCGCTGTCTGCCGTCCCTCCTCCACACGTCGCTCCCGTCGTCGAACCCGCTCGGGTCGTTCGAAGGCATTGTATTGTCTGTTGTTGGATCGACCGAACACGCTTGTTTCCGCTCAGTCATCCGGAGTAGCAGTTACGAAGACGTTTGACAGTGCTGGATAAAGGGATACTGGTATGGTTCTCGAAACACTCCCTGTCGCTCCCGATCGGCGGTGGTGAGCGGCACCGAGTACACGCGTACGGCAACAGGGCTGCAGTGCTGTGCGACTTCTCCGGGCGTGGCCGGTCCCGTGGGAAAGGAGATCGCCGACGCCGGTGTCGTCCCCGAGCAGGCGCTTGCGGTGGTACTGTTCCTGCCCCGGTGCGAGTTCGAGCCGACACACGATTTCGCTGAAGTGGATGCCGGGATGTGTCTCGACTGCCGTTCGGATCCGCGTTCGTGTGTACGGGCATTGTGGTGGGTGTCCTCGTGGGCGGCGCGGGGTTCGGCGACGGGTGGTCACTGGGCCTGACGACGGGTCCTGGAGCGGTCGAAGACGGTTTCCGGCACGCCGTCGAATCGCGTGGCTCGTCTGACTACACTAGGAGCTGGATGTCGGCGTCGGCCATGTCCTGGAGCGCCGTCGCCGCGCCGACGCCGGTGGTGACGTCGTCGTAGAAGTCGTCCTCGTCGTAGCCCATCAGGTCGATGGTCATCTGGCAGGCCTGGAACTCGACGCCCATGTCGAGGCTGGTCCGGATGAGTTCCTCGATGGTCGCGGTGTCGTTGTCCGCGATTTTCTTCTCCATCATCTTCGTGGTCACGCGGTCCATCCCGGGAATCGCGGCGACCGCGTTCGGCACCGGCATGTTGGGGTTGCCGACGGAGCTGAGCTTGAGGTTCTTCGAGCGCTCCTCGTGGAGGATGTCAAGCCCCCAGAACGTGTGGAAGACGGTCACCTCGTAGTCGAAGGCCGCGGCGGTGCTGGCGAGGATGAGCGGGGGATAGGCCATGTCGAGGGTCCCTTTCGTGGCGATGATGCTCATCTTCTTGCTTTCTTCCTCGGCCGTCGCCTCGGCGAGGGCGTTTTCGAGTTCGTCGACGCGCGCGGCCAGTTCCGCGCGCGACGGTACGTCGTCAGGTGACGCGTCGGGTATGTCCGTACTCATCGTTACTCCGTCTTGCGCACGTAGTGTCTGTACACGTCGTCTCCTTCCTCCTGGTCGACGAGTTCGACCCCGTCTGTACCGGACGCCCAGCCGTCGATGTCACTCATGCTTCCGGGGTCAGTGGCCAGCACTTCCAGGACGTCCCCGCTCCCGAGGTCGTCGATGGCGGCTTTCGTTTTCACGACCGGCATGGGGCACGATGCGCCTTTCACGTCGAGCGTCTCCGCGATGTCGAATTCTGCACTCATGGGTTGTCCGCTCCGTTGTCTTGTATTGGAGCTAACGCACAATACCGTTTCGGTGCTTAAAAGAATGTTGATTCTTGTGGTAACCGCGAACGCTCGATTTTTGTGTCCGACTGTTGTGGGGCCTCTTCGCAGCTATACTTGCTGTCTAAGATGCTTGGGGCGATGCCGGCACAGGTAGTATTGTGTATTCACTGGTTTTCTATGCAAACCCTTTTGTGGGTCTATCCGGTAGGTGAGGATGCACCACATGAACGCAGACGACTTCCCGACCCCCGATGTCGACGTGGACAGCGTCGACCCGGAGGCGTTGAAGGACCGCATCGACGCCGGCGAAGACGTGACGCTGCTGGACGCGCGAATGGCCAGCGACTACGAGGAGTGGCGTATCGACGGTGAGAATGTCACGTCGATCAACGTCCCGTACTACGAGTTCCTCGAGGACGACGTCGACGAGGAGGTTCTCGCCCGGATCCCCGACGACCGCGAAGTGACCGTTCTCTGTGCGAAGGGCGGCGCCAGCGAGTACGTCGCGGGGACGCTCGCCGAGCGCGGCTACGAGGTGAACCACCTCGAGGAGGGGATGAACGGGTGGGCGAGCATCTACGAGGCCGTCGAAGTCGAGCGCTACGACGGCGCGGGCACGCTCCTGCAGTACCAGCGGCCGTCCTCGGGCTGTCTCGGCTACCTCCTGTACGACGCCGGCGAGGCCGCGATCATCGATCCGCTGCGGGCGTTCACCGATCGGTATCTCGCGGACGCCGAGGGCCTCGGCGTCGACCTGCGATACGCCCTCGACACGCACGTCCACGCCGACCACATCTCGGGCGTGCGCGATCTCGCCGAGGAGGGCGTCGAGGGCGTCGTTCCCGACGCCGCCGTCGACCGCGGCGTCACGTACGCCGACGAGGTGACAACGGCCGCGGACGGCGACACCTTCGAGGTCGGGGACGCCGTCATCGAGGCCGTCTCCACGCCCGGGCACACGACGGGGATGACCTCGTACCTCGTCGACGGGAGCCTGCTGGCGACGGGCGACGGGCTGTTCGTCGAGAGCGTCGCCCGCCCCGACCTCGAAGAGGGCGACGAGGGCGCGCCCGACGCCGCCCGGATGCTATACGAGTCGCTCCAGGAGCGCGTGCTGACGCTGCCCGATGAGACGCTCATCGGTGGTGCGCACTTCAGCGACGCCGCCGAGCCCGCTTCCGACGGCACCTTCACGGCGCCCATCGGCGACCTGGTCGCGGAGATGGACGCGCTCACTATGGCGGAAGACGAGTTCGTCGACCTCATCCTCTCGGACATGCCGCCCCGGCCCGCCAACTACGAGGACATCATCGCGACGAACCTCGGGCAGAACGTCGTCGACGACGAGGAAGCGTTCACGCTGGAACTCGGCCCGAACAACTGCGCGGCGAGTCAGAACTCGCTCGCGGGTGACTGAGACCCCCGATGGTGACTGACCCACTCACCCTCCAACTGGCCGCCGACTTCTTCCCCAACGGGATCAGTCGCTACGCCGTCGGTGGCCTGCTCGTCGGGCTCGGAACCGTCGTGATTTACGCGGGGACCGGGATCCCGGCAGGGGCCAGCACGTTTCTCGAATCGACGCTGTCGTACGTCTCGGACAGATCGCGGTTTCAGCAGTACGTCGGCTCGCGGGACTGGCGGCTCGTGTTCACGCTGGGCATCGTCCTGGGCGGACTGGCGTTCGCTGCGACCGTTCAATCCGGTCTGGTCACGAGCGCGCTGTACGAGCCCGGAACGACCGGCCACCTGTACGAGGTCGCTGGCGTGACGCTGTGGCTGACCGACGTCCAGCCGTGGCGGCTGTTCGTCGGCGGCATCTTCGTCGGCATCGGGACCCGGATCGGCAAGGGCTGTACGTCGGGCCACGGCGTCTGTGGCGTCGGCTCGGCGTCGAAGACGTCGATCGTCGGCGTCGTGACGTTCCTGCTCGTCGCCATCGCGACCGCACAACTCGTCGCCGCGCTGGGGGTGAGCCCGTAATGCGCGAGACGCGAGCACGGCGAGGCGTGAACGAAGTGAGCGCCCCGGAACGTGAACGCCGAACGGACGTGAGCCGTGGGCCGCGGGCGTCTCGGACCGCCCGACCGAAACCGACTGGAGGGAACGACGCGTGAGCGACGACCGACATCCCCTGTTCAAGCCGCTGATCCTCGTCGGCGGTTTGATCTTCGGGTTCGGCCTCGGGTTCAGCCAGATGGCCCGTCCGGAGGTCGTGTTGGACTTCCTTCAGTTCGAGGACCTCGGACTGCTGTTCGTCATGTTCGGCGCGGCGATCGTCTCCGGAATCGGCTTCGCAGTGATGCCCAGGGTGTGGAACGCCGCACCACTGACTGGCACCGGATACGAACGACGGCTGAAGTCCTTCGACCGGAACGTGCTGATCGGCGGCGCCATCTTCGGCGTCGGCTGGGGACTGTCCGGTATCTGTCCCGGCGCCGCCTACGCCAGCCTCGGCACCGGGAACGTCACGATTCTCTGGGCGCTCGCCGGCATGTTCCTCGGCGCCTACCTCCAGGGCTACTGGCGCAGTCGCGCGACGAACACTGATGCCGTAACGACGGGCGCCGACTAGCCCGCGTTTTCACAGCCACCCAGTAATGGACGCTTCTGTACTCGGGCTGTTTCTCGTCGCCGGACTGGCGAGTCTGTTCATGGCGTGGGTTATCGGTGCCGGCTCGAGCGGTGCGACGCCGTTTGCTCCGGCCGTGGGTGCCAACGCCATCTCGACCATGCGTGCGGCGTTCGTCGTCGGGATATTCGGGTTCGCCGGCGCCGTCATTCAGGGGGCGAACGTCTCGGAGGCCGTGGGTCGGGGCCTCGTCGACGGGGTGAGTCTCCCCGCGACGGGCGTCATCGTCGTCTTGCTGATCGGCGCCGGTCTCATGGCAGTCGGGATCAAGACCGGCTATCCGATCGCGACGGCGTTCACCGTCACCGGGTCGGTCATCGGTGTGGGGATCGCGCTCGGTGGAACACCAGTCTGGCCGAAGTACGCACAGATCGGCGCCGTCTGGACGTTGACCCCGTTCGTCGGCGGCGGCGTTGCCTACGCGATCGCCAGCGTCCTCCCCCGGTCCGACGTTCCGGAACGGTACAGCGTCCCCGTCCTGTCGGGGCTGGTCGGTGCCGTGCTCGCAAACGTCGAGTTTGCGTTTCTCGGTCCGGGCGGCGGTGCGGGATCCCTGGTTGGACTCACACAGCGGACGGTACACTCGGACGGGATCGTCGTCCCAGCCGTGGTTTCAGTGGTCGTTGCCGCTGTCGTCGCGGGGATCGTAATGCGAGACATCAGAAACGACATGGCCGTCGGACTGCGACGGGTGCTGATCTCTCTTGGCTCACTCGTGGCGTTTTCTGCCGGTGGAAGTCAGGTCGGCCTCGCCGTCGGCCCGCTGCTCCCCCTCTTCGGTGAGTTCGAGATGATGCCGGCGATCGCAGTTCTCGTCGGTGGGGGTCTCGGTATGCTCGTGGGGTCGTGGACCGGTGCCCCCCGGATGATCAAATCGCTGGCACGGGATTACTCGTCGCTCGGTCCGCGGCGGTCCATCGCCGCGCTCGTCCCGTCGTTTCTGATCGCCCAGATCGCGGTGTTGTTAGGGGTTCCCGTGTCGTTCAACGCGATCGTCGTGAGCGCCATCATCGGGAGTGGAGCAGCCGTCGGCGGGAGCGACGCGATCGATTCGCGGAAAATCCTCGTGACCGTCGGTGCGTGGGCGGGGTCGCTCGTGCTCGCCCTCGGGGTCGGCTACGTCACGGTTCGACTGCTGCCCATCGGCTGAGCCACGTCCGGGGCTTGGCGAAACGCGACGACGACCGATTGTGTCGTCGGGTGGTCCATCCGCGCACCGGGTAGCGACGCCCTCCATGGTCTCTCCCGCTCCAGCGTTGCGGCATCACGTTCCGACCGGGCGATAACTCACGCGATACATCTCTGAGGCTATCCCGGCGTTGCGGAGATATCGTATTGTACGATCTATCTAAAATCCGTTTTTATCCCTTCGGCTCACGTAGAATTGCACAGAATAGTATGATTCGACCAGGACTAACCACCATGAAACGTGAGCGCAACGATGATTGGTGTTGACTCGGTCGGGGGATGGTCCCAGACTGCGGAAGTCGTCGGGATGGTCCTGCTGGATGCGATCGTACTGTACGTCGGCTACGGGAGGCTCGAACGTCTCGTGGGATCGACGGGTACCGACGCGATTCGGGGGGAGAGATGATGGAACTCTTCGGAGTCGCTGGGTCGCTGCTGCTCATGTTTGTGGGGTTCGGACTACTCGTCGGCCTCTCGGGCGGCATCGGGAGTTTCCTCTCCGCTCTCGACGGTGCAGTCGATCTGGCAGTCGTTGCACAGTTGCTCGCCGGAGTCAGGGTCGTGCAGGATTGTGCATTTCACACACAAACCTTTTAACTTCATAGCCGCTACGAGTACGTGATAACAATGCCGGATTCGATGTCTGAGCAACTTCAACAGGACATGGAGTGTGAGGGACTCCTCGAGTGTTTCCACGGACTCAAACAGCTCGACAGGGAGGTCTTTCAGGCCCTCGTGAACACCGAAGAACCGCTCACGGTCGACGAGATCGGAGAACGGGTCGACCGAGAACGATCAACCGCCTACCGGTCGGTTCAGCGGCTTCAACAGGCCGGCTTCATCCAGAAGGAACAGATCAACTACGATCAGGGCGGGTACTACCACGTCTTCAGGCCGACCGATCCGTCGAACATCGCTGATAACATGCAACGAATGCTCAACGACTGGTACGCCAAGATGGGCCAACTCATCCAGGAATTCGAGACGAAATACGAGGACCAGGACGCAACTGCTCCGTCCGTCGAAAGCTGAGGCTCCCCTTTCTACTGGTTTCCCCGCCCCCGGCCGCACCCCAATTCGTCTGCGTACGAGGCCGGATCCGTCGGTATAGTATTGTGCAATAATCCCAAAATAATAAATACTGTCCGCCCGTATAATCAGGTGATGACGACCGACACTGCCTCCGAGACGAACGCAGATGGACCTACTGACCCGATTCACGTCGACGGTCAGGAAGAACTCGACGTCCTGGTTGCGACCCACGACGTCGTCCTGACCGACTTCTACGCCGACTGGTGTGGCCCCTGCCGGATGCTCGAACCGATCGTCAGGTCCCTCGCTGCCGAGACTGATGCAACCGTCGCGAAGGTCGACGTTGACGCCAACCAACGGCTCGCAGGAGCGTACGGTGTTCGTGGCGTCCCGACCCTGGTCCTGTTTGCTGGCGGCGAGCAGGTCGAGGAACTCGTCGGAGTACAGGGGGAAGACCAGCTGCGGTCGCTCGTCGAGCGATACGCCGAGTGAACTGACGACTGACGTCGATACCTTCCCGGGTTCCCCGATCACGCCGGTGGAAGGGAGCTAATCGTCGCCGTCTGGGAAGCCGACAGCGCCTCCTGATCCATGTCGTGGGACTCTCGTCTCTCCCGTCGGCAACCCTTCCTGTTGCGTTCTCCAGCCGACGTGCCGTTCGCGTGGGCGCTTCTCGTCACGTTCGTGGGATGGTCTCCCGGAGGTGTGAGCTACGTGTCGACTTCGGTCTTGACGACCATCGCGGGGCGGGTCGTCAGGCGAAGGACGCGGTCGGTCACGCTTCCGAGGAGCGCGCGGTATTCGTCCGGCCGGTGTTTGGTTCCGAGTACGAGTACGTCGGCGTCGTGATCGTCTGCGTACTCCACGATGGTCTCGGCAGGCCGACCGTGTCGTATCGCCGTCTCGACCTCCACGTCGTCTTCCGATGCCCGGCGACCGAGTTCCGAAAGCGTCTCCTCGCCGTGTTCTTCGAGGCCGTGTTCGGGACTTTCCGCTTCGTCGACGTACTCGTCGCCGCTGTAGGCGGTTACGACGTCCTCATCGACGACGTAGAGTACGTGGAGGACGGCGTCGTGCGCGGCTGCGAGGTCGAATGCGTGCGACGCGGCCCGTTCGGAGGCCATCGTTCCGTCCGTCGAAAGTAGAATTCGATCGTACATTCACTCGAACTTCGAAGTCGGACACAATAAATTCGCGTCCCCATTCCCAGGACGTATAGAACCACCGTCAGGCAGTAGTACGTCCCGTAGCCGTTCACCACGAGACTCGTGATCGTGAGGCCCCCGATGATCGCCCGCGCCGCGGTCCAGAGGAATCGGTGACCCCATCCGGGCGTCCGGAGAAAGGTGGAAACGGGAACAAAATCCACTCAGCGCCCTCTGTTTACGGAACGTGAGGTGGTCTCTCTCACGGTCGGGGGCGTTGTCGTGGGTGTTTCTCAGGCTGAGACATTGGGTGACCAATTACGAATACGGGGACACGACTTGGCGCAGTGATGTCCCTCCAAAGGCGCATCCCGACGACTCTGCCACAGCCTCATCTCTCCCGGTTCGTGCAATTTGCAGGCTCAGGATCTGTCGTATCCGATTTTCCGTCGGGCCAGCGTTCCCGCCTCGCAACGGGCGTGGATGGACGGTTCGTCGTGGCCCCAGCGGGCCAGCACAGTTCTGGGCCGCTGTCGGAGGTGCCCGCCCGCCCAAGGCTTGCCTCGTGTTTCGGTACCCCCCTCTTCGTCGACCCAGCACCCCATCGACGACGGGACCATGACGGTGTTCCGGGACCCGTTGGCCGTGGCGCTCGACCCCGACCACGGAATCTGACAACTGACGGGGGCTTGCCGGAGATAACGCCGACGCGCCAGATCTTGATCGTCGGAGACAGTCTCGTGGGGCTGGTGCTTGCGGTGTTTCTCCAGAACTCCCCCCACGAGCCCATACTCCTGCAAAGTGGGTCTGACGCCGTCGCGTCGTCGCTGACGACAATCGGGCCCGGTGGGATTCAACTGCTGGATCGAATGGGTATCGGTGACTCCATCCGGGACATCGGATACGCACTGGAATCAGTCGCAGTCGAATCCCGGGACGCGACGACCGTGGGGAAACAATCGCTGACGCCCGATGCCGGCGGCTCGGTACCAGTAATCGTCCCCAGGGACGCTCTTCGTGCGGTCCTTCGCGAGCGTCTTGCTCCCGCGTCGATGCTCTCTGCCGAACTGACGGCGATGTCCGAGCGTCGCGAGGTGTCGGAAGTCGAGTTCGGCAACGGGGTCCGGGAGCAGTTCGACCTCGTCGTCGGTGCTGACGGCGTCGACTCCACAGTCAGGGCCGCCAGTGAAACTACGGCACCGGAGTGGACGCCGCTCGAACAGACGGAGGTGCCCCTCTCCGGGATCGAAGCCCGTCCCTCGCCCGTGCTGGACCGCTGGAGACGTGGGACCTTCGGCCAGGTTCTCCCGGCGGGTCGTGACGCGAGTCCAGTCTTCCGTCTCACTGCGCTCCCGGAACCCCGTGGTGGCCGACGCGTCGGTGACATCGGTGACGAGGTTCACTCGCTGCTCTCCCGGCTCAGACCGGAATCGAGCCCCGGCGACGTCACGATCGAACAGTCGAAGACGGTCCAGACGACTGTCCGACAGGCCGAGAAAGCGAACGGCTCGTGGGGAGGCGACCACGTCGCCTTCTGCGGGGCGGCGGCATTGCCGGTCGCGCCCGCGACAGGCCTTCGGATGACGCTCGCGATCGAGGACGCGTGGGTGCTCACGGACGAGCTAACGGGGGGGCACGACTCCACGAAGCAGGTGGTGGAGAGCTATCGACGTCGACGACGCCGACGGGTTCAGAAGGTCTTCCGCCGGTCGGGTGCTGTCCAGTCTCAGCACCCGTATCCGATCGCCAGCGTCGAGCCCCTGACCAGGACGAGTCAGCTTCGCGCGGCCGCGCTCGGATCGTTTTGCTCCTCGGCGTTGGCCAGGTTACAGCAGGACCTCCCCACTCGTCTTTGAGAGAGACGTTCCCGGCGCTCAGGCTTCGCCCTCGAAGAGGGTCTCGAAGGTCTTCCGTTCCGCCAGTCGCAGATGTTTGTTGAACGTCGGCTGGGTTATGTCGAGACGATTCGCGACGTCACCGCCGTCACTTTCGCGCGGCCATTCGAAGTAGCCCGCTGTGAACGCCGTCTGGAGTGCTTCGTGCTGTCTCTCGGTGAGTCGTTCCTCGATTCGGTTGCGGAGTTCTGCCGCCGTCCGTGCGGATTGCTGGTGCTGTCGCTTGGCCTCCAGTTCGAGTGATGGGGCGAGGTCCTGGAGCCGATCGGTAAACGATCGGAGGTCGGACCGCGCCGGGAGTTCGACGAGCACCGTCGTGTCGGTAGCCGTTGCCTCCGCACGGCGGAGCACGGCACCGTATTCGGCGAGAGGGGAGCCAAACCAGGACTTGGCGACGTTTTCGAGGAGAACCGAGCCGGCTCCCGGTTCGTCGCGAACGACCTCGACGGATCCGGGCAACGTCCGCTCTGCGGTGTCACGTGGGTCCTCCGGCGGATCACCGTCCAGCGTGAAGTAGAGACTCACGTCTCCGTCCTCGCGGCGAACGGTGCGTTCGTGTTCGACTCGACACCCGCCCTCGCGAGCCAGCCGTGCGAACGGGAGTTCCGTGCCGTCCCCACAGAATTCGAGTTCGACCGTTTCGTCGGATTCGAGGGCCCGTCGGCGCTCGATGCCGGCGAGCGCGTGGCCGATCGACGTTCCGAGCTGTCCGAGCACCTCTCGTTCCCTGCCGGCAAACACGTTCGGCGTCTCGGCGGCGATGGTCAACACCCCGTGGGTGACACCGTCGTAGGTGAGGGGGACCGAGCAAAGCGACTGATACCCCTGTTCGAGGACGTGTCGGCGCCACTCCCCGGCCGGTCCGTCCCCGACGAGCGAGTTCACCGCCTGGACCTCGTCAGTTCTCCAGGCCTCGATCGCCGGATGACGATCTGCGGCCTCGTCGGTGGTCAACAGGTCCATCGCAGTGACGTGGTGGGTCGATTCGCCGATGACGACCCCCTGAGTCAGTCGATCGGTGCCGACCTCAACGCCGCCGATCCAGGCCATCTCGTAGGCTCCCGTATCGACGAGTCGCTCACAGACGGCTCGCTCGATTGCCGCCGGTCCCGACTCCTCCGTGATGGCTGCCTCGACCCGCTGTGTGAGACGCGCGAGCCGGTCGAGTCGCTCGGCACGTTCGGTCTCCGTGCGGAGTTTTTCCTCCTGACTGGCGAGTTGTCGTTCCCCGCGGAGATGGTTCAGCGCAGCCTCGAGCGTGGCGCCGAGAACGTGTGCGGACTGAATGGTGTCCGGACCGAGCGCGGTGTCGCGTGCAGCGACGAAGAGGACCCCGTGGTTGCCCAGGGGAATCGCCCGGAAGTCCGCGAGTGACTCCCAGGGGGCGTTCGATACGACGTCCGCGGGACCGTCCTCATCCGTCCGATCGGCGCTGATCACCGTCCCGGTCGCGAACGCCTCCCACAGTGCCCCGTCGCTGGGACCGACACGGAGTTCCCGCACCTCCCCGGGCAGTGCGTTCGACCCCACTTCCGGTTCCAGGACGCCGTCGTCGCCATCGTAGAGGAACACTCCGACCGCGGCCAGGTCTAGCTGGTTCTCCGCGGCATCGACGGCGGTCCGGGCGGCTTCCTCCGGCGTGTCTGCCGTCGCCAGGTCGTCGGTGGCCTCCTCGAAGGAGACCAGGCGCCGCTCGCGCTCCTTGCGCTCGGTGACGTCCCGGCTGACGATCACGATTCGCGGCGGTTCGCCCTCCCACTCGACCGGGTAATACTCGGACTGGACCCACCGGACCGTTCCGTCCGGGCGTCGGATCCGGTATTCGGTTTCGTAGCGGTCGGAGGCCGTTCCGCTGTCGATTTCGGCGACGATCGTCTCCATGAACCGCCGATAGTCGGCTTTGTCGTCGGGATGTAGCGTCCCGAAAAAGCCCTCCTCGTGGTCGTCGCGGATCGTCTCGCGTGACTGCCCCCAGATGTCCTCGTATCCGGAACTGACGTAGTCAGGCCGCTGGACGGCGCGCGTGATCTCGTGAGCACGTGCGAGGAAGATCGCCTCGTCGATGCGGTCGAGGATGGCCCGGAGCCGTCGCTCGCTGCGTCGGCGTTCGGTCACGTCACGGTCGATCGACACGTACCGCATCTCGCCGCCGATCTCGACGGTCGTTCCCTTGACCTCCAGCCACCGGAGCTCGCCGTCGCTGGTCTCGACTGCCCACTCGGTCTGTTTCGGCTCCCCGGACTCGACTACAGTTCGGACGAACTCCCGGGCGTCCTCCATCGTGTAGTCCCGTTCTGCGGGGGTGTATCCCTCGATCCCCATCTCTACGATCTCCTCGCGGTCGTACCCCAGCAGGTCACAGAAGGCGTCGTTTACGTCCAGTAACTCCGCCGTCTCGGGGTCGTGGATCGTGATCGGGTCGTGGACGCCGTTGAAGATCTGCTCGTATTCGCGCTCGCGGCGCTTGCGCTCGGTGATGTCCCGCTGCATGGAGACGATTCGCTCTTCGCCCCCGATGGTCGCCACGTCCACCTTCGCTTCGATCCAGCGGCGCTCGCCGTCCCTGGTCTCCTGTTGCCACTCGGCGGTCTCGGGTTCTCCGGTTTCGATCACCCGGTGACACAGCTCCTGTGCGCGCTCTTTCGTGTATCCCGCGTCGGTCACACTGAGCGCCTCGATCCCCAGCTGGCGGATCCGCTCGACGTCGTCGTAGCCCAGCCTGTCGAGAAACGTCTGGTTCGCGTCGAGGGGCTCGGCGGTTTCGGGGTCCTGGATCACGATCGCGTCGTTGACGCCGTCGAAGATCTGTTCGTACTCCCGTTCGCGACGCTTTCGCTCGGTGATGTCCCGCACGCTCGCCAGGATCCGTTCCTCGCCCCGAATATCGACGGTACTCAGATGTACCTCCGACGGGAAGGCCCCGCCATCACGACGCTGGTTTTGCCACTCGAACAGCTGTGGCTCACCCTCCCGGGTTTCCTCGATGCGTCTGAGCGCGTCCTCGTAGGCCCGGTCCGGCCCGGTGATTAAGTCGATCGTCTCGTCGATCAGCGTCTCCCGATCGTACCCGTGCATCTCGCAGAACCGGTCGTTGACGTCGATGATCTCGCCGGTCTCCGGATGATGGAGCACGAGCCCGTCGGACACGCTTTCGAAGATGGACCGATAGGTGCGCTCCAGTTCACGACGCTCGGTGACGTCTTCGACGATACCGACAAAGCGGGGTTCGTCGCTCTGGTATTCGACCGGGTAGCCCGTGGCCCGTACCCACCGCACCTCGTCGTCGGGCCGCCGGATGCGGTACTCGAACTCGTAGTTGTCCGCGGCCTCTCCGCGGTCGATTTCCGCGAGCATTCGCTCGAAGTCGGCTTCGAACGCCTCCCGGTCCCGTGGATCGACGTGGTCGACGAACCCCCTCGGATTCTCATAGAGGTTCTCGACGGGGCGCCCCCACACCTCTTCGTACGCTGGATTCACGTAGAACGTCTCCGAGAAGTCGGGCGTCGAGAGGAAGATGACCTGGTCGATGCGCTCGGCGATGAGCCGGAACCGGCCCTCGCTCTCGCGCAGGTCCCGTTCGCGTTCGACGCGGTCGAGTGCGGTCTCCGTGTGAGCGCCCAGCGTCCGGGCGATGTCGAGCGTCGCTTCGTCGTAGTCGGTACGGTCCGGCCGCCCCGCTGCGATCAGGCCGTGATCGCCCAGCGGAAGCAGGATTGCCGTCTCCAGTGGATTGTCCCGATTCTCGTCGTGTGGCGTGTACGTCGTCACTTCGCCGCGCTGGAACACCTCGTACTCGTACCGATCTGCTTCGAGCGGCGTGAGCAACTCCCGGTCGTGAACCGCCTCCGTCGCGACGGTTGGAGCCAGACGCTTGTCGGCCGCGTCGTGGAACCAGCACGCCGTGACCGGGAGTTCGAGCGCCTCGGCGGCAGTTTCGACTGCGATCCGGGCGACTTCCTCCGCCGATTCGGCGTCCTGCATCCGTTCGGTCGCCGTCTGGAGTTCGTGGATCGCCTGTTCGCGTCGCCGACGGGCCGTGACGTCCCGGACGCTCGCGAGGACCCGTTCCTCACCGCGGATTTCGACGGTGCTGAGGTGTACCTCACCCACGAACCGCTCGCCGTTCTTGCGCTGCCCGCCGAACTCGAACAGCTGTGGGCCCTCCTCGCGGGCGGTCTCGATGCGATCCAGCGCCTCCTCCATGGTGTACTGTGACTCTTCGGGCACGATGCGGCGGATGTTCGACCCCGTCAACTCCGATCGGTCGTAGCCCGTCAACTCACAGTACCGCTCGTTTACGTCCTGTATCTCCCCGGTGTCGGGGTCGTGGACGACCAGCCCGTCGGAGACGTTCTCGAACACCTCCCGGTAGGTCTGCTCTAACTGTCGCCGTTCTGTGACGTCTCTGGCGATCACCAACACGCGGTCCTCGCCCACGATCGTCGTCGGCGAGAGCACACATTCGAGCTGTCGTCGCTCGCCGTTCGCCGTCTCGATCGTCCAGTCGATCGTTTCGGGGTCGCCCGTCGCGGCGACACGCTGCTGGATCTCGTATGCACGCTCGCCGCTGAACCCCTCCTCGTCGGCGCTGAGTCCACCGATGTCCATCTCTACCAACGCCTCGTGGCTGTAGCCGGTCAGCTCGCACAGCGTCTCGTTGACGTCGGTCACTTCCTCGGCCCAGGGGTCGTGAACCGTGATGACGTCACTGACGCCGTCGAACACCTGTTCGTACTCGCGCTCGCGACGGCGTTGCTCCGTCACCTCGGCTGACGCCGACAACACGAACTCCCGCGTGCCGAACGTGATCGGTGTGAGCGTCGCTTCGACCCACCTGACGGTTCCGTCTGCGGTCTGGAGGGGCCACTCGACCTCCATGGGGGTGTCCTGCTCTGCGACGCTTCGAACGGCGTGCATCGCTCGCTCGTGATCGTATCCGGGAACGTCGGCGGTGACGTCCCCGATCCGGAGGCTGAGGAGCCTCTCGCGATCGTACCCCAGGAGGTCACAGAGGCTCCGATTGACGTGAATCATTCGGCCGGTGTCCGGATCGTGCAGGGAGATCGTTCCGGCGACCTCGTCGTACACGCTTTTCAGGCCACCCCGGGCGAATTCCCGTTCGGTGATCGTTTCGATCCGGTCTGCGACCAGTTCGGGATCGGCGTGAACGATCGCTCGGGGGATCGTATCGGTCGCCCCGGCTGACAGCAGGTCAGGGACGCGTTGCTCGTACTTCCCCTCGACGAGCACGAGAACCGGGACGTCCGAATCACCCTCTCTGACGCGTTCGACGAGTTCGACTCCTCCATCCGAGAACCCACTCCCATCGAGCAGCAGACAGTCGATCGACGCCCCGATCTCCCCATCCTGGCGTATCGTCTCCGCAGAGACGCTATCGGCGTCGATCGCCGACCCGACTCCACTCCCTCCTGATAGTTGTTCGGATGGGATGGCGTCTTTCCCCACCACGCCCACCCGTATCGAGTGACCCCCCAATGGGAACATTGGTTGCAAATTCGAACACACTGTTGTAAATTGTTGGTACGCTGAATTCCAACATCCCCGACGGAAACCACACCCCTGGTGTCCTCTACAGGGACACACTATCCGAGCCCGGTAGCTACTTGGCATACGGTTCCCCGGTGTGTTCGACTGAGCCGGCTACACTGAGTTTTGTCCCACACGAAGCGAGCAATCCGAGAGTAGGGAGGGGGGTGTGGGTTGTCCGCTCGCCAAAACGCCGCCCTTCAATCGGCAGACACGGCGGTCAGAGAGTGATCTTCGGCATCACTCCCGTCGCGGACTTCGAGACACACCGTGATTTCGTCATCGATGAACTCGACCGAGATTCCCTCCAACATCGTGCTGAACACCTTTCGGTGATGGCCGTCCGGATGGAGTTGGGTATCCGTCGTCACCAGCCCATGGTCAGCGAGGCGATTCAACCGCCGGTACACCGTCGCCCGGGACATGTTACACGTGTCCAGTAGCTCCCTTGCCGGTCGTTGTTCGACGCTCAGAACGTCGAGCAGCCGATTGGTGTACTCGTCACTCAACAGTTCGATAATCTCCTCACAAGCCGGGTCGTCTGCTGACAGTACGTGTTCCGTTGTTTCGGTCGCCTGAACCTGATCAGGATACGCCGGGGACGACGGACTCTCCCGTTGCTTGCCACTATCCGAGTCTGATTGTCTGGGTCTTTCCCTCATTGGTGTTGCCTCCGGAATGTGGCACTCGACCTCCGTTGCGTTTTCGTCCGGGCACCGATCATCACACGTTTTACTCCGGTCTCTCCCCCCTCGTCTCTGTTTGCTATATCGAATGGCATCGGCGGCCCCCGGTGTCTATCATCATTGACCGCCGGCCCGCAACTGGTCGTGATAGCCCACGGCGGCACGAACCGGCCAGGGGGGAGCACGCGTCGTCCCCGAGGGCTCGGGACGTACTGGAGACCCGAACCAGGGGGAGGTCGGAGCTAGTGACACACGAGACGTGGGTGACCCGGAAGGACACCGCTCCGTCTCGACCCCTGGGCTGGGCGGACAACTCGCTACAGTGCCCCGGGACCCTCACGCCGGACCCCCCACACTGTGGGTGCGTGGAGGGCGGCGAACGACCGGAACGCTACGGATTTAGATTGCCCCACGGTCCCTGGCTACTCACGTTGCCGGGATACTGGTAGTCCTCCACCCCGAACAACGGGATGAACACCGATGTCGCTCACGTCCCGATCGAAGACGCCCCCTCGCAGTACCACCCCTCACGGTGGGGAGCTCTCGCCCTCCGTGATCGACGTGTTTGCATTACTCGACGACGACTACGCCAGGTCCCTCCTGGAAGCACTCACGGACGGCGCTCGTCCCGCTCGCGAACTCCTAGAGGAGTGTGACGGCTCACGGTCGACCGTGTATCGACGTCTCAATCGGATGGAAGCGGCCGGAATCGTCGAAGCTCGCATGACACTCCATCCCGACGGTCACCACCGGAAGGAATTCGCCCTCGCTGCGGAGCGTTTCACCTTCGAGTTCCCGTAGAGCGACTCGGGGGCCAACAGCTTTCGCCTTGCTTCCGGGGACCGGTTCCGGCGCTGTCTCAGGCCTGGAAACACCTGTTCCTGGTTTAGGTCCCCGTCGTCTGTACGTGTCGTCGTAGCCATGACAGATTCAGCGATCGATACGCACGAACTGACAAAGCGGTTCGGTGACGTGGCCGCTGTCACCGAACTCGACCTGGTCGTCGAGTCGGGTGAAATCTTTGGCTTCCTCGGTCCGAATGGGGCCGGGAAATCGACGACGATCAACCTTTTGCTCGATTTCGTCTCGCCAACGTCCGGAACGGCGTCGATGCTCGGATTGGACGTCACAGCGGACCGGGAGGAACTCCACCGTCGGATCGGCGTCGTCCCGGAGAACTACGGCCTGTACGATCGGCTGAGTGGGCGGCGACACGTCGAGCTTGCGATCGACCTGAAAGGTGCAACTGACGATCCTGAGGCGCTCCTCGACCGCGTTGGACTGTCTCCGGACGACCGGCGGCGACCTGCTGGTGAGTATTCGACCGGGATGAGTCAGCGACTCGCGCTGGCCATGGCGTTGGTCGGGGCCCCCGACCTGCTCATCCTCGACGAACCCACGAGCGGACTCGACCCGAATGGCGCACGCGAACTCAGGAACCTGATCCTGGCCGAGAACGACCGCGGGGCGACCGTCTTCTTCTCGAGTCACATCCTCGACCAGGTCGAAGCCGTCGCCGACCGCATCGGGATCATGAAAGACGGACGACTCGTGGCCGTCGATCATCTCGAGAAACTGCGTCAAAAGCTAGACGGCGGGGCACGGGTGACACTCCACGTCGACCGGGACCCCGATCGAGCGCTGGACGACCTTCCGAACGTCCGCGACGTGGCGGTTGGCGATGGGACCGTCCGCGCAACGTGTCTCACACCGGGGGCCAAGCTGACGTTTATCGACGTCGTCCGCGAGGTGACGACCGTCACGGACGTTCGAATCGAGGAGTCGTCGCTCGAAGAGTTGTTCGCCAGTTACACCGTCGGCGACGGTGGCGGTAGCGAGTTCCCTTCCGATCCGACTGTTCCACAGGAGGTGGGGGGATGAGCGTCGGCACCGTCGTCCGCAAGGACCTCGCCGACGCCGGCCGGTCCAGAGCGCTCTGGGCCGTCACGCTGGTCGTGGTGGTGTCAACGGCCGGAATCGTCGGCATGGTGGCGGCGACTAGTGACGAGGGCGTCACGCGGGTGTTCCAGCTTGCGTTTCAGTTGGCGGTCTTGACGCTTCCGATCGTTGCGCTCGTTCTCGCAAAGGGAGCGATCACTCTCGAACGCGAGTCCGGGTCGCTCAGGTTGCTGTTGAGCCTCCCGCCGTCCCGCCGGGACGTCCTCGTCGGGAAGTTCCTCGGCCGAGCAGGGCTGATGTTGGCCGCAACGCTTCTCGGCGGCGCCGCGACTGGATTGGTCGTGGTCACGATGCTCGGTGGCGATCTGGCCACGCTGGTGCCGTTCGTCGGGTTCCTCGGCTTGATGGGGATCGCGTTCGTCGGCGTCGGTGTCGGGATCTCGGCAGCTAGCGCGAGTGACGGCCGCGCCACAGCCTTCGCTGTCGCGTTCTACGTGATACTCGTCGTGCTGTGGAACCTCATTCAGCAGGGGATTCTGGCCGGTGCCTCCGTGCTCGGGTTGCTTGAAGCGGGCAGCGAGCCAGCGTGGGTACAGTTCATCGGTATGTTCCCGCCGAGCCGAGCGGCGATAGCGGGGTACGATGCTGCCGTCGGGGGCGGGCACGTCTTCGACCCGAACCTGGTCACCTCCGTGTGGTTTCCGGCTCTGCTCCTGGTTGCGTGGACTGTCGTCCCTGTCGCAGCCGGGTTTGTTCGCTTCCGGAAGGCCGATATCGGATGATCCCGGGTGATCCTTCGATCGCTCCCGAGGGGAGTCACAGCCTGTCGAGCGGTAACAGCGGGGTCACGGCACTCCCGTGAGAATCGGCCCCCTCGAACCGTATTGGCCCGTCGGTTTGCGATATGATTCGGGTGCCCAGCCACAGTCCCGTCCCGCTGCTGTGGCCCAGAGGAGTCGTCTCCTGGAGTCCAGCCGCGAGTGTCACCTCCCGTGACCCCACGACGAAGTGGGGTTTGAACAGGAACCGCACTATGAGGTGACTACTGAACGCTATGTCAGCGGATCGCTCGCCACGGATATCTTTGGACTTCTCGCCGACGAAACACGGGTCGATATTCTTCGGTCCGTGGCCGTCGCACAGTCCGAACTCGAACGTGCTGGGTCGGGGCCGGCCGAACTCGCCTTTTCGGAGACCTAGGACCACGCCGAGGTGGAGAACACGCCGACGCTGTCGTCTCACCTCGGTGAACTCACCGGGACCTACCTGCGGTAAAGTGACGACGGGTACTCGCTCTCACACCGGTGAGAACATTGTTCGGTTTATTTTGTCCGAAAATTACGGGCAGCCGGGGTCGTTCGGTCCGATTCCAGTCGCCGGAAGGTGTATCTTCTGTGGCGAGAACTCGCTCACTGCGAGTCTCTCACAGCAGTTTTTTCGCATCGACTGTACGGCGTGTAACCACCAGGTCACCGGGCAGCCGATCACACCTGCACAGGCCAGGACGTACGATGCCGATGCGCTCATCCGCAGTGTCAAACTTCGAAGCGCCGAGGATTCCAAGCAGGTACGACGGGGAATGTGCCCCGACTGCGGGGCGCGTCTCTCTGCCGAAGTACACGACGTGCCCGAGAGTCCACTTCCAGAGAGCGGACCGTACAGGTGGCGGACGTACTCGGTCACCTGGCCGTCGAACCCACGGACAGCGGTCGTCTCACGCTGACCACGCGACCGCTCCCGATGCAACTGGCCCTCGCCCTCCCGTACCTCGTCGGACTCCTGACAGTCGGAACGTGGATCGGAACGCCTCTCGCGTGGCGATGTCGGTACTGGTCGCTGTCCGCACGCGTCAGCATACGATACTGGCGCTGCTTGGGCTCGGGGTTAGCTGGCAACTCTGGACCCTGGGGTTTCTTGCGGCGTAGTCACCGCGTGAGCGCAGCGAACACTCGCCGTTCGATTTTCCGCAGGTGTTCTCCGACGGTCGAGGGCGCGATTCCGACCCGTTCGGCCACGTCATCGTGCGTCGCTCGTCGAGGGGCGTCGTAGTATCCAGCCGCTACGGCTGCTTCGAGTACCTCCTGCTGGCGCGTGGTCAACACCCGCATGAGCGAATTCGAATCCGGGTCGTAGCTTCCCGTTTCGAGGATCTCGAACGCGAGCGGGAGTTCCGTCTCGACGCCACGGACGAAGTCCCGAAACGCCGAGTCGCTGCCGACGTACGTGATTCGAAGCGACCCGTCGGCGGTGATCGTGATCGGCGTGTCGATTACGACGTCAGATTCGCGTTCCAGTTCGAGAACGCGTCGCGTTACAGCGGTGGGCTCGAACTGACTCACAGCCATCCAGCGGTCCTCCCCGGAGACGAGATACTCCTCGACGAGCGGAGCGTCCCGCATGATCGACTCGTATTGGGCCGCGTCGCCGCTCCCCTCGGCGAACAACAACACCGTCTCGTCGTCGAGCAGTTCGACGTGATGGATGGCTTCCCGGGTAATCGTCGGTTCCTCCTGGAGTTCCCGTCCGACGGGGTGAAACTCCTCGTCCTCACTCGGCGCGACGTTGACCGTGAGGTACCGCATTGTCGAGGGTACTGCCAGGCCAGAACTTAAAAGACCGTGTTTGACCTGCAGTCACGCTTCGGCCGTACAGCCCGTATCACTTTCCATGACACGCGTCACGGAGACCACCGATATCGCAATCGTCGGCGGCGGCATCTGCGGCCTCACGACCGCGCTCGCCCTCGAACAACGGGGACTGTCGCCGACGGTGTACGAAGCAGCCTCGGAATACCGTCCAGTCGGCGCCGGCATCCTCCTCCAGACGAACGCGTTACTCGTGTTCGACCGGCTCGGAATCGTCGACCGGATCCGGTCGATCGGTGTGCCACTCGACGACGCCCGGATCCTCTCCCCACGCGGGCGGCTCCTCCAGCGGTTCGACCTCGATGCGCTCGAACGCACACAGTTCGAGTACGGGTACGTCGCCATCCACCGGAGCGACCTCCAAGGGATCCTCCTTGAGGAACTCGATGCGGACATCAGGATGGACAAAACGTGTGCGGAAATCGAGGAGACGGCACCACCGACCGCTCGCTTCGAAGACGGAACCCGAATCCACCCCGACCTCCTCGTCGGTGCGGACGGTATCGATTCGACCGTCCGCGGTGCTGTCGCTCCCGACACTGAGGTACAGACGCTCGATACCCCAGTCTATCGCGCACTCGCCACCTGTGAACTGCCGGAGCGACACCGCGCCCGGGGACTGGAGGTCTGGGGGGAGGGGACCTACACCGGAGGCGCTCCGATCGACGCCGATCGGTTCTACTGGTTTGCCACGGCGCCGGACCAGCTGGTCGCCCGGACACCCGCTTCGACGGACCTCATGGAGCGGATTCGGAGGTACTACGGCACGTTCCCGGAGCCCGTTCCCACGGTGATCGACGCTATCGAGGCCGAAGACATCGTCACGACTGGGCTCGCGGACGTCCCGCCGCTCGATCACTGGTCCCGTGGGTCGGTCGTCCTCGCCGGTGACGCTGCACACGGCATGTTACCGTTCGCGGGGCAAGGCGCAGCCCAGGCAATCGAAGACGCACTCACGTTAGCAACGACACTCGATGTGTACGCTGATCACAGAACGGCGATTGACGCATACGAAGGCGAGCGCAAGCAACGTGCCGACCGGGTTCGCCGGGAGTCGGGCTGGCTCGGAGCGCTCGGCACCAGCCAATCGAACCTCGTCTGTCGGGCACGCAACCTCGCGGTCGATCTCCTCCCGAGTAGCGTGTTCTCCCGCCTACGTCGTGAACGGTTGACCGACACGTCGCTCCCGGCAGCGGTGACGACCGACTCGACTGCCTGACCGGCCCGTCCGTGAGGCGTCTGTGGCCGAGAGAAGATCCCGGTCCTTTTGGCGACGACGTCGCGAGCACCTGGTCTCCAGCCGGCCGGTTGCGGCGGCGAGTCAACTCACCTACCGGGTTCATCCCCGCCGGGAAGTGAGGGCCACGTCGTCGCCACTGTCTCCTCGATGAGTCGAGTTTGGGCTCGACGCAGTCGTTCGGAGACCGAAGAGAGGGTGACGCCCAGTTCCGCGGCGACGTCTTCCAGGGACGCTCCCCGGGGGATGTCGAAATAGCCCAGTCCGTATGCGATGCGGAGTGCCTCGCGTTGACGGTCGGTCAGTCCATCACCAGGGGGTTCGGACTCCCCATCTCGCGTGAGGCGATGCAACTGGAAGCCAGCATTACGCCCCCAGAACGACGAGAACCGATTGACCACGTCCCGGTCGGCGAACCAGCCGGTCTGTCGCCACCCATCCGGCAGCACTTCGATCCGCTCGATGATCGCGTCGGCCGTCGCCAGGGCTTCGAGGCCCCCGAGAGACCCCCCGTAGTCACAGCGTGTTCGACGTCAGTCTACTGATTTTCGAGCGCGTCGAGGACGCAGGCGGCGGCGATCACTGCCTCTTTTGGGACGTTGCTCGCGTCGTCGATGCTGACCGTGTAGGTGTCGCGTAACGAGAACTGCCCCTCGATGTCGCCGACGTGGTCGCCGTTAGCGTCGAATATCTCGTACTTGTTCGGGACGAGGTTCGCGACGGAGACGAGATGTCGGAGCACCGCGAGGGGTTTGCTCTTCGACCGGATGGTCGCCAGTGAGTCCCCCGTGTCGGGATCGCGGATCGTCCAGTTCTCCACGAACAGTGAGAAGTCCTCGTCGAGGACGACAATCTCTTCGCCGGTACCCGCATCCGTGATGGCGTAGTTCCCGGCCACGTCCATGATGCCGCCGGCTTTCACGGTGAACGCGTCCTCGTCGTCACCAGTCACGAACGGGAACTCCTCTTTCATCTTGAACATCTTCTGTTTCCCGCGCAGGACCACCTCGCCAGAGCTATCACGGACGACGTACTTGTTCCGTATCGCTGACTGCTTGACTTCGTATCGATCTCCGTCTAGATCGACGGTGGAGATGTCGTAAGCGGCCGCCGAGGAGTCGACCGTGGAGGGTCCGGACATGGACGAGTGATGGCTCGCGTTCGGAGAAAAGCTTTCCCCTCGGACGATCGCTCCGAGTTGCGCCCGGAAGGCGAGGGGGACGCCGGATAGTCGGATCGGACGAGGGACTCCGAAACGGTACCGGGGGGGAGCGGCGGGGTGTCGTCGAACCCGGGGTTTCCGGTGACAGCTGTAGCGAATCCGGGAAACGCGACCGGACTCTCTATGTGGACCCGCGGAGGGTACCTCCTCGCCCCCCATATCTGTCACGAAAAACAAATCAGTCTGGATATCATACCCATATTACATGAATGGTCCCCTCTCGGACTCGGTCGCCGTCAGCACAGATCTCTCGCCACTCACAGTCGGGAATCTAGCGCTTGCCCTCCTCGGATTACCGGTGGTCGTGGGTCTGCTTGGGGTGACCAACACAGACCTCGATACGATCTCTACGATGGGAATCCACTGGGCGCTAGCACTACTCGTTCTCGGCATAGCGCTGAGAGGTGAGGGTCTGTCGTTGTCACAACTCGGGTTCCGGCGACCGTCTCTCGTCGATATCGGGTATGTGATCGTGACAGCCGTCGCAATTCTCCTCGTCTACAGCGTGACGCCACCGCTTATCGAGTCGCTCGGATTGCCAGTAAGCGATACCGGTGGTCTCGTCGGTGCGAGTACTGGTATCGGCGTGGCGATCGCCTACGCTATCACAATCGGGATCGTCGAGGAGATCCTCTACAGAGGGTACCCTATCGAACGCCTCCTCGAGTACACGGACAGTTCGCTCGTCGCCGGTGGAACCACCTGGATCGTGTTTACCGCTGCACACGTGATGAACTGGCCGCTCGGGAGCCTGCTTCAGACATCGCTGGTTGCCGCTATCCTTACTGTCGTGTACCTTCGCCGGCGAACGCTGGTGCCCGTCGTTGGGGCACACGTTCTGGTGTGGGTGTTCGCAGCACTCGGACAGTTCTACGGGTAGAGTCTGGAGCGGTGTCTCGCTTACTCCCCGATTTCGCGTTGCGACTGGCGAACGGGTGATCACTGCTGGCCCGGTCCTGGGGACGTAGCGTCGTCGCCTGTGTATTCGCGGGTCAACGACGGTGATCCATCGAATCCGTTGGTCTCCAGCGACGACGCCGGGAGCCCAGGTCAGCCGAGGTGCTCGCTGAGGGCCCCACGCCCATACTGTTTCAGTGCGCGGACCAGTGGCCGCCCTGAGACCCGGCGGAGCAGCGACGTTTCCGGCGGAGTACTCCCGGCGAGTGACGTGTTCCACCCCGTCTCGGTCTGGAGTCGTTCCCGTTCCCGCGTCGCAGCGGCACGAATCTGTTCGACGTCCATCGATCTGACTTCGTTGTTCTCCATGAGGATCTCCCCGTCAACAACGACCGTTTCGACATCGCCAGCAGTGACCGTGTTCGCGAGCATCGAGGGGAGATTACTGAACGGCTGATGGCGCGGCGTATCGACGTCTATCACCAGGAGATCGGCACGTTTGCCTGCTTCGAGGCTGCCGATCCGATCGTCCAGGCCGAGCGCGCGGGCGGCGTCGATGGTGAGCATCTTCAGGAGGTCGTAGGAGGACCACTGCTGGGCGCCGTACTCGAAGTTCGACAGCAGCCTGGCGTGCTTTGCCTCCTGAAGGAGGTCCCAGGAATCGAACCAGAACGGGTCGTCCAGCCCGATAGCAACGTTCACGCCGAATTCACGGAGGTCCGGAAGCGGGAACCACGTTCGCTCGCCGGCCTGGAAATAGCTGTAGACGGTCGGACAGTGGAGCACGTGTGCGCCTGCGTCGGCGATCCGACGCGCGTCCGAGCGATCCGCGTGGAGCAGGTGAGTCAAAAGCGTCCGTTCGTCGAGGAGGCCGAACTGGTCAAGCAGGTCGAGCGGGTCGTGCGCGCCGCTCCCGGCCGCCATCGTGTCGGCCTCGGCGGAGTCGTAGAGATGCGTGTGCAGGCGGAGGTCGGGGTAGTCGTTCCGCAGGTTCGCGACGCCCTCCCAGAGCGTCCGGGTACAGCCGGCCTCACCCCCGGGCGCGATACTGGCTTTGACACGTCCGTCGTAGCTGTCGTGATACGTGTCGATGAACTCCCGGGCGGTCGCGAGCTGCTCTTTGGGTGGGTCGGGATCGAGAAAGTCCGCCAGTTCCGGGCCGATCACGCCACGCAACCCGGCGCTTCCGATCGCCTGTGCACCGAGTTCCGGCGTGAAGTCCATGGCATTGACGGTCGTGACGCCATGCGTGAGCTGTCGGAGACAGGCAAGCTGCCACGCCGCTTCGAAAAACGACGTCCCGAGCGTAGTCTCTGCGGTGTGGTACAGTGTGAGGGCTTCCTTGAGCAGTTCCCCACCTTCGAGTTCGCTGAAGAGGCCCTGGACCAGCGTGAAATCCGTATGTCGATGGGCATCGATGAGGCCTGGCATCACGACCTTCCCATCGGCATCTATCGTTCGCTCCGCCGATCGACTGCGAACTGCGGATTCCGTCGGTTCGACAGCTGTAATCGTTCCGTCCTCGATACGAACTGTGCCGTTCTTCAGGAGCTGATCGTCTCGATTCACCGTGAGGACGATCGCATCGTGAATCAGGAGGTCGGTCATTGCGCGGCTGAGTTCTGGTGTGAGAGGATCGGTTCTTCTCGCGGAGCAGCCCGGCCATCACCGCGAACGCGGTTCCGCCAGAGATGCCAAATCCATCGCCCGAGCAGACGGGAAGACGCCAGTCCAATCCCGCCGAGGACGACGCTGACCCACGGTATCGTCCGTTCAGCCTGTTGATCCGTTGGGCGTTTCGTTCGTCTCTCTCGTTGACTCCGGTCTGCTATTTCAGGCATCGTCGATCACGGCCGGCCCATCCGGCGAGCGGGTTGCTCCGGCGAGGACAGTGCGGGAACGATTGCATGGGGCTCGATCGGTCGTCCATCTTCTCGACGCTGGCTGGGTCGGATCGTTCTCGCTCACGCACACTCACCGTCCGCAACTGTCTTTTGACCACACTTAATCCGCGGGCCCACGTTTCCGAATCTGAAACACGGGTCGTCTTTTTTCAGAGTGGCCATCCGTCGCTCCTGGTGTACCGAGTCGACAGGAGACATCGCCGTCGACGATGCCATCGTTCTCACGGTTGACGACGACAACTGGCTGTTCAAGCGAGGGACACAGATCGTCGAGGACGGCCGGATCGTGGAGGTACGCAAAACCCCGGAGGCCGACGACGACGTTGCTGCCGAGCGAGTCACCGACGGTGATGGATTACTGGCGACGCCGGGGCCGGTCAACGCAGATACCCACCTCGAAATGACCCGCCGATCGGTGCGTTCAGCGAGATGGGGTTTCAGGACCTGGTGGCGAACATGACGGAGTTCGTCTCCTCCAGGAGATGCCAAAGCGCGGTCCCGCCCGACTACTCGGTATAGCGATGCAGTCCGCGAAGGAAGCAGTGCCATTCGGTGATTCGCGCTAGCCCTGAGAGAGACCAGTAAACGGGTCGCGGTACACTTCCAGCCGACGGACGACCAAGCGGGGATCGGCGTGGACGGGTGCGGCAGTGGTTTCAATATCACGGCGTCGGTCCTCCCGGTATGGAGACCGAACGGACAGCGGACCACGTCTTCGGGCTCTTGTCCGACGAGATCCGACTCGACATCCTCCGGACGGTCGCCGTGTCACAGCACGAGGAGCGACGGACCGGAGTCGCTTCACTGTCGTTTTCGGACATCTACGACCGCGTGGATGTCGATAACACGTCGAAGCTGTCGTATCACCTGGGTGAACTCACGGGGACGTTCCTCAGGAAACACGACGACGGGTATGCGTTTACCCATGCTGGGGAGCGGCTAGTCCGGTTCATCCTTGCCGAGAATTACCAGTCGCCGGCGGACGTCGGGCCGATCGAAACCGATGGGGAGTGTCTGTTCTGTGGCGCCCGGGCGCTTCAGGCGACGATCGAGGAGCAGTATTTCATGATTCGGTGTGAGGCCTGCGACCGCCCCGCCTTCTCGTTCAGGGTCAGACCGGCACAGGTGCGCGCTCACACGGGGAAGGACCTGATCGACGCAGTGATCTGGGAACAGGCCGGGGAGTTGCTCAAGGCGGGACAGGGCGTCTGTCCGGACTGCAACGGTCGGCTGGAGACGGAGGTGATCGACGCGGCAGACGAACCTGTCGGGGGTGCCGTTCCAGTGTCTTTCGCGGCGGTCAGAGAGTGTCAGCAATGTCTGCGGCAGCTGGGGGTCCCACTCCCGTATGCGGCTGCGTACCATCCGTCGTCGATCGCCTTTCACTGGGAGTACGGTGTCGATATTCTGGGGACGGGATTCTGGGAGTTCCATCGACATCTCAACGACGGTCGGTGGACGTCCGAACGCGTAGACACTGATCCTCCCGAGTATCGGGTCGAGTTCCAGCGCGAGGAGACGACGCTACGACTGTCTCTCGACGGGGACGCGTCGGTCACACGTACCGAGCGCGTGCACCGCAGAGAGCAAAGCGACCGCCGGTCGTAACAGGACAGTTCCTTCATACGCGAATTCCGTGCTATGGTACGTCGTGGCCAGGTCATCGAAATTGGGGGCCTCGCGACCGTCGGACGCACCGACACGATCTTCGAGGTCGCAAACGAAACTCGAATCTGCGAGAGGGATCTTCTGTGCACGTGGAGATCTCGCCCTCACGGACTGCAACGGTCCTCAACTTGAGACCCCTTCAGCTACCACGGCCGTCCCTCTCTCGCAGGTATCGACGGAATAGTAGCCTGCGAGATGGGTGTGGGGAGCGGCGACGCCAGGAACGATGAGGTTGCCCTCGACGTCGAGGCAGCGGTAACGATTCTCCCGCCTCTGAGAAGTGTATCGACGCGTCTCACCGATACTCCATGTCGGGTTCCGGCAGGGGCCCCTCCCCTGCGAGACCGGGGACGACGAACGGGGAGTGGATCTCGCTTTCACTGCAGATACAGGCCCGAACCATCATCGCCAACCCGGCCCCGGGGCACAACAGCGCCAGAACGACCGGGGCCCCAGTTACTGCCCCGGCTATCCCACCCAGGACGATCAGAGCGATCACCCACTGGAGGAACGCATTCATCGAAAGGAGAGTGTTGGAACAAATAATTAAATTCTTCCATCTTTACTCAATATTGCCGGCCAATCTGGTTCTAATTTCTCTAACACCTGGGTCAACATGGTCTAAATAGTCTGTTAGGTGTTTATTCGTCCGAATTTAGACGAGGTTTTATGTGTCGCGGTCAACCATCCACAGGACGCGATGTCCGAAGTCACGATCGAGGCGGTAAACCTGGGCGACGTAGGGCGGTTCGTGGAGACGTTTGGCGACGTGTACGAATCGTCCCCCTGGGTAGCACAACGAGCCTGGTCGGATCGCCCCTTCTCGTCTCTCGATGACTTACACCGGAGCATGATCGCGGTCGTCGAAAATGCTTCGCGCAAGCGGAAATTGACTCTGCTCCGTGCACACCCTGACCTGGGCGACCAGACTGAAATGACGGAAGCTTCCCGAGAAGAGCAAGCCTCCGCTGGCCTCGATCAATTACGTCCTGACCAGTACGAGGCGTTTCAGCGGCTGAACGACGAGTATCAAAACAGATTCGGCTTCCCATTCATCCTGGCGGTGAAAGGGAAGTCGCCAGACCTGATTCGGGAGTCGATGGAAGGACGAATCGACAACAGCCCGGACGAGGAATTCCGTACCGCCCTCGACGAAGTCCACGAGATCGCGCGCTTGCGACTTGCCGATCTGGTGATAGAGTGAATAAATCGCTACGGTCACCCACCGCTCATGTATTACACCGCACGTTTGTACGAAAATATAGCATAAGTATTTATATGAGCGAGAATGGACGTGTTACTGCACGATGTGTAGCTACAGTGGACTGACCGACCGGCGATCCCTGGCTGCCGAAAACTACCGAACGCCGACGTCTGGAGCTGTCGATAACTGATGTCGGGCAACAACGAGCAGGCCGAGCGAACGATGAACTACGGAAAAGAACACGTCGCCGTCTGTCGAACCTACGGAACTCCCCTCGAGGGGATTCGGCAGATCCCCGAGTCCGACTTCGACGGCCGGAAGAACGTTCTCTTCGGGCTCGAAGTTCGGGTTCAGGTCGAGGGTGAGGAGTTCCTCCCGTCGTTTAGCGAGGGCGACAACAGCATGGTGGTCGCGACTGACACGATGAAGAACTTCGTCCACGACCACCTCGGCGAATACGACGGGGCAACAGTCGAAGGGTTCCTCCGCTACGTGGGGGAGCGATTTCTGGAGACGTACTCCCAGATGAGTGCTATCCGGATCTCGGCCGACGAGTTGCCGTTCGAGGAGCGACCCGTTCCCGGGGACGACGGCTTCGAAGCGAGCGACCTCGTCTTCCGCGTTTCCGACGACGAATCGGCGTTCGGGGAGTTCTCTCTCGAGAGGAGCGACGAAGGGGCGACCATCGAAGCACAGACGAGTGGCGTTACGGGCATCGAACTGATCAAGGTGAAGGATAACTCCTTCACCGGGTTCGTCCAGGACGAGTACACGACCCTCCCGGAGCGTGAAAACCGAACCCTGTACGTCACCCTCGATATCTTCTGGACGTATGCCGACCCCGAGGACTCGCTGGGGACTGAGCCGGAGCGATACGTGCCGGCCGAGCAGGTGCGCGACATCGCACACGTCGTCTTCGACGAACGCGACGTGAACTCGATTCAGGATCTGATCTATCAGATCGGCCAGCGCGTGCTCGAACGCTTTCCCCAGGTCGAATCGGTCAGCTTCGAGGCCAACAACCGCACCTGGCTGAAAGTGCGTGACGATCTCGAGGACGGCGGAAAAGTGCTGCGTGAGCCCCCGCGACCGACCGGATTCCAGCAGTTCTCGATGGATCGCGGTGATCTTCCGGAAGGTGATTCGGAGTGAGCGCCGGAGTGACCACGCACGTCCTCGACACGAGCAGCGAGGACCCTGCCGAAGGTGTCGAGGTGACCCTGCAGCGCGTACAGTCGGTGGGCGAGTTGGCGACAATCACCGGGGGTACCACGAACGCGGATGGCCGACTCGACGAAGAGCTTCTCGGACCACTGGAAATTGAGGCGGGAACGTACCAACTGCTCTTCGAGGTGGGCGCCTACTACCGAAAAGAAGGTTCGGAATCGACGTTCCTGGAAACCGTTCCAGTCCGGTTCGTGATAGACGATCCTGACGAACACTACCACGTCCCCCTGTTACTGTCGCCGGGTGGGTATACGACGTATCGAGGCAGTTAGATGGATCTGACGCCGGACGGACCGTGACGATGTCCGTGGATGGGAGTGACAGACGAACTCAGAGCGACCCTCTGCAGAACGATTGCCGTTCCCTGCCTCTCCGGCGCGGTGCGGCTTCACCCCTCACGACGGACCGATGACTGCGTATCAGTTCCCGGTGGACGGCGAGCGCCTCCGAATGGATATCGAGCGAAACGCCCAGTTCGGCGGGATCGACACCGACGACGGGTGGGGACGGACGGTACTTCCGGGAACCGAACCGAACCGGGAAGCTCGAAAGCACCTCGTCGAACGGATGATCCACGCCGACCTGGCCGTGCGCGTCGACGCTGTCGGCAACATCGTCGGTACCTGGGCTCCCGAGGGCTGCGATCCCGGGGCGGCAGCGGTCGCGGCTGGGAGTCACCTCGACTCCGTTCCGAACGGCGGCATCTTCGACGGCCCACTCGGGGTCTACGCCGCCCTCGAATCGATTCGAGCGATGCAAGATGCCGACGTGTCGGTCTCCCGCCCGGTCGAGGTCGTCTGTTTCACCGGTGAGGAGGGGACGCGGTTCGCCGACGGGGTGCTCGGATCGTCGGTTGCTGCCGGACTCCTCGATACCGACACCGCGCTCGACATGACGGATGGCACCGAGACGGTCCGTGAGGCGTTGCAAAACATCGGATTCCACGGGGAGGGCCGCGTAGACGCGAGCGACTGGCACGCGTGGCTGGAACTGCACGTCGAACAGAGCGAGCGACTCGAACGACTGGGCGTTCCGGCCGGCGTCGTCACGTCGGTCTCTGGGACTACCCGTCTCCAGATCACCATCGAGGGTGAGACGGACCACTCGGGAACGACAGCAATGGGTGATCGAACTGATGCACTGGCGGCTGCAAGCGAGTTCGTCCTGACGATGGAGCAGGCAGCGAACGAGGCCACAGAACGGAGTGACGCTGCCGTCGCAACCGTCGGTGAGCTTTCCGTGGAACCGGGAGCAGTAAACGTCATCCCGGGGCGTGTTGACCTCAGTGTCGACATCAGAGACGTCAATCAGTCCGTGATCGAAGGCCTCGTCGATCGGGCGGAGGAAACGCTGAACGAACTCGAAGCAAATCGCGGGGTTACAACCCTCGTCGAGCGCCCGTACGATATCCCTCCGACCGATATGGCGCCCGTCTGTCGCGATGCGTTACACGACGCCGGCGACGCCGTGGGGGCCGAAACTGTCGACGTCTACTCCGGTGCCGGCCACGACAGTATGCAGGTCGCGTCGGTCACTGACGCTGGACTCCTGTTTGCCCCATCAAAGGAGGGACACTCACACAACAAATGGGAATGGACGCCGTGGGAGGCCTGTGCCATCACGGCCGACATTCTCACGGCAGCCATCGGCGACCTCGCCGGCTGTTCCGCCGTGACTGCTGACAATCACACCAACCAGACGCTATGAGCCACCACAGTACCCGTCACGTGATCGTTGGAAGGACGAACAGCGTTCTAACTGAACCTCAGCCGCTGACGCACCCCTCAGATGAGTGATATCGAACTCGTCGTCGACGGAACGGTGCTCTCCGCGTCGTTCCACCCGGAGGTAGCTCCCGATTCCGTCGACGCGGTCAGGGACCTAACGCCGTTGCATACGGAACTCATGCACGTTCGGTGGAGCGGCCACGCAACGTGGATCAACATCGACGACGTCGAACTTCCGGACGTCCCTCGCGAGAACCACACTGTCTACCCCTCCTGTGGTGATCTCTTACTGTACCCGGGCTTCCGGAACGAACAGGAGATCCTCGTTCCCTGTGGCCCGACCTGCTTCAAGAGTCCGGCCGGCGAACTGGCAGGGAACCATTTCGCCACCCTGGAGACACCCCGCGAGGAACTTGCTGCACTCGAGGAACGGACCCTTCGGGAGGGAACTCTCGACGCGATCCTGCGGCTCGCCGATTGAGCGACCGTCGCGAATCAGTTTTTCAACCGACTCCCGCGGACCGGCCACACGAGATCTCTGTACGATGTCGGGGGTGGCATCGTCGGTGACCTTCCGGGCCGCCAAACGGTCTTTTCGTACGGGACCCGGAAGGAACCCCCCGGAGAACGGGGCGATGTCCCCGGGTTCTGAACGGAGCAGATCCCGGTAGTCGTCCTGGCCGAACAGCGTCCCGGTGCTCGCCCCCGGCGGTCTTCCTTTACAACGATAGCGTTGTAAGAGAGCTGTATTTACAATATCCGTGTTTGTGGGAGAACATTCTGGGGGTCTTCGTGCGGATCTTTCTGTCGACCTTGTCGACGCAGGTTGTCAATCCCCAACAGCAGCTTGGGTGAGCGATTCGGTGGGGTACTCGTGGACTGTTTCGAGTTTGCTTGGATCGTGGTGAAAAACTGGCTCCCGTGGGCGGCGAACCACCGGCTTCGTCCGTCTCATTCGGTTCGCTTGCCAGTCGGTGCCTCCAGGCCGTGATTCGAGGTCGGTGACCGAACGCTCACCGGAGCAGTCGCTGTGTCGGATGCGTCGGAGATCACGACGGGACCGGGGTCGGAGTTGACCCGGGGGCTCCTCGCTGACGGTCTCATGCGCGCACCTGTCGGAATCTTCAACGCGTCTTCACATCGTTCTGATCGGGTTCGGGACGACCCCCATCGGACATCAATTGGATGCTCCGCGTGCTACGTGGGATGGTCGTCCGTCAACCGCTCCATCACGCGTTCGGGAGTCATCGGAAGCACGGCGAACTCGATGCTGAGTGCATCCTCGACAGCCGCGGCGATTGCTGGTGCGGTCGGGAACACCCCTACCTCACCGACGCTTTTCGCGCCAAACGGCCCCTCGGTGTCGAATGATTCGAAGATGATCGTCTCTGAATCATACGGGAGATCGGTCGCCTTCGGGACGCGGTATTGCTTGAAGTTCCCGTTGACGACGCGGCCTCCATCGTAGACGATCTCCTCGAAGACTGCCCCTCCGATCCCCTGGCCCGCTCCCCCTTCGAGTTGTTGTTCGACGGCCTTGGGATTGATCGCCGTTCCGACGTCCGCTGCAGTGGAGACCCGCAGAACCTCGATTTTCCCCGTCAGCGTGTTACACGCAACGAGGACGGCCTGCGAGACAGGCACCCAGTAGATGTGCTCTTCGTCGGTGTATTCGTATCGTCCCACGACCGAAAACACGTCTCCGTCGAACAGTGGCGAGTCGTCCGCTTTGCCGTGCTCGATGAGGGTTTGGAGCGAAACCGACACCCCCGACTCGTCGCCGATGACCGATCCGTGCCCTAACCGCAGGGACGCCGGATCGCTCGACAGTCCCGACATCGTGCTAGCAATCGACGTGAGTTCGGCCCGGAGTGTCTCTGCTGCCTTCCGAAGGGCGTTTCCGGTAAACGGCGTAAATCGGCTTCCAGAAGGCCCCTGCATGTCGCGCTCCGTTTCGTCAGTATCCCCCGCGATGATTGTCACGTGTTCGACTGGGGTGTCGAACTCCTCGGCAACCATCTGCGTGATAGCGGTGTTCGATCCTTGACCGACGTCGGGAGCGCCGATTCGGACCGTGAGCTCTCCGGACGGCGCCAGGTCGATCCGTACGTTCGTCTCCCCTTGCGGGACGGATTTGTTGCCATACGCGTGACCGACCCCGATTGCCCACTCGTCGGTGGCGTACTCGGGGTACTCTGTGTCGACGGCAACGTCGTCGAGCGAGTCGATCGAGGCTCGCAACACTGCCTCGTTCTGGCAGGGGTGGAGGCTGTCCCCGTTTACGTTCCGGTCACCGGCTCTGAGCAGATTCTGCGCCCGGTATTCCAGCGGGTCGATGTCGAGTGCGTCGGCAACGCGGTCCATGTGACGCTCGGCAGCAAAGTTCACCTCGGCCAGTCCAAACCCACGAAACGCGCCGTACGGCGGCCTGTTGGTGTAGATGGCTCTGGTTGTCCGGCGCACGGCGGATGCGTCGTATGACCCCAACACCGAGACCGACAGCGCGGTCGCAATGTTGAACGCCTCGACATCGTACCCACCGACGCTAATGTCGATGGTGATGTCACGGGCGACGAGATCTCCGTTTTCCGTGACGCCGTCTTTGAGCCGTACCCGAAATTCGGGTCTGCTCGGCGACGTCGTGTATTGCTGATGCCGGGACAGAGCCAGGCGAACCGGACGATCCATCCGGCGCGCAACCGTCAGCAGTCGCGGTTCGACGATCGGGGTTTCTTTCCCCCCGAATGCCCCCCCGGCATACGGCGTATTGACGACGATGTCGTCGCTCTCGAAGGACGGAAACAGACGCGACAGTTCGTCTTTGATCACGTGGGGCATCTGGTGTGAGGTCCGGACCGTCGCCGAGTTTCCGTCGACATGTCCGACTGCGACGTGGGCCTCCATCGAGCAGTGCTGAAGCGGGTTCACCTCGTACTCGTCTTCGACGATGAGATCGGCGTCTTCGAATGCGGTCTCGAGATCACCCGTCTCCTCGGTGACGGTCGTCAACAGGTTTGGACACTCGCTGTCCGGGTCGTCGAGGTGGAACCCCTCCTCGGACGTTCCGTACTCCCGGAGCTTCTCGTGGACGACGACAGGCGGGTCAGTCCCGCCTGCAGCCTGGAGGTCGACGACGGGCTCCAGCGGTTCGTACTCGACTTCGACCATGTCAACGGCTGCGTCCGCGACCCGCTCGCTCTCGGCTGCCACGATCGCGATCGGTTCGCCGACGTAGCGAACTTTGTCGTGGGCAAAGATCGGTTCGTCGAAGACGAACTCCCCGATGCGCGTGTCCGGCGCGTCGGCTGCCGTCGACACGGCGACGACTCCGTCCATCGCTTCGGCGCCAGCCGTGTCGACTTCGACGAGACGTGCGTGTGCGTGCTCGCTCGTCACGAGTTTCGCGTGGAGCACGTCTTCGGGGTACGCGTCCATCGTATAGATCGTCTCGCCCGTCAACTTTTCCCGGGCATCCGTTCGCGGCATGGAATTGCCGATCTGCCTGAACTCACCGTCCCCGGATGCTTCTGCTCCGTGCTCAGTTCGGTCGCTTTCAGCAGTTTGCTCGTGCATACTCATCGTTCCTCCCGCCGGCGAGCGGCCTCCTGAATCGCGTCCACGATTTTGACGTACCCGGTGCAGCGACAGATGTTCCCGTTGATCCCCTCGCGAATTTCCTCGACGGTCGGCGAGGGGTTGTCGTCGAGCAACGACTCAGCAGCGAGTACGAACCCCGGCATACAGTAGCCACACTGCGACGCGAAGCAATCGACGAACGCCTGTTGTACTTCGGATAGTTCTTCCTCGGATCCGAGTCCCTCGACTGTCGTGAGTTCCTTGTCCACCACCTTTCCCACGGGAACGAGACAGGATTTCGTCGCGTCACCCTCGACCAGGACCGTACACACGCCACAGACACCGGAGTCACAGCTCTCTTTCGTCCCCGTGAGCCCGAGTTCCTGCCGCAAGACGTCGCGCAGGGGACGGTGGGGATCGACGAAAACGGTGTGTGACCTGCCGTTGATCGTCAGTTCCGTTTCACTCATTCGACGTCACCGGGGAGTTGGGTGCGAACGTCTCTGATCGCCTGAGCGGTTAGCCGCGTGAACACCGTCTTCCGGTATGTGCGCGAGAACAGGGGATCCGGGAGCAAATCCAGGTTCGACCGAAGACTGCTCACGGCGGCATCGATCTGTGTGTCAGCGATTTCAGTCCCTTCGAGAACCGATTCCGCGTCACTCGCACGCGTCGGGATGGCACCAGCGCTGGTCAGCCCGATCCGGGCGGTCTGACACAGTCCAGCCTCGTCCAATCCCAGACTGACTGCTACGCCAGCAACGGTCGCGTCCCCGTCCCGGGGCGTCATCGACCGATACGTCCCTCCCGCCCGCGGCGGCAATTTCTGAACGTCTATCGTGGTGAGTATCTCTTCCGGAGCCAGGTCGGTGTCGCAGTGGCCGGTGTAGAACCCGGACACCGGTATCGTTCGCGTCTCGTCGCCGGATCTGGCCGTCACCTCGGCGTCGAGCGTGAGCAGCACGGCCGGCATGTCGAACACCGGATCCGCGTCACAGAGCGCCCCCCCGAGAGTGCCGTAGTTCCTGACCTGTCGCCCCGCGATATCTTCGACGGCCTCCACGAAATACGGGATCGCTGTCCGCAGTTCCGCGTCGGTTTCTAGGTCACGGTATGTCACGCAGGCGCCGATTCGTACGGCGTCCTCCGTATGGGTGATCTCACACAGTTCGTCGACGTCGCTGATGTCGACGAGCGTGGTTGGACTCATCTCACCCCGTCTGAGGTCGAGCATGACCTCCTGGCCGCCCGCAATCACCTCGGCGTCCTCCGAGTCCCGTAGCGCCCGGTGTGCGTCCCGGATCGAGTCTGCGCTGTAGTATTCCTGCATCTGAATAAGAACAAACAACTCTCGATTATAATATTTTCCTTGGGTTCACTGTTTGCCTTTGGAAAATAGCGACCGATTGAACAGTTCACTGCCGCGCGGTGGCTGGGGTGACTCTGGTGGACGTGCAATCGTCACACCGGGCGAAGGCCCGCACCACCGGGCGGTGGAACTACAATCGGTTTCCATCGGATGCCAACGTCCCAGTTACTGCACAAATCTATCACGATATCGGGAGATCGGGTACGCTTGGTCAAATATTCGCTCGTTCGGTAAATTTTTGTACGTCGGTGGGGGTAGGAAAGTACGCATGAGTGCGCAGTCCGTAAACCGCTTTCAGGAGATCGAGCGCGTCGTCGACCTCGACTTCCACCTCGTCGAAGAGGAGTCGGCGCTCGTACCGTATCTGGAGGAGCCCTTCGAGGAGATGATGACCAGACCTGGCGTCGGGGAGGGCAACAACTACAACGAGACGAAGTTCCTGCTCGACGGCATCGACGGCGACATGGGTCCCGACGTCGCAGCGTCCCCGGACGACGTCAAGACAGTCATGTCCGAACTCGACATCGATCGGGTCACCCTGAACCCGGGGCTCAATCTCAACCTCGTGACGGTGACGAACGACCGGTACGCGGTTGCCCTGGCCAGTGCTTACAACGAGTGGGTGACCGAAACCATGCTGGACAGCAGCCAGGATATGTACGGGACGATCCGTCTGTGTCCCCGGGATCCGGCCCGGGCTGTCGAGGAAATCGAACGGTGGGCCGACGCCGACGAAGTCGTCGGCGCGATGCTGGGGCCACCGGGGTTCAGGTCCCCGCTGGGGAATCCCCGTTTCGACCCCGTCTACGAGGCGCTGGAGGAGGCCGGCCTGCCGCTACTGTTGCACAACTCCGTGCTCTCGTTACAGCACGTGTTTCCGGGCCAGTTCGACGGGTTCAACACGTTCATGGAAGCCCGGGCGTTCGGGCATCCGAGCGGCCAGATGATGCATCTCACCCGGCTGCTCGTCAACGGCATCCCCGAACGGTTCCCCGACCTCAACATCGTCATGATGGAGTCGGGACTCGGCTGGATCCCCTACATGACCCGTCGCCTGGACTACTACTATTCCAGCAGGCGCGAGGACGCCCCCTGGCTGACCCAACCCCCCAGTGAATACATCAGCCGGAACTTCTACTTCACGACCCAGCCCATCGAGGGCACCGACGACCCGTCCTACGTCCAGCAGATCATCGAGTGGATCGGCCCCGAGAGCCTCATGTTCGCTTCGGATTACCCCCACTCGGATTTCGACTTCACCGACGCCCTCTATCGGGCACTGCGGGACGGGTTCGACCAGGACGCAATCGATGCCATCTACGGCGGAAACGCATCCGATGTTCTCGCCTACTGACCACAACCGAAACCGGAGCCACGAATGACGACCACTGACGAACTCTCGGCGGAAGAACACCACGTTGGCGATGCGACCAACCTCGACGTCGGGGATCACCTGCTCGTCGAGGTCAACGACATCGAGATTGCCGTCTACTGTACGAAGGACGGCTACTTCGCGCTGGCAAACTACTGCGTCCATCAGGGGGGGCCGCTCTGTGAAGGCCCTGTCACGGGATCCCTCACGAACGACGGCGACGGCTCACTCTGTTATGACGACGAGAACCAGGTCGTGCGGTGTCCGTGGCACAACTGGGAGTTCGACGTCGAGACCGGCGAACATCTCTCGCGGCCACAGTACAATCAGCCCACCTACGAGGTGCGCGAACGGGACGGGGAGCTCTACGTCCGCTGGTAGGGATACGAGATGACACGAGCCGCCGAGAACGAGGACGACACGGAGGCCGAGATCGATCCGGAACGGATCCGATCGAGGGACGATCCGTACGCCGACGTCGACGTGTCGTCACTCCCCGAGTGGTGGCAGCAGAAGATCGAACACTTCCGGGATCGCGGCATCGATCCGTTTCGCCCGCCGAGGTTCGTGGACGGCACAGTCACACACGACGTCGTCGACGGCCTGGAGACTGAACTCGAGATCGAGATTTCGTTTCGATGCAAAAACGGAACCGTCGGTGACGACTGGACGGTGGTAGTCGATGGCGACCCGATCGGGTCGATCGGTCGCCACAGAAGCCGGAACCGATACACGGTGTATGAGTTGTCAGCCGACGAGTTCCGCACGTTGATCAACACGACGGTCGCAGAGGAGTAAATCCGACCCCGGTGGCTATCCCGACTCCGGACGCCACCCGAAGAACCGCCGTTCGAGCGGTTCGAGAATTCCGTACTCGACGCCCAGGACGACGACCATGAACAACATCAGGTACGCGATGATGGGCGTGATCGACCCCTGCGTGAACCAGAAGCGAATGACCGAACCCATCCCGGTCGTCAACCCGATCGCTTCCCCAACCAGCACGAGCTTCCAGATCTGACCGAGGAGGTAGCGACTGCTCGCGAAAACGTAGGGCAACAGGTGGGGGAGGTAGACGTGGCGCCACATCGAGGCACTGCTCACCTCGAACGTTTGTCCCATCTCGACGATCTCCCGATCGAGATCCTGGATCCCCTCCCAGATGTTGACGATCCCGAACGGGGCAGAGAAGATCGACACGACGACGATCACTGACCCACCGTGGAATCCGATCAGGATCATGAAAAACAGGATGGCGATGATGTCCGGGATCGTCATCCAGATCGGGAGCCACATCGAAACGACGTCTTCGATGGTTTCGTTGAGTCCCATCATGATGCCGATCCCGAGGGCGGCCGTCAGGCTAATGGCGCCAATGATGGCGACCCGGCGCAGTGAATACACCAGGTGGTCGATCCCGGTGTACCCACGGGGTCCGAGCGACGTGATCGTCCCGTGGGTGTACTCCAGGACCGTGTCGGGAGCGGGCAACGCGGCCGGGAAGGCTATCGAGCCGACGTACCAGAGGGCAAAGAACGACAGGAGCGACCCGCTCGAAACGAGGACCTTCCGAAGGGAGACGTTGTCCAAACCCATGGCTAGATCGCCGAGTTGACACGCGTGTAGAAGTCGTCCATTAGATCTGCCTCGATGTCGTGGAGTTGGGGATCGTCGAAGTTGCGCGGGCGGGGAAGGTCGATCTCGACCTGGGTGAAGATCTCGCCGGAATCGTCCATCAGGATGATCCGATCGGCGAGATAGATCGCCTCTACGATGTCGTGGGTGACAAAGAGGATCGTCTTCTCCGTCTCCTTCCAGAGGTCGATCACGTCCGCACGGAGGTTACGGGCGGTGAGTTCGTCGAGCGCGCTGAACGGCTCGTCCATGAGGATGATGTCGGGATCCACCGCCAGCGCGCGCGCCAGCCCAACCCGCTGTTGCATCCCACCGGACAGCCGCAGCGGGTAGGAGTCACGTTCTTCGAGCAGGCCAACGCGTTCGAGCTCTCGGGTGATCCGCTCGCTGTAAGCGTCGCTGGGTATGTCCTGGCCGCGCATCGCGAATTTGATGTTTTCGCCGACCGTTCGCCAGTCGAGCAGGCGCGGCTCCTGGAACACGTACGCGGCGAAGAAATCGTCGGCCGAAACGGGCTCTCCGTCGAAGCGCAGGGTCCCCGAATCCATCTTCAGGATCCCCGCTAGTATGTTCAACAGGGTGGATTTCCCGCACCCGGACGGCCCCATGAGCGAGACGAACGACCCTTCCTCGATCTGCAACCCCAGGTCGTCGAGAACGATGTTGCGGGTGCCATCTCCATCCGGAAACGACTTGGTGACGTTTTCCATTTCGAGCATCGAGTCTCGTGTACTGGTACGCAAATCACACGGCTTCAACCTTTTTGTCAGGACGAATATTGACTTCCACTGCCTACCCTTGGTGGATTGTGGGGAAATACCCAGATTGGGACTATGGTGCTGTCGTTTTTCTCACGCGTTCGGACACTGACTGCTCACACGACGATTTTCGGCGATACTGATTTAATTCCTTATATTCCCTCCCTCACCTTCGTATTCTTACCACATACCGTGGGAAAAACTTTTGAAAGGTGAATGGATGTGGCTTACACGGATGAGCCGACGGTTAACGAAGCGACAGTACATGCGACGCATGAGTACCGTTCTCGGAGGCGCGGGCGCCGCTGCGCTTGCGGGCTGCAGCGGCGACGCGGATACCAGTGAAGGGGGCTCGACGACGACGGCCTCCACCGAATCCGGGGGGACCACCGAACCCACCGAGACGACTACTGACGCTCCGCTGGGGAGTAGCTACGACGAAGAACTCCCGGTGTTGCTTCCGGACGGGGACATTCAGATCCCGTTCTACCTCTCGCCGGACGTGCGGGAATATTTCAACGAACGACAGGTCAACATCGCACCGGAGGTTACCGCCTACGAACGGTCCTCGCGAGCTCTCTCGACCGGATCCGCGATGATCAACCCCACAGCGCCCGCGGAGTGGATCAACATGGTGAGTGGCGGCAACGAGATCGCACTCGTCGGCGGAGAGGTCAAGCAGATCAACGGGATCTTCACGCTTCCGGACAGTGACATCGAGGGGCCACAGGACCTCGAAGGGAGCACGCTTGGCCTTCCCTACATGAACTCCGGGACGACGAAAATGATGGGGGCCATGCTCCAGGACGCCTACGACATCGACATTCGCGAAGACGTCGAGTCACAGTCGGCGGGGCCGGCCGTCCTCTACAGCCAGATGGTCGAGGACGGATCGTTGGACGCCGTCATGCTCTGGACCGGTCACACGGTCAAGGCCCTGGCGAACGACGACGAGGTCCGACAGGTCATGAGTGCGACCGACCACTGGGTGGACCAGACGGGGGAGGCACCGATGATTCTCAACTACGGTGTGCGCCGGGACTGGCTCGAAGAGTACCCGGGCGAAGCCCTCGGTTACATCAAAGCCTGGGACGACGGCGTCAACTGGGCTTTCGAGCAGAACGCAATCCAGAGCATGTACCAGCAGTACGGCCGTCTCGCGGGACTGACGACGGAGGCCGAACGCGAAACGCTCCTCGACCTCTTCGACGAGGAACGGGTACTGATGCACCCACAGTCCGACTGGGACGGGGATCTCGTCGACGCTCAATGGGAACTGTACGAACTCATGGAGGAAACCGGGTTCATCGAGAGTGCGCCATCTCGAGACCTCGGCATCACGCACTCCGAACTGACCGACATGGCGTGATCCATCGGCCCATGACGACTGTTGATACCGTTTGATCGCCCACGACCTGACGAACTACGTCCAACACCACACTACCTCGCCACAGATGGACCACCGGAACCTGATCCCGCATGAGCAAGCACGTTAACACCCTGCGGCCGTCGATCGATTGGGTGATCAACTGGCGCCTGGTCTCCATCGGTGCGGTCCTGGTGATCTGGCAGCTCTTCGCGATGAACGCCGATCCCCGTGTGTTCCCTGGCATCGTCGAAACCGCGTCTGCCCTCTGGACCGTTTTCAGTGGGGCCAGTGACTACGGGCCAGCCACCCACATCCCGCTGACGCTACTCCGGGTGGCCATCGCCTTCATCGCGACGATGACGATCGGCGTCCCGATCGGCATCCTCATGGGCATCAACGACTTCACTGAGGACTACCTTTCGGTGTGGGCGCTGATCCTGCTTACCTTTCCGGCGGTCGTCTGGGCCTTCCTCGGCGTCCTCTGGTTCGGGTTTACGACGCTGCTCGTGCCCGTGTTCGTCGCGACGATGACTTGCATTCCCTTCGCGATTTTCAACTCGTGGGAGGGGATGAAAGACGTTGACCAGGGGATTCTCGAGATGGCAGATTCGTTCCGGGTGAGTCGTTCCCGGCTGTGGCGTGACGTCTTCGTTCCCAACCTCCTGCCGTACGTGTTCGCGTCGATGCGGATGGTCGTCTCCGTCGGGTGGAAAGTGATGCTCGTCGCGGAGATCTTTGGCTCACAGGCGGGGGTCGGCTACGTCATCAACGAGATGTTCCTCCTCCAGCGCAACGACATGATCATCGTGTGGGCGTTACCCCCGATGCTCCTCATTTTCCTGTTCGAGCGCGGACTCAAGCGGACCGAGGACCGGCTGTTCGAGTGGCGACCGGAGGTGCGGACCCAGACCTCGTATGGCGAGTAGCGCAGGCTCGGCGCCTCCATCCACCCAGTCACACGGTTCTCCCTCGCCGTAACGTCCCCACGCTGGGTTTCGGAAAGCACGGCCAAGAAGTCGATCGCCGCCGCTTTTCCGGGTGTCCCCCGGCTAACACTTCGCTTCAGAGGCTTCGCCGCTAAACAGTTCTGCCCGTTGTGACGGCTGGTATAGTTGTGCGTAGTCAGTACGGAATCGGATCTCTCTCGGGTTTCCGTGTCGACTTCTTCCTTTACACACCTATGATTGTAAGTAGATTGTATCGGAAACATCCACGCTTGGCTATACCCATAATTTCGTCGCCGGTGTTTGGGTTCCCTCCGAGACTGGGGCAGTGGTTTGCGTTTCCGGAGGCTATTTTTGGGATTCTGGGTGGACGCTGACCGTCAGTAGGCCATGTAATTGTGCATGTCTGTGTGTCGTTCCGTCTCGAGGAAGTACTCGACCGAGGCAACCACGTCGATACTGCGGATCGAGTTAACCAGTTCGTCGGCCGCTTCGATGTCCGGAATGGTCGCTACTCCGTGGACGTCGATCGTTCCAAACCCCCGACAGACGAGCCAGAAATCCCGGTCGGCCATCCGTTCGAACACCTCCTCGGTGGCCCCTGGTTCGTTCGTCGCGGTTACGTCCAGTCGAATGACTTCCCATTCGTTTTCCTGTGGGCCTTGGAGCAGGAAGATCGACGATTCGTCGAAGAGATCCCCGACCCGGTTTCTGACCCCCTCGGCGCTCATCGAGTGGTCGGATTCTTCGAGATGTCGAGCGATGTCGGAGTACGGCATCCGCGGATCTTGCATGAGGAGTTCCAGGATTTCCCGGTCGATCTCGTCGAGGGCATCTGTTGCCATGGTGCTCGGTCTCTCGTGCTTCCATATAAGTCCGAGTGCCACAGGCCGTGTCAGGTCTCACGACTTCCGACGCGGTAACTCCCCTTTTGAGAAGCGATAGCATTGGACCCACACTCCACGGGATCGATGCTTCTCCTGGGACGGAGAGTGCGTGCCGGACAGCGGTCGCTGTCGCGTCGAGTCCGAACCCCCCGTGAGGTGCGTCGTTGCCTTAGACCGACAGCGGGGCCGTGGCTCGACTGATAGATTTTCGAACCTGCGGTCCCAGCAGAGTGCGCCGATATTCGGCCGACGCCTTCTTGTTGTCCAGCATACGATCGGGATCCAGGGAGTCACCGGCGGCGGCCACGGCGTCGTCGATCGTCGTGTCGGAGAGCGTCGCGTTTACAAGCACCTTTTCGGCTGCCTCGAGCCTGACAGCACTTGGTTGCAGACCGTTAACCGCGAGCCTGGCCGACGTCACGACGGTTTCGTCGTCCCCGGTCGTGAGATCGGTCGCGACCCCGACGATAGCGTTCCCCGAGGCTGGTTCTTTTCGCTTCGCGTAGCCGCCGTACCTGTCTCTGGTCCCCGTCGGCACGTGAACGCCCGTGATGAGTTGCTCCTCCGCAAGATCCGTTGTACAGGCACCGCGGAAGAACTCCGTGGCCGGGACTCTCCGTGTGCCGTCCGGTCCACGCACCGAAATCTCGCTGTTTGTCGCGAGCAACGCGCCCTCGTGGTCGTATCCCGGATGTGCTCGGGCGATGTTTCCGCCGATCGTGGCGAAGTTGTGCACCTGCGTGCCACCGGTAATGTGTGCCGCCGTGTCCGGGATGACCGGGACGAGGCGGTCCAGCAGCGTCGACTCCTGCACCTCGCTGTGAGTCGTCAGCGCACCGATACGGACTCCGCCGTCGGTGGGGTGGATCCCACGGAGTTTCTCCAGGTTACCGATGTCGACGACCGTTCCGGGCGTCATTTCTCGTTTTTTCATCGCCGGTATGAGGGCCTGCCCGCCGGCCAGGAGCTTCGCTTCGGGCTGTGTCTCCAGGAGGTCGATTGCCTCCGCAACGCTCTCAGCCCGATGGTAGGTGAATTCCTCGGCGTACATCGTTTAGCCCTCCCCGTTCTGATTGATCGCCCGCCAAATGTTCTCGGGCGAAACTGGCGGCGTCAGGGGCGGCGCGTCGAACGGTTCGAGCGCGTCCTCGATGGCATTCAGTATCGCGCCGGGTGCTGCGATCGCTCCGGACTCCCCCGTCCCTTTCGCCCCGTGTGGGGTGTGGGGTGACGGCGTCGTCGTACTCTCGATCGTGATCTCCGGTACCTGCTCGGCTTTCGGGAGCGTATAGCCCCCACTCGATCCGAGTCGCTCGGTCCGAAACGCGTCCGACCGTAACGTGCCGTCCTCGTCGTACTCCACTGCTTCGTACAGCGCCTGCCCGAGACCCTGGACGATTCCGCCGACGATCTGCCCTTCGACGATGGTCGGATTGATCTGAACCCCACAGTCCTCGGTCGCCACGTAGTCGTGAAAGTCGATCTCACCGGTAGCCGGATCGACTTCCACGACCGCAAAGTGCGTCCCGAAGGACCACGTCCGCGTTTCCGGGTCGAAATACGTCTGTGCTTCGAGGCCAGGTTCCATCTCCTCTGGAATCTCCGCGCCGGTGTGGACCGTCGCCGCTATCTCTTCGAACTCGATCGAGCCAGCCGGTGTGCCGGGGACCGAGAACTCGCCATCCGAAAACTCGATGCGTTCGGCCGGTGCCTCGACCCTGTGAGCGACCGCGTCGCGACACTTCTCGATCACCTTTCGGCAGCTTTCGGTTACCGCACTGCCACAGAGTGCTGCCGTGCGGCTCGCGAAGGTCCCGACTCCGTCGCCGACTTCCTTGGTGGAGTTCTCGACGACTCGGACGCTCTCCAGCGGAATTCCGAGTTCGTCGGCGGCGACCTGTGCTAACGTCGTTTCATGCCCCTGTCCGTGGTTCGATCCGCCGGCGTAGACTGTCACCTCCCCGGTGGGATGAACCCGGATCGCGCCGTACCCCCACGTTGGGATGTCGAGTTCGCCACAGGGACCGAGGGCCGCCCCCTCGATCCAACACGACAGTCCGATACCGAGGTATCGCCCCTCCTCACGGAGTTCCCGTTTCCGTTCCTGGACCGCCTGATAGTCGACCGCATCCAGCCCACGGTTGAAGTTCCGTTCGTACTCCCCGCTGTCGTACACTGCCCCGGCAGCGTTCTCGTAGGGGAACTGATGTGGCTCCACGAAGTTTCGTCGACGCACCTCGGCCGGGTCCATGTCGGCCTTTTTCGCGGCTCGATCGACCAGTCGCTCCAGCATCATCACCATCTCCGTCCCCGCGACACCGCGATAGGCATCCACTCTCGCCGTGTTCGTCACGACGCCGGTCACGTGTGAGTACACCGCCGGGACGTCGTACAACCCCGTCATGACCGAGTTCCCGGACTGGGCGAGCCCGGGGCCACCGCGTGCGACCCAGGCCCCCAGATCATAGCGAATGTCGGCCCTGACGGCACGGATGTCCCCCGCCTCGCTGAGGGCGATTTCCCACGTCCCTTCGTACCCCCGTCCGTCGTTCTCGGCGAGTTGGTTCTCGGTTCTGGTCGCTCGCCATCTGACCGATTGTTCCAACTCGATCGCACACCACCCAACGAGGACGTCCGCGGGATAGGGGTGTTGTCGCGAGCCGAACCCCCCGCCCATGTCCGGAGCTGTGACGTCGATTGCGTGTTCAGGCACAGATAGCATCTGCGACATCAGCCGCCGGTATCCGTGCGGTATCTGTGTCGTCGCGACGAAATCGAAATGTCCCGTTGACGAATCGTACGAGGCAATCGTCGACCGTGGTTCAAGGGGGGACGGGGCAACGCGCTGGGGATCCTTGTGTAACTCGACCGTGTACGTGGCCTCCTCGAACTGCTTCCGGGTCCGTTCTCTGTCTCCCGTAGCGCCCTCGAATACAACGTTGTCAGGAGCGGACTCGTGAATGGCCGGTGCGTCGTCCGCCATGGCGTCTGCGGCGGTGACCACCGGTTCGAGAACGTCGTACTCGATGTCCACGGCGTCGAGTGCGTCCCGCGCCGTTCGGCGGTCTTCCGCCACCACGATGCCGATAATCTCGCCGTGATACCGGGCCTTGTCCCCGACTACGGACCGCTGCAGGAACGTTTCGTCCGGATACGGGAGTCCCTCCAGTGGTGCTCCGTACAGCGAAAAGGGACCGGGCATTTCGGTTTCGGCGTTCTCGATGTCCGTCGCGGTGTAGACGGCGACCACGCCGTCCATCTCCCGTGCCTCGCTCGCATCGATGGTAAAGCGGGCGTGGGCGTGTGCACTGCGAACAAACTTGGCGTGTAGCGCGTCCGGACAGTTTCTGTCGTCGACCCCGATGGAGTTCCCCGTCAGGACACGTGCATCCTCCCGCCTGTCGACGCCCCTCCCGATACCAGCCGGTGACTCCTCGACCATGAGTCTACTTCATCGCCTCTGCAGCGCGTTCGACGGCGTCGACGATGTTCTCGTAGCCCGTACACCGGCAGAGGTTTCCCTGCAGTGCCTCGCTCCGAATCTGTTCTCGGGAGGGGTCCTCGTTGTCCCGCAGGAATTCGTCGACAGCCATGAGAATTCCCGGGGTACAGTAGCCACACTGTAACGCGTGTTCCTCCGTGAACGCACGCTGTAACTCGTTGAGTTCTCCGTCGGTCGACAGGCTCCGGACGGTTCGGATCTCCGCGCCAGCGGCCTGGACGGTAAACCGCGTGCACGATTTGATCGACTTGCCATCGTATTGAACGGTACACGCGCCACAGAGACTTGATTCACATCCGATGTTCACGCTGGTACAGCCGACGCGCTCCCGAAGCGTCTGTGAGAGAAGTTCCCTCGGCTCGACAGCTACCTCGTGTGACTCTCCGTTAACGCTGAAAGAAACCGTAATTTCCTCCGCCGTCATTGACACTGTCTCTCATTCATGCCACTATCTCTTAAACGTTTTCCACCAAACGGTGTGCGCTCGGGCACCAGACCTCCAATACGGTGGTCGTATCACAATCTATTCTGGCTCGAAGTTCGACGTCCGGACGAGGTCACAAGCTCCGAACGATCGGTCGTCCTCGACGGACCGTCGACGCCCTCCAGATCGGCGGAGTCGATCCCACCGTCAGACCCCCTTGCGGCGGGTCCTTCGAGCAACCGTGCCTCGGACGTGATGCTCCCGTCGTCGGTGGCGAACTCCGGGCGCCCTTCCTCGGGTTCAACACATCATCTGTGTTCGAGTGGACGTTACCGTCTCGTCGCAACGACCTCGATTTCGACGTCGGCGTCGGCGGCGAGGCGGGCGACCTGGATCGCCGTCCGTGGCGGGGGATTCGGGCCGAAGTGGTCTTGATACACCTCGTTCATCATCTCCAGGTCGTCGATGGTCGTGAGATAGACGGTGACCTTGAGCACGTCTTTGAACCCCAGGTCAGCCTCGTCCAGGATGCGCTGGACGTTTGCCAGCGACTGTGCCGTCTGTACCCCGATCGGCTCGTCGCTCAGCACGTCTCCGGCTGGCGTGACGGGGATCTGTCCGGCGGTGAAGACGAGGTGTCCATCGGTTGCGCCGTGGCTGTACGGACCGAGGGCGTCTGCGTTTTCAGCGGCGTCGATCGTTCGTCGCATGTTTTCGGTGGACCGCTCTCGATTTCCGACTCTCAGTTGCTGGGCACTTCCCCGTTGATGCCCTCGACGTAACTCTGAACCTCGCCGAAGAGGAAGGAATCCGACTCGCCCTCGAACTCCGTCCCTTCCCACACCGACCTGTCGCCGTCGATGATCTCCTCGCGCTTGGTTTCGACGTCGCTGACGACGTCGTCGGGGACTTGCGGCCCGAACTCGTCGAGCCCGACGATGCCGCTCTCGAGGCCACCCCAGACGGCGTCGGACTCCCATTCGCCGGCGGCGACGGCCTCGCAGGTGGGCGCGTAGTGTTCTTCCCAGTTGAAGACCGCGGACCCCGCGTAGTACTCGCCGCCCTGGTCGGCCATCGAGGTGGTGTACGTGAACGCCCAGGCTTCGTTCTCGGCGGCGGTTCGGACCGCGGCCGGTGACGTGTTATGGTTGTTGATCACGTCGGCACCGTCGCTGGTGAGGGCGTTGACGGCCTGGGTGACGGCCGGCGGGTCGAGCCACGCGTTGATCCACCGGACGTTCGCTTCGACGTCCGGGTTGACCGTGCGGGCACCGTGGACGAAGGCGTTGATCTGACGGATCACTTCCGGGATCGGGAACGCCGCGACGTACCCGATCGTGTCGGTCTCCGTGAGGTGCCCCGCAGCGACTCCACACAGATACCGCGACTGGTAGAGTCGACCGAAGTATCGCCCCATGTTTTCGTTCATCCGGTAGCCGGAACAGTGTTCGAAGGCGACGTCGGGGAACTGCTGTGACACCTCGTACATCGTGTCCATGTATCCGAACGTGGTGCCGAAGATGACGTCGAACCCGTTTGTCGCGTACTGTTCGAGGACCCGCGATACGTCCCCCGGCGCAACTGCCTCCGTGTACTCGGTGTTCAGCCAGTCGTACTGCTCGTCGACCATCTGCCGTGCGTCTTCGTGGGCACGGTCCCAGCCCACCTCACCGACCTCCGAGGTGTAGATGAACGCCGCGTCGATGTCATCGAACTCGGCCTCGGTGGCTGTGGTCGTGGACTCGTCGGTCTCCGTCGCGGTCGCGGTGTCGGTGGTGGTGGCCGATCCGTCCGAGCCATCGTCGCCGCTTCCGGACTCTCCACCGGACCCGCCCGCACAGCCCGCGAACCCGAGCAGCCCCGCAGTCCCTATCGCCTTGAGTGCGTCTCGTCGTGATGGTGATCTATCGTTCATTTTCGTATTACGTTTGTGTGGTTTCGTAGTTGTTCTTGGTGCGATTCGGTTATTTTATCCGGACTTACGAATTACATGCTACGGTGAACGCCGGTATTGATAAAAATTGTCCATAGGACTCATATTGCCGAGCCGGCTGACGGCCACTGGCCCATCGGGAGCGAAGGGCCGTGCGGGAAGGCGGGGTCAATCGGACTCCCGGCTGTAGGACTGGACCAGGCCGGCGGGTTCGGCCGACTGCTCGTGGTTTCGCCTGACGACGGTGACGACGAGCACGATCAGCGTCGCCAGATACGGGTACGTCGACATGATCGTGGGGTTGAGGACGAACTCGAGGATCGGATTCACCGCTCCACCAAGCGCCGACCCGGCCGATAGAGAGATGTCGACCGACTGCGAGTACAACTGCAGCGCGTCGAACAACCCGAAGAGGTACGCACCCAGAAGAATGCGCTCGGGACGCCACTGGGCGAAGATGACCAGCGCAACAGCGATCCAGCCGCGGCCGGCAGTCATCCCGGGCGACCAGAGTTGGATGAGACCGAGCGAGAGGTGCGCGCCGGCAGCGCCGGCCAGCGCCCCGCCGAGTGCAACCGCGGTGTACCGCATCTTGAACACGTCCACCCCCATCGTGTCCGCTGTTTCCGGATCCTCGCCGACCGCGATCAGTTCGAGTCCCACGTTGGTTCGATAGAGGAACAGCCAGACGAGGGGGACGAGCGCCAGCGCGAGGTAGTCGGTCGCCGTGCTGCGAAAGAGGGCCGGGCCGAGCACCGGAATCTCGACGAGATACTCCCCGACGAACGGGAGCGTCCGCTGGGGGAAGCCGGAGATCGATTCGCTGGCCCAGTCGTTGCCGAAGTACGTCGTCAGACCGGTTCCGAGCAGCGTCAGCATGATCCCGCTGACTGCCTGGTCGGATTTGAGCGACACCGAGAGCACCGCGTGGATCAGCGACATGGCGACGCCGGCGAGGACCGCCACGCCGAACCCGAGCCAGTAACTGCCGGTGATCGCGGTGACGACGACGCCCGAGAGCGCGCCGACGAGCATCATCCCCTCGACGCCGAGGTTCAGTACGCCGGCTCGTTCGCTGATGAGTTCGCCGAGGCCTGCGAGGATGAGTACCGTGCTCGCGTTGACGGTGGCGTCGATGACTCCGGTCAGAAAGCCCGCCATCAGGTATCACCCCCGACGCGACCGGTGTTCGGACGGTCAGTTCGGCGCCGGAGTGTCATGTCGATGCTGTAGGATTTGAAGAACTCCGCGGTGATCAAAAAGAGAATGATCAACGCCTGGATGACGTCGACGATCGCCGCGGGGACGCCCAGCGTCACGCCCATGCTCGATCCACCGACGAAGATCACCGCGAAAAAGAGCGCGGCCAGCAACACCCGGAGGGCACCATTGCGACCCAACAGCGCAATCGGGATGGCCGTGTAGCCGTAGCCCGGCTCGAAGAAGGCCCGGAGACGGGTCTGTACCCCGGAGATCTCGCTGATCCCCGCCAGACCCGCCAGGGCACCGCCGACCACGAGGACGAACACGTACACAGCTCGCTTGTTCATGCCCGCCTGGGCTGCCGCCTGGTGGTTCGCTCCGATGAAGGTGATCTGGTAGCCGAGCCGGGTGTGGTTGATGAGCAGGGAGATGACCACCACGACCGCCAGCGCGACCAGGATCCCTGCGTGGACGTTGAACCACGGCAGCGTCGGCAGTTGGGCGTTGGCGGGCAAAATTTCCGTCTGGGCGAAACTGCCCGTGGGGGCCTGCATCGGCCCGCGGACGAGGAAGTTTTTGACGTCGACCGCCACGAACGTCAGCAGGAGCGTCGTGATGATCTCGTTGATGTTCCAGCGCGCGCGGAGCCACGCGGGCACGGCCGCCCACGCTGCCCCGGCGACGCCGGCACAGACGAGCATCAGCGGGAGTAGGGCGACGGCCGGGAGCGCGACGTTCAGCCCGACCCACGTGCCGACGGTGGCCCCGATCAGGAGCTGTCCCTCGGCGCCGATGTTCCAGAGCTGGGCTTTCATGGGGAGGTAGACGGCCAGTCCGGCGAGGGCCAACGGGACGGCCCTGATCACCGTCTCCCGCAGTCCGAACTCGGTCGTAAGAGTCGAGACGAACATGGCTTCGTAGGCACTGATCGGGCTCACCCCGAGTGCGACGAACGCGACTGCACTCACGGCCAACGCGACGAGCACGGTGACGACCGGCGTCGCGTAGCCCATCCACGTCGGGACGTCTTCCCGGGCGGTCAGTTCGATGTCGAAGTGCATGTCACTCGGCCGTCCGTCGTTGGTCCGGCGGGGCCCGAACCGGGGGGACCTGCTCGTCCGGTTCGGATGCCGTCTCGGCTCCGTCGGCGTCGACGCTGGCCCCGTTCATTTCGAGACCGATCCGTTCGCGGTCCCCCTTCTCGGGTGTCGTTTCGTGGACGATTTCCCCCTCGTAGATGACGAGGATGCGGTCGCTGAGGTCGAAGATCTCGTCCAGGTTCTCCGAGAGGAGGAGGACGCCGGTGCCCTGCTCGCGCTGGTCGAGCAGGCGCTTGCGGAGGAACTCGATAGCGCCGACGTCGACGCCACGGGTGGGCTGGTTGGCCACCAGCAGGTCGGGGTCGCGGTGGATCTCGCGGGCGAGAATGAACTTCTGCAGGTTCCCCCCCGACAGGTCGTTCGCCACGACGTCCTCCGTGTCGTGGACCCCCCGGACGTCGAACTCCTCGACGAGTCGCTCGGCGTACTGTTTGACGGCGTCGTAGTCGAACCGGAGACCGTCTCCGAAACGTCCGTCGGGAAACTCCTTCATGACGGCGTTGTGCATGAGCGAGAGGTCGCCCGCACAGCCGTACTCGTGGCGATCTTCCGGCACGAACGAGACGCCGTTGTCGACGTACGCCCGCGGCGACTGTCCGGTCATGTCCGTGCCGTCGATCGAGATGTCCCCGGCGCTCGGCGCTCGGACGCCGACGGTCACCTCGGCGAGCTCGCGCTGTCCGTTACCGCTGACACCAGCGACGCCGACGACCTCGCCCGCCCGAACGGTGAGGTCGATGCCGGAGAGCGCTTCGACGCCACGCTCGTCGGTCGCGTGGACGGCAGTCGCATCGAGGACCGGGTCGCCGATCGCGGCGGGCGACCG